>Ga0315915_1000029_pt1 | contig 92759 bp, 84 predicted proteins | sample MpolbnodulesMG_FD_207738 | JGI IMG/M metagenome (GOLD analysis project Ga0315915, IMG submission 207738) | Medicago polymorpha root nodule microbial communities from Los Angeles, California, United States - branched nodules | ecosystem: Host-associated > Plants > Roots > Nodule | place: USA... | reverse complement strand
AGGAGGCAGGCAAGCCCTTCAAGGTCGTCATCATTGCGCTTGCCCGCAAATTGCTCGCCATCGCAAACGCCATCATCAGGGACAAAACAACCTTCCGACGAACCACCTGACAAACACAGTTGCCAGCTAGCCCAAGTCCTTGGGCTGAAGAGGCTCTTTTACTCCACTCGCGGCTTGTCAAATTAATCTATATGTGAATTATATATTCAAATAAGAATGACTCCTCGTCCGGGATTGCTGCAGGGAAAGTAACTACGCATGACAACAGAATCCGAATTGCCGCTTGCCGGCCTGGTCGTCGTCGACATGAGCCAGTTTCTCTCCGGCCCTTACTGTTCGCTTCGGCTGATGGATCTCGGCGCGCGCGTCATCAAGATCGAGCGGCCGGACGGCGGCGATCTTTCCCGGCGGCTTTACCTGAGCGACACGGAGATCGGCGGCGATTCCACCATCTTCCACGCGATCAATCGCGCCAAGGAAAGCCTCGCGATCGATCTCAAGAACGAAGACGACCTGGCGGCGCTGAAGCGGCTTCTCGCTAAGGCCGACGTGATGATCCAGAATTTCCGGCCGGGCGTCATCGAAAGGCTGGGGCTGGATTACGAAGCGGTCAGGGCGATCAATCCGCGCGTGGTTTATGCCTCGATCAGCGGCTATGGCGAAGAAGGCCCCTGGCTGAAGCGTCCCGGCCAGGACCTGCTGGCGCAGGCGCGCTCGGGCGTCATGTGGCTGAACGGCGACGAAGGGCAGGGGCCGGTTCCCTTCGGGCTCGCAATCGGCGATATGCTGGCCGGCGCGGCCGCTGCTCAAGGCATTCTCGCGGCATTGGTGCGGCGGGGCATTTCGGGTAAGGGAAGCCTGGTGGAAACGAGCCTCCTCGAGGCGCTCGTCGATTTCCAGTTCGAGGTCCTGACGACTCATCTCAATGACGGCCGCCGGCTGCCGAAGCGGTCGGCGTTCCGAAGCGCGCATGCTTATCTTTCCGCGCCCTACGGGGTTTACGCGGCAAGCGACGGCTTTCTCGCGATCGCGATGACGCCGATCCCGAAGCTGGCAGACCTTTTGCAGATCGACGCGCTCGCGCCCTATCGCGACGATCCCTCCGCGTGGTTCACCGAGCGCGACCCCATCAAGGCGCTGATTGCCGCACGAATCGCGGAACGCACCGTCGACGAATGGCTCGCGGTGCTGGAGCCGGCCGACATTTGGTGCGCGCGCGTGCTCGATTGGAACGAACTCCTTGAAAGCGAGGGGTTTCAGGTCCTCGACATGCTGCAGACGGTGATGCGCGAAGACGACGTGTCGATTACGACCACGCGTTCGCCGCTGCGGATCAATGGCCGCCGGCCGAGCGTCGAGCGCGCGGCGCCACGGATCGGCGAGCACGGCGCATCGATCAGAGAGGAGTTCGGCCTGTGAACCTCGTGCTCAAGGGAATGACCTGGAACCACCCGCGCGGCTACGACCCGATGGTGGCCTGCTCGCGGGCATGGCAGGAGAAGATGGGCGTCGAGATCCAATGGGAGAAGCGGTCGCTGCAGGACTTCGAGACCTTTCCGGTGGAAGTCCTTGCAAGGGATTATGACCTGATCGTCATCGATCATCCGCATGTCGGTCAGATCACCGGCGAGAACTGCCTGCTTCCGCTCGACGTGCCCGGGCGTGAAGCCGAGCGGCAGGCTCTCTCGGCGGCAAGTGTCGGCCCCTCCTATCGCAGCTACGAATGGAACGCCCGCCAATGGGCCTTTCCGATCGATGCCGCGACCCAGGTGCAGGCCTGGCGGCCGGATCGGACCGGGCGCCTGCGGACCTGGAGGGAGGTTCTGGATCTGGCGCGTTCAGGCGGCGTCGTTCTGCCGCTTCGCCCGCCCCATTCGCTGATGAGCTTCTTCACCCTCTGCGGCAATCTGGGGCGGCCCTGCCGCAGCAACGGGCAGGGCGATCTCGTCGATGCCGAAACGGGTGCCACTGCAGTCGAGCTGCTGAAGGAGATCGCAGCCCTGGTCGACCGGGTCTGCTTCGACATGGATCCGATCGCAGCCTTCGAGGCGATGGCGGAAGAGGGGGCCGCCTTTGCCTGCGTGCCGCTCATCTACGGCTATGTCAGCTACTCGATGGCGGGCTTTCGACCGGCGCTCATCCGCTTCGGCGATATTCCTGATATAGGCGCGGCAGGACCGGTCGGTTCGGCTCTCGGCGGAACGGGCATTGCGGTTTCCGCCTTCTCGAAGGCGCCGGAGCAGGCGATCGATTTTGCCTATTGGGTGGCGAGCGGCGACGTGCAGCGGGGTATCTACGCCGCCTGCGGCGGCCAGCCCGGCCATGGCGCCGCCTGGCAGGACGAGACGGTCAATGCGGCGACCCATGATTTCTACCGCGCCACGCGGGCGACCCTTGAGGCTGCCTGGCTCCGGCCGCGCCATGACGGCTATATGGCATTCCAGCAGGCGGGCTCGGATCGCCTAAACGAAGGGCTCAGGCGCGGCGAGAGGCCGAGCCTCGTGGCCGAAGAACTCAATAGGCTGTTTCGCAAGAGTTTTCGGTGAAGCAAGCTGCTCGCTGGGCCATCATCCGGCTGCCGCCACTTCTCCCCGTTCTGGACGGGGAGAAGGGATATGTTGCGCCGTCCTGCTCAACTGCCGCCGCGGCCCTCGTAAAGAATGGATTCAATCTTTCTTGGTAATTTCCCGCTAGCAAGTCTCGTCAGTGGGTCCTGGCGGTCACATTCGCCGTCGGCTTCTTGTATTGCGTGCGGGTCCTCATGCGTCATTTTTCAGTTGTTTCAGCGATCGTCATATTTGGTCTGGTTCTGTCGGGCTGCGGCTTCGGGGGTGATCGTCCCTCGCGGGAGACGACGAGCTCCGTGCGTCCGGCAAGTCCGGTTCCGTCGGCGGAAGTCAGCGCCGTTGCCGCGAAAAGCGCGCCGGAGGCGCTCGCCTGGGCGGGGCCGGTGCCGGAGCCCCAGGCTTTTACGTCCGCGCAGAGGACCGTCGGCATGCCCGTGCCGGCCGAGCGTCCGCTTGCGATGCTCGCTCCGGAAAATCCCGCGGGGCCTCGGGGCGGCCGCACACGCGTTTACAGCCACAGCTTCCGTGATGCCCATCCGATCAACTTCGGCAAGAGATCACCGCGCAAAATGGCCGTTCATGGCGTCGACGTTTCGCGTTGGCAGGGAGACATAAACTGGGCGAAGCTGCGCAGCCAGGGCGCCAACTTCGCCTATATCAAGGCGACCGATGGCGGCGATCATCTCGATCCGATGTTCAAGAAGAACTGGCGCCGGGCGAACGAAGCCGGACTGAAACGCGGCGCCTATCACTTCTTCTACTGGTGCCGCACGGCCGGCGAGCAGGCGGACTGGTTCATTCGCAACGTGCCGCGGGATCCGACAGCACTTCCGCCCGTGATCGATGTCGAATGGAACGGCGAGTCGAGCTGCAAACGGCGCCCCTCGCGCGAGCGGGTGCTCGAAAAGATGCAGGTTTTCATGGACAAGCTGGAGCGGCATTACGGCCAGCGCCCGATCATCTACACCGCGCCTGACTTCTACCGCGACAATCTGCAGGGCGCGTTTCCCAATCATCCCTTCTGGCTGCGCTCGGTCGCGGCCCATCCGTCAAAGGTCTATCCAGGACGCAAATGGGTGTTCTGGCAATATTCGGGTTCCGGTCTGTCCCACGGCGTCGAGGGGCGGATCGATCTCAACGTCTTCAACGGCAGTGAGGAGGATTGGCACAATTGGGTGGCGGCGCGCTCAAGTTGAGCTGATGGAAACCGAAACGGACTTTGTGATGGTACCGATCCGCCTGCTCCGGCCAGACGATCCGGCACTGCCGGCGCTCGCGATCCTGATGGAGGAAATGCAGGCGCATTACCGGGTGGCTTGTCCGCCTCGCTCCGAGATCATCGCCGGGCTTAAAGCCATACCCCCGGGCGCCGAAATCCTGGTTGCAGAGGAGCAGCAACGCGTCCTCGGTTTTGCGGGCTTTTCGGGGATCTATCCCGGGCCAGGGCTGAAGCCGGGGCTCTTTCTTAAGGAACTCTATGTCGCCGGATCCGAGCGGGGCCGAGGCCTAGGCCGGGCCCTGATGCAGAAGCTTGCCAGCCTGGCGATGGAACGGGGGCTCTCGCGCATCGATTGGACCGCAGACGCGGAGAATGCCAGGCTCCTCGCCTTCTATGAAGAGCTCGGCGGCGCATGCAAACCGGACAAGCTCTTCTTCCGGCTCGACGGTGAGGCGCTTGCGCAGCTCGCGGGCTGAGCCGGCCCCGCTAGAGCGGGATGAGGAAAAGGTGTGCGGCTTTCCGCGGGCCGTCAATCGCCCATGCCTTCAGCTTCCGCCATCAGCCATGTTTCGAAGATGCGCATGGACGCACTTGGTGCAATGTCCCGCGGCTTTGCGAACCAGTAGCCGTAATCGCTTCGATATCCGAAGCCGTTCGGATTGACGAGCTTTCCGGCGGCAAGGTCGTCGAGGATAAGGCCGCGCGGGATCAAGGCCATTCCCTGTCCGGCGAGTGCCGCGCGGATCACCATGGTGTAATAGCCGAAGCGCGTCGTGTGGCGCACGGGGAGTTCGCCCTTTCCGCGGCTTTCGGCGAAATAGTGCCAATGCAACGGCGTTTGCGGATGTTCGAGCATGACGCCATCCGCCAGGTCCTCGATGGTTTCCGGAGTTCCGTTCTTCTCCCAGTAGGAAGGGGCGCTGACGACCAGAACCTCGCGACCGAAGAGGTAGCTGGTCTCCTCGCCCGGCAAGGGTTCGGTCAGGAATCGGAATATCGCATCGGGCGTCTCGGACTGGGTCGGAGACACGAAGGTCGTGAATTGCACCTCGATCTCGGGGTGTTGCTCGGTGAAACGAAGAAAGCGCGGCAGCAACCATCGGTCTCCGAAGATGGGCGGCACTTGCAGGCGAAGAACGCGCGGCCCCGGTTTCAGGCGCGCGACCCGCAGCGCGGCGTCCTCCATTGCCTTCAAGGCGATGCGCGCCTGTTCGATATAGATCGAGCCGACCTCGGTCGGGATCATGCCGCGCGATGTCCGGGCAAAGGCGGAGCTGCCGATCAGCGCTTCAAGCGCCAGCAATTGCTTGCTGACGGCGCTTTGCGAGAGCGACGTGCTTTCGGCGGCAGCGCTCGTCGAGCCCCTTTCGGCCACCGCAAGCAGGACCTGAAGTGCTGTGGTCGAAGGCAGGCGCCGCCGTCCCGAGGCCATGAAAATCCCTCCGATAGGTCAAGCCGATGCGAGAGCGGGATGAGGAAAAGTGTGCGCGGTTCCCGCCCGCATCCCGCTCTATCTTGCGAGGCAAGTCTCTCCGATCTGCCCCGGTTTTCTGCGCAAACCCTAAATAAGTGCTCCGGCCAAGGCTAGTCGTTTTTGTCATAGGCTGGTGAAATAACTTCGCTTGCGGGGGAATGCGGCCCGTGGGAGCTTCTCGAAAAGATTGAACAAATAAAGGGAACGAAAATGGCTGAACCCACTCAGCTCTGGGGTGGACGATTCAAGTCCGGACCGTCCGAAGCGCTTGCAAATCTGTCACGCGCGCCGAGCTCTTACTTTCGCCTTTACAGAGAGGATATTGCGGGGTCGCGCGCTCATGCTTCGGAATTGAAGCGCGCCGGCGTCCTTGACGAGGGCGAATTCTCCGCGATACGAGCAGCCCTGGAAGCGATCGAAACCGATGTCGGTGCCGGCCGTGAGAAGCCGATTGCCGCTGACGAGGATCTGCATACCTTTCTCGAACGCCTGCTGATGGCGCGCCTCGGCGCCCTTGGCGGCAAGCTTCGCGCCGGACGTTCCCGCAACGATCAGACTGCGAACAATACGCGCCTTTATCTGCGGCGCATGGCGCGGGAGCTTTCCCGAGGCATTATCGCCGTCGAGGAAGCGCTGACGGAGCAGGCATCCCGGCATACGGAAACGGTAATGCCCGGCTTTACTCATCTCCAGCCGGCCCAGCCGGTCGTGCTCGGGCACCACCTCATGGCGCATGCGCAGTCGCTGCTGCGCGACCTTCAGCGTTTCGCGGATTGGGACCGCCGATTCGATCGGTCGCCGCTTGGCGCGGCCGCGCTAGCGGGATCGGGCATTGCCCGCCGCCCCGACCTTTCCGCCGTCGATCTCGGCTATTCGGCCGCGTGCGAGAACTCCATCGATGCTGTCGCAGCGCGCGACCATGTCGCGGAGTTTCTCTTCATCTGCTCGCTGGTGGCGGTGGATCTCTCCCGGCTTGCGGAGGAAATCTGCCTTTGGAGCTCCAAACAGTTCAGCTGGGTGCGGCTCGATGATGCCTATTCCACAGGTTCCTCGATCATGCCGCAGAAGAAGAATCCCGACGTCGCCGAACTGACGCGCGGCATGTCCGGCACGCTGATCGGCAACATTGCCGGGTTCCTGGCGACCATGAAGGCGATGCCGCTCGCCTATAATCGCGACCTTGCCGAAGACAAGCGCAGCCTGTTCGAGACGATCGACATTCTCGACCTGGTCCTGCCGGCCTTTGCCGGCATGGTGGGGACGCTGGAATTCGACGTGGAGAAACTGCGGGAGGAAGCGCCGAAGGGCTTCACCCTGGCGACCGAAGTCGCCGACTGGCTGGTCGGACGGGACGTGCCCTTTGCGGAAGCGCACGAGATTACCGGGGCCGTGGTCCGCTACTGCGAAGAGCGCGGTCATGATCTTGCCGGGCTGACCGCCGACGACCTGGCGAAGATCGATCCGCGTCTTCACGCCGGGATGCTCGCAGCGCTCACACTCGACAAGGCGCTTGCGAGCCGCACCGGATACGGCGCAACCGCGCCGGAAAGGGTTCGCGAGCAGATCGCCCGTTTCGAAACGGCACTTGCCGAATGCCGGGCCTTTGCTGCCGCCCCGTCCGGCGGGGCGGCCTTTGCGGGTCCGAAGAGCGACGTAGAGGAGGAGCGACGTCGATGAATGTGGCAAGTCTGACGCCTTCCCCCACCGACGCCAAATACGAGATCGCCCACCTTAAACTGGTGCCCAAGCGTCACATCGGCAGAATGGTTGCGGCTGGCATCGTGCTCTTGCTGCTTGCCGGCCTCGTGCGGGCATTCAGCGTCGGCCAGATCGAATGGAGCTACGTCCGCGATTTCCTCTTTGCCCCGGCGATCCTCGCAGGCCTCTACAACACCTTGCTGATGACCATCGCCGCCATGGGAGTCGGCATCGTTCTCGGCGTCGTCATCGCCATCATGCGGATTTCGGGCAATCCGGTGCTGTCGTCGATCGCCATCGGCTATGTCTGGGTCTTTCGGGGGGCGCCGGCGCTGCTGCAACTGATGCTGTGGTTCAACCTCGCGCTGATCTTTCCGACGCTCGGCATTCCCGGACTGTTTGAATTCCGGACGGTCGACGTCATGACGCCCTTCGTGGCCGCCGTTCTCGGTCTCGGCCTTTCGCAGGGCGCCTATACGTCGGAGGTGGTGCGCAGCGGACTTCTGTCAGTCGACAGCGGCCAGTACGAGGCCGCGCGCACGATCGGCATGACCCAGATGATGATGCTGCGCCGTATCGTCCTGCCGCAGGCCATGCGCGTGATGGTGCCGCCGGTCGGCAACGAGGTGATCGGCATGGTGAAGCTGACGTCGCTCGCGAGCGTCATCCAGTATTCCGAGATCCTGCACAACGCCCAGATCATCTATTTCGCCAATACCCGCGTGCTCGAACTGCTGCTGGTGGCGAGCTTCTGGTACCTGCTCGTCGTTTCCGTGCTCTCGGTCGGCCAGCACTATATCGAGCGCTATTTCGGCCGCGGTTCGAAATCGATACGCTCGTCCATGTGAGGTCGGTCATGAACCAGGATATTCTCGTCAAAGCAATCGACGTCACAAAGAACTACGGCACTTTCCGCGCGCTCGACAAGGTGAGCCTGGAGGTCGCCCGCGGAGAAGTGAGCTGCATCATCGGTCCCTCCGGTTCGGGGAAGAGCACGCTTTTGCGCTGCATCAACCTGCTGGAGCGGATGGACGGCGGAGGGATCTGGGTCAACGACGAGTTGATCGGCTACCGGCGCGAGGGCAACAATCTCCACGAGATCAGCGATGCGGAGATTTCGCGCCAAAGGCGGCGGATCGGCATGGTCTTTCAGCGCTTCAACCTTTTCCCGCACAAGACCGCCCTGGAAAACATCATCGAGGGTCCGGTGCACGTGCTCGGCGAGCCGGTGAAGGAAGCGCGCTCCAGAGCCTCGGCGCTGCTGGAGCGGGTGGGGCTTGCGGACAAGGCGGACCACTATCCATCCGAACTTTCCGGCGGCCAGCAGCAGCGCGTTGCGATCGCCCGCGCCATGGGCATGCGGCCGGATCTCATTCTCTTCGACGAGCCGACGTCGGCGCTCGATCCGGAACTGGTGTCGGAAGTCCTCGACGTGATGAGGGATCTCGCCGCCTCCGGAATGACGATGATCGTCGTCACCCATGAACTCGGCTTTGCCCGCAACGTGGCAAATACCGTCACCTTCATGGAGACCGGCAAGGTGGTCGAAACAGGCTTGGCATCGGAGGTTCTCAGCACCCCGAAAAGTGCCCGGACGGAGGAGTTCATCAAAGCCGTTCATAGCTGAGGAACAGAAATGCGGCTTCGCACGAAGCCTTCGCATCGAACCAGACAAAGATGGGGAACCACATGAACAAGCATATCGCAGCGCTCACCGTCGCATGCCTCGCCGCAACCTCTGCCAGTGCAGCCGGCTTGCCGGAGCGGATCAAGACGGCCGGGAAGGTCGTCGCCGCCAACCAGCCGAACTACCCGCCGATGGAATATGTCGACCCGGCCACAAACGAACTGAAGGGCGTCGACATCGATCTCGGTCTGGCGCTCGCCAAAGAACTCGGCACCACCGTCGAATGGACGAATATCGGCTTCGAGCAGATGATCTCGTCGCTGACGACCGGTCGCGTCGACCTGATTCATAGCGGCATGAGCGACCTGCCGAAGCGCCGCGAGACGCTCGATTTCGTCGATTACATGAAGTCCGGCGCGCAGTTCTATACGTCCTTCGGCCGCAAGGACGAGTTCAAGACGCTCACCGATTTCTGCGGCAAGACCGTCGGCATGAGCCGCCGCACCTCCTTCCCGGACGAGACGGCGAAGTGGAGCGCTGCCAATTGCGAAGCCAAGGGGCTGGGCGCGATCAAGGTCGTCGGCACGGAAGGCTCCGCCGACGCCCGTGCTCAGTTGAAGCAGGGCCGGCTCGATGCCGCGGTCCAGGGTTCAGAAACGCTGCCCTACCTCATGGACCTCGAAAAGGACACCTATGCCGTCGTCGGCGAGCCCTTCACGACGGTGTACCAGGGCATAGGCTTTGCCAAAAAGGACGCGGAACTGCGCGATGCCTATGCCGCAGCGCTGAAGGCGCTGATGCAATCAGGGGAATACAAGGCGATCTTCGCCAAATACGGCCTCGAAGGCACCTTGCTCGATGGCATTTACATCAACGGTGAACCGGCGCAGTAGGGCGGTCGTCCCATGGCCCCGGCAGAACTGCCAGGGCCACCGCCGCGGCTATCCCTCCGTGACAAGAAAATGAGCAGTTCCATGTCCCGCGTTCAGGCCCACGCGCCGGTCGACAGGCTGGCCTACTTCGTCTCGAAGATCAGCTTCGAGACACTTCCCGACGATGTCGTGGAGAAGACGAAAGTACACGTTGCGGATACGATCGGCGCGGCACTGGCCGGCGCATGTTCGGCGGAAGCCGCCATCGCCCGCCGCACGGCCGGCACGCCGGGCGGCGCGCTGATCTGGGGGACCGGCGGTCGCACTTCCGCCCGGGATGCGGCGCTCGTCAACGGTGTCGCGGCCCATGCCCTCGAGCTCGACGATTCCGGCGGATGCGACCATTCGGGCGCCGTGGTCATCCCCGCGGTTCTTGCCGCGATCTCCGAGGTTCCCGGCCCCGTATCAGGAAGGGAACTGATCGCCAGCGTCGTCGCAGGTTACGAGGTGGGCCGGCGTGTTCTCGAAGCGGCGGGTGGATACGACAGTCACAACGGACTTGGATGGCACTCGACGGGGACCTGCGGCGCGCTTGCGGCTGCTGCGGCCGTTGCCAGGCTTTCCGGCTTCGGCAGTCTCGCCACGCGCGATGCGATCACGCTCGCCACAAGTTTTTCCTCGGGCCTCTGGGCCTTCATCCATGATGGATCGCAGGCCAAGAAGGTCCATGCGGGCCGGGCGGCCGAAGGCGGCTTGCTCGCGGCGCGGTTGGCGGGGGAGGGCCTTGCAGGCCCTTCCAGGGTCTTCGAAGATGTCTGGGGCGGGTTCTTCCGAGCGTTCAACAAGGATGCCTGCGAGCCGCAGAACCTGTGCGAGGGGCTCGGCGAGAGCTGGAAAGTGAAGCGCGCGGTCCTCAAACCCTATGCCTCCTGCCGCGGTGCCCACTCCGCGGTGGATGCGCTTGACGATCTTTTGTCGGAGTCGGGCCGCGATGCGGCGGCGATCGACAGGATCGAGTTGCGTTTGAGCGCCATGCTGATGGGCATGTGCGGCGCCAGGGAGAGCGGCGCCATGGCAGCCGCGCAAATGAGCCTCCCATACGCGCTCGCCGCGCGTTGCGTTTTCGGCACGGCCGGGCTTGCATCCTATGCGGCCGACCGGCGCGCCGATCCCCGCGTGCAAGCCGTCATGGATGGCATGCTTCTTGAGGTGGACGATACAATGCAGCCGCTGGACGAGCCGATCGTCACGCTTCTGTTCAAGGATGGTACGCGCGTGTCAAAGACGGTACCACGCGCGACCGGCTCGGCCGAAAGGCCGATGCAGCCGGCCGCCATTCATGCCAAGTTCGACGCGCTCGCCGCGATGAGCATCGAACCGGAGCAGGCGGACAGGCTCTGGCGGATGCTCGCCGAAATCGAAAACCTGAATGACTGCCGTGCTCTGGAAGCACTGCTCGCCGGCGACGGCGACAGGCGTCCTGTCTTTTGCTGAGGACCTTGCCATGACCTACGACCTGACGCCGCGCCCGCTCAATAAGGCGCCGCGGACCCCGGCGATGACCTGGCCTAACGGCGCGAGAAGCGCCGTCTTCATCGGCTTCGACGTTGACGCCGAAACGGCATGGATCGGCAACAGCCCCTCCAACATCGACCGCATGGTGACCACGTCCCATGGCGGTTACGACGCGCGTGTCGGCATCGCCAGGATCGTCGGACTGATGGACGAACTGGGGTTGAAGGCCACATTCTTCACGCCCGGCTGGACCGCGCTTGCGCACCCCGAAGCTTGCGAGACGATCCTGAGGGCCGGACATGAGATCGGTCACCATGGCTATCTTCACAAGATGCCGGATCGCGACCGGCTGGACGAGACATTCGAGGAAATTGATCGCGGTTTCGATGCGCTGCAACGGGTATTCGGCAAACGTCCGGTCGGCTATCGCGCGCCCTCGGGGGAGAATTTTCCCGAGCTCATCGCCTATCTCGCCAGATCGGGCATCCGCTATTCGAGTTCGTTTCGCGACGACATCCTGCCGTACCGGCACGCCGCATCGGACGGCATGCCGGGCCCCGTGGAGATTCCCATCAACTTCGCATTCGACGATTGGAATTTCGGCATGTCCAGCCGTGCGAGCCCAAGGCCGCTCTTCGGCCGTGAAGCCGTCCTGTCGCTCTGGATCGACGAATTCGAGGCCACCCATGCCTGGGGCGGCGTCACGACGCTCGTCCTGCACCCGCAGGTGTCAGGCCGTCCGATGCGCTGGCATCTCCTTCGTGATTTCCTTCGCCACGTCCAGGAAAAGGGCGACGTGTGGATCGCGACCGGCGAGGAGATCACCAATCATTTCGAGGCGCTGGAACGCCAACGCGGCGCGTCATGACGGCGGCACCGGGCACGGTTTGCTCTCCCTCAATCCTGTGACGTGTGCAGAGATGCGGGGGATGAATGCACCCGCCAGAGCTGTAATGCGGTCAGCCTAGATTCCATATCCGGCGTGCATTGCCCGAAAGCAGCTTCGTCCGCTCATCGAGGCTGCAGCCTTCGATGAGGGCATGGGTCGCCGCAACCCAGGTCGACAGGTTGCCGCCAAGCGTGCAGACCGGCCAGTCACTGCCCCAGACAATCCGGTCCCAGCCGAAAGCGGCGATCGTGTGCTCGACATAGGGGCGCATCGAGGCAAGCGTCCAATCTTCCTCGGCATAGGCGATCACCCCGGAAATCTTTGCGGTCACATTCGGCCGGCGGGAGATTTCGGTCATATGCTCGCGCCAGGGGTGCTCCGCCCGGCCCTTGATGTCCGGGACGCCGCAATGATCGAGAACGAACCGGACGTCCGGCGCGAGGTCAGCAAGAGCCATCGCTTTCGGGATCTGGTGCGGCAGCACGCACAGATCGAAGGTGAAGCGCGTCGCTGAAAGGCGCCTGATGTTTTCGCGAAAAAGAGGCTGTTCCGAAAGATCGTCGGCAACGACGTGCAGCACCCGCCTGAATCCCCGGACGAAGGCGTTCGCTTCCTGCCGCTCGAGATAGGCGGCAAAGCCGTCGTCTTCTGGCCGGCAGGCGGCGATCGCGCCCCTCAGAAGGCTTCCCGGCTCACGCGACAGACGCGCAATCTCGCTCGTTTCGCGTTCGATCTGACCCGCCTCGACGTCGACTTCCATGTGCAGCGAAGCGGCAATGCCGACACGCTTTGCTTCTGCCGCATAGGCCGAATAGAGAAAATCGCGATCGAGTGCGGGGACGCCGCCAAGCCAGGGATAGCTCAACGCGGATTTGTCGATCAGATGCAGGTGCGTGTCGATGATCAAGGCTGCTCCTCCTCTTCAGGCGATCAGAGTTCCACATAGGTTCATTCAGATGAGAATACGCTTCAGCCTTGTGCAACATCAGCACCCGCCAGCGCCGAAAGCTGCGACGCGGTCTTGAGCAAGAGCGATATTGTCTCGGTAATGTCGGGCGCCGAAGGATTGTTCACCAGGGAAATATAGGGGCAGGTGAGCGCCGCGAGGCTGCGCCCGTCCGAGCTGAGGATCGGAGCAGACAGGTTGTAGACGCCGGCGGTCTGCGCGCTTGCCATCATCTCATAGCCGCGCTCGCGGATCTGGTCGAGACGGGCGTAGAATTCCGGAGTGAGATTGATCTCGTCTCTGCTGCGAACATGTTCGGAGATCATCATCTCCCGTTCTTCCGGCGAACGGAACGCCAGCAGAACGTGGCCCGATCCGGTATCAAACAGGCTGATATGCGAGCCGACGCGGATCGAAATGCCCCAATAGTCAGGGGCTTCCTGCTGGGCGATCACGACCGCCGAACCGCGGTCGAAGACCGCAAGCTGGTTGGCCTGCTTTGAGCGCTGCGCCAGCTCGCGCATCAGCGGCGTGGCGAAGGAAACGAGCCTGCGCACCGGTGCATGCAGCTGCGCCAGGCCGAAGAGCTTCAGCGTCAGCGAATAAAGGTCGCCATCGATCCGCGTCACATAGCCTCGGCGCACGAGCCTGTCGAGCATGCGGTAGAACTCGTTCGGACTGCGGTTCAGCCTCTTTGAGATTTCCGCCTGGGTGAGGCCGCCGTCCACGCTGGCGAGCAGCTCCAGAATGTCGAGCCCCTTATCCAGCGCCGGCGCGCGATACTTGTCGGACTCTTCACTGTCCATTCCGCGTCATCTCCTATGAATATAAAGAACCATATACGCATAAAAAACGGGAGACGAAAGGGAACCGCCCTTGACCGGGAATAAATTTGTTGTTTGTATATAAATTAGTTTCTCACGGATGAGGACTCACGCCCCAGGAGAAGGGTGTGTTCAGCGGAGGAGATGCAATGAACAGGCTGCTTTCCGGCGTATCGGCCGGTGTAATCATGCTTGTCTGCGCTATGGGGGCGGCAAGTGCCGCTGACCTGCCGGGCAAGTTCGAGGGTGTTACCATCGACGCCAAGCTGATTGGCGGCCAGCAATACGAAAAGCTCTACGAGCGCATCGGCGAATGGGAGAAGGCGACCGGCGCCAAGGTCAACATTCTGTCGAAGAAGAACCACTTCGAACTCGACAAGGAGATCAAATCCGACATCGCCACCGGCGGCATCACCTGGTGCATCGGTTCGAATCATTCCTCATTCGCACCGCAATATCCGGATATTTACGCCGATCTTTTCGGCCTGATCCCGTCCGAGGAGGTCGCCAGGTTCGTGCCGGCCGTGATCGATGCCTCGACGCTCGAAGGCAAGCTTGTCATGCTGCCGCGGGCGCAATTCGACGTCTCGGCACTCTATTACCAGAAGAGCCTTTATCAGGACGAGGCGAAGAAGGCCGAGTTCAAGGCCAAGTACGGCTATGATCTCGCGCCGCCCGACACCTGGGCTCAGGTGAGCGATCAGGCGGAATTCTTCGCCGCGCCGCCGAACTTCTACGGCACGCAGTTCGCCGGCAAGGAGGAAGCGATCAACGGCCGCTTCTACGAGATGCTGGTCGCCGAGGGTGGAGAATATCTCGACAAGGACGGTCGACCGGCATTCAATTCGGAAGCGGGCGTGCGCGCCCTCGATTGGTTCGTCAAGCTCTACAAAAGCAAAGCGGTTCCGCCGGGCACCACCAACTATCTCTGGGACGATCTCGGCCAGGGCTTCGCTTCGGGCTCGATCGCGGTCAATCTCGACTGGCCTGGCTGGGCGTCCTTCTTCAACGATCCGAAATCCTCGAAGGTTGCCGGCAATGTCGGGGTGAAGGTTCAGCCGGCCGGGTCGTCCGGCAAGCGCACCGGCTGGTCCGGGCATCACGGCTTTTCGGTAACGGAGTCCTGCGGGAGCAAGGAGGCAGCCGCCTCGCTCGTCTGGTGGCTGACCAACGAAGACAGCCAGATGCTCGAATCCGCAGCCGGCCCTCTTCCGACCCGCAGCGCCGTATGGGATCACAACATCAAGGCCGCCGAGGGCGACGCCTACAAGACCGAGGTGCTGCAGGCCTTTCAGGAGGCAGCAAAGCACGCCTTCCCGGTTCCGCAGACGGCCGAGTGGATCGAGATATCCAATGCCGTCTATCCGGAGCTTCAGGCGGCCATCCTCGGCGACAAGACGTCGAAGGAAGCGCTCGATGCTGCCGCCGAAAAGGCGACCGGCATCCTCGAAGACGCCGGCAAGCTCTAGCACAAATTGCGAGGACGGCGCCGGCCGAGCCGGCGCCGTTCTGCATCTTCACCTTTTTAGTGGATCTCCGATGAAGCTCTCGAAATTGTCAGCACCTACGCTTCTGCTGCTTCCGGCCTTCATCGTTCTGGCAGTCTTCATCGTGCTGCCGCTGATGTTTTCGCTCTACTCCAGCTTTACGCCGTTCCGGCTGACAAAGCCCGACACGCTTTGGGTATTCATAGGCTTCAGGAACTACGTGAACGTGCTCACCAATGCCGAGTTCTGGGTCGCATTCGGCCGGACGGTGCTCCTGCTTACGATCGCTCTCAACGCCGAAATGCTTCTTGGCCTCGGTTTGGCGCTGCTCGTCAACAAGGCGACGCGCGGCCAGCGTATTCTGCGAACGGCGATGATGTTTCCGATGATGTTTTCGCCGGTACTCGTGGGCTTCCAGTTCAAATTTCTGTTCAACGACAATATCGGCTTTGTCAACAATGCGCTGCAGTCGCTGGGCCTGACCGACCGCGCTATCCCCTGGCTGATCGACGGCAATCTCGCGCTCTTCTCTATCATCGTTGCCGAGGTCTGGTCGTCGACGGCGGTCTTCGCGATCCTCATCCTCGCCGGCCTGCTCGCCATGCCGAAGGATCCGGTCGAAGCGGCGCATGTCGATGGCTGCACGCCCTGGCAAACCTTCCGCTACGTCACCTGGCCCTATCTGATGCCCTTCGCCTTCATCGCGATGACGATCCGTTCGCTCGATGTCGCGCGCGCCTACGACATCGTCAAGATCATGACGGATGGCGGTCCGGCCAGGCGCACAGAGCTGCTCTGGACCCTCGTCGGCCGTACCGCCTATGGCGACGCCCGCATGGGATTGGCCAACGCCATGGCCTATGTGGCCATCCTGCTCTCGATCGTCTTCACCGTGTATTTCTTCCGCAAGCTCGCCGCGGCGCGCCAGCAGATCGGAGCCGAGTGGTAATGGATACGAACGCATCCCATCGCCTGCGCCGGCGACTCCTGAAGGCGGCGCACTTCGTGGGGCTTTTCCTCGCGATGGCCGTGATCTGCCTGCCGGGCCTCTGGATCGTGCTTTCATCGTTGCGGCCGACTGTAGAGATCATGGCGAAGCCGCCGGTCTGGATTCCCGAGACGCTCTCTCTCGACGCCTACCGGGCAATGTTTTCGGGTGCCGGCCAGGGAGGCGTCCCGGTCTGGGATTATTTCCGCAATTCGCTCATCGTCTCGGTCACCTCCACCGTCATCGCACTCGCGATCGGCCTTTCCGGCGGCTATGCTTTCGCACGGTACCGTTTCAAGGCGAAATCGGCGATCTTCCTCGGCTTCATGCTGACGCGCGCAGTGCCGGGCATTGCGCTGTCCCTGCCGCTCTTCATGCTCTATGCCCGCACCGGCATTATCGACACGCATTTCTCGCTGATCCTCACCTATGTCGCGCTCAACGTTCCCTTCACGATCTGGCTGATCGACGGCTTTTTCCGTCAGGTGCCGAAGGATCTCGCGGAGGCCGCACAGATCGACGGCTGCACTCCCTGGCAGGCCTTCTGGCAGGTGGAGTTTCCGCTGGCCGGCCCCGGAATTGCTTCAGCCGGCATCTTCGCCTTCCTGACGTCCTGGAACGAATATGCCCTCGCTTCGCAGATCACACGCTCCGTCAACTCCAAGACCCTGCCGGTGGGGCTCCTCGACTATACTGCCGAATTCACCATCGACTGGCGCGGCATGTGCGCGCTTGCGGTTGTGATGATCGTTCCCGCGTTGACCCTCACCTTTATCATTCAGAAGCACCTCGTCTCGGGCCTGACCTTCGGCGCGGTGAAAGGATAATCGTCCATGGCGCCCGTTACCCTCAGGAAACTCGTCAAGCGCTACGGCGCGCTGGAGGTCGTGCACGGCATCGATCTCGAGGTGAAGGACCGCGAGTTCATCGCGCTGGTCGGACCTTCGGGCTGCGGCAAGTCGACGACGCTGCGCATGATCGCGGGGCTCGAGGAGGTCAGCGGCGGCGCGATCGAGATCGGCGGGCGCAAGGTCAACGATCTGCCTCCACGGGCACGCAACATCTCGATGGTCTTCCAATCCTATGCGCTCTACCCGCATATGACCGTCGCCGAGAACATGGGGTTTTCTCTGAAGATCGCCGGGCGTTCCGCCGACGAGATCAAGACCCGTGTCGACGAAGCGGCAGCCATACTCGACCTCGGTCACCTCCTCGAACGCCGGCCTTCGCAACTGTCGGGCGGCCAGCGCCAGCGCGTTGCGATGGGGCGGGCGATCGTGCGCCAACCGGACGTCTTCCTCTTCGACGAGCCGCTGTCGAACCTCGATGCCAAGCTCAGGACCCAGGTTCGAACGGAGATAAAGAAGCTGCACGCCCGCATGCAGGCGACGATGATCTATGTCACCCATGATCAGGTCGAGGCGATGACGCTTTCCGACCGGATCGTCATCATGCGCGACGGGCATATCGAACAGGTGGGCACGCCGGAGGATGTCTTCCGCCGCCCGGCCACCAAGTTTGTCGCCGGCTTCATCGGTTCGCCTCCGATGAACATGGAGGAGGCGGTGCTGACGGACGGAAAGCTCGCCTTTACGACTGGAGCGAGCCTGCCGGTTCCGCCGCGCTTCCGCTCTTCGCTGCGCGAAGGACAGAAAGTGACCTTCGGCCTTCGGCCCGACGACATCTATCCTTCCGGGCATGGCCTCCATGCGGGCGATGCGGATGCGGTCCACGAGCTCGAGCTTCCGGTCACGATCACCGAACCCTTGGGGAACGAAACGCTCGTCTTCACGCAATTCAACGGGCGGGATTGGGTCTCGCGCATGCTGAACCCGCGGCCGTTGCGCTCGGGGGAGAAGGTGCGCATGAGCCTCGATCTCTCCCGGGCGCATCTCTTCGACGGCGAAACGGGAAAGGCTTTGGCAGGCTGACATGGCGAGGATTGAGAGAATAGAACTGCGGATGGTGGATCTTCCGCCGAAGGTCAAACGCACCGATGCGATCCAGAGCTTCGTAAGCCAGGAAACGCCGATCGTCACGATCACCGATTCCGACGGCGCGGCGGGCACCGGCTACAGCTATACGATCGGCACCGGCGGGTCGTCCGTCATGCGGCTCCTATCCGATCATCTCGTACCGATGCTGATCGGGGAGGATGCGGATTGCATCGAGGCGCTTTGGCACAAGATGGAGTTTGCGACGCATGCGACGACCATCGGCGCCATTACGGCGCTGGCGCTTGCCGCCGTCGACACGGCCCTTTGGGATTTGCGGGCGAGAAAGCAGAAACTGCCGCTCTGGAAACTGGCCGGCGGCGCGAAGGAGAGCTGCCCGCTTTACACCACCGAAGGCGGCTGGCTGCACATCGAAAAACAGGCTCTCGTCGAGGATGCATTGCAGGCGAAGGCCAAGGGCTTCTCGGGATCGAAGGTCAAGATCGGCAAGCCGAGCGGGGCAGAGGACTACGACCGGCTCGCCGCCATGCGCGCGGCACTTGGCGACGGTTTCGAGATCATGACCGATTGCAATCAGGGCTTCACCGTCGACGAGGCGATCCGCCGTGCCGCGCGGCTGCGGGAGCTCGATCTCGCCTGGATCGAGGAGCCGCTGCCGGCCGATGATCTCGATGGTCATATTCGCCTGACGCGGTCGACATCGACGCCGATCGCCGTTGGCGAATCCATCTATTCGATCCGCCATTTCCGTGAATACATGCAGAAGGGGGCCTGCTCGATCGTGCAGGTGGATGTGGCGCGGATCGGCGGCATCACGCCCTGGCTGAAAGTGGCCCATGCGGCGGAGGCCTTCGACATTCCCGTCTGCCCGCATTTCCTGATGGAACTGCATGTGAGCCTCGTCTGCGCCGTGCCCAACGGAAAATATGTCGAATATATTCCGCAGCTCGACGATCTGACGCAGAAGGGAATGGAGATCCGCGAGGGCAGGGCAATCGCGCCTTCCGATCCGGGCATCGGAATTGCGTGGGATTGGGAAGCGGTCAAAGCGCGCTCGGTCGCCGAGTTCACCCGCGAGTTTCGCCGGTAGAAGGGAACGGTCATGCAGAGAATGGGAATGGTGATCGGGCTTGAGTCGGCGAAACTGGCGGAATACAAGAGGCTGCATGCGGCCGTCTGGCCGGATATCCTCGCGCTGATCAGCGAATGCAACATCACCAACTACTCGATCTTCCTCAAGGAGCCGGAAAACCTTCTCTTCGGCTATTGGGAGTATGTCGGTCAGGACTTCGATGCCGACATGGCAAAGATGGCGGCGCATCCGAAAAATCAGGAATGGTGGTCGGTGTGCATGCCCTGCCAGAAACCGCTTGTTACCCGCAAGGAGGGCGAGTGGTGGGCGATGATGGAGGAAGTCTTCCATCATGACTGAAGCCTTCATTCCCTCCTCTCTCCGGCAATGGTGGCCGAAGCCGGCGAACCCGCGTCCCATCGTGATCTTCGGTGCAGGCAGCATCGTCGGCGACGCGCATCTTCCGGCCTACAGGAAGGCTGGCTTCCCGGTGGCCGGCATATTCGACCCGGACGGGGAAAAGGCGGCGGCGCTTGCCCAGCAGTGGGACATCCGGGCATTTGCGACCGAAGAGGAAGCGGTGGCGGCGGAAAACGCGGTGTTCGATCTTGCGACGCCGCCGGCTGCACACGTCCCCATTCTCTCGAAACTGCCCGAGGGCTCCTTCGCGCTGATTCAGAAGCCGATGGGCGGCAATCTTGCAGCGGCAACGGATATCCTTGAAATCTGCCGCGCGCGGCAGATTAAGGCGGCAGTGAACTTTCAGCTCCGCTTCGCACCGATGATGATTGCACTCAAGGACGCCATCGCCAGAGGCTATCTCGGAGAGGTGGTCGATTTCGACGCCTGGTTGGCACTGGCAACGCCTTGGGGTCTCTGGCCGTTTCTGAAGGGACTGCCGCGCATCGAGATTGCGATGCATTCCATCCATTACCTGGACCTCGTCCGCGACCTCCTGGGTGATCCGCAGGGCGTTCACGCCAAGTCCATCGGCCATCCGAACCACGATGTGGCGCAGACCCGCACGGCCGCGATCCTCGATTATGGCGAGAGGGTGCGCTGCGTACTTTCGGTCAATCACGATCACGATTACGGGCGGAAATTTCAGGCCTGCGAGTTTCGGATCTCAGGGACAAGGGGTGCCGCCTATGTCAAGCTCGGCGTCAATCTCGATTATCCGCGGGGCGAGCCGGACGAGCTGTGGATTCGGCCCTCGGATTGCAGCGAATGGGTCCCAGTGCCGCTTGAAGGTTCGTGGTTTCCGGATGCCTTTGCCAACCGGATGGCCAACATACAGCGCCATGCGTCGGGCGATGATGATGAACTCATAGGGTCGGTCGAGGACGCATGGCGAACGATGGCCCTGGTCGAGGCCGCCTATCAGTCGAGCGCCCGACCGGCAACGCCGATCCCGGCGCTTCCAACGGAAAAGTGAAAATGAGCGAGCAGACGATCTATTTCGAGGATTATATACAGGGGCATGTGCGGCTGACGAGCGGGCGTACGATCACGGAAACGGACTTTGTCGTCCATGCCGGGCATACGGGCGACTTCTTCCCGCATCATATGGATTCGGAGTTCGCCAAGACGCTGCCCGGCGGGCAGCGCATTGCCCATGGTACCATGATCTTCTCTATCGGCGTGGGGCTCACCGCCTCCTTGATCAATCCCGTCGCTTTCTCCTACGGTTATGACCGTCTGCGATTCGTCCGCCCCGTCCACATCGGCGATACGATCCGCACACGGGTCACCATCGCCGCCAAGGAAGATGATCCGAAGCGGCCGGCGGCCGGCCGTGTCGTCGAGCGGTGCGAGGTCATCAATCAACGCGGCGAGGTCGTTCTCGCCGCCGATCACATTCTGATCGTCGAACGCAAATCTGAAGGAACCATCCAATGACAGCGAACCTTGGCGGAAAGGTCGTCCTCGTCACAGCTGCGGCGCAGGGGATAGGGCGCGCAACCGCACTCGCCTTCGCCAGAGCCGGTGCCAAGGTTCACGCGACGGATATCAACACCGACGCCCTTGGCAGCTTCGGAGGCGAGGCGGGTATCAGCACCCATCGGCTGGATGTCCTCGACACCGCCGCGGTCGAGGCGCTGATCACCGAGACCGGTGCCGTCGACGTGCTTTTCAACTGCGCCGGCTTCGTCCATGCTGGCTCGGTACTCACGATGAAGGACGAGGATCTCGACTTCGCCTTCGACCTAAACGTCAAGTCGATGATTCGTACCATCCGCGCGGTCCTGCCCGGCATGATCGCACGCAAGGACGGTTCGATCATCAACATGGCTTCCGTGGCTTCCAGCATAAAGGGCGTGCCGAACCGCTTCGCCTATGGCGTGACGAAGGCGGCGGTCATCGGGCTGACGAAAGCCGTTGCTGCCGATTACGTGGGTGACGGCATCCGCTGCAACGCAATCTGCCCCGGAACGGTCGAAAGCCCGTCGCTCGAGAGCCGCATGCGGGCGCAGGGAGACTACGAGACTGCGCGTGCGGCCTTCATCTCCCGCCAACCGATGGGTCGTCTCGGAACGCCCGAAGAAATCGCCGATCTCGCCGTATATCTCGCCGGCGCAACTTACACCTCGGGTCAGGCCTATGCCATAGATGGCGGCTGGACCATTTGAACGTTCATCAGGGAAAAAGCACATGAAGTTTCTTCGTTATGGCGAACCGGGCCAGGAAAAGCCGGGTCTTCTCGGTTCCGACGGCATCATCCGCGATCTTTCCGGCCAGGTGCCCGATCTCGCCGCCGGCGCCCTCGATCCGAGCAAGCTCACCGAACTGGCGAAGCTCGATGTCGAGGCGCTGCCTGCCGTCAACGGTAATCCGAGACTCGGACCCTGCGTCGCAGGCACCGGCAAGTTCATCTGCATCGGTCTCAACTATTCCGACCACGCCGCCGAAACCGGCGCGACCGTTCCGCCGGAACCGATTATTTTCATGAAGGCCACCTCGGCTATCGTCGGGCCGAACGACGACCTGATCCTGCCGCGCGGTTCGGAAAAGACCGACTGGGAAGTGGAACTCGGCATCGTCATCGGCAGGACGGCGAAATATGTGAGCGAAGCAGAGGCACTCGATTATGTCGCCGGCTATTGCACCGTTCACGACGTTTCGGAACGCGCATTCCAGACCGAGCGTCATGGTCAATGGACGAAGGGCAAGTCCTGCGACACCTTTGGGCCCACCGGACCGTGGCTCGTAACCAAGGACGAGGTCGAGGACCCGCAAAACCTCGCAATGTGGCTGAAGGTCAATGGCGAGACGATGCAGGACGGCTCGACGAAGACGATGGTCTACGGCGTCGCCTATCTCGTCTCCTACCTCTCCCAGTTCATGTCGCTGCACCCTGGTGACGTCATTTCCACCGGCACGCCGCCGGGCGTCGGCATGGGCATGAAGCCACCGCGCTATCTGAAGGCAGGCGACGTGGTAGAGCTCGGCATCGAGGGCCTCGGCAGCCAGAAACAACGCGTACGCGCGGACGACTGATTCGGCAGCATCATATTCCTGCAGCGCCTCTCATTTGCACGTCTGTCAGACGCGCGGCGCTGCAGGACCATCGGAGCAAATATGACCCGCATAACAGACCTGCGCGTCTTCGACCTGCGCTTCCCGACCTCCGCAAGCCTTGATGGCTCGGATGCCATGAACCCGGACCCGGACTATTCGGCGGCCTACGTCATCCTCGATACCGATCGCCCAGGGCTGGCGGGGCACGGCCTCACCTTCACCATCGGGCGCGGCAATGACGTCTGCTGCATGGCTATCCAGGCCATGCGGCATCTCGTCGTCGGTCAGGACATTGGAGATATTCTGAAACATCCCGGTCGCTTCTGGCGGCACCTGACCAGCGACAGCCAGTTGCGCTGGATCGGACCCGAAAAGGGCGCAATCCATCTTGCGACCGGGGCAATCGTCAACGCGATCTGGGACCTCCTTGCGAAGGACGCCGGCAAGCCGGTATGGCGGCTCGTCAGCGAGATGTCGGCGGAAGAGATCGCCGACATCGTCGACTACCGTTACATCACGGATGTGCTTACCCGCGACGAGGCGATCGAGATTTTGCGGCGGGCCGAAACCGGCAAGGCCGACCGGATCGCCGCGCTCGAGAAGGAGGGCTATCCCTGCTACACGACCTCGGCGGGTTGGCTCGGTTATGACGACGAGAAGCTCCGGCGGCTTGCGCAGGAGGCAGTCGACGCAGGCTTCAACCATATCAAGATGAAAGTCGGCCGCGATCTCGCCGACGATATGCGCCGGTTGAGGATCGCCCGTGAAGTGATCGGCCCCGACAGATATCTGATGATCGACGCGAACCAGGTCTGGGAAGTCGGCGAGGCGATCGACTGGGTGCAGAAGCTCGCTTTCGCCAAACCCTTCTTCATCGAGGAGCCGACGAGCCCCGACGACGTAGCCGGGCATCGCAAGATCCGCGAGGCGATCGGGCCGGTCAAGGTCGCAACCGGTGAGATGTGCCAGAATCGTATCATGTTCAAGCAGTTCATCGCCGAGGGTGCGATCGACATCGTGCAGATCGATTCCTGCCGGATGGGTGGGCTCAACGAGGTTCTGGCCGTGCTTCTGATCGCTGCCAAATACGGGCTTCCCGTATGGCCGCACGCCGGTGGGGTCGGTCTCTGCGAATATGTGCAGCACCTGTCGATGATCGACTACGTCGCCGTTTCCGGTACGAAAGACGGCCGGGTCATCGAATATGTCGACCACCTGCACGAGCACTTCCTGGATCCGTGCGTCATCAGCGACGCTGCCTATATGCCGCCGTCCCGACCCGGATTCTCGATTGAGATGAAGGAAAAGTCGATTGAGGATTATACGTTTCGCGGCTGATGCGAGCAAAACCGTCGTTGTGATGCTTGCGTGTGGATCCTCGGGTCAAGCCCGAGGATGACGACCGGAGGAGTATGCGAACGACAACGGAAGAGCCCGGGGATGACGACCGGAGTCGCCCCGTGGATGACGACGGGAGGAATCCGGGCACGATAGAGAGGCACGTTGCGGCAATCTTCGCATGACGTGCGACTGCCCCCGGCCGCGCTGCAATGCAAATGATCGAGGGCTCGGCACACGTACCTCGCTCGGCCGGTTTCGTGGGCCAACCCCTCCCACCGCTATCCAGGGCTTGACCCTCGGCTTGCCCGAGGATGACGAGGCGAGCGATCCGGGCACGATAGAGAGAGGTACGTTGCGGCAATTTTCCACGACGGGCGACCACCCGCGACCGCGCAAAATGCAAATCATCGACGGCTCGGTACACGTACGTCGCTCGGCTGGTTCGTGGGCCAACCCCTCCCGCCGTCATCCTCGGGCTTGACCCGAGGATCCATTCACGGACGTTCGAAACAGAATCGCTGCCACAGCCCCACTGTAAGCGCCGCACCATCCACGGCCGTTGCGGTGTGAAATTGTGCCGTTTCCCGTATCTCGGCGCCCTTGAGAGACAATCGTCACTTGACGTTAGAAGTTCATTTGTGAATAGATTATTCACATATCGTGCGTTCCGGCAGGGAGTCCGGAAGAAGGAGGAGAGCATGAAGACCCTGATCGCTGCGGCCGCAATGGCTGCCCTGTCGTTCTGCGGCATTGCCAGTGCGCAGGAATACAGCCTGCGGTTCTCGACCTCGCAGGTGAATCCGAACGAGCCGATCATCAAAGCGATGAAGACTTACGCCGAGCGTGTTGGTGAACGCTCCGGCGGGCGAATCGCGATCACCGTGATGACGGGTGATCAGCTTGGTGCGCAAAAGAAGGTCAACGAGATGGTCATGAGCGGCGCGAGTCTGCTCAGTGCCACCGACTATGGTCAGCTTGGCCAGTTCGTTCCGGATCTGTCTATCCTTGCCGGTCCCTATGTCTATCCGGATCTGGCCGCGACGGAGCGCCTCTTCGCATCGGATCTCTACAAGGAACTTTCCGGCAAGCTGGAAGCGCGTGGTATCAAGATCATCATGCCGAACGGCCTCTTCGGCTACCGTCACATCATTTCCAACAAGCCGGTTCGCTCGCCGGCTGATCTCGCCGGCGTGACCATTCGCGTACCCTCGTCGCCGATCATGATGGCGACCTTCGGCAACTACGGCGCAAGGCCGACGGAATTGCCGTGGGGGGACGTCTACAATGCGCTTCAGACCGGCGTCGTCGACGCAGCCGAAGGGCCTTTCGGCTCAATAGCCGGGGCGAAATTGAACGAGACCCGCAAAGTCATTTCGAAGACCGGCCATCAGATCATGTTCACCGCCTGGGTAGCCTCCAGCCAGTTCTTCAACGGCCTTCCCGAAGACCTTCAAAAGATCCTCCTCGAGGAAGGGCGGGCGATCGCCAGTGAATTGACGCAGATGACACTGGAAACGGATGACGCCTATGCAAAGCAGCTCTCTGCCTCCGGCGTCGAGATCGTGACCGATGTCGACATTCCGGCTTTCATCGAGGCCTCCCGGGCCGCCTACGACAAGGTTCCGAATATAACGCCCGGCATCTACGAGCAGGTACAGAAGGCGATGAAGCAATAAAAGTTCCGTTCAGGCGCGGCCGCGTTCTCGATTGCGCGGCCGTGGCCCGCTCCGTCAGCCCTTCAACAGTTCGAGGCATTATGGAAATCTCACGCTCGCCGGAGGAGACTATCCCCCTCATCAGCCTGCGCCGCGCCGATGAGGCGGTCGGAGTCGTGGCGCTAATCGTCGTCGTGTTCTCGATCCTCTGGGGGGTGGCCAGCCGTTACGTATTCCCTCAGCCGGCCGCCTGGACCTATGAACTGGCTATGATGGCCTTTGCCTATCTCGTGTTCTTCGGCGCGGTGGCTGGCGTCCGTCTCGGCACCCACGCCGCAATCGATGTGCTTGTCGCGGCCCTGCCTGACGGCTGGCAGAAAGCAGTCGCCTGGTTCAACTATCTGCTGCTGGCGCTCTTCTTCATGGTCATGACGATCCTTTTCGCCTGGCAGGCATGGACGTCCCGCCATGTGCATACGATCGCGCTCGACCTGTCGCGCGCCCTGTCCTACGCGCCGCTGTCGCTCGCTTCTGCCGGAATGCTTTTCCAGCACCTTATCGCCGAAAGGCCTTGGTCTGTCCGGCTGCATCGAAATCCGGAATCGCTGATATGACCCTGTTGCATCTCGCCGGCCCCTCGCTTCTGGTCGTCGTGCTGTTCTTGCTGTCGACGCCGATCACCTGGGCCATGGCGATCGGGGCGCTGGCCTTCTTTCTCATCAATATGGACATGATCCCGCTGGCCAACTTCGCGCAAGAAGTGGCGGAGGGCACTCAATCCGTATCCCTGTTGGCCCTGCCGCTATTTGTGCTTGCCGGCTGTATCATGAACGCATCCGGCATCACCCGGCGTTTGTTGACGCTTGCAGACGTGCTGGTCGGCCACATGACCGGCGCGCTGGCGCAGATGTGCACGGTACTCGGCACCTTGCTCGGCGGCCTTACTGCGTCTGCGAATGCCGATGCGGCGATGCTCGCCAAAACGCTCGGCGTCGAGATGTCTGAAAGAGGCTATAGCCGCGCCTTCGCTGCGGTCATCACGTCCTCGGCGGCCATCATCACCAGCCTTATTCCGCCCTCCATCGGCCTGATCGTTTATGGCTTTCTGGCGGAGACTTCCATCGGCCGGCTCTTCGCGGCGGGGGTGGTGCCCGGCCTCCTTCTGGCAGCCGGGCTGATGGTGACCACCTATTTCATCGCCCGCAAGCGTGACTACAAACCGCTGCGCAAGCAGCGCGCCACCCGCGCGGAGGCGACCCGGGCGCTGATCGACGGCCTCTGGGCGCTGTCGATCCCGGTGGTGATCTTCGCGGGTACGCGGTACGGTCTTTTCACGACCACCGAAGCCGGTGCCGTGGTCGTCGTGTACGTGCTCTTTGTCGCTGTGTTCGGCTACCGGGAGTTCACCGTCCGCCAGATTCCGGAGGTTTTGGCCGAAGCTGTACGCGATTCAGCCGTGGTGATGATCATGATCTGCGCGGCGGCAGCCTTCGGTTTCTATCTCGCCTGGGAGCAGGTGCCGCAGGCCATGTCGGGCTGGCTCGGCGAAGCGACGGACAACCCGCTCCTGATGCTGCTCCTCATCAACGTGCTGCTGATCGTCATCGGGACGGCAATCGAGGGATCGGCGGCGCTGATCATCCTCACGCCGATGCTGATTCCTCTCATCGACGGCGTAGGCATCGATCGCGTGCATTTCGGCATCGTCTTCATCACCAATCTGACCATTGCCGGTATTACACCGCCGGTTGGGGGGCTGATGTATATTTCGTCCATGGTGCTGAAGGTGCCGATGATGGCCTATGCACGCGAGGTGCTGCCCTATCTGGCGATGATGATGGCCCTTCTCATCGTGCTGAGCATGTTTCCGCAACTGTCGCTTTGGTTGCCTGATCTGGTCTATGGGACGTCCGCGGTCCAATAGCACCAAACCAGGCTTCTCCCCCCCATGGGCGCAGAGGCCGGGAGATCCGCTTTTCAACCGACCTTTTTACGCAGGTGCTGATTATGGATGAGTTTATGCCCACCGTCGGAGTTTCGTCGACGCATCCCGCCGACATGCCGGACGATCACGCCGCTCTGCCCGTGTGGAACGCGGAAAACTGGTTCTATGAAGATTGGCCCATCGGTCAGCGTATCCGGTCGCTGCGTCGGACGATCGGCGAGAGCGATAGCCATCTCTTCAATACACTTGTCATCGATATCCATCCTTATGTTCAGGATCGGATGTTCGCGGAACGGGAAGGAATATTTGGCCGTCGCCTCGTCGCCGGCGCCTTCGTGTTCTCGGCCGGTCTCGGCCTCGTCGCGACCAACTGCGTGAACGCTTTTTCCTACGGCTACGACAAGCTGCGCTTTATCAAGCCGGTCTTCATCGGTGACACGATTTACACGATCCGGACCAACATGGAGAAGGTGCCCCGTTACAAAGACCTCGGCCTCATTCGCGCCAGCTACCAAGTCTTCAAGAACGAAGGTGAACTGGTTCTCTACTGCGAGCACCTGCAAACCGTGAAGTACCAGAACCCGGCCGATTTCGTTGGCAAGACCGAAAGGTAGGAAAACAGCAGCGAAAGGCCGAACTACCCTTTTCCGCATTTTAGGGTCGGTCTGGGCTCGTTTCCCTTGGCGCTACCGTCGCCGCAGCACTTTGACTTGCCGCCTGATTTTTGTCCCTTAATCGCGTACGATCAAAGGAAACCACGCACTAGGTGGAACGCATGATCAGGCTTGTCGTCATTTTCCTTGCACTCCTCAGTTTCCTCCCGGTCGCAGCCGCGCAGGATCGGTCGGCCGTCGCGACCCTGGTGACGAGCCTGGCGACCAGGGACGAGCTGAAGCCCCTGAGGGCGGTTATCGTTGCCCAGCACGGCGAGACGATCGCGGAAAAGGGTTATCGAGGCCACACGACATCGGAGTCGACCAACATAAAATCGGCGTCCAAGTCGATCATATCCGCACTGGTGGGGATTGCGATCGACAAGGGGCTGCTCGACGGGCCCGAGCAGAAGATCGCGGCGCTCCTCAAGGCGGAACTCCCGCCGCAGCCCGACCCGCGGATCAACGAGATCACGATCGGCAACCTGCTCTCGATGCAAGCGGGCCTGGGGCGGATGTCGGGGCCGAACTATGGCCGTTGGGTCTCGAGCCGCAACTGGGTACGTTTTGCCCTGGCACAGCCCTTCGACGACGAGCCCGGAGGCCGGATGCTCTATTCGACCGCTTCCACGCATCTGCTTTCGGCAATACTGACCAAGGTCGGCGGCAAGTCGACACTGGAGCTTGCGCGCGAATGGCTCGCTCCATTGGAAGGTTTCCGCATCGGGGCCTGGGATCGCGATCCGCAAGGTATCTATTTGGGTGGCAACCAGATGGCGATGAGCGCGCGATCGCTCCTTGCCTTCGGCGAACTCTACCGTAATCGCGGCCGCACTCCCGAGGGACGGCAGGTCGTCCCGGCCGATTGGATCGAGCTTTCGTGGCAGCCGCGAACGGAGTCGCGTTTCACAGGTGACGGTTATGGATATGGTTGGTTCATGCGCCGGATCGGCGACGAGGCTGTGTATTATGGGTGGGGCTATGGCGGCCAGATGCTCTACGTCGTCCCGACCTTGAGTCTGACTGTAGTCATGACCTCGGATGAAAGCGGGCCGTCGGCACGCAATGGCTATCGTGATGCGTTACACGGGGTTTTGTCAGAGATCATCGGCGTGGCCAAAGCGAGTTAAGGCAATACATTCGTAAAATGGAGCAAGGGCGCACCAATCTTGCAGATTCGGTGCGCCCATCATTTTTCCTTCTGGCCTGGATGGCTATGTTTAGGCCGTCGGTTGTTTCGTCTTCCGCAGGTAGGGAAGCACGGTGTCGAAGGAGCCGAAGCGTTGAACGGCATCTTCGTTGGAAACGGCCGCCGTGATGATGACGTCGTCGCCCTGCTGCCAGTTGGCGGGCGTTGCCACCTGATGCCGGGCAGTGAGTTGGATCGAGTCAATGGCGCGCAGTATCTCGTTGAAGTTACGGCCTGTGGTCATCGGATAGGTGAGGATCAGCTTGATCTTCTTATCCGGGCCGATGACATAGACCGAACGCACCGTGGCGTTGTCCGCAGGCGTTCGGCCCTCGGACGTGTCGCCGGCGCCGGCGGGCAGCATGTCGTAAAGCTTTGCCACCTTCAGATCGCGGTCGCCGATCAGCGGATAGTCGACATCGAAGCCGGTTGCCACCTTGATGTCGTTCTTCCATTTGGTGTGACTTTCGACCGGATCCACCGAGATACCGATGATCTTTACGCCGCGCTTCCGGAACTCCGGCTCGATCCCGGCCATCGCGCCGAGCTCCGTCGTGCAGACGGGGGTGAAATTCTTCGGATGGGAGAAGAGAACAGCCCAGCCGTCGCCGATCCATTCATGGAAGTTGATCGTACCCTGCGTTGTCTCGGCAGTGAAATCAGGGGCAGTGTCGTTAATGCGCAGGCTCATGGCTCGTTCCTTTGTTAGGCAAAATTTCGCTAACCATAGCGCAATTGCTACCGATTTCGAGGAGGAAACGAGCGGCTGGCGCCTACAGGAGAAATAAGCGCATCGTAGTCTGTCGCTTGGCGGAAAATACGACCCGGCCAGCGGGAAGCGCCAGTCTCAATAGCTTTTGCGAGGTCGCGTTGACATGGCGCTGCCGCACCTCATAGATAGCGCTTTCCGAGGGGAGCACCGGGCGGTGCTGAGATGGTGTTGAACCGGACCCTTGAACCTGATCCGGGTCATGCCGGCGTAGGAACGGATTGAGGGCCGCCCGCGGCAAGTTCGCCTTTCGTCGCTCAGCCTGGGTTTCTTGATATCCCGTCCGGAGACCGATCGATGACGTCCTTTCCCCCTCTACTCAAAGCAAGCGTGACGCATTCTCGTAAAAAGGATGGACGGGCATGACGGCGATCGCTCTTACCATCGCCGGATCGGATTCGGGCGGAGGCGCCGGCATTCAGGCGGATCTCAAGACCTTTTCTGCGCTCGGCGTCTACGGCGCCAGCGTGATCACCGCGATCACGGCCCAGAACACCAAAGGCGTTTCTGCGGTCGAAGATGTTTCGGCCGAGATCGTGTCCGCTCAGATCGACGCCGTCTTCTCCGATCTCGATGTGGGCGCCGTGAAGATCGGCATGGTCTCGCGTCGGGAAACGATTGCCGCCATCGCCGATGGATTGCGCCGGTTCGGGAAGCTGGCCGTCGTCGATCCGGTGATGGTTGCGACTTCCGGCGACACGCTTCTTCGGCCGGACGCCGTTGCCGCGCTCATAGACGAGTTGCTGCCGCTGGCGATCGTCGCCACGCCCAATCTCGCCGAGGCCGCACTCATAACGGGGCGCGCGGTTGCCGAGGACGAGGCGGAGATGGCGCGCCAGGCGGAAGCGATCATGCGGTCGGGTGCACATTCGGTGCTGGTCAAGGGCGGACACCTGAAGAACGACCAGGCAACCGACCTCTTCTTCGACGGACAGACTTTTGTCCGTCTTCCGGCGGCAAGGGTCGAGACGCAGAACGACCATGGCACCGGCTGCACCCTGTCGGCGGCAATTGCCGCCGGCCTTGCAAGAGGTGCGCCGCTGGTCGAAGCGGCAAACGCCGCCAAAACCTATCTGCATGCCGCAATTTCCGCGTCCGGCCGATTGAAGATCGGGCAGGGGCGGGGGCCAGTCCACCATTTCCACCACTGGTGGGAGGATTAGTGTGAGCAGACCCAAGCACCCGCGCGTCGGCTACCTTCAGGCGAGCACTGCGCTTTGATCAAGCGGCGGTGTTCTGATTGTCCGTGAAACTGTTTTCTATGTAGTATTTGCCGTAGCGGTGGCGGTACTTTTCTGCCCCGTCGAAATCGCTGTATTTGCCCAGCTCGTTCATGTCCGTCTTGTTGAGGATCACACCTAGCACTTTCGAATTGATCAGCGGTTCCGAGTTGAGCAGATCGCGCACGAGGCGCGAAGGCGTTCTTCCCCACTCGACCACGAAGAGGATGCCGTCGGCCAGCGGCGCAAAGGCTTTCGCGTCGACGACGGGGGCGAGCGCCGCAAGGTCGACGACGACATAGTCGAAGGCGTTGCGCGCGTTCTCGATCAGGTTCGCCATGCCCGGCGAGGCAAGCAGCTCGTTACTCTGGTGGCGCTGGTGCGATGCACCGCCGGCCGGAAGGATTGCCAGTTTCGTACGCTGGTCCACCTTGATCCCGGCGGGCCAGGTGGCTTCTCCGGTCAGCGTTTCCACCAGCCCGGTGCGCGGGGCAGGCGTAATCATCTGCGTCAGGCCAGGCTTGCGTATGTCGGCATCGATGAGCAGGGTCCGCTTGCCGCTCGCGGCCAGAAGCGCGGCGAAGTTTGCGGCAATGATCGATTTCCCCTCATCCGGAAGGGCCGATGCGATGGCGATCACGCGGCTTTCACTGCCCGCCAGCATCTGGTCGCAGGCAAGCTTGGCGTTGCGAAAGGTCTCCGCGAAGGTCGACCGCGGCGCATCGACCACGATGCGCGACAATCGCTGGAACGGCATCGTATTGTCCACCGCTTCGTCGGCTCTCTTCACCGAACCGAAATGTGCGTGAACGAGTTGCGCCTTCTTCTTGATGCGCGTGCCGAGAAGCGGAACGTAGCCGAACGAACGATGGCCGAGGATCGAGCGTACGTCGCCCTCCAGGCGGAAGGTCCGTTCGCGGAATTCGAGGAAGGCCGCGTATGCACCGCCGACCATCAGGCCGAGCACCGCCGAAAGCGCCAGCGTCATGGTTTTTTTTGGGCTCGACGGTGACACGGGCACGCCCGCTTCGGAAATGACACGAGCCTTGGCGATCGGGAAGGTTTGCTGCTGAGTCGCCTGTTCGTAGCGTCCGAGATAAGACTCGTAGAGCGTCTTCAGGGCCGCGGCTTTCTGTTCCAGCTCTCTCAATTGCACGAGTTGCTCGCTCGAGTCGGAGGTTTTGCCGGCAATCCCCTGGATGCTTTTCCTGAGCGATGCCTCGCGCGACTGAGCGACCTCGTATTCGTTCTTATAGCTTGCAGTGAGCTGCTGCAGTTCCTGGTAGATCTGACGGGCCACATCCTCCTGTTCGGTGCGGAGCGAGACCGCTTGCGGGTGGTCGGCGCCGAAATTGTCGGAGACTTCGCGCTCGCGCTTACCGACGGTGAGATAGCGCGTCCTCAGGTCGCGGATTACCGAATTGTCACCCTCCTTGGAGGAGATGGTGGCGTTCTTCACTGCGTTTTCCGGCCCCTGGTCGACGATCGACTTGTACTGATTGTAGCGGGCGGAGGCACTTGCCGTGTCGGCCTGGGCAACGATGAGCTGGCTGTTGAGGTCGGCCATTTGCTGCTCGGACATCAACTCGCCCCGCGCAGCCGTCAAACCGTTCTCGGCCCTGTAGTGTGCGACTTCCAGCGCGGCGGCCTGCGAGCGTTGCTGAAGATCCGTAAGCCGTTCCTGCAGCCAGACGGATGCGCGTTCCGTAGCTTCGAAATTGGCGTTCAGCTGGTCTGTCAGATATGCGCTGGCATATCCACGCGCGATGGTCGCCGCAAGCACCGGATCGCTCGAGCGAAAAGCCACGGCGACGACCGAGCTTCGCGAAACACGCTCGACCGCAAGCGATTGCTGGATGATCGCGGCAGCTTTCTGCCGCCGGCCGTTGCGCGCTGCCGCCTCGGTTACTTCAGGTCCGCCCGCAAAGAGTCCGGTGGCCGTCTTCAGCCATTCCTTCACGACGTCGACGGGCGAGCGCGGCGGATTGAGGATGGTTTCGTTTTCCGAAAGCTTGAGCTTGTCGACGACGCGAAGCGCGAGTTCGCCCGACTTGAGGATTTCGACCGCACTTGCGATCTGCGTATCCAGCATCTGGCTGTTTACCGGGACAGGCTCCTCTTCGGCGTATTTGGACAGGTTCTCGTCGAGAAGGATCTGCGTCATCGACGTGTAATAGGGCGTGGCAAACAGGAGATAAGCGGCCCCCAGTGCGATGAAGAGAACGACGAATGCGGTCACGAGCCGGGCGCGACGGAAGACGGCGGCTACAAGCCGGTCAAGGTCGATAAAGCCGTCGGACTGTTCTTCGCTGGGCATGATGCTGCTCAAGGGAACGCTTCTTTGTTTCATGGGGGCCGTTCTGTTCATCTGCTTTTCCGGTCCTTGTACCGGCGGTCTCTCAGAGCGCGTCGATAGAGTTCACGTTGCGCGCTTTACGATGTTGCTTCTGCATGTTGCTCAGACTGCTGTGCGCTTCTGAGCAACATGCAAGAACCGTCGGAAGCCGCCGTTTATGCCGCGCGGATGCGGCTTTCGTGAGACAGAACCATGTCGCGGACGGATTCAAAAACGAGGTCGCCTATATCCGCACGCGCAAGTGCGAAGGCGACGTTGGCCTCGATGAAGCCCTGCTTCGCGCCACAATCGAAGGTACGGCCTTCATAGGGATGCGCGTGGAAGGACTGCGACTGCGAAAGCGTCAGCATGCCATCGGTCAGCTGGATTTCGTTGCCGGCGCCGCGCGTCTGGTGTGCCAGGATCGAGAAGATTTCCGGCTGCAGGATGTAGCGGCCATTGAGATAGTAGTTGGACGGTGCCTTTCCGGCGGCGGGCTTTTCGACCATCTCGGTCACGGCGAAACCGTGCCGGACCGTCTCGCCCTTGCCGACGATCCCGTATTTCGACGCTTCCTCGGGCGCACATTGCTCGACACCGACGACATTGCCGCCGGCTTCGTTGTAAAGGTCCATGAGGCCGGCAAGGCAACCGCGCGCGCCGAACGAGACCATGTCCGGCAGCAGAAGTGCGAAGGGCTCGTCGCCGATCAGGTCGCGCGCGCACCACACCGCATGTCCGAGGCCGAGCGGGGCTTGCTGGCGCGTAAAGCTGACCGAACCTGCTGCCGGAAGCATGGCTTCGAGTTCGGAAATCTGAGCCTTTTTGCCAGAGCGCGAAAGCGAAGAGATGAGCTCCGGCGCGTCGTCGAAATGATCCTCGATCACCTGCTTGTTCCGGCTGGTGACGAAGACAATATGCTCGATCCCGGCCTGGCGGGCCTCGTCCACGGCATATTGAACCACCGGCCGGTCGACGATCGTCAACATCTCCTTCGGCACTGCCTTTGTCGCGGGAAGGAACCTGGTCCCGTTGCCTGCAACTGGAATAACTGCTTTTCTGACGGTCCTGACATGGTTCATTGAATCATCCTTTGCTTGTGTGGGGGTCGTCGCCCAACGGCGATCGTTCCACCGCCGTCATGGGGGCATGGGACGGAGGATGCAGCAATCGCGCGGCAAGGCGGCGCAATCGGGCAGCAATCGGCATGCCGAGATGCCGGAGTGCGAGCGGGTCGGCCAGTGCGGTTTTGAACGCGCCGGCCAACGATCTCTTTTTCAACTGATCGACAAGGACCAGAAAGGAGCGAGCCTGACGGAAGCCGCGCATACGTTTGCGCTGCATTTCCTGTGCCTGGGCGTCGAGCGCGAAGCGCTGCAGAAACGCCTCGTCGGCGGCGATCATGGCGTCTATATGCTCGAGCCGCAGCACACGCGAGATGGAGCCCTCGCGGATATGATAGATATAGCCGGCCGAGGGCTCGACCGCGCAGCGCCCGCCACAGGCAAGCGCCGATGCAAGCAGGATATAGTCCTCGCCGATGCGGAGCGTCTCGTCGAAACGAAGTCCATGATTTTCGAGGAAGCGGCGCTCGAAGACCGGTTTCATGTAGCCGAAATTGTGCTCGGATCGAAAGAGTATGTTCGACCCGATAAAAGCGGGAAGTGTAAGCTGCGGCATGCGGGCGAGCTGCGCTTCGGGGAACATCCTGAGACTGCCCCCGCCGAGCGAAACGACATCAATATTATCGACCGCGATCTGTGCTCCGGCCGAATCCGCTCGCTCTATCATGCGCCTGAGCCGGTCCGGCCGGACCGTATCGTCCGAATCGAGAACCGCGATCCACTTGCCGCGTGCCGCCCCGATACCGGCGTTGCGTGCGCCGCCGGGCCCACGGTTGCGGTCGAGCGCGATCAGCCGGACGCGCAAGTCCCGGATCGCTGCCACAAGTGCCGGCGTCGCGTCCGTAGAGCAGTCGTCGACCACGATAACTTCGACCGTGACGCCTTCCTGAGACAGGGCGCTTTCGATTGCGCGCATGATCGTGTCTGCCGAATTGTAGGCGGCAACGACGAATGTGACGTCGGGGATGCTCAGAGGAGCGCTCATGGCGAGGTCACCTCACGGGCGCCGTATTGCGCGATTTCCTTAAGTCCGAGCAGGCCGCTGATGACGCCGGCATGCAGCACGCCGCGAAGTACAAACCGGTAGCGCCTCGCTGCCGAAGGAAAGCAGAGAAGCGCGGCAGTTGCGCAAAAGCCTGATTTGGCGCAGGCAAGACAAACGTTCCAGGCCTGACGTAGGCCGTTCGACTTTTCGGCCAAAAGACGACCATGTGTCTGCCCGGAACGGAAACGCCGCTTCGCAAGCCAGGCAAGCGATGCCCTGTTTTCCGGTACCGGTTCATGGACCCAGGCTTCCGGCGAAAAGGCGATTGTTCCGCCCGCCTGGTGCATCCCGGCGAAGAAGTCCGTGTCCTCGCCTCCGCTCTTGCCGAGCGCCAGCTTGAAGCGCCGGCCGAGGAGCGAGGGCGCATCGCGCTTGAGCAGCGCATTGCATGTGTACCCGGTGCGGATTTCTCCCTTCACCCAGACCGGCAGCGTCGAATGGAAATCACCGCCGCGCATCCAGCCGGGAGCCGTAGCCGCATAGTGCGCCTTTACCGGGCCAAGCACGGCGGCAGCGCCGGTGCCGCGCGCGGTATCCAGAAGGCGGACCAGCCAGTCGCCCGATACCGTCTCGTCGTCGTCCAGAAAGGCGAGGAAATCTCCTGTGCTGTTATCGAGACAGCAATTGCGCGCGATCGAGATGTTCGAATGGGGGCAATGGACGTAGAGGATTTCGAACGGCATTTGCGGCCGAAGGCCTTCGACCAGACCTCTGGCGCTCGGATCCGTATCGTTGTCGGCGATGATGACGCGAATATCTGTACGCTCCGGCACTTTCATCGAGGCCAATGAGCGAAGCGTTTCGGCAAGCTCCGGCCGCCGATACGTGCAGACGCCGATATCTATGTGCAGGGTTTCGCTCGCCATCACGCCACCCTGCGGCGAAAGTCGAGGAGCTCGCGCCAGAAACCGGCAGACCAGGCGAGATGCATGACCATAGCCGCAACCGCGGCCAGCGGACCATAGGGGTTTCGCTGACCAAGCGCCATCCAGACGCCGTAACCAAGGCACGCCCCTGCCCAAACGCCGGCTGGCAAAACGGCCATCCAGTTGACGATCGCGAGAAGCGCTCCGAAAACGACGGGTGCGACCGCAAGCGGCACCATCTGCCTCAGCCCCGGCATGGCGCGATGCTTGAGAAAGTTCTTTGCGCGGCCGCGGCCATAGCCGAAATATTGCCGGAACAGAGGGACGATCTTCGCACGCGGGTAGTAAACCATACTGGTTCTATCGGTCATCCAGATCCGGTAGCCCGCTTTGCCGAGCCGATAGTCGAGTTCCGCGTCTTCATTGTGGCTGAAGGACTCGTCATATCCCCCAACAGCCTTGAAGGCTTCGATGCGCATCAGCGCATGATGGCCATGTTCGGCCCAGTGGCCGACGGCGCCCGTGCGGTGCTTGGAACCGCCATTGCCGAGTTTGGAGTTCTGCGCGAATGCCGTCGCCTTCTGGAAGGTGCTGAAACCGACTGTCTGCATGGCGACCACAACCGAATCCGCGCCGGTCGCCAGTGCATCCTCGACGAGCCGTTCGCAATAATCGTCCGGGTAGGTGCCATGGGCGTCGATGCGGATCAGGTAGTCGCTGTCGGCACCCAGTTCCGCAACGGCACGATTGATTGCAGCGCTCTGTATGCGCTTCGGATTGTCGAGGAAGAGCACCCGCGGATCCTCTGTAGCCAGACGGCGGGCGATATCGCGCGTCCCGTCGGTGCTGCCGCCGTCGGCAATGACGATCTGCGCGTTCAAAGGCGTGAGCGCCGGACGCAGCTTTTCGATCAGCGCCTCGATATGCGAAGCTTCGTCGAGGCACGGTATGACGATAAGGCTCGACGTGGACGTCAGTTCTTCGGAGTTCATAAGAAACCACCTTCATTGTGGCGGGCCCCCGCCGTCGCGACTATGGGAACGTGCTGCCGCGTCTCCACGGTAAGCGCCGCCAGTTGCCGCACCAGGGCTTCGCAATCGGCGCGGCTGAATATCCAGGATCCGGGATTGCAGCGGCTGATGCGTTCTGCGGCGTCGGCATAGCTCTGCGGAGACAGTGAGCCGAGGACTGTGTCGAGGCTGTCGGCGTCGGCTTCTTCAAGAACGAGACCGATGCCCCGCACGGATAGGAAACGAGCAGTCTCCGTCCCTTTCATCGAGATGGGAACTCGGCCGTGGCGGCAGCCTTCATAGAGACGGTTCGGCAGCAGCCAGGCAGAATTCTGGCCTTCCTCGAAGAAGTCGATCGCCCAGGTGAAATGGACCTCGCCATAGATATCTGCGAGGTCTTCTGGGTTGCGATAGGCGCCTGCGAAACGCATGAAGGGCTCGTTCGTAACGAAGCCGTCGAAATCCTCGAACTCGGAGTAGGCTGGCCGGCCGCGCAGAACGACCTCGAAGCGGCCGTTCATCCTGCGCGAGAACTCGGCCAGAAGTGCGAGTGACCTCCGGCAGCGCAACGCCCCGAACCAGCCGATCTTCCAAGGCGCACCGGGCGCTGGGCATACCGCCGGTGCGGCTTTAGGTTCGGAGATGCCATCGAGTTCAAGAACCTTGTTTTCGAGCAGCATCGGCGGAGCGCCGATGCTGGAAATGGGGCGAAAATAGTGCTCGACGAAGGCCGGGGAGCTGGTGATCAGCAAGCGAACGTCCTTGCCGAGCTGGCCTTCGGCCGCTCGCAAAGTGCGCCCGACCATGTCCTGGCGGAGCATTAGGCGATGAATGTCCAGGCATTCGTAAACGATCGGAACCGTGCCGCCGAAAACGGCGACGGCCCTCCTGGCTAGTGCAAGCATCTCCAGGTTGCGCGCGATGATCAAGTCGGGCTTGGGAACGTGTGCGAGCCTGCTTTTCAGAGACATGCAAGCGCGGACGACGGCACCGATCCGCTGGCCGAAACGGCCGTCGGCGGTGGTCCCGAGTTCGATGGGCTCGACGCCGTCGATGGCTGCGAGCGGATTGGCGCCGCGGCGAAAGCCGGCGAGCGTCACGCGTGCGCCGCCCGTGACGAGCGTGAGGGTTCTCCGGCGCACTGCGGGATCGGCAAGATCCTGTGCCAGATAGAGTATCTGCAGCATGAAAACGTCCGTTTTCTTGCCCAGCCCGAGGCCGAGCTTAGTTCAATTCTTTGTGCACTGCAACAAATTGAATAATTACCGAGAGACGAGCATTATTCGGACGCTGCCCGCTCGAGCTGGCAAGCCACCGACTCGGCGAACTGACATTTGTCGCCGGCTGCCGTGAAAGCAACGCGATCGACCTGCAGTTTCGTCGGCTCCTTGTAGGAGAAGGTACCCATCCAGTCGGTGAGCGTGTCCGTCCCCCAGAGGCTGAAGAAGATTTTCTGGGCGTTGACCGGGATTTTCGCCGGATCGGTTACTTCGTGAACCAGTTCGCCATTGACGTAGTAGCGGATGCGGTTCTTCTCCCAGACGAAGGCGTAATCGTTGAAACCCTGATTGGCGCCGCCCGGAACATCGGCGAGGAATTCGTTGCCGCCCGTCGCCGACACATACTGGTTGATCTGGACCTTCGCCGTATTCTTTCCGAGTACCTCGAAATCGATCTCATCATGCGGCTTCTTATCGGCCGGGCCGATATAGGTGAAGAAGGCGGAGTTCAGCCCGGAGCCGTCGGCCGCCTTTATTCTCGCCTCATAGGTGCCGTAGCCGAAGCGCTTGCGCGTCTGGACTTCCCCGCAGGCGAAATTGCGGTCCTTTACCTTCTTCTCCTGGAAGGTCAGCTCCAGAATGCCATCGATCGTTTTCACCTGTTTCTTCGACCAAGTGCAATTCTGGTGCCCGCCATTGTTCCATCCGTCCGAGACGTACCAGATGCGCGTATCGAGACTGTCGAAATCGTCCTTGAAGGAGGTGCCGTTGGCGCCTTCCTGCGCCGCGGCGGCACTGACAAGCCCAACGAAGGGAAGCGTTGCGATGAAGGCGAGACGGGCGATGCGTGTATAGCGATCGTTTGTCATGGTCGTTACCTTTGCTGTGGCGAATAGCCAGCTTGCGCGCCTTGCGGCGCCGGCACGGGTATTCGTTTCGCACCCGTCCGGCTGCCGGTAAGCACTGCAAGCAGGTCCGGCGCCAGGCGCTGTACGAGATTGTGAGACGCGACGAGGATCGCAATCGCGATGAGCGGCGCGGTGAAGTAGAAGAGCGGGTAGTAGCTGAGCCCGGTGCGGTTCCAGATCATCCAGAACAGGACGAGCAACGGATAGTGACCGCAGAAGATCCAGAAGCTTAGCCCGCTTCCGCGCCCCAACCTGCCGCCGAGGCGCGTACGAACGAGCAGTTGCGAAATTGCCCAGGAGCCGATGATACCGGCAATCGACGTCAGGCGGAGCGCCATGTCGAGCCACAGCGGGAAATCCGGACCGGTGTAATAGAGGCCGACGGCGATCGCGACGGCTATCGCCAGGAATCCGGCCGCGATCGGCCCGGCATAGCGATCAAGCGCTTTGATGTTCACGCCATGCAGGCTCGCATAGATGCCTGCCGAGAAGCCGAACAAAATGGACTTCTTGAGAAAAATCCCGTTTGGCAGCGGCAGGATCGCATAGGCGAGCAGAGCAAGCAGCGTCACGCGCGGATAACGGCTCACCAGCAACGCCAGAATGGGCGAAAGCAGGACACAGAGCATGAGGTCGCGCAGGAAATACAGTGGCAGGTTGACGGGCGTTGCCTCGAGCGCGAAGGCCATGCTCAGCCACTGGCGCGGCGTCGCACTGATTGTGTCTGGCAGATAGCCGAAGCCGAGGCCCTGGTACTGGATGGCATAGACCACCACAAAAAAGGAGCCGCTCCAGATAAGGAACGGCAGGAGAACGGTCCGCGCCTTGGTCTTCAGTGTCTTCCAATAGTCGAAACCGGCCAGGCCACGCCGAAATAGGAGATAGCCGGAGATCGCGCTCAGGCAGGGAACACCGATCCGGAACAGGCTTTCGCCGAGGAAGACGCGAATCCAGTCCAGCATGCCGTAGTTGCCCAGAAATGGGCTCCACTGCGGATTGTACGGGACGTGCACGAATACGATGCCGGAGATCAGCAGAATACGCATCAGGTTGATGCGCGCCGAGACATTCGCGTCCATACTCACTATTTCAGTCACTCCCTATCGGGCAGCGCCTTGCGGCAGCCGTTTCAACAGAGCAGACCGCGGCCCGCAGAAGAGAAACTAGGGCACGCCCTTAGAAAAAATATGGCGTTGCAGCAGAAAATTGAACCGAATCATGCTGCAGCGCACCAAAATGGCGAGCGCCCGCAATATTGCCGGCGTTCCGGAGGGGGCCTGCCTGCGCGATAAATCCTGGTTTCGCCGCATGTTGCGGAACCTGTCTCCCACAAAAACTTGGGGTAACCGGTAGTTGAATTTCAGAGACTGAAATCTTTCCGGCAGTACGTAATATTTTTCGGCACCGGTTCCGAATGGATTAGTCGTGGCGCCAAATGCGGCGAGGTTGGGGCAAGCGGAGCGAGGTCAGCGGCGCCGGGATCAGTGAAGAGATTCTTCTGACCGAAGAGCAAATTCCCGACTCGGGGAGCGGGCAACCCGGGCCGGCTGCTCTAATGATCTTTCGACTTGACCGAGACCGCCTTTGTGTCGGTTTCGCGCAGCGGCCTTGCGAGCTCATCGACCTCACCCTGCCGTTTTGCGGCAACCGACGGGTCTTTCGCTTTCAGGGAAGGCACGAAGATCGCTGCAACAATTCCGATGGGCCCGAGGATGCAGCCGATAAGCAACCAAAACAGACTATGACCGCCTCTGACCGCCGCGATAACGGCAGTAGCAATAGCGCACAGGATCCAGAATTCTAAGATCATCGTCTCTCGTCTGCGGTCTCTAGCAACTCGGCTTCGGTTCACATCGTCTATACACCATCCTTATTAATTAAATTGGAAGCGCTCGCGCTCGCGATTTCAACGAAATTGGCTCCGACCGGGCTTGCCAATGATGGGATCCGCGGTTCCAGCGCCTTCGGCCGCGGAAAGGCGAGCGGCTGGGAAGCCGCAACAATAAGCGCTCCGGAACTTTGGCAACGCGCAGGGCACGCATCTGCCGCAGATGATCCTAGCGCTTATGGTGGCGGTCATGCCCCATCCCCTTCCAGCCCAGCCAACCCGAACAGGCTAGCCCAGATGGGTGCCATCCACATCCGTCAAAAGCATGGGGAAAAGCCCTGCCACGTGCAAATCGGCTTGCTTCGGCGCCAGTCGGATGATTGGCGGAGCTGCGCATTCAGAAAACGAACATGTAGAGCAGGATAATGACGATGAGGGGCACGCCCATCAACCAGAGAATAATACCTTTCATCTCGAAAAATCCGTGTTGTTGCCACTGGAGCGGAAACGCGGCATGAGGCAAACCGTTCCGCGGCTCGTTTGTAGCAGCAACAAAAGGCCGGTCGGACCGGCGGTGCTCCTCCGAAGCCAGACGTGTCCGGCTACTCGCCGGCTCCCGCCAGAGCGGCTCTCGATTTGCGTGCCCGCATCATGTCCAAAAGCCTCCGCAACAGGGATCGCTCCGTCAGAAGGATCAGAACCGTATAAATCGCGCCGCCGATGGCCGCCCCGGCGATCATCTGGAGAGCGGCGTTTGGAAGGTGGGCGCCGAACCGCTCGAGCATGAAACGAACGACAAGGGCCATCAGCAGCGCTGCGATCATCGGCCGGCTGGATAGGAAAAGCCCCTTGAGGAAGGGTGTATCGTCGGCACGAAAAACCACCCATGAATATCCGACAAGCGTAACGGTATTGACGATGCACAGCCAGATCATGGCCTCGATCAGCGAACCGTTGATTGCCCCGTAGGCGACCGCCCCCGTCGTCGCGGCCGCCCGAATCAGCGCCCACCAGAACAGGACCGCTCCCTTTCCGACACCCTTCAGATAGGGGATGAATGTACTGCAGGGAGTGAGAATGCCCTTTGAAAGCGCGAGAAGACCGAGGACGGGCCAGGCATTGGCCCACTGTCTTCCGAAAAGAACGAGCATCGCCGGCTCGGCCAGCGCCCAAAGGCCGAACATCATCGGGGCCAGCAGAACGGTCGTCACCTGGGTGCTGAGCATCAGCGCCTGCGAGCGCCGCTCGCGATCATGCATCATCTGGCCGAAGGTGGGAAACAGCACGCCCATGACGGCGGAGAGTACGACCTGATTAGGGATACTGGCGAAGCGGTTTGCTGCCGAATAGGCGCCAGCGTCGGAGAGCCCAAGATAACGGGATATGACGATCATCGGTGATTGGAAGGTTATGAAATTCGCGATCTCGGAACCCATCATCCCGAAACTGAAGCGGCTCAGTGCCACAACGCGTTGCATGGAGAAGACGAAGCGCGGAGCGTATCGGGAAACAGCGTAGAGCCCGGACAGGCGCACCAGCGCCGAGACGAAAAGCTGGGCGATCAGCGACCAGATGCCAAAACCAAGCAGTGCGAGGAGGACGGCAATCACGGCGCCGAGTGATTCCGAGATCATGCTCCAGACGGCATCCTTGCGAAAATTCATCCGCCGGACCAGCAGCGAATAGGCGACGTCTCCGCTGAGCTGCAGCGGGATGAGCAGGCTCATTATCTTGAGCAGGTAACTTGCCTCCGGCGCGCCGAGCAGCGTGGCCAGCGGCTCGGCAAAAACGAACAATCCAAGCGCCATCATGAGCGCGATCGCGAGGTTTGCCCAGAAGACCGAGTGTACGGTTTCCATTTCCTCTTCATGCTGGATGACGAGCGCGGAGGTGAGCCCGGCGCCGCCGATCATCGCGAGAAACTGCACCACCGTGAGCGCCACAGCGACCGCGCCGAATTCCTCGGGGGACAGAATGCGCGCCAGAATCGGTACCGTGACAAATTTAAGCCCGAATGTCCCTGTCTTGGAGAGAACGCTCCAGCCGACATTGCGCGTTACGGTTTTTGCGTTAACGGTTGGGGTCATTGAAGAAGATTCCGTGAAGTCCTTTGAGGGAGGAAATGCAAAGGACAAACTCTAGATATACGGCCGCAACCCGATGGGAGGAGACCACGCAGACTCTTTTTAGAGAAGCCGCAGGGGCGAAAAGATGGCGAAGCTGACAGTTGTCATTCCGTACTACCAAAAGGAGCCGGGTATCCTCCGCCGGGCGCTGGCATCCGTTTTTGCCCAGACGTTCGAGGATTTCCACGTTCTCATAATCGACGATCAGTCCCCCTATCCGGTTGCGGACGAGCTTGTCGGGCTTACTTCGGAGCAGGAAGTGCGCATCACGGTCGTCCGCCAGCCCAATGCTGGGCCGGGTGGCGCGCGCAATACCGGCCTCGACAATGTTCCTGCAGGAAGCGAGTTCGTCGCTTTCCTTGATTCCGACGATGTCTGGACGCCGGATCACCTCCTGAATGCCTATCAGAGCATGACGCGTTTCGACGCCGACTGCTATTGGGCTTCGATCACCGGTGGCGACGCCTTCTATTATCATTTCGGGGTCGCGGACCTCGAAAAAAGCGAGATGGTCACGCGCCTTTCGGAAGACCCGCTCGTCGTCGAACTTCCCGAGCTTCAGGACGTCATGCTGAAGGATTGGAGCTTCCTCCACATGTCCTGCATGGTCATAGGGCGCAAGCTTTTCGAAACCGCCCGTTTCGAAGCCGCGCTCAAGCTTGCGGCCGAAGACGTACTCTTCTTCTGCGATTGCGTACTGGCAGCCAAGCGCGTCGTGCTTTGCGATGCGGCGGGTGCAGTCCGCGGCGAGGGACTGAACATCTTTCATTCGATCGACAACGATTCGCCTCAGTTCCTGAAGCAGCAGTTCAACACATGGGTCGCACTCGACACGCTCGAAGGCCGATATCAGAACAGGCCCAAGGCAATGGCGGCGATTCGCTCTTACAAGCATACGGCGCGTCGGCAGGCGCTCTGGAGCCAGGCACGCCGGATAAAGAGCAGGAAATTGCCGCAATTCGATCTTCTTGCCCGCTGGCTGTGGCGAGACCCGCGATTGCTCGGCAGCGCCGCCGAACTTGCCGTCGGCAAGCTGTCTCGCTGAACCTCACTTCCGACCTGACCGGGTTAGCACTGGCGAGACCCGGAAAGCGAACGATGGCATTCGACGCCGGTGGCTGTCGTGTCGCCCCACACACTTCAAACGGAGACGGTCATGAAGCCGTATTATTGGGAATCCCAGCACGGAAATTTCGGTGATGACCTCAACCTGTGGCTCTGGGACTTCCTGTTGCCGGGTTTTCGCGAGATTCACCCCGAGACGCTGCTCGTCGGGGTTGGCACGGTCTTGAATCGCGCCCTTCTTCCGGAGGGGACGCACAAGCTCGTCATCGGCAGCGGATTCGGCTACGGCACGCTGCCGGATATGAGCGATCGTCAGGAATGGGATATTCGGTCGGTCCGGGGTCCGTTAACGGCTGCAAAAGTCGGCGTGGCGCCAGAGCTCGGCATCATCGATCCTGCCGTAATGGTTGCGGATCTCCCTGAATTTCAGGATCTAGGCAAGATATACAAGCGAAGCTTCGTGCCGCACTGGGAATCGGCGATCGCCGGGTTGTGGCCTGCGATCTGTGATGTGGTTGGGCTCAACTACATCGATCCGCGCGGGGAGGCGAAGGACGTCATTCGAAAGATCGCGCAATCGGAACTGATCGTCGCCGAGTCCATGCACGGCGCCATTCTGGCCGACGCGTTCCGCGTTCCCTGGACCGCGGTCAGCACATCGAACAGTATCAACAGCTTCAAATGGAACGATTGGGCGCAGACCCTCGGCGTCACTTATCGACCGCGGCGGGTGCCGGTGTCGACGCGAGCGGAAGCGGTGATCAAAGGCTCCCGTTTCTGGGGAATGGATTTCGAGCCGAAGGAGCCGCGGCCGGAGGATCCCAACCGACGGAATATTGACGGAGATGTCGTCGTTGCGGAGCGAGCGCCCCGACACAGTTCCTTGCGCGGTGCAGCAAAGCGCGTTCTCGCCGCCCCCTCGGCCCTGGCGCTGTGGCATGCCAGCCGTGCCACGCCGCAATTAAGCAAGGACAGCGCGCTGGCGGAGCGCAAGGAGCGTTTCCAGGTGGTGCTCGAAGGCATCCGCCGGGACTATTTTTGAGGCTGATCCATGGCCAAGGCCTCGAGCAGATAGCGGACATCGCCCGTTCCGCCGAGGGCAAGGGGAGCCGGCGCGCGGGACGGACGAAAACGCTCGGTCTTATCCGCAAGGATGCCACCCAGGATCGCCGGCAGAGCCGCTGGGTGGGTCAGGGCATAGCTGATTGCACGAGCGAAGCCCCGCTGGTTCTTGAGATCGAGAAAATGGCGCAGTTCGTAGCGGTCCCGGATGTGTCGCTCGTGTCGGCGTAGGGCTGCTTCGGCGTCGTTGCTCAGCTTGTTTCCGGCGAGAATTGCACGATCGGCCTCATAGAGACGCTTCAAGTCGATGGTTCGATGACTGCCGCTCAGCGAGTCGCCGCGCACGACCGCGGCATAGCCGCAGCTGTGGATGATCTTGTAGCGTGCGCCCTTCGCCAGCGCGCGAGCGTAGAGGTCGTAATCTTCGCCGAGGCGCAAAGTCTCGTTATAGCGCAGGCCATGCTGGTCGAGGAAGGCGCGCCGCATCAACGGCTTCAGGAATCCGATTTCTCCGCGCCGCACGCCGCGGCGCGAAATGTTTCCCTCGATGAAGCCGACAAGATCGATGAGCCGAGGAGCAGGGGCGAAGCGATCGATACTGGCTTGTGCGTTTGCCGCCTGCGCGGCATCGATAAAGGCGATATTATCGGCGATGAAGTCCCAGCCCTCCTGCGAAAGCAACTGGCGCAGCCGGCCGGGGAAGAGGAAATCATCCGCGTCGAGCACGCCAAGAAGCTGAGACTTCGAAATCTCGATTGCATGATTACGTGCCGCCGCCGGGCCGCGATTTTCCTCGAAGCGAACGACGTTCAGCCGGCCGGAGCCATCATCTGCAGCGCGCGCGACCGCAGCACTGTCATCGGTCGAGCCGTCATCGATGACGACCACTTCCGCCGCCTCCGGCTCGGCAAGCGCCGAGGAGACCGCACGGGCAATGGTGTCGGCGGCGTTCTTCGCGGCGATGATTATGCAGACATTTGTCGGCACGGCTGCGGTCATGTGAGCCCTCCAGCGGGTTATCCGCCGGCGCGATTCCGGCGTTTGCATGTTCGTCGAGAACGGATTGCTCAGCACGAAATCATGCAGCAATTCAAGGTTCTACAGCTATCCAAGCCACGCCAGCGGCGCGACGCTGAAGGGACCATGCCCGGCGATCATGTCGCAAACGCGTCGGGAAACGAATTTTTTCGCAGGTGCGAAGGAGTTATACGCCTGGGCGGAGCTTCTCAGGAATTGAAATGATGAGGCCGGTTCAGCCGGCGCAGCGGGACTTTTCCGGACTGCTTCTCGTCATTGGCAGCCTCAGCCGTCACGAACGGCTTCTGCAAGGAAACCCTGCGGCGCTCGCGCGCTTCCTTCCATACCAGGAAAAGGATGGCGGCAAAATAACCTACCTGCATGAGGACGGCACAGATCAGGGTCTGGATCGCCGTCGAGGCGAGCGAACCGTTTAAATAATAGGTTGCAACGGCAAATGCCGCCAAGGCGCCGATCATGCTTACAAAAACACGCGGTGCAAACATGGCGCTACCCTGCCTTCGGGTCTGCGATTGGAAGCGTCATAAGAGTTGTTGCCCTCTCCTCCTGCCTACCCACTATATTAGCCGCCGCTTTTCTCTTCAACCTGGAAACGCTGCATTGTTGAAATTGAGCATACATCGGAATTCTTTCCGTCGTCTTTAGGCATTCGCTCTATTCCGCACGAATCAAACGGGTGCAACCGGCGATAAGTTCCTCCTTTCCACCCGTAATGAAGGGCGAGCAGCTCCGTCAGCTGGGCGACCCCTAATTTTGTTGGGGCATTGGGCACTCGGTCTGGAATGCTGCCTCTCCCAGTTCGCGATCCGGCACATTTTTCGATCAACTTTTATTACAACCATTGGCACAGCACGGTTCCAAAAATGTGCGGCGCAATAAAATGTTGCGATGCAAAAAACCGGTCAAACTTGCCGCGCGTCAATTTCTTTCGCCGCCGCTTGGGGCCCGCCGCAGTGCAAGAATGATGCGTCTATTACAATACTTTATTATTATAAGTGATTAATCATAACGATGTTTTCCTCGCGTGATGCAATCGGGAACTATCCTAGCGCTAGTTTGCCGCTCGCCAAAATTAACTCTTTGCAATATTTCGCGATCGCGCCGGCTGAAATCCCTCTCCGGGCAAGGACGCTGCGGCTTGCCATTATTCCGCCTTCAAAAAACAAAATCTGACCATACACTCGCGTTAGATCAGCCCGCGTCCCACGGGACCGACAATCGCCAACCTAAATGGAGTCATCTCTATGAAGTCCGCGACTCGCTCGGCCAGTTCGCCGTTTTTTATCCCCGATGATACCGGGGCAGTCCGACCGATCGGGGGTATGGCAAAACGCAGTTTCGACATTGTTGCCGCCTCCGTGGCCCTTCTACTCTTCAGTCCGCTCTTCCTGCTCATCATGGCCCTCGTCAAGTTCTCCGACGGCGGCCGTGTCTTCTATGGGCATCGCCGAATCGGTCACAACGGCCAGTCGTTCAAGTGCCTTAAATTTCGTACGATGATGGAGAGGGGTGACCAGATCCTCGAAGACTATTTCAAGGCCAATCCCGACGCTTACGAGGAATGGTGCGCCACTCGCAAGCTTCAGAACGATCCGCGCGTGACCGTGGTCGGGGCCGTCCTGCGCAAGCTCAGTCTCGACGAGCTGCCGCAGCTCCTCAACATCATCCGCGGTGAAATGAGTGTCGTCGGCCCGCGTCCTGTGGTCGAAGACGAACTTGAACTCTACGATTCGGCTGCCGAATTTTATCTGCGCTCGCGGCCTGGTCTGACGGGCCTCTGGCAAATCAGTGGGCGCAATGATGTGTCCTACGCCACGCGCGTTGCTTTCGACACGCAATATGTCCAGAACTGGTCGCTTTTGGTCGATTTTGTCATTGTATTCAAAACGATTCCTGCCGTCTGCCTCTCCCGCGGCAGCTACTGAAATCTTGGCGTGAGCCCTAGACGGGTAACGCTGAGCAACGGAAATATCCCAAAATGCAATCGAACAGACTACCAGGGGCATCCGCTGGTTCCCGCATGGCTTCCTGTTTAACCCGCCTGGTGCTCATGGCGGCTCTCGCCGCTTCCGCGACATCGCTGGCGCGCGCCGACGAATATCGGCTCGGCGTTATGGACAAACTCCGGGTTCGCGTCGCCGAGTGGCAGACCGCCGAAGGTGCGGTCCGCGATTGGTCCGCCGTCAGCGGCGATTATACGGTTGGTGCATCGGGAAGCATTTCCCTGCCTTTCGTCGGCGAACTGCCTGCCTCAGGCAAGACGACAGCCGAAGTGGCCGAAGAGATCGGCGTAAAGATGCAGAAGCTCTTCGGTCTCAGGGATCGGCCCTCCGCATCGGTGGAGATGGCGCAATATCGACCGGTCTATCTCTCCGGAGAGGTTCAGACGCCTGGCGAATATCCTTACGCTCCCAACATGACGGTCCTGAAGGCCGTCAGTCTCGGGGGAGGGCTGCGGCGGGCCGACAACGGCCAGCGGTTTGCACGCGACTACATCAATGCGAGCGGGGAATCGGCTGTACAGGTTGCGGAACGCAGCCGTCTCCTCATTCGCCGAGCGCGCCTGCAGGCCGAAATCGGCAAGCGTGACTCGATCGGGATGCCCGAGGAGCTCAAGAATGTACCGGGTGCCGACGAACTGCTCGCCAGCGAAACCGCCCTTATGGAATCGCGCGACAAGCGCCAGAAGCGTCAGCTCGATGCTCTCGCCGATCTGAGGTCCCTTCTTCAAAGCGAGATCGAAGCGCTCGCAAAGAAGGCTGAAACGCAGGCGCGCCAATTGGAGCTTGCCACCGAGGATCGCGACAAGGTCGACAGCCTTGCCGAGAAAGGGCTTGCGCTGAGTCAGCGCAAGCTTTCCCTCGAGCAACGGGTGGCGGACGTGCAGGCCTCCCTGCTGGATATCGACACCGCATCGCTGAAAGCGAAACAGGATGCGAGCAAGGCGGCGCAGGACGAAACGAATCTGCGCAACGACTGGGATGCGCAACTTGCGCAGGAACTGCAGAACACCGAAGCCGAACTCGATACGCTGGCCTTGAAGCTCGGCACCAGCCGGGATCTCATGACAGAGGCGCTGCTGCAGTCGGCGGACGCGGCCCAGCTCGAACAGCAGGCAGCCCAGATCACCTATTCCATCATTCGCGACAAGGATGGGAAGCCGACCGAGATCGCGGCCGATGAGAACACCCCAGTGCTGCCTGGGGACGTCATCAAAGTGAATACGGCATTGGCGGCGATGCGGTGAGGCCGGCATGAGAATATCCAAGGCGAGCCTTGTCAGACCTGGAGCGAATGACGTCTTCGGCACCTTCGCCTTGGCCCTGTCGGTCTTCGTCTTCGCCTATTCGGCGCGCTTCGGACAGGTTTCGATTCTCGCCTATTATGGCCTGTGGCTGCCGCTGGTCCTTGTCGACTACCGAAAGGTTCTCGGCAACTATGCCAGCTATCTCTGGATCCTGTCGTTCACCATCTTCGCCTGCCTCACGATCTTCTGGTCGGCGGCGCCATCGCTGTCGCTGCGGACGGGAATACAATATCTGAGCCACGTCGTCTGCGCTCTCATCGCAATGCGTACGATCGACATCCGCACGCTGACGCGCGGCATGATTGCAGGCGTTGCGATCGTGCTCCTCTATTCGCTGCTCTTCGGCTCGTATCATTACGATCCCCTGGATGGCACCTATAGCTTTGTCGGTGCGTTCGCATCGAAGAACCAGTTGGGCTTCTACGCCTCGCTCGGCATCTATTTCGCTTTCGCCGCCGTTTTTGTTCTCGGCGAAAGAGGCCTCTGGATGGGCGCGGCAGGGGGCGGCGGATTGCTTGCCGCCTATTGCCTCCTCATGTCGCAATCGGCAACGTCGGTGCTGACGACGGCAGCGGTCATCGGCCTCTGCCTCGGCATGCGCGCGATCACGACCTTGCGTCCCGCGAGCAGAAAGATCCTCTTCACCGCCGCATCGGTGTTCGGCGGCGTGGCTGCCGTGGCAATAATCTACGCCGGCGGCATCGATATGATCCTCGGCGCTTTCGGCAAGGACTCGACGCTGACCGGCCGCACCTATCTCTGGCAGCAGGGCATCGAGGCGGCAAAGGCGTCGCCCCTCGTCGGCATCGGCTATCAGGCTTATTGGGTGCAGGGCTTCTCCGAAGCCGAGCGGCTATGGGAGGAGTTCTATATCGGCTCGCGCGCCGGCTTTCATTTCCACAACACCTTCATAGAGACGGCTGTGGAGACGGGTCTCATCGGGCTTGTTCTGCTGACAATGGTGCTGGCCATGACTTTCTTCGGGCAGCTGAAGCGCCTGCTTTCGGAGGATTGCGACCCGGAATCGATGGTCCTCTTCGGTGTTGGAGCACTGCTTTTGGTGCGCGCCTTCGTGGAGATCGATATCCTCACGCCCTACCATATCGGTTCCTTCCTCCTGTACTTCACCGCTGGGAAGCTGACGATCCCGCGCCGCCGGGTGGCGGCATTGCCTTGGCCGCCGCAGCTTCATCCCGCACCCTACGGACGGGCCTTCACTCCGATGATGCAGCGACCCGGGGAAAACCGTTGAAGACGATCTACGGCATACAATATCTCCGCGCCGCGGCGGCACTCGCCGTTGTTTTCTTCCACGCGGCGGAGAAAACCGGCCATCATTTCACGATCGGTGCCGCCGGCGTCGACGTCTTCTTCGTCATAAGCGGCTTCATCATGTGGGTCATCAGCGACCGTCGGCCGGTGACACCACTGGAATTCATCAGGGATCGTGCGCGCCGCATCGTGCCGGTCTATTGGCTCGCGACCGCCGTAATGGTCGCGGGGGCGCTGGCGGGTCTGTTTCCCAATCTGGTCCTTAGCCTGGAACATGTCCTGGCGTCGCTGTTCTTCGTGCCGGCGCGCTCTCCGAGCAGCGGAGAAGTCTGGCCTGTGCTCGTGCAAGGCTGGACGCTGAATTTCGAGATGCTCTTCTACCTGGTCTTCGCCGGCTCCCTCGTCTTGCCGCGCAACTGGCGGCTGCCCGCCATGTCCGGCCTTTTCCTGGCGCTTGTCATCGCCGGCCGTGTCGCAACCTTCGACGGTACGTTGATGCTGACCTATACGCGGCTGATCATTCTTGAGTTCGTCGCCGGCATGATCATCGCGGAGTTCTGGCTGAAGGGCAGGGTACCGCCGTTGGCGGTCGGTTCCGCTCTGATGGCCTGCTCGCTCGGCGGCTTCGCTCTCATCGGCTTGCTCGCTCTGCCTTTCGACGAGCTGATAACCGGACCGCTTGCCGTGCTGCTCGTCCTCGGCGTCCTTTCGCTGGAGGCGAATGGCTGCGTACGGAGGGTGCCGCTGCCGGCGCTTCTCGGCGACGCCTCCTATTCCATCTATCTCTGGCACACTTTTGCGATATCGGTCGTGGCTAAGGTGGCCCTGGAGATCGATCTCGGCGCGCCGGCAACGATGTTCATGGCCGTCCTTTCGGGAACGCTCATCGGGATTGCGGCATACATGATGCTCGAGCGCCCGCTGATGCGGCGGGGCAACGCCCGGCGGGTTGCCGGGGGCCTTGCCGGGCGTGCGGCGGAATAGGACGATTTCGAAAAGATGGCCGGGCTGCCTAAACGTTCCGACAGCGCGGCCAGCCGCTCTGGGAAAGTCAGGCGCCCTGGTTTCTGCGGGAATGCCAGTTCCAGGCAGACCTGGTTATCGCTGCGAGATCGTATTGCGGCTCCCAGCCGAGGACCTCGCGTGCCTTGTCATTATTCGCCACCAGCGTGGTCGAATCACCTTCGCGGCGCTCCGCATAGCCGATATTGAACGACCGGCCTGCCACGTCTTCGATCGCGTTCAACAGTTCCTTCACCGTTGTACCGGTGCCGGTTCCGAGATTGAGCGCGACGCTCTCGCCGCCCTCCAGCAGATAGTCGACGGCGCGTACATGGGCATCTGCCAGGTCGAGGACGTGGATATAGTCGCGTACGCAGGTTCCGTCGCGGGTGTCGTAGTCGGTTCCGAAGACCTTGAAGCCCTCGCGGCGGCCGAGTGCCGCATCGATGGCCAGCGGGATCGCATGGGTCTCGGGCTCATGCCACTCGCCGATGCGGCCCTCGAAATCGGCGCCTGCAGCATTGAAATAGCGCAGGATTACGGAGCGCAGCCCCTTATAATGATCATAATCTTTCAGCGCCTGCTCGCAAATCCATTTGGTGCGGCCATAGGGATTGATAGGCGCCTGCTTGTGCGTCTCGTTCATCGGCACGCTGTCGGGCAGACCGTAGGTCGCGCAGGTGGAGGAGAAAACGAAGGCATCGATGCCCGCCGCCAGCGCCGCTGAAAGCAGTGTCAGGGTGCCGATGACATTGTTGTCGTAGAAGGCGGCCGGATCCTTGACCGACTCCCCCACCTCGATCATGGCCGCGAAATGCAGGATCGCCCGTGGCTTGTGCCGGGCAAGAACTTCGTCAAGGCGCTGCCTGTCGCGAATATCGCCCTTTTCGAGAACTCCCCATTTGACGAATTCCTCATGACCGTTGGAGAGGTTGTCGTAAACGACCGGTTGGTACCCCTTTGCCGCGAGCTGGAGGCAGGTATGCGAGCCTATATAGCCGGCTCCGCCGACGACGAGGATGTTGTTGTTCTGCACGGGCAACCTCAAAGGATGATTCTGAACTTTGAAAACGTGGCAGGCTTCGCAATGAATAGCGGCGAAATTTCCAACAGATTGTGAAAGTTCTATAAAATCGCGGGATATTCAACAACTTCGCCGCCTGGACACGGCCATAATCGGCTTCTCATACCGCAACGCAATTGAGCATGCTCCGCAACACTCGGGAAAGTGTTGCAAACATGCAGCATCCCCGTTCTGCTTTTCATGAAACGCAATACCGACGCTTGGCGTGCGCGCTGACCTCAACTATAAGCAGTCCTCCGGCAGTCAGATCAGGGAGGTTACGATGCAGGCATTTTCTTCTCCCTACGGGGCGGGCCCACGATCCTGACCCTGTGACGTAAGCGTTCGCGCTTCTTCGCAGCAATCAGGAATCGTCGTCGCCCCACCGCTTCTTATTCAGAAGCCGGCGATCCGCTGATGCCGTTCTGATCTTTTCCCCGACGGCATTTTCATGTTTTCCAGATTTTGAGGCCGGTGCGCTCGCGCCACCGGGCAAATCCTATGGCATTCACCCGTTTCACGGCGCGCAACCGCGCCTTTCTCAGCGTTTTCCGATTCTCCTGGGCACATTGGAAGAGGCAACCGGTGCGGCTGGCCGCTCTTCTGACCGCGGTGCTGTTTTCGACGCTTGCCGATGTGCTCACGCCGCTATATTCCGGCCGGCTGGTCGATGCCGTGGTTTCCGGGGCGGCCAGTGACGAGATCGCCTGGAATGCGGCAATGGCGGCCTTCATGATGTTGATGGCCTTGTCGCTTGGCGCGATCGTGCTCAGGCACGTGACCTTCATGGGGATCGTCAGCCTGACGCTGAAGATGATGTCCGACATCGCGGCAGCAGCCTTCCATCACATCCAGCGGTTTTCCAGTGACTGGCACGCCAACAGCTTCGCCGGCTCGACGGTCCGCAAAGTGACGCGCGGCATGTGGGCGCTCGATCTGTTGAACGACACGCTCCTCGTGGCGCTTTTCCCGTCCGTGGTCATGCTGGTCGGTTCCACGGCGCTGATGGCCTGGTACTGGCCGATGATGGGGGTGATCATCGGTCTCGGCTCGATCGTCTTTATCGTCGTCACCGTTTCCCTGTCGCTCGGCTATGTGGCGCCGATGGCGAGCCTTGCCAATAGCTGGGACACCCGGCTCGGCGGCGCGCTTGCCGATGCGGTCAGCTGCAACCCCGTCGTGAAGGCTTTCGGAGCGGAGGGACGCGAAGACGCGCGCCTCGCCAAGGTTCTGCGCAAATGGGAGAACCGGACCCGGCGCACCTGGTCGCGCGGTACGCTCAACGGCACCGCACAGGGTGCAATGCTGCTGGTTCTGCGTGCCGCGGTGATCGGCTTCGCTCTCCTTCTCTGGGCCAGAGGGCAGGCGACCGCAGGCGATATCACCTTCGTGCTGACCTCATTCTTCATCCTGCAGGGCTATCTGCGCGAAGTGGGCATGCATATCCGCAACCTGCAGCGCTCGATCAACGACATGGAGGAACTCGTCGCCATTCACGATCAGTCGCTCGGCGTGGAGGACCGCCCCGGCGCAAAGCCCATCCGCATCACCGAAGGCGGGATTGAGTTCCGCGACGTGACCTTTCACTACGGAGCGCATCGTGCACCACTTTACCAGGGCTTCTCGGTAAGCATAGCGGCGGGCGAACGCGTCGGTCTCGTCGGGCATTCCGGCTCGGGCAAGACGACGTTCATCAAGCTGATCCAGCGTCTCCACGATCTGAATGCCGGTGAGATCCGCATCGACGGGCAGAACATCGCCGACTTCACGCAGGCGTCGCTGCGCCAGCAGATCGCCATCGTGCAGCAGGAGCCGATTCTGTTTCACCGCTCGCTTGCCGAGAATATCGCCTATGCACGGCCGGGAGCGACGCAGCGTGACATCGAGGAAGCGGCGAGGCTTGCGAGCGCTCATGATTTCATCACCGAATTGCCGAAAGGCTACGCCACGCTCGTCGGCGAACGCGGGGTGAAGCTTTCCGGCGGCGAGCGCCAGCGCGTGGCGATCGCTCGTGCATTTCTGGCGGATGCGCCGATCCTCATCCTCGATGAGGCGACGTCGAGCCTCGATTCGGAGTCTGAGGTGCTGATCCAGCAGGCGATGGAGCGGCTGATGACGGGGCGCACGACGCTGGTGGTCGCACACCGTCTTTCGACGGTGCGCGCGCTTGACCGGCTACTGGTGTTCGATCGCGGCCGCATTGCGGAAGAAGGCGACCACGGCGCGCTCATCCGCGTCAAGGGCGGCATCTATCGCAGTCTGTTTGAGCGGCAGGCGCTGGAACTGACGAAGGGCCTCATCCTCAGCGAGGGATGAGGCCAGCGCGTAATGTTTCGTTTCGCTGTTTCAGTGAGGCAGTGAAACGATCGTTCAAGCACCTGCCTGGTCGCGCTGGCGGCCGGCATGCGGGAAGGTGCTGCGTTCGCCCGGCCGCTTTGGAGATCCGTGACGTGGCGAGAGTTTGGTGACGGAACCAGTCACTAACTGACGATACGGTTATTGGCGCAGGGACAATATCCCCGCGCTGACAATCAAGCCAATGCCGAGTACGGAACTCGTGTCCGGCACCTCAGCGAAGAAAACGATCCCCCAAATGACAGCGAATCCGACATAAGCGAAGTCGAAGGCACCGATCATGGCAGGCGGGCCGTTCTGATAGGCGATAGCCGCACCGATGCTGCCGGTCAGGATTACACCAGCCAAAAGCATCATCGAAATCCATTCGCTCCATCCCATCGCCGCCCAGGGCGCAAGCAAAAAGCCCTGCCGTGCCGTGTCGGGTAGCAGCGGGATCAGGCTCGCGGCCGCCACACCGACGATGACAAAGGCGGCGTTCAGCGCCAGCGACAAAATGACCGGGTGTTGGTTGCGGCATCTGGTGCGTGTCAGGATCATCGCTGCCGCATAGAGCATCGCCGAGGCAAGCGGTAAGACAGCGTATGCGTTGAAGTCGCCGGCCTTGGGGCGCAGGATCAAGACCACGCCCGAAAATCCAGCAAAGACGGCGAGCCAGCCTTTTTGCGAAATCTTGCTGCCGATGAACAGGGCGGAAAAAAGGGTGATGAAGATGGGGAGCGTGTAATAGGCAGCCGCAGCGGCCGAAAGTGTCAACTTTGGTAGGGACACGTAATAGCAGACCCACATTGCTACTAGCATCAGACTGCGCAAAATGATCCAGACAAGGTCATCTGGCATACGCAACGTGTCGGGTGCCGCCATGATCAGAATCAGGAGCAACACGGGGATCGCAATCATCGAGCGGATGACAAATATCTGCCAGATGACGAAGCTGCCACTGGACATCTTGATCAGCGCGTCGCCCAACGAAAGTGCCAGAACGGTCAGGATGATCACCCCGACCGCCAAGGGGATGTTGTCCAGGTGTCGATCGTGTGAATTTGCCTGCTGCATATGGTTCCCTTTTCAGTCGACCGGAACGTTACGAGAACATGGACGGGCGCGCAATGACGCATTCCGGCTAAAGCCCGGCGTTGGGGGGGCCTTACCGGCCGTGAGACAAACTTCGTGTCTTTCCGCACGGGCCATTCACAAGCCGTCCACTTTGACCTAAAAGGCGCTCAGGTAACACTCCGGTCGCAGCCTACCCGGTCAAAACAAGGACAGCTGTCATGAAGACAATCGTAATCTGCTCCGGCGGATTGGATTCCGTTTCGCTCGCGCACAAGGTCGCGGCTGAACAGGAACTCGTCTGCCTCCTGTCGTTCGACTACGGTCAGCGGCACCGCAAGGAACTGGATTTCGCCGCCGTTTGCGCCCGACGCCTCGGCGTTCCGCACCAGATCATCGACATAAGGGAGATCGGCCGCCATCTCACCGGTTCCGCGCTCACCGACGAGGTGGACGTGCCGGACGGCCACTATGCCGAAGAGACGATGAAGACCACGGTGGTGCCGAACCGCAACGCCATCATGCTCGCCATTGCCTTCGGGGTCGCCGCAGCCCGCAAGGCCGATGCGGTCGCGACCGCCGTGCATGGCGGCGACCATTTCATCTATCCCGACTGCCGGCCGGGTTTCATCGATGCTTTCCAGGCGATGCAGAACCATGCGCTCGATGGATATGCGGATGTGGGGCTCTATGCGCCCTATGTGAACGTGGCGAAGGCGGAGATCGTCGCCGACGGATCCAGGTACGGCACGCCCTTTGCAGAGACATGGTCCTGCTACAAGGGCGGTGCCCGCCATTGCGGGCGTTGCGGCACCTGCGTCGAGCGTCGGGAAGCCTTTCACCTGGCCGATGTCGCCGATCCGACGGCGTATGACGATGCCGATTTCTGGGTCACCGTGACCGGATCCTTCGTAGCGGAGGAGGTGGAATAATGTTCCGCATCACCAAGGAATTCCATTTCTCCGCCTCGCATCAGTTGAAGAACCTGCCTCCCGAGCATCAATGCGCGCGGCTGCACGGGCACAACTACATCGTCGAGGTCGAGCTTTCGGGCGAAACGTTGAACGAGCATGGTTTCGTGCGCGACTATCACGAGCTTGCGCCTCTGAAGACGTATATCGATGAGGCCTTTGACCACCGCCACCTGAACGACGTGCTCGGGCACGACCGGGTGACGGCGGAATGTCTGGCACGGCATTTCTACGAATGGTGCAAGGCTCGTCTTTTCGAAACAACGGCCGTTCGCGTCAGCGAGACGGCAAAGACCTGGGCGGAATACCGGCCATGACGAACGTCCGATCCGACGAGATCCGCGTGAGCGAGATATTCGGACCGACGATCCAGGGCGAGGGAGTGCTGATAGGCCTCCCGACGGTATTCGTCAGGAGCGGCGGCTGCGATTACCGCTGTTCCTGGTGCGACAGCCTGCATGCCGTCGAGAGCAGTTACCGGCATGAATGGCACGCGATGTCGACGGAGGCGGTCTGGCAGGAAATCGTTCGGCTGTCCCGGGGCGAGGCGGTGATGGTTTCGCTGTCGGGCGGAAATCCGGCTATACAGCCGTTCGGCGATCTGATCGGCCGCGGGCACCGGAACGGCTACCGGTTCGCGCTGGAGACGCAGGGCTCGATCGCCCGGGAGTGGTTCGCCGAACTCGATGTGCTGGTACTCAGTCCAAAACCGCCCTCGAGCGGGATGGAGACGGATTGGCAGGCCTTCGACGTCTGCCTGCGAATGGCTGCAGGCAAGCCGCAGACCGTGTTGAAGTTCGTGGTTTTCGACGAGGCGGATTATGCCTATGCAAGGGCTGCAGCCGCGCGCCACCCGCATCTGCCCGTCTATCTGCAGCCTGGCAACCATACGCCGCCGCCCTCCGACGACAAGGATGCGCCGATCGATCTCGAGGGTGTGATGGAGCGGATGCGTTGGCTGGTCGACGCGACAATTGAGGACGGATGGTTCGAGGCGCGGGTGCTGCCGCAGTTGCATGTCCTCATTTGGGGCAATAAGCGGGGCGTTTGATACCCGCAGACCTCAAGGCGCGCTGCGCGCCGCCAACTCCAATTCGGCGACCCCGCCTCCTAGGCGCACCGGTTTGAGGGCTGGGGCATCCGCGTCCTTGACGATACGAATCACGCGGGAAAACAACCCGCCGTTCCGCGGCGTGCGGCCGATCTTGATGACCGCGGTCTCCCGCAGGTCGACCTCGAAAATCGAAAGCGCGCGTTTCAGCGCATCGCTGTCCATGCTCTCGAGCGCCTCGTCGATGACCACCCAGCGGGGCTTTTGCACCAGCAGTCGGGCAAATGCCAGGAGGCGCTGATCATCTTCGCCGAGTTCACGCTCCCAACGTGCCTCTCTGTTCAGCGAGGTTGCCAGATGATCGAGACCGACCTTTGAAAGTGCGCTTACGAGGACTGAATCCGCAAATTCGTCAGCGTGCGGATAGGCAAGCGCATCCCTGAGCCGGCCACGGGGGAAATAGGGTGCGCGTGGAATGAAGGCCACGGCCTCGCCCGCCGGCATTCCCACGCGGCCGCTTCCCCAGGGCCATAGCCCCGCCACGGCCCGGAAAAGCAGCGTCTTCCCGGCATGTGGATCACCGATGATGTTAACCCTCTGGCCGGGGGCAATTTCGATCCGGGACTCGGCCAAACTGGTTCTGCCCGAGGGGGAGACGACCTCCAGATTATCAAGCGTCATCACATCCCTGTCGTTCTCGACGAATTCGATGCGTTTTTCGTCGCCATGCAGGGTATCCGCCGCGACGAGGGCGCGACGGAAGGCCGCGACGCGCAGCAGCGTCGCCCGCCAGTCGGTGATCGCGCTGACATTGGCCACGAACCATTTGAGCGACGAATGCACCTGGTTGAAGGCGCCAACCGCCATCATCAGGCCGCCGAAACTGATGTTTCCCGCGAAATAGACGGGCGCGGCAACGAGGATGGGGGCGACGACCGTGACCCAGCCGTAGCCGTCCTGGACCCAGGCAAGATTGATCTCGGCGCGGAATATGTTGCGTGTGGCGACGAGGACCGAAGCAAGATCGAGTTGCAGGCGCCGGCGTTCGCCGGCCTCTCCGCCCGCAAGCGATATGCCGTCTATATGCTCGTTGGCATGCATCATGGAAAAGCGCAGGTCGGCCTCACGGGCGTAGCGCTCGCCGTTCAAGACGATCATTCGGCGTCCGACCAGCCAGCTCAACCACGATGCCGAACCGGCATAGAGAATTGCCGCCCACACCATATAACCAGGAATTTCGAGCTTCTGTCCGCCGATATCGAAGGCAAAACCGGCTGAGAGGGACCATAGGACGCCGACGAAAGATATGAGCATGATCGAGGATTGCACGAGGCCGAAACCGAGCCCGGTCGTAAGATCTGCGAGATGCCCCGCATCCTCCTGCATCCGCTGATCCGGGTTCACTCCGATCGTGCCGGCATTTGCAAGTCGAAAGGCGCGTCGAGGCCGCATCCATTCGTTGATCAGATCCAGTGTCAGTCCCTCGCGCAGCTTCAAGCGCACCATCTGATTGAGCCACTGCTGACCGACGTTGAAGACCAGGAGGACGCCGGCGATCGCGACGAACAACATGAGCTGATAAAAGAAACTGTTGATGTCCCGCCGTTCAATCGCATCGAAGAAGGGCCGGTACCAGCGGTTCAGAACGACCTGCCCGATCGCGGTGGCGACGATGACGGCGAAGCTCCCGGTGGTCAGCCACAGGATGGGCTTCAGTACCGGCGAGGCGGCGAAGGCGTGGCGCATCATCTCGAACTGCTGCCAAATATTGCTGACTTCCGGTGGTGCGGCGGGCGTTCGATCCTTCTTCCTTTTGCCGGTCTGGTTTTTCATGTCCAGTTTCCTCCATCTCGGCATGCACCGCATGCCAAATCAGTCAGGTCGGTATATCTGGCGCTTGCCCCTGCACGCTGCAGGAACAGACGAGGCGGCCTTCATATTTTCGAGGCTGGCTCTGCGGCTGGAACAATCTGCGGGTGAGGGCAGGCGCCACGGGGCAATGCCCGGTCTGAAAGCAAACACGCCGCTCGAAATCCAAAAGTGCTGAAATAAAGCTAAATTAGAAATCAACATATACTGAATGTATGGACAATAACGCCTGCTGAAAACCGGATTTTGGGCCGCGGCGGCTGACACAAGGCGTACTCACGGCGGGATGCGGTAATTGCCGCCCGGGTTGCGCGGCACGCGACCCATTGATTGTATTTGCGATTTCATGCGGTGCGGCGGCCTTGGGGGACAAGTAGGGGCGGCTTATCTATTCCAGTAAACTTTTGTGATATTCAGGTTCCCAGCGTTATTCGCTCGGCCTCTGACATCCGCGCAACCGGCGGCCGGTTACGCTTCGCCGCCTGCGCGCCGAATCACTTCTTTGCAACCGGAGAATTCTGGGAAGCCTTCCAGGCCCTCGCTGGCGCCGGCGGTGTACAAGCGCGATTTCGGCTTGTCCATGTTACAGCGATGACATAAAACGTTACCGCCGTCCTGCAGCGCCGCGTCTTCAGACGCAGAAGGTCGTTGCAGCACTTTAATCTGCTGCATGTTCTCCTTGAACCAATTTCGGTGCAGGAACCATGCAGCGACGCTTGTCGACCCGTACTCAACAGCAAAATTCGCAAGAATTTTCATGCCAAGAGAAGGAGACATTTATGTCTATTTCACACTCCAATATTGCCCACAAGGAAGCTGCGCCTGTCCCGAACGGCGACATCGCCGCCCGCGTCAAGGCCGCTCGTGAAGCGGTCGGCTACAGCATCGAGGATCTCGCCGTCACCTGCGGCCTCGCCGTCGTCGAAATCAACGACATCGAGAACGGCACAGACTTCAGTCCAGCGAAGCTCAAGCGCGTCGCCGGCGCCCTGCAGGTGCCGGTTTCCCATTTCCTGCCCACCGAAATGTGAACTTCGCGGCGGGTGATTAATGATCACGCCCTGGCCCGCCAACGCGCCGGCCGGGGCGTCATGAGACGGGGTATATGTCGCTTATCTTCCGGATGAGCTGCGTGCCGTCGAAAGGCTTTGCCAGACGAGGCAATGCACGAAAGCGTTCCGGCAGGTCGTGCGCCGCATAGCCGGTCAACAGCAGGATGGGCACCTTGCGATCGACGAGTTCGTCGACAAGCGGATAGGCGAACTCCCCACGCAGATTGAGATCCAGGGTCGCAATGTCGAAGGGGTGCGCGCGGGCGGCGGAGATAGACTGGGCAAGGCTGGTGAAGGGGCCGACCACCACATAGCCGGCCGCGAGGAGATCGGCTTCGATCTGAAGCGCAACAAGAAACTCGTCCTCGACGACGAGCACCCGGCATCGGTTGCCCGCATTCATCCCGGAGCCCCGCGCGGATACGGAACATCGATCGTACAAACCAGCCCCTGCGGCTTGAATTCGAGGTGCACTTCGCCGCCAAGATCCGAAGCCAGGACACGCTCGAGCAGCAGTCGACCGAATCCATTGTGCGCGGGTGTGACAACGGGCGGCCCGCCCGACTCGCGCCAGCAGATCCGCAGCCGATCGGTGTCCACGTCAACCACCCACTCGATATCCACTTTGCCGCTCTTGACCGAAAGTGCCCCGTGTTTAGCGGCATTGGTGGCAAGCTCATGCGCCGCCATGCCAAGGGTGAGCGCATGCTTGGGCGGCAACATTGCTGTCGGCCCTTGAAGCTTGACATTGGTCCTGCCGTCGTCCTGATAGGGGGCCAGTTCGTCGTACAGCACGGTCTGCAAGGAAACGCCGGACCAACTCGCCTCGGCGAGGCGAGTGTGTGTTTGCGCAAGCGCCCTGATGCGCGCATCGAACGAACGGTGCGCCGTGCGCGCGTCTGGACTGGTCGAGAAGGTCTGTCGAGCAATCGAGCCGACGATTGCAAGCGTATTTTTCACGCGGTGGCTGAGTTCGGCCACCAAGAGATTGCGCTGCGCTTCGGCCTCCCTGCGTTCCGTGATGTCCATGCAGACGCCGATCAATCGCCTCGATGGACCGTTGCTCGGTGAAAATTGCGCGAAGGCTTCCATCCAGCGGACGGTCCCGTCGAGCAGGCGCGCACGGTAGACGACGTGGTAGTCTCCTTTGGTCTCGACGGCTTTGGCTATCTCGCGATCGATCAAGGGGAGATCGTCCGGATGAACGTTGCGCTTGAAATCCGCAAGCGTTCTTCCGAAGCCACCACGCTCGAGACGGTGCAGAGCCTCGAGCCCGGGTGACCAGATCACCTCATCCGTTCCAAGGTTCCATTCCCAGGCGCCCATATGTCCAGCATCCAGCGCCAGCTGCAGGCGCCGTTCGCTTTCCTGAAGTGCCTCTTCCGCCTGCCTGCGCTCGGTTATGTCGACCGAGGCGGCGACGGCGCCGATCACTTCGCCTGCGGCGTCACGCAACGGCGTTGCGTTTCCGAAAATATATCGGGAGCTTCCGTCCTCAAACCGCACCTCCTCCTCGAAGTTCCGCACTTCCTCGCCGCGTGCTGCCCTTTGTACCGGCAGTTCATCGGGTGACAGTGCGCGTCCGCCGGAGAATACGCGGAAGTTGGTGGGGCGCTCGCCCGAAGGAGCCGACAGAGACAGGTTGCTGTCATGCGGCAGCCGCAGCATTTCGTAAGAGCTCTTGTTTCCGCTGATGACGTGGCAATCAGGCGTGCGCGCAATCCAGATCAGAGCCGGGACCGCTTCCATTATCGCGGCCAATTCGCCTGCGCGCGCTCTTTCGTTCGCCTCGTTACGGCGCAAGCGTTCCTCTGCCTGACGGCGCGCATTTTCGGTTTCCATGCGCTGAAGGCTGAAACCGAGTTGCCGTGCGATGGTCACCGCTACGCCGATTTCGGATTCCGCAAACCGGTGCGGCTCGTCGTAATAGGTCATGAACTTGCCGATGAGCTTTCCGTCCAGGACCAGAGGGAAAAAGCCGAGAGCGCCGATACCCTCCTGGGCAATGGCCTCCTTCAACGCCCGCGACATGTCCGTACTGTCTGCATTTTCGACGAAGATCGGTTCGGGTTCGCTTGCGCCCGAAGCCCAGGGCGAGTGCCCGTCGACAGCGCTCTGATAGGCCTCTGAAAGGCCCCGCGAAGCCACAAAACGCATGGTCCCGGAGGGATCGAACAGCAGAATGGAGGCGCGGTCACAGCTCAACGCTCCCTGGATCGCGTCCAGCGCGGCCTCGAAGACGTCTTCGATCCGCTTGGTACGCTGCACTCTTTCCGTGAAGCGATACAACGCCGCCTGCTCGCGAAAGCGATCTGACAATGCTTCTGCCGCGAGCTTGGTCTCGGTGATGTCGCGAGCGATCTTGGAAGCGCCGACGATGCGCCCGGTAGCATCTCTGACGGGAGAAACGGTGAGCGAAATGTCTATCAAACTCCCGTCCTTGCGACGCCGTTTCGTCTCGAAATGGTCAACTTTATCCCCTCTACGGATGCGTTCGAGGATGCCGGGCTCCTCGCTCAGCCGGTCCTGGGGTATGAGGATGGTGATCGATTTTCCGATAACGTCTTCGGCCGTGTAGCCGAAAAGCCGCTCGGCACCACGATTCCAGCTGGTGATGATTCCGTTTAGGTCCTTCGCGACAATCGCATCGTCCGATGACTCGACGATCGCGGCGAGGTAACGGGAGCTTCGCTCCATGTCCTTGGTGTTGCTGAGATCGATGAGGACATTGACCGCTCCGGTCAATGCGCCAGCGGCATCGAACATCGGCGTTGGGTGGGGCAGAAGCGGAACCGCGGCGCCGTTCGGCCGAACCGCGATCAGTTCTTCGCCCCTGATCGGCCGCCTTTCCTTCAGTGCACGTGCCATTGGGCACTGTTCGTGCGGAAGCGGTGATCCGTCCGGCCGTCGCAGCTGCCAGCTGACGCACCACCGATCCTTTCCCAGTTCCGGCTCGCGTCCGGCGATGGCTGCAGCTGCAGCATTGCAATAGGTGACGACCCCCTCCGCGTCGGTGGCATACACGGCCACAGTCAACGCGTCGAGCACGGCTCGAAAGTCAGGCTCGTGTAAACTTGTTTCGTCGTCAAACACACCTTTAGGTAGAATTTCTGCGCCGTGCATGTTCCCTCCGCGGCCGCCGTCAACTCCAAGAAACGCCTCCATCGCGGCTTTGTTCCGCACGGCCCCCCAACTCTTTGGGGTTATATGCGCGACAGGGCGCTCTAGAATAAACGAGAGGAGGCATCGTGAGCGGAGGAAAACCATCAATCAACTGGAGAAAGTTCGATGAGCAGAACCATACTGAACGCGGTTGGAACGCCGCTTTATTACAGCGGCAGTTCGACGGCGTGGTTTTCCGCCACCGGGTCAGGACCAACACTTTATGGCACCGCCGGCAATGATTCCATCTGGGGCGACAGTTCCGTGAACGTAACGATGATCGGCGGTCGAGGCGACGATATCTATTATCTCTATTCCTCGATCAACCGGGCCTTCGAGGCAGCCGGCGAGGGCGTTGACACGATAAACACGTGGATGAGCTATACGCTTCCGGAGAATTTCGAGAACCTTACCGTCACTGGAAACGGCCGTTCCGCTTTCGGCAATGAGACGGATAACATCATTAAAGGCGGTTCGGGCAGCCAAACGATCGACGGCCGCGGCGGCAACGACGTCTTGATCGGGGCTGGCGGCGCCGATACCTTCGTGTTCGCGCGGGGCAACGGAAGCGACCTGATCATCGATTTCAACTATGATGACATTATCCGCCTCGACGATTCCGGCTTCACATCGTTCGAGCAGGTTCTGGCCAATGTCGCGCAGGAAGGCGCGGATCTCCGGCTTCATCTCGCCGATGGTGAGAGCCTGGTCTTCGCGAACACGACGGCAGACGAACTGGAGGCGCGCCAATTCAGGCTCAGTCTCGACCGTTCCGTCCTGTCGGAAACCTTTTCCGACGAGTTCAATACGCTCGATCTGCGAAACGGCACAAGCGGTGTCTGGGACGCGAAATACTGGTGGGCGCCGGAAAAGGGCGCGACGCTTTCCAGCAATGGCGAGCAGCAATGGTATATCAATCCGAGCTACGCGCCGACTGCTTCCGCCAACCCGTTTTCCGTCAGTAACGGCGTGCTGACGATCACGGCGGCCCCGGCATCGGAGGCGATCCAGGCCGAGATCAACGGCTATGATTACACGTCCGGCATGCTGACGACCCACTCGTCCTTCGCTCAGACCTACGGTTATTTCGAAATGCGTGCGGACGTGCCGGACGACCATGGCGTTTGGCCCGCCTTCTGGCTGCTGCCCGCCGACGGATCCTGGCCGCCGGAACTCGATGTGGTGGAAATGCGCGGACAGGACTCCAACACCGTGATTACCACGGTGCATTCCAACGAAACGGGCTCGAGGGCCAGCATCGAAAACGCGGTGAAGGTGGCCGACGCAAGCGGCTTCCATACCTATGGTGTGCTTTGGACGGAGGAAGAAATCGTCTGGTATTTCGACGATGCGGCGATTGCACGCGCCGATACCCCTGCCGATATGCACGACCCGATGTACATGCTCGTCAACCTTGCCGTCGGCGGCATGGCCGGCACGCCGAATGATGGGCTCGTCGACGGGTCAGAAATGAAGATCGATTACATTAGAGCCTATGCGCTCGATGCAGACTGGCAGATCTGAACCACTGAGTTTGGCCCGACACCCTGCGGCGCCGCGCGCCGCAGGGTGTCGGCTTTGGCCGGCTATTTCTGGATGCAGGTGTCCGCGGTCTCTTTTGTGCACTCGTCGAGGCCGGTAAAGACCGGGTCTTCGACAGGTTTACCGGCGATCAGGTCGAGCATCACCTGAGGTGCCTTATAGCCCATTTCGAACGGCCGCTGTCCGACCAGAGCGGTGACCAATCCTTCCCGCGCGATCGCGACCTCCTCGCCGATCGTGTCGGCGGCACCGATGACGAATTCGTTCTTGGCGATCTTGTCGGCCACCGGCCTGAACAGGTCGCGATAGGGCTGCGGCGCGCCGAACAGCGGCCATCCCCCCATGATCCCGAAAGCGTCCAGGTCGGGGTTGGCGGCAAGGATGTCCGTCATCGCCTGCACGCCCTTGGCGCCGTCGTCATTGGTGAAGACGGGGCAACCGGCCACTTCGGTCCAGCCGCCTTCGCCCTTGAGCTCCGCCAGGTCCTTCTGGCCGGTCAGCGCGTCGCGCATGCCCTGGGCGCGCCGCAGAATGTTGTCGGCCCCCGGGTTACCCTCGATGGTGCAGATCTTGCCCCCATCGGGCTTGGCTTTCTTGATGTACTCGCCGATGCGGTAGCCCATCAGGTAGTTGTCGGTTCCCAGATATGTTTTGCGCAGGGCCGAATCCTCGGCCGCGAGGTCCGCATCCACGGTCATCACCGGGACGGTAGGGTTTGAGGTTTTCAGCGTCTGGGCAATGAGTTTCGCATTGGACGGCGAGATGGCGATGGCGGCGGTTTCAGCTTTGCCCAGCATGTCCTGAACGATCTGGGCCTCGCCTGCCTCATCGGAAGTTGAAGCCGGGCCTGTGTAGAAACATTCGTATTCGGAGTCCGGATTTTCCTTGTTCCATTTCTGGCAACCCTGGTTGATGGCTTCAAAGAAGGGATTGTCGAGCCCCTTCACCACAATGACGAGCTGTTTCTTCTGGGCCATGGTCGTTCCGGCGCTGAGTGCCAGAGCGGCAACGGCAAGCAATAGTGCCTTCCTCATTCCTTCCTCCCTTGAAACAAGCGGGCTCTCGTGTGCCCGCGCCTTAAATCACGAAAATTTCAGGCTTAGCTGCGGCTATGCACAGCCGGACGGCAATCGATCGAGGCATTGAAAAGCGGCAGTTCGCGCGCAGTTCGTCAAGCAGAGTCGCTGTGAGTGCCGCCTGATCCTGCCCTGTGCCCCAAGAGCAAGTATCAGCATGCTCTCCTCCCGAAGACTAGCTAATATCCGCGTGAACGGCGCGTCAACGAATATTTGTATTACAATATATGTTTCGCGTATATGCGGGGTCATTTGTAGGACTATTGATTGACGCATTCCTGCGCATTTGCGTAAATGGTGATGGTCGCCTTGCCGGGAAGAGCGCGGGAGCGGGTGAGCGATCGAGAAGGCGGCCCGCTGCTTCGGGAGGCTAATCGGCTGTGGCAGTTCTCGAACTCGTTAACATTTCCAAGCATTTCGGCGCGATTCAGGCGGTAACCGATGTATCGCTTTCGCTTAACCGTGGCGAAGTGGTCGGGCTCATGGGCGACAACGGCGCCGGCAAGTCCACGTTGGTCAAGATGATTGCCGGCAACTTCAGGCCGAGCCAGGGCACAATGCGGCTCGACGGTGCGGAAATCGTACTGCACCGCCCCGTGGAGGCACGGCAACACGGCATAGAGATCGTTTATCAGGACCTGGCGCTCTGCGACAATTTAACCGCTGCGGCTAACGTCTTCCTCGGACGGGAGATCAGGCGCGGGATCGGGCCCTTGAGCATTCTCGATTACAAAGCGATGTATCGCCGCGCCGAAGAGATTTTCAAGGAGCTGAAGTCGGAGACGCCGCCGCGCGATTTCGTCCGGCAAATGTCGGGCGGTCAAAGGCAGGCGGTGGCAATCGCGCGTACGATGCTGTCTGATGCCAAGATCGTGCTGATGGACGAGCCGACGGCGGCGATTTCGGTGCGGCAGGTTGCGGAAGTCCTCAACCTGATCCGCGCGTTGCGCGATCGCGGCATCGCCGTCGTGCTGATCAGCCACCGCATGCCGGACGTCTTTACCGTCGCCGACCGGGTAATCGTCATGCGACGGGGCAGGAAGGTCGCCGATAAGGCGATCGAGCAGAGCTCTCCGGAGGAAGTGACCGGTTTGATCACCGGTGCCATCGAACAGGTATGAACCATTCTCAACGAAAGTGAAGGTTGGCCATGGCAATCACGCTCGATCGGGCAGTCGGTCAGAGGGACCGGGGATGGCTCTCGTTCCTGTTCGCAAGTCAGGCCTTCTGGGTTCTTATCGCCGTCATTCTCGCCTGCCTCTTCCTGTCTGTCGCTACCGACTCCTTCGCCACAGCCAAAAACCTCTATAACATCACGCGGAATTTCACCTTTGTCGCAATCATCGCGCTTGGCATGACGCTGGTCATCATCACCGGCGGCATCGATCTGTCGGTGGGATCGGTCCTTTGCCTGAGCAGTATGGTGCTTGCCGTCGTCATGCATGCCGGCTACGGCATCGAGGTGGGAATTGCCGCCTCGATCGGCACGGCTTTGCTGGCCGGCGCCTTCAATGGCGTCATGATTGCCTATCTCGGCTTTCCGCCGTTCGTGATCACGCTCGGCATGCTATCGATCGCACGCAGCCTGGCGATGGTCGCATCCAACAACACGGTTGTCTTCGAGTTCGGACCGGACCACGATGCGCTGCTCGCGCTGGGCGGCGGCGCATGGTTCTTCGGCATCGCCAATCCGGTTCTCTATATGATTGTCCTGGCGCTCGTGACCGGCTTCGTGCTGCGCTGGACGAAGTTCGGCCGCTATGTTTTCGCAATCGGTGGCAACGAGCATGCAGCAAGGCTCACCGGCGTTCCGGTCAGGCGGATCAAGGTCATCGTATACATGATCTCTGCGCTGGCCGCCGGCATCGCCGGCATCGTCCAGACCGGCTGGCTCGGGGCGGTGACCACCAATATCGGCGCAGGAATGGAGCTTCAGGTCATCGCTGCTGCCGTGATCGGCGGCGCCAATCTGGCGGGTGGCGTTGGTACGGCGTCCGGCGCCCTGATAGGAGCCGCGCTGATCGAGGTGATCCGCAATAGCCTCGGCCTGCTTGGCATTAACGCATTCTGGCAAGGCGCCTTCATCGGCGGCGCCATCGTTCTTGCAGTGCTCTTCGACCGAATCCGAAACTTCCGGCAAAGCGAATAGTCGAGGGGAAACTCAGCGACGGTCCAGGAAACCGATCGCCGCTTCAGTCTTTGGTAAGGATACGCCGCATCTCTTCAAAGGCAGCTTCGCGCTGCGGGTCGCGGCCGGCGGCGTAAGGCAGGGGGAAGGTAGCAATAATGTCCGGTTCGACGCCGCGCCCTTCCAGTCGCACATCGTCATCGATCACCGCGTCCGATACCGCAAGCTCCAGAATGCTGTCGTCCGGCAGGAGATAGGCGCGGCCGGCAAGAAGAGCGCCTGCCGTGCGCGTCCCCACAAGCGGGATTCCATTGGACTTCAGCGCATAGGCGAAAAGTTCGAGGCCGCTTCTAGAGCCCTCGTCTATGATGGCGACGACCGGACGGCGCCAGCGTACATTTGCCAGCATGTCCTTGCCGCCGCGCGCAATCAGCCGGAAGTTGGGCGTGTCGCCGACGAAGAGCTCCGCCGCGTCGGGTGGGCCGCCGCCCCACCGGCCGCGCAGATCGACGATGACGCCATCGGCATCCTTGAGGCGACCTGTGGCAAGTTCGCGCGCCACGATATCGAGCCCATCGGGACTGGAAAGCGTCCATAGACGGAGATAACCGATGCTCCGTCCCCCCTCTTCGTGGAGGGTGACGCTTTTGTCGATAGCCTTTTCGAAGGTGGGCAAGGGCCGCAAGCGCTCCACAGCGACCGTGGCCTTGAAAGGTTGCGCGTCCGCCTCGCGCCGAAGGCGGATCTCCACCGTTCGTCCGATCCTGTCTCGAAAGGAATCGATTTCGCGATACGGCGCGCCATCCACCGAAAGAACTTCGTCGCCAACGCGTATGCCGGCCTTGTCCGCAGGCGAGCCGTCATAGACGTCGCTTACGAACCGCAGCCCGTTTTCCATCCGGGTGACCATGCCTACCCCGGCATAGGTCGCCGCGCCATCCGGCGGGAACAGCCGCTTCATGTCGTGGCGAATAGCAAACCGGAATATGTCGGCAAGTTCGTAATATGCGATCGTATCCTGCTTGAAGCGGGCCGTGTGCGAGGCCTCGAGACTTGCGAGGATCCTCTCGATAGCGGTATCGACCCGGGGCCCCGGGCTTTCTGAGTTCAATGGTTGGCCGTCATCGAGTTCCCGCCGAACCGCTGCGCCAAAACCGTCGAGAGCAGCGGGATCATGGAAATTGTCGACGACAAGCGTGACGACCCGGTCGAATACAGGATGATTCGAGCGCGGCAGGTCGAGGCCGAAACCTTGGCTGGGTACAAGGAGAAACAGCAAGCCGGCCAGCAGGACCCGGGGCATCTTCGCGTGCATTGACGATCTCCGTTCTTTGCGGATCATACCGGCACAAGGGCGGCTGCAGTGAGGCCTGGATCAACAACATTCCGTGAGATCAGCGAGAGCGGCTGGTTTCCGTTTTTCCTGGAACACTTACCTGTCGGCAAAGTTGGAATTCTTGCTGGCGTTACACGCGCAAGGACGGACCATGGTCGTTTATCTTGCAGGTCTTCTATCATTGCTGCTCGGCGCTCTCAGCCTTGGTCCCTCCTTCGCCCATGTTCTGGAGGCACCGCCGCGGTTGTTCGTCTGGTCGCCGGAACTATGGCGCGAGGCAACCGTCTTCAACGGCCAGTTCGCACTTTTTGCGAAGGTCGGCGGGCCGCTCGATGTTGCGACGATATTGGCTACGTGCTTCCTTTCCTATCTGCTTTCCAACGAGCGGCCTGCTTTCTGGTTCGCGCTCGCCGGTGGGGGCTTCTTCGCAGGCGGCCTGGCAGCGTGGTTCACGCTCGTCGCGCCGGCAAACGCCATACTGGCCACGTGGCAGCCGGGTCCGATACCGGCGGATTTTGAAGCGGTACGCCTTAGATGGGAGACCGGTCACATGGCTGTTGCGGCGCTGAAGGTCCTCGGCTTCGGTTCGATCTCAGTCGCCCTGCTGGCACCGCGGCTGGGCAGCGGCTAGAGCGGGATGAGAAAATGCGGTTTTGCTGATCCCGTTCTATTTAGCAGCGCGTTAGTAGCGGGCCAGGATTCTGTTCATCTCGGCTATCTCACGCTTCTGCGAGTCGATGATGCGTTCACACAAGGCGGCGATCTCGGGGTCGGCCAGCGAGGACTCCCGGCACATCAGGATGGCGCCAGAATGGTGCGGGATCATCGAACGCAAAAACTGCGCGTCACCGACGAAGGTCTGCATGCGCATGAAGGTGAAAGCTGCGATGAAGAGAATGGCGAAGGCGAGGTGGAGGGCGAGGTTCAACCTCTTTCTCGGATACATCGGGGCCATCATCAGGAGCATCAGCATGGCCATCGGCGCGACCATCATGATGGCCATGTAGAACATGTTGGGGTTGTTGTAGAAGTCGTTGATTCCGTCGATCATCGTGAACATCACGAGATACATGATCACCAGGCTGATCAGGAGATTGAGCGCGTATTTGAGATAGTGCGTAGACATCGTGTTTCCCCGATGTTCGTTTTCGACGCTCCCGTCAGCAGAATGCACTGCGCGGGAAATCCTGTCAGAGAGCTATTGCCGTTGCGAGCATGACCAGGCTGACGAAACCGAAAGCGGCCCGCACGACATGCGATCGCTCCCAGCGATCCCGGAGGGCGGTCCAGTCTTCGCTTTCAGGAACAGACTTGGCGCGAACGGTGCCCACTGCGAAAAACCGTCCGCTGGTTTTTGCCAGTTGCGTGTCCTTGAGCCAGAAGTTGTTTACCGGATGCGTCAGGATCCAATAGGTGGCATGCATTGCAAGCAGGCCGATCAATGCGCCGACCGTCATCCAAAAGGCCGGCGTGCCTCTCGGCATGAGGACGAGGAGTGCGGCGGTAAAGAGTAGCGACAGCGGCTCGGCGACGCCGCCAATTGTGAAACCCGGATAGTAGATCGCCTGAATGGCCAGATACTGGTCCTTCGGCAGGCGCAGTTTGCCGGGCCACTCCAGTGCGTGGGCAAGGGCCAGTGCTGTTGCGATCGCGACCAGAACGATCGTGATGATTTCAACCGTCACGAGCATGATTCAACCCGGACTGCATGATGCATGCGCCTCCAAGCCGGATGAAGGGCCGGCTCATCGGAAGACATACAGCGATTCTAAGCGCTTCAGCGCCTGCAAAATATCGTCCGAACTCCAAAGCATGGATTCGGTTCCATCCGGCCTGGACTTTACCCTCGGCTTCCGGTCTGCCGCAGGTGTCCGAATCGAAAGCGGCCAGCGGCGGCTGCACGCACCATCATCATCTCGCCGATCGTCTCGTGTGTCATCAATCCGACGAGGCGGTTCGAGCCGTCGACGACCGCGACCGCAGGCGAATGGGATTCTTGCATGAGCCGCAGGCTCTCTTCCAAGCGTTTGCGATGATGAATGGTGGGCACGTCCCGGCGCATCGCAGCGACCACCGGTGTCGCAGCACCTTTTTCCTTGAGTGTCCGGATCATGTCGTCGCGTGTCAGCAGCCCCTCGAAATGGCCGGCGAGATCGACCACTGGAAACTCCCGCTGTGTCGTGGCGAGCAATGTGTCGATGGCTTCATCTATCGTTGCCGAGCGATCGAGGGTCGCGAATTCGGTAATCATCACATCGGCAATCATCACGCTGCTGGAGACCTCGCGGATCTGGGCGTTCTGCGCTTCGGCCGTTGCGGCCAGATAGACGAAAATCGCGATGAAGATCAGCAGCGGATTGTAGAACAGGCCGGCGAAGCCGAAGACGAAGGCAAGCCCCTGTCCGATGGTTGCCGCGATCTGGGTCGCACGCGACCAGCTAAGCCGGGATGCGAGCGCCGCCCGCAACACGCGACCGCCGTCCATCGGGAAGGCGGGGATCATATTGAAGAGCACGAGGAAGACATTGACGCCGGCAAGCCTGGCGAGAAAGCCGCTCTGCGGGTCCTCCACGTCAGCTAATTGCCCCATTACCGTATAGCTGCCGAGGATCGCGACGAGCACCCCGGCAATCGCCACATTGACCAGAGGGCCTGCGATAGCGATCATGAATTCCTGGCCGGGCTCCTCCGGCATTCGCTCGAGCCGGGCGACGCCGCCGATCGGCAGCAGCGTTATGTCCGGCGTCTTAATGCCGAAGCGGCGGGCGGCAGCTATGTGGCCGAACTCGTGGAGCACGACGCAAACAAAGACAGCGACGATAAAAGCAATCCCCTCCATCGCCGCCACCGTGCCGCCGATCCGGTAGTGCGTCAGCCATATCCAGATCAGAAGCAGCGCGAAGGTCACGTGCACGCGAATAGCAGTGCCGGCGATCGTTCCGATTCTGAAGGACCAAGCCATGCGCGAGATGCTCCGTCCGGTCGTGAATCCCCACCCTTGAGAGGATGCCTCTGACCATCATGACAGTGGCGGCCCCGACACACAATCTGGGTGCCTTTCACATCTAATCGGCTGGCTTCCGGTTCGTTCCGCGGCGGGGCAATGGTCTCGACGCATCCGATAAATTCTCTCGGCATTCCGGATCATCATTCGATCCGCTTTCGCATCGGCATTGACGAGAAAGCCGAGAACCCGGGCGGGCTCAATATCTTCGGCAAGGGTTTCGAGGATTTCGATCAGGATATCGTCATGACCCTCTATTTCTAGCGGAGTGAGCCTGAATTTTTCTAATGGCTCGTGCAAAATATCGTCGTTTGTCGGAGGCGTACGGAGCTCATATGCATCTCTCGTCCGAATGCCTCTTCGGCTTGATCGCCTAAGAGCAGGCAACAACAAACGCGAGGTCTATGTATCCGTGATGACTAAAATTTCCATCGGAGCAATTGGAATGGCTGCGATCGCTCTGCTCTCCTGCGGAGGCGGCGCTCACGCAGCAGGGCAAGGTGATGAAGGGCAGCTGGCACGCGTAGTGGACGAGGCTATCCGGCCCCTCATGGAGGAAAACGGCGTGCCCGGCATGGCTGTCGCGGTGACCGTGCGCGGCAAGAGATACGTCTTCAACTATGGCCTGGCGTCGAAGGAGGGCGGGAAGAAGGTCACGGACGATACGATGTTCGAAATCGGATCGATCAGCAAGACCTTCACTGCGACGCTCGCCGCCTACGCTGAAGCGCGCGGCAATTTGAGTTTAGCAGAGCCGGCCAGCAAATATCTCCCGGCGCTATCCGGAACGCCATTCGATGAAATCAGACTTCTCGATCTGGGCACCTATGCGGCCGGCGGACTGCCTTTGCAGTTTCCGGACGCAGTTTCCGGTGAGGAGAGCATGATCGAATACTTCAAAAGCTGGCGCCCGACCTACGCCGCAGGAACGTACAGGCTCTATTCCAATCCGAGCATAGGTCTGTTCGGCTATCTCGCCGCCAAAAGCATGGGCGCGCCCTTCGCCGATCTGATGGAGGAGACGGTCATTCGGGGACTGGCACTGAAGAACACCTTCATCAGCGTTCCAGACGATCGGATGGACGATTATGCTTATGGCTATTCGAAGGCCGGCAAACCGATCCGGGTTACGCGCGGTGTCTTCGACTCGCAAGCCTATGGCGTGAAGACGACCGCTGCCGACTTGCTTCGCTTCGTAGAGGCAAGCATCGACGATACCGGCCTGGAAGAAATGCTACGGCACGCGATCACCGCAACGCATACCGGTTATTTCAAGGTAGGCCCCATGACGCAGGGCCTCGGATGGGAGATGTACGCTTATCCGCCAAAACTCGACGACTTGCTGACCGGCAACTCCGCCCGGATGGCTCTCGAGCCGAGCAAGGTTGACAAGATCGTTCCGCCGTCTGCGCCGCGCAAAGATATTTGGATCAACAAAACCGGATCGACCAACGGGTTCGGCGCCTATACAGCCTTCGTCCCGGCCGAGCGAATCGGCATCGTGATGCTCGCGAACAGAAATTACCCGATCGCTGCTCGCGTCAAGGCCGCATACCGGATCTTGTCGACCCTGGACGACAAGATCGGCTCAGCCGATCCCCGCTGACGCCTTGCCCGCCATCGCGCCGCGCTCCTGGTCGAGGGAGCGCGGGTGCTTTGACGGCGCCGGTTTACCGCAACAGTCAGTATGCTCTTGGGGGTACGAACAGGCAGATTGTCTTCCCATAGGCTTTGCCCGACGCGGAGCACCAGTGGTATTCGCCATCGGGCGACATACGGACCCGGCTGTCGGCGTAGGGCAGGACTTCGCCGGTGGCTCTGACGATGTAGCCCTGCGGTCGCTCGCTGATGTCGTTTTGTGCGACCTTGCGGCAATCCATCGTCGAACAGCAGGCGCTCGGATACTGCCAACCATTCGGAGCGTCGTGGGCTAGGGCCGTCGTTGCGGACAACCCGGCCAAAAGGAAGATAAATCCGCGCATGGGATCTCCTTTCAGGAGCAGTCACCAATCCGGACTGCAGCCGGCGGGTTCGCTACGGCGCTCGGGCGTCCAAGCGCCGAATCCGCGTAGCGGTTTGCGTGCTCCATGACACATCCTGCAATCAGTTCCCGGTTTGAGGAACCATGCAGCAAGCTTCAAACCTGCGGATTGCCGAAATGATCCCTTGCGCCGCCGCCTATGTCAGCCGCGACTTTCGTCGCCATTGACGCGAAAGCCGTCGCTTTCGCCTTCGATGAGCTCCATCGGCCAGACCGCATTTGTCAACGCCTGCGGGTAATGCTCCTGGAAAGTCGGCATAGTGGAAAGCAGCGTCTCCGCAAGCGCTATGCCGAGGTCGCGCAGCGACAGACGGAAACAGGTGAGCGGCGGCGAAAGAAAATGCGCATGCGGGCTGTAGCGCCCGATCACCGCGATGTCGCGGCCAGGCCTGACGCCGGCTTCGGAAAGGCCCTGGTAAAATCCGATGGCGATCGTCTCGTTGACGAGCAAGGCAGCCGTCGGCCGGTCCTCGAGCTTCAGGAGTTCGCGTGCGATCTGATAGCCACCGGTTTCGTTCGGCGTCGATCGGAAGATCAGCTCCTCCTCCAGAGTGAGGCCATGCGCGGCGAGCGCTTCGCGGCAGCGGTCGACGAAGATGTAGCCGAGATTGGCGTCGTCATGGGGGCGGGTGACCGCGATACGGCGATGTCCACGGGCGACGAGACGGTCGATCGCGATCTGAGCCATTCCCTCGAAATCGAGATCCAGCCAGGGCCGCCCGACATCCGTGAGGCTTCGGCCAAGGGTAATGAAGGGGATGTTGCGTTCGGCCAGATACTCGATGCGCGGATCGTGCCGCTGCGTGGCCGAGAGGATCAGGCCGTCGGCGAAACCGCGCGCAACGACGCGGCGCAGGTAATCGCTTTGATCCTCCTCGGACGAGCAGAGCAGGGCGACGAGGTCGAGCTTATGCCTGGCGAAGACCGCCTGCACGCCGTCGAAGACACTCATGAAGAAGGTGTCGCCCTGGCCAGTGATCTCCGTGCCGGTCTGCATCATGAAGCCAATGATGTTGGTGGTGCCCTGCCTCAGGCTGCGGCCCGACTGGTTCGGCACATAGCCGAGCTTCTCGGCCGCTTCGAGGACCCGCCTGCGCGTCTCCTCGTTAACGTCGGGGCGGCCGTTCAATGCACGCGAAACCGTTCCGATCGAAATATCGAGATGTTGCGCTAGGCGCCGAATTCCCTTCATGCGGAGCGTTTTCCTACTTCTCCACCGGCCGGCTCACTCGAATATACTAGCGATTGACGTGATCGAAGATATTGTGAGACCCGGTGGGCGAGCGAGCACCATCAGCCCGCCTTTACTCATTCCGACCGAACTTCTGAAATCCCTATTGACATGTTTCGGAAAGTCCGCATAGTTCCGTAAACGTTTACGGAGACCAAAACAAGCCGGAAACGCCGGTTTGCGGGAGGAGAATAGTGATTTTTCGCGCAGTTCTTTGCGGGTGCGGAGCTATGGCCAGAGGTTGGCTCAAGGCGATTGCCGCGGACCGCGAACTTCAGTCGATAATCCGGGTCGTCGGGCTCGTCGACGTGAATCCGGAGGCCGCCCGTGCGCTCGCGGCGGAATTTGAAATCGAAGATGCCGTTATCGGTTCGGATCTCGATGCCGTGCTGACGGAAACGGCACCCGACATCCTCTTCGACATAGTCATTCCGGCCGCGCGCCGCGACGTCGTCGCGACCGCACTCCGTCATGGCTGTCATGTGCTGAGCGAAAAGCCGATGGCGGCGTCACTGGAAGCGGCTCGTGAATTGATCGAGCTCGCCGGCAATGCGGGCAGGATACATGCGATCGTACAGAACCGCCGTTTCATCGCCGGCATACGCCGCATCCGCCGCTTCATCGAAAGCGGGGCGATCGGCGACCTGACGGCCATCCATTGCGACTTCTTCATCGGCGCACATTTCGGCGGTTTTCGCGAAGAAATGGAGCACGTGCTGCTTCTCGATATGGCGATCCACACCTTCGACGCCGCTCGGTTCATCGCCGACAAGACGCCGCTCGCCGTCTATTGCCACGAAGAAAATCCGCGGGGCTCCTGGTACACGCATGGCGCGGCTGCAACTGCGATCTTCGAACTTGCCGACGATGTGACCTTCACCTATCGCGGATCCTGGTGTGCCGAAGGCGCCAATACGAGCTGGGAGAGCGAATGGCGCATCATCGGAACCGAAGGCACGCTGCTCTGGGATGGCGCCGAGGCGCTCAGTGCGAACCGTGTCGCCGGCAGCGAAGGGTTCTTCCGTCCTCTTGCCCCCATCGAAATTCCCGACCCGGCTGACCCGCGTGAGACGCAGGGGCATGCGAGCGTGATCGCCGATTTCGTTGCGGCGGTACGTACCGGCACCAAGCCGGAGACGGTTGGCGACGACAATATCAACAGCCTTGCAATGGTGTTCGCGGCGATCGAAAGCGCCCGGACCCGGCAGCGCGTTACAATTTGAGTGAGGCATATAATGAGCAATCCAGCCAAATCCATCCGTATCGGGACCATGGTCAGCGCCACCAAGGGCGAGGCCGCGAAGCGCATCGGCGAGATCGCCGATCTGGGCTTTGAAAGCTTCGAGCCGTTCTTTTGGCAGACCACCAACGGACAGGATCTTGCCGAACTCGGCAAGCGCTGCCGCGACGCGATCGGCGACCGCGACATCACGATCTCGACGCTCGGGATGTTCGGCAATCCGCTGGAGGAAACCGACATCGATCTGCAGACGCTGCAAGGCTGGAAGGATTGCATCGACAACGCCCATCATTTCGGCGCGACATGCGTCGCCGGCTTCACCGGACGCATCCGTAACCGGCCATTGACCGACAGCCTGCCGCGCTACCGCAAGGTCTGGAGCGAGCTCGCTCAGCGCGCCGCGGACAAGGGCGTGAAGATCGCTTTCGAGAATTGCGCCATGGATGGCAACTGGGCAACGGGCGACTGGAATATCGCCCACAATCCGGATGCCTGGGAGCTGATCTTCAACGAAACGCCCGACGACAACATCGGCATCGAGTGGGAGCCTTGCCACCAGATGGTCTATCTGATCGACCCGCTGCCGCAAATCCGTAAATGGGCGCACAAGATCTTTCATGTGCACGGCAAGGACGCGACGATCCGCTGGGACGTCATTCGCGAGCACGGCATCTTCGGCAAAGAAAAATTCGTCTTCATGCGCACACCCGGCTTCGGCGACAGCAACTGGACCGACATCATCTCCGAGCTTCGGCTCGCGGGCTGGTCCGGATCCATCGACATCGAAGGATGGCACGATCCGGTCTATCGCGATGCACTGGAGATGACGGGGCAGGTGCATGCTCTGAATTACCTGAAAGGCAGCCGCGGCGGCGACTTCGTGGCCGACCGGGCCTGAGGCATGCCCGACGGCCGGTAAGGGGGCGCCGGTCGCGGGAAAACCCAAAAGAGGAGGAGTCCATGGGTATCCGAAAATATGCAATGCTGGGCGCATTCGCGCTCGCCAGCGTTTCCTTGTCAACCTTTGGCGCAAGCGCCGAGGACGTAACGATCAGAGTCTGGTCGCTTGATCGAGACATTCAGCCGGCACCGAACTTGATAAAGGATTTCAACGAGCTGAACTCCGGTATTAAAGTCGAGTATCGGCAGATCCAGTTCGATGACGTGGTCAGCGAAGCCATGCGGGCTTATTCGACCGGACAAGCGCCGGACATCATCGCCGTCGACAATCCCGAACACGCGCTCTTTGCGTCTCGCGGCGCGTTTCTCGATCTGAGCGACATGATCGCGAAGTCCTCCGTCGTAAAGCCGGAGAACTATTTCAAGGGGCCGCTCGCCTCCGTGACCTGGGACGGGAAATATTACGGTATCCCGAAGGCGACCAACACGATCGCCCTTTATTACAACAAGGACATGTTCAAGGCGAAAGGTGTTGATCCGAACAAGCCTCCGCAAACCTGGGACGAACTGGTCGAGGCGGCACGCAAGCTGACCGACCCTGCTCAGAACGTCTACGGCATCACCTTTTCGGCAAAGGCCAACGAGGAGGGGACATTCCAGTTCCTGCCCTGGGCGCAGATGGCCGGGGGTGGTTACGACAACATCAATTCCGAAGGCGCGGTCAAGGCGCTCGACGTCTGGAAGACGATCATCGACGAGAAGCTTGCCTCGCCGGACACGCTGACACGCAGCCAATGGGACGCCACCGGTACCTTCAATTCCGGCAACGCGGCCATGGCGATTTCCGGCCCCTGGGAACTCGACCGCATGCTCGAGGAAGCGAAGTTCGATTGGGGCGTCGCGCTGATGCCCGTGCCGCAGGCCGGCGCTGAACGCTCTTCGGCCATGGGCGATTTCAATTGGGCGATCTTTGCGAACACCGAGCATCCGGAAGAGGCCTTCAAGGTCCTCGAATATTTCGTTTCCCAGGACGACCGGATGTTCAAGGACTTCGGACAACTGCCGCCTCGTTCGGACATCGCCATTCCGGCGACGGGCGAGCCGAAGAAGGACGCGGCTCTCCAGGTCTTCGTGGAGCAGCTGAAATATGCCAAGCCGCGTGGCCCCCATCCCGCATGGCCCAAGATCTCCAAGGCGATCCAGGACGCCATCCAGGCGGCGCTTACCGGGCAGATGAGCTCGAAGGAAGCGCTCGACCAGGCGGCGGAGAAGATCAAGGCGGTTCTTGGCTGACCCACCGCGCCACCGAAACGGTGAGCGGAATTCATCGGCGGGTTGTCGCGACGATCCGTCCCCGCATTTTCTCCCGAGAGAGGCGATCTCCGGCTTCGGCCGGGGTCGCCGCCGCACACTGCATGTTGCGCGCTGATGGTGCGCAGCGCTGTAGTCCGCACTATCAGCGGCTCAACGGACAGGTGATCGCAAATGAAGAGAATATTATCCAGCATCACGGATGGCAGGGGCTTTGATGTCGGCCTCCTGAGCTTGCCGCTCGCCTTCCTGTTCGTTCTTTCCGGGCTGCCGCTCGTCTACAACGTCGTGATGAGCTTCCAGGAGGTCGACATGTTCAGCCTCGGCAGCTTTTCGCGGCCGTTCGTGGGCTTCAAGAATTATATCGACCTTTTCGCCCAGCCCGAAACCTGGCCCATTCTCCTCAATACCGCCATCTTCGTGACGGCCTCGATCGCGGGCCAGTTTCTTATTGGCTTCGGTCTTGCGCTCTTCTTCTGGGTCAGTTTCCCCGGTGCGTCCTGGCTTCGCGGCCTCTTCCTCGTCTCCTGGGTCATGCCCGGCCTCGTCGTGGGCGCCATCTGGAACTGGATTCTGTCGGGCGACTTCGGCGTACTCAACTTTCTGCTGCGCGAAACGGGTGTGATCTCCGGCAACATCTTCTGGCGATCGGATCCGAGCTATTCTCTTTGGGCGGTCATCATCGCCAATATCTGGTTGGGCACGTCGTTCAACATGATCCTGCTTTCGGTCGGCCTTTCAGGCATACCGAAGGACCTCTACGAGGCGGCCGAACTGGATGGTGCCAACGCGTTTCAACGCTTCTGGACGATTACCCTGCCGATGATGCGTTCGACGATCGGCGCCATCGTCGCGCTCGGACTCATCTTCACGCTGCAGCAATTCGATCTCTTCGCCGCAATCACGTCCGGAGGGCCGAACAATACGTCCAATGTCACGCAATACTGGGCCTGGGACCTTTCCTTCCGCCAGTATGATTTTGCCAAGGGTGCGACGATCTCGGTGATCATGATCGTCTTCGTGATGTTCGCCTCCGTCGTTTATGTCCGCTCAACGCGCCATGAGGTCAGAGGATGAGTGACACTTTCCGCAACCGCTTGATGCTGGCTGTCGCGTTGGTGCTCGCGGCCATCTATCTCTTCCCGCTTTACTGGATGTACATCACCGCGCTGAAGACCGGCTCGGCGATGTTCGCGACCCCGCCGAAGTTTTGGCCCAGCGAGCCGCAATGGAGCATCTACGCCCATGTCTGGGAGAGCCGCAACATGGGCCGGTATCTCTGGAATTCGCTCGTCATCGCCTTCGGCTCCGTGGCGCTGATCGCCGTGCTCGGCGTCGGATGCGCCTATGTGCTTGCGCGCTATCGCAATGTCTGGGTCGATATCGGCCTGTTTCTAATCCTCATGCTCCAGGTGCTGCCCGCCTCGCTGATGGTGACGCCGATCTTCGTCGGCTTCTCGCAGGTGGGCCTCCTTGACACGCCGCGCCTTGCCGTCATCCTGGCGATTGCTGCCAAAAGCATGCCCTTTTTCGTGGTTCTTGTCCGCGCTACTTTCATGAGCGTGCCGATGGAACTCGAAGAAGCGGCTCTCGTCGACGGCAATTCACGCATCGGTGCCTTCTTCAACATCGTGCTGCCGCTCGCCCGCAACGGGATTCTCGTCAGCGCGATCCTGATCTTCATGCAAGCCTTCGGCGAATTCGTCTATTCGAAATCGATGATCCAGGCTGTCGAGTTGCAGCCCGCAAGCGTTGGCCTGAATACCTTCATGGGGCCGAACACCAATGAATGGAACAACATCATGGCCTATGCCACGATCTATGTGACGCCCATCCTTGCCGCCTTTATCCTCTTGCAGCGCCGCATTGTGTCCGGCCTCACTTCAGGAGCCCTCAAATGACCCTTCAGATCGAGCTAAACGGCGTCAACAAGTTTTACGGCTCCTATCATGCACTCAAGAACATCGATCTGGCGATCGAGGAGGGAACCTTCGTCGCCCTGGTCGGACCTTCCGGCTGCGGCAAGTCCACGCTCCTGCGGTCGCTGGCCGGGCTCGAGAAGATTTCAGCCGGTGAGATGAAGATCGCCGGGGCGCGGATGAACGACGTTCCGCCGCGCAAGCGCGACGTCGCAATGGTTTTCCAGTCCTATGCGCTCTATCCGCACATGACCGTGGAGGAGAACCTGACCTACAGCTTGCGCATCCGCGGCGTGAAAAAGGCGGAGGCACTGAGGGCGGCGGCCGAGGTGGCGACGACCACCGGCCTTTCACACCTCATGAAGCGCTATCCGCGCGAGCTTTCCGGCGGACAACGCCAGCGTGTGGCTATGAGCCGCGCGATCATCCGCCATCCGAAGGCGTTTCTTTTCGACGAGCCCTTGTCCAATCTCGACGCGGCATTGCGCGTCCATATGCGCAAGGAGATCCGCGCGCTGCATGACCGACTCGGGGCGACCTCCGTCTATGTGACGCACGATCAAATCGAGGCGATGACCATGGCGGACCATGTTGTTGTCATGCGCGATGGCATCATCGAACAGCAGGGCCGTCCGCTCGACCTTTACGACCGACCTGCGAACCGCTTCGTTGCCGGGTTCATCGGTTCGCCGGCGATGAACTTCATCCCGGCGGTGGTGGAGCAAGACGGCAGACATCTCGCGCTCGACCTCGGCGCGACACAGGCAAGGCTCGCGCTTGTCGAAACCGTTCCAGCGGGAGCGTCGGTGACCGTCGGAATTCGGCCGGAGCATATCCGCATCGTCGGTGCGGGGCAGGGCGCCCTCGACATACCTGTCGGTGTCGTCGAGTCGACCGGTTCGGCCACCTACATCACGTCCGCGACGCAACCGGAACTGATGGTCGTGGAGACCGGACGCTCCGCGGCGGTGGGCGGAGAGCTGATCGGTCTTGCTATAGATCCGGCTCAGTTGCACCTCTTCGACGCGGAAACGGGCAACAGGCTCGGAGTCGGGAGAGCGCATGAGAGCGAGAAACTCGCGCCTCGCGCAGCCCCTCATCCCGCTGCCGCGACCTTCTCCCCGTCGTGACGGGAAGAAGGGGGAAGCCGCGTTTGCTCCGTCCTCTCCGCTGCTGGCCAAAGGAGGTAGCGCGCCACGGGTCCGCTTCGCCCCGCCTGCGGGGAGAAGGTTGCCGGAAGTCCGGATGAGGGGCCATTCCGCGTACCGTCAGCCCTGCCGCTCCTTGAGATTCAAGATCAGCCGCTCCTGGCCGACACGGATCACGTGCTCCATCGCTCGGCGCGCGCCATCCTCGTTGCGGCGCCTGATTTCCTCGACGATACGGATATGCGCGATCGCGACACGGTCGATCTCCGTTTCATCGGCCGTCGGGCTCGTCAGCTGAAATACGCCGATCAGCGCCGCTTCGATCAGGCTGCCGACCGTTCGCATGAACGGGTTGAGCGAGGCCTCGAGGAGGCGGAGGTGGAACTCGAGATCGGCCTGCGCCAGCGTGTGAGGGCTGTGGCCGGCATCGCCCATGGCGACGGCGAGCCGCATCATCCTGGCGATATCGGCATCGCTGGCGCGGCGCGCTGCAAGGGCAGCCGCATAGGGTTCGAGCGCCAGGCGAACTTCACTCACATGACGCAGAAACTTCTCATCGACACCCGCACCGAAATGCCATGTGAGCACGTCGCTGTCGAAGAGATTCCAGTGTGCTTTTGGCAGCACCCGTGTACCGATGCGGGCACGTGGAACGACCAGGCCTTTGGCGGCCAGCGTCTTCATCGCTTCACGCAATACTGTACGCGAAACGTTGAAGCGTGCGGCAAGGTCGGTGTCGCCCGGAAGCGTGTCGCCGACAGAAAACTCACCACCAACCACTGCCTGCCCGAGTTCGTCGACAACCAGTCTATGGCTCGTGCGCTTTCCGCGTTGAGTACCGAAGGCCCCCGGCATCTCGCCCGCTCCTGCGGCTAGGCCCGCTGTCGTTCGGGGCGCGACAGGTGAATGATCCCCTTCTGCAGCAGGATGAAGGCAAAGAGCAGGAGCCCGATCAGGATTTTGGTCCACCAGCTCGAGAGCGTACCGTCGAAGGTGATGTAGGTCTGGATGAGACCCTGGATGAGGATGCCGACGAGCGTTCCGGCGACAAAGCCGGATCCACCGGTAAGCAGCGTCCCACCGATGACGACGGCCGTGATGGCATCCAGCTCGACGCCGACAGCGGCCAGCGAATATCCAGCCGAGGTGTAGAGAGAGAAAACGATGCCGGACAACCCTGCGAGGAGCCCCGATAGCGCATAGATCCTGACCGTGGTAGCCGCGACCGGAACGCCCATGAGCTTCGCCGTCGCCGTACCGCCGCCGAGCGCATAGATATTCGTGCCGAAGCGGGTCCTGTGTGCAATGAGAATGCCGATTGCGAAGACGAGCAGCATCAAGCCGCCGATCAGAGTGATGCGCCCGCCGCCGGGCAGCTTGTAATAGAGGCTTTTTAACGTCCCGTAGAAGGGGTGCTTGATCGGTATGGAATCGATCGACAGCACGAAGGCCATGCCGCGCGCGAGGAACATGCCGGCGAGCGTGACGATGAAGGCCGGCATTTCGAGGTAGTGGATGATTGCCCCCATCAGCGCTCCGAAAAGCGTCGTGATGGTCAGAAGAAGCGCGAAGGCGACGAGTGGATGCATGCTGCCATGCTCCAGCACGACCGCCAGAAAGACGCCGGCAAACGCGATCACCGCTCCGATGGACAGGTCGATGCCACCCGAAAGGATGACGAAGGTCATGCCGACGGCGGCGATTCCCAGAAATGCGTTATCGGTCAGGAGGTTCCCGATCACGCGAGTCGACAGTATGTTCGGGTACTGCGCGGCGCAGAGCGCATAACTTAAGACAAAGATCAGGATCGTCGCCGTAAGTGGTAGATATTTCTGCTTCATTTCGCTTCTCGCTCGGTCGGCTTGCCGGCTGCCCCCGGGATGCTCAGAAACGAGAATGCCGTGCGGAAGCGCGGTGACTGGAGCACCAGGATGAAGATGATGATCGCCGCCTTGATGATGAGGTTGAACTCGGGCGGGAAGCCGGACAGGAGAATGCCTGTGTTGATCGCCTGGATGATGATGGCACCAAGCACCGAGGCCGCAATGCTGAACCGGCCGCCGAGCAGCGATGTTCCGCCGACGACCACCGCCAGTATGGCGTCGAGTTCCAGCCAGAGCCCGGCATTGTTCGCATCGGCGCCCCTGATGTCGGCGGCGGCAATGATGCCGGCGATCGCCGCACAAAGGCCGGACAGCACATAAGCCGCCACGAGAAGGACCGGCGTGAGCACGCCCGAGAGCGTACTTGCCTGACGGTTGATGCCGATCGCTTCAATCAGCATGCCAAGTGCGGTCCGCCGAACCAGAACGGCCACGAGCAGACCGAACACCAGCCAGATCACGATCGGCATGGGCAAACCGATAAAGGAACCGCTGCCGATAAAGATCAGGCCGGGCTCGTTGAAGGTGAGAATGGTTCCCTCGGTGATGAGCTGGGCTATGCCGCGTCCGGCCACCATCAGCACGAGCGTGGCGATGATCGGCTGGATGTCGAGAAAGGCTACGAGGACCCCGTTCCATATGCCGCAGAGGATACCGATTGCGAGCGTGGCGAGCAGGGTCTCGGCAAGCGAATGTCCTGACGTGATCAGCGACGCGGCAACCGCGCCGCAGATCGCCATAACCGCACCGACGGAAAGATCGATCCCCTTGGTGGCGATGACGACCGTCATCCCAATCGCCAGAAGAACGACCGGCGCACCGCGGTTGAGAATATCGATGAGGCTGCCATACAGACGGCCATTTTGGATCTGCAAGTTTAGAAAACCGGGAAAGACGATTGAAATCGCTATTACAATTATCACTAGCGCAATGCACTGAGGCAGCAGCCGGCCGGCATAGGTCCGCATGATCGGCATCACGAGGCTTTCCTCCCATTGGTCGCAGCGATCGCTTCGACGATCCGATGTGCCGTCAATTGAGCTCCATTGAGTTCGGCGACGTGGGCGTGATCTCGAAGCACGACGACCCGCGTGCTGTAGGCTACGAGCTCTTCTATTTCCGATGAGATGACGATGAGCGACATGCCTTTTTCCCGCAGGCTTTCGATAAGCCTGATGATTTCCGCATGCGCGCCGACGTCGATGCCGCGCGTGGGCTCATCGAGGATAAGCAAGTCCGGTTCGGTCGCGAGCCAACGGGCGAGAATGGCCTTCTGCTGATTGCCGCCGGAAAGGAGCTTTATCGGCTTCTCGCGATCGGCGGTTCGGATATCGAGTGCCCGGATGTAGAGGTCCGCGAGCCGGTTCTGCTCCACACGCGGGATCGGCCGGGTCCAGCCGCGCCTTGCCTGCAAGGCGAGGACGATGTTCTCGCGCACGGAGAGGTCGCCGACGATGCCGGCGGTCTTGCGGTCTTCCGGGCAGAAGCCGAACTTCTGCCGGATGGCGGCGCGCGGTGAGGAAAGGTCGACTGTCCGGCCATCGACCTTGGCCGTACCGCTGTCGGCGCGATGAGCACCGAAGAGGATTTCTGCGGTTTCCGTGCGCCCCGAGCCGAGCAGGCCCGCCATGCCAACGACTTCGCCGGCGCGGACATCGAGATCGAAGGGATCTATTTTGCCTCGGCGGCCATAGTTCCTGAAGGTGTAGCGTGTTTCGCCCTCGACCGCATCGGGATGGACGGACTGGATTTCCGTCGCCAGTTCCCGGCCGATCATCATGGCGATCAATTCGCGTCTGTCGAGTTCTCTCGCCTCTCGCGTGCCAACCAATTGTCCGTTCCGCAAAACGGTGATGCGGTCCGAAATGGCATAGACCTGTTCGAGGAAGTGGGTGATGAAGATGATGCCGAGTCCGCGCTTCTTGAGGCGCCGCACGATCCGGAAGAGCATCTCCACCTCGTGCGCATCGAGACTTGCGGTCGGCTCGTCCAGGATCAGTACCTTGCCGGAAAGATCCACTGCCCGGGCGATGGCAACGACCTGCTGGATCGCCACGGAATAGCTCGCAAGATCGCGGGTAACGTCGATATCGAGTTCGTACTCCGCCAGCAGTTCGCGCGCCTTGCGGTTCATGCTGCGCGTGTCCACCATGCCGAAACGGCGCGGCTGTCGCCCCAGATAGAGGTTCTCCGCAACCGTGAGATTCGGCAGCAGGTTGACCTCCTGGTAGACGGTCCCGATGCCAAGCCTCTGGGCTTCGAAGGTGTCGCGGGGGTCCACCTCGGCTCCGTCGAGGAGGATGCTGCCGCCATCCCGGCGATAGGCACCCGTCAGACATTTGATGAGCGTCGATTTGCCGGCGCCGTTCTCACCGAGCAGCGCGTGGACCTCGCCGCGCCGCAGATGCAGATCGACCTTGTCGAGCGCCTTTGTGCCGGGGAAGCCCTTTTCGATCCGGACGGCTGAAAGGATGTTGTCGCTGTTGGTCTGCATGGATACCGTCTCTGGACCGCGTCCGACGAACGCGCAGGCGTCCGTTCGTTGAACGGCCCGCGACACCCGCCGCGGGCCGTAAGCGAGGTCAGTAACCGAGACCCTTCTTTTCTTCGTAGACCTTCATCGGATCGTCGGCCTGGGTGTAGAGCTTCGATTCCGTCTGGATCCACTTCGGAGGCTCTTTGCCGTCCTTGAGGTAGGCTGCAAGTGCATCGAAGGCAGGGCCTGCCATGTTTGGCGTGAGCTCGACCGTCGCATTTGCTTCTCCGGCGGCCATAGCCTGGAAGATGTCGGGCACAGCGTCGATCGAGACGACGAGGATATCCTTGCCGGGCTTCAGGCCGGCCTCCTTGATCGCCTGGATCGCGCCCACCGCCATATCGTCGTTATGGGCGTAGAGCGCACAGATGTTCTTGCCGCCGTCCTCGGCCTTGAGGAAGCTTTCCATCACTTCCTTGCCCTTCGTGCGGGTGAAATCGCCTGTCTGGCTACGCACGATCTTCAGATTGTCGTTGCCGGAGAGCGCCTGCTCGAAGCCCTTCTTGCGGTCGATGGCCGGCGAGGAGCCGGTGGTGCCCTGGAGTTCGACGACGTTGCACGGCTTGCCCGCAACGGTGTCGACAAGCCATTTGCCGGCCACGCTGCCTTCGTGAACGAGATCGGACGTGACTGCAGTCAGATAAAGATCCTTAGAAGCGTCGACGGTTCGGTCGAGCAGTATGACCGGGATTTCCGCATCCTTCGCCTCTTCCAGCACTTCATCCCAGCCGGTGGCCACGACCGGGGCGAGAAGAATCGCGTTCACGCCCTGGGCGATAAAGGAACGGATAGCCTTGATCTGGTTTTCCTGTTTCTGCTGCGCATCGGCAAATTTGAGGTCGATGCCGCGCTCTTCTGCCTGCTGTTTCGTCAGCGTCGTCTCGGCTGCGCGCCAGCCCGATTCCGATCCGATCTGAGAAAAGCCGACGACGAGATCCGCCGCCGAAGCGCTGCCGAACGTGCAGGCAGCAAGGATCGTTGCACTCGCAAGTGCCTTCATGAGTTTCATGATTTCCTCCCAAAGAATGCTGCTCTCCGTGCAGCTGAAGAGAAAAAATCATATTATATTACTTTTGTAAACTCACTTTTATTGTTGCCGAGACGCTCTGATCAAGACATCCACAGATCGCCCCAAGCCGGTGCCCATCAAAGGATCGCAAGCGTTCGGTTCTGAACCTTCCCGCGATAGAGCTCCTGAATCCGCAGCTTGTTCTCCAGTGCAATGATGATGTCCTCGCTGAAGTCCACACCATGAATCGCTGCAATTTCGGGGAGGCCGCCCGGCGTGAAGACATTGGCTTCGAGCACCTTGTCCCCGACGATATCGAGACCCACCAGGAACATGCCGTCTTCGATCAGCTTTGGACGGAGCCGTTCCGCGATCTCTAGGATCTCTGGCGTGATTGTCGCGGCTTCCGCGGTGCCGCTCGCATGCATGTTCGAGCGAACGTCGCCTTTGGCAGGGACGCGCCTGAAGGCCGCGTAAACGCCATTGCGCTCGAGCGGTTTTCCATTCAGCAAAAAGAGGCGGATATCGCCTGCGACCGCGTCGGGAATATAGGTTTGCGCGATCAGGTATCCGCCATCGCTGGCAACCTCGAAGATCTGGTTGAGATTGGTCTCGTCCTTGGAATCGATCTTGAACACGTTTTTGCCGCCGGACCCTTGCAACGGCTTCAGAATGGCCCCGCCCGGGTGATCCGCAAGGAAGCTGCGGATCTCCTCGATGCTTCTGGAAATCAGGCTGGTCGGCCGGATGATCTCTGGAAACTCCTGGAAGTAGAGCTTGTTCTGCGCAAGCGACAAGCCGTCGGGATCGTTCACGACGATTACGCCACGTGCAGCGGCGAGACGCCCGAAATTCGTGCCGACATAGACTGCCCAGGGACGCGTATCTGCGTCTTCGGACGGATCATTGCGCAGGAAAAGCACCTGTACCTCGCGCAGATCGAGCGTAACGATCTCGGCCTGTTTGCCTTGGAGCGCGGCGAGGAACGTCTCGGGTTTTTTCGGCTTCGTGCCCCTCAGCGTCGTTGCACGGATCAGCAGGCTGTCGTCCTGGCGCAACACGAAATCGCCCGGCGTGACGTAGCAGACCTCATGGCCGCGTGCGAGTGCCGCAAGCGCCAGCCAAGTCGTCGTGTAATACGATGCTTCGCCTTCGATGGAGTTGACGAAAAAGGCCATGCGCATGTTGGCCGCTCCTATTGCTGCAGCAAATCGAGTGGAGCCATCCGCTCGCACGTTCTGGCAAGCCGCGACGACGCTTCTGGACTATCGAGAAAAAGCGGGAGGACCGACGGGCCGCGGAGCAGCCCACGGGCGTGCAGTTCCCGCATGACATCGAAATGAGAGGCGGCGATCTTGCCCATCCAGAAGGGCTCGAGTGCGCCTCCACCTGCCAGGTGATCGAGCAGTTGCAGAAGCCCTCGCAGGTAGATCGCATCCTTCGCGAGACCTCCGCCGCGATAGATGCGCAGGACAACGTTGAAAGCGTCTGCTTCTCGGAAGCCGTGATCATTTACCAGCCGATGATAGACTTCCGGCAGGGACGCGCCCTCAAGCATTGCGGCGCAGGCGGTCACACGGGCGGCAAGGAGACGCAATCGCTCGCCCGTCATCCCCCCGGAAAGATACTCCGAAAAGACGGCAAGGCCCTCCTGCATCCCTTCATATCCGGCGAGACCCGAGCGAAACAGTCTAAGGCCCTGCGCCGAGCCGTTAAAGTAGGTCAGGAGGTGAACGCCAATCTCGTGGCTGAGGATCGGTTCGACGCGATCGGGCGCCATGCTGGTGCTTCGCGCGATGAACAGTCGTTTACCTGAAACCAGCAAGCCGGCGGGTAGATCGTCGCGTATCTCCACAAGCGCTTCGAATCCGGCATAGCGCTGTGCATAGGCGTCGATCATCTGGCGCGCCCTCTTCTCGATGACATGGCTGTCGGCGCGCAGTTCGGCTGCGGGTGCCGCCGGGTAACCGGCGAGATTTCGGCTTTGGTCCAGGATGTTTTCGGCTGCTCGCAGCAGATCCGGCTCGACCGGGCCGTACAGGGCGCGACTATATTCGACGAATTTCTTCGTCTCGCGGGCGGAGAGCATCGATAGCTGCAGATCCAGCTCCTGCTGCTTTTCACGATAGAGTTGGTAAAGCACCGGGTCTTCGAGATGATCGAAGGGGATCGAGAAAAGCATCTTCTTCGCGTTCTCGATTTCGATGACCAGTGGCCGGTAGAGGAATCGCGGCGCACGCGCGAAGCCGCCAGCCGCAAACTCGCTCCAGGCGGCTTCCGCGTTTATGGGCGTGACGGCGAGGAGAAAATCGAAACTCGAGGCGACCTCATCGATGCTGCGGTCCGTTCGTTCCACGGCATCGATGAAAGCTCTTCTGCCGAGCGCGCGGTGAGAGGGAAATTCGAGGCTGCCCGTCGCCTTCGCGAAGGCAGCAAAGGCGTGCAGGGCGGCGTCGAAAATGGTGGCGATCAGCCGCTCGCGCAGTTCCGGAAACACCTGACCGGAGTCGGGCTGCCGATAGATAGGCGCGAAACGAACCCGCATCGAAGGGAATGGCAGGTCGAGTGCTTCTTCTTCCCGATACGCCTGCCATTCGTGACGCTCGACACGCGGCGTGCGGAACTTTGCCCGCGTCGACTCGACGGCGTCGATAAAGGCCTTTGCTGCGGGTTGGATATTTCGCTTGCGGTCCGCCATAACATCGACCCTGAAGGGCGGCAGCAAAGGAGACTTGTCGGTCAGGAGCTCGTCGTTGGCCAGTTCGCCGATATCGAGAACCATGAAGGCGCCGAAGCGACGCTCGAGCAATTCTCCGATGGCGGTGACGAGGGGCTTCGCCGTGGCAGCATCCGGCGCCAGCAGGTGGGAGGCGTTTGCACGGACGATTTCGCGCGCAACAGGTGCGGCATCGCCGGCAAGGTGCACGCAGAGAAAGGGCAGGGCTCTATCGATGTGAAGGCGCCCGCCGCCTGCGAATTCCTGGCGTACAGCTTTTCCTGCCTCGATCGCCGCAAGCGCCTCCGCCAGCCAATCGGGATGGTTCGCTTCGGCCTGGATCGATGCGCGCGCTAGCTTCATCGTTCCGCCTTCAATGCTTCAACGAGAATGGGCAGCGTCGCGGCGAGCATTCTCCTCAACGCCACCAGCACTTCTGGCCGCGGCTCGCCTGTCCATTCCTCCATGAAGAATTTCTTGAACTCGACGGCGATCGCACAGCCTGTTTCGGGGAAGTGTTCATGGATGAAA
>Ga0315915_1000028_pt1 | contig 93723 bp, 46 predicted proteins | sample MpolbnodulesMG_FD_207738 | JGI IMG/M metagenome (GOLD analysis project Ga0315915, IMG submission 207738) | Medicago polymorpha root nodule microbial communities from Los Angeles, California, United States - branched nodules | ecosystem: Host-associated > Plants > Roots > Nodule | place: USA... | reverse complement strand
ATTTTTTCAAATTGTTTGCTTGTTATGTTTCATTTCTGGATTGAGAAATCCCTTTGAGCTTATAGTTTCAGTTTGAAGAGAAGAAGATTTTACCTGTAAGATATTCTTTTGTGATCATTAGATCCTTAATCCTATGTTTAGACTTTGGATGGGGTTTATGGAGGATAAGGGAAAATTTTCTCTCAAAAATAGATTATCTAATTTAATAAGTTTTAGAATGAATGGAAAAATGACTTATCATCATCAAACTTGGGACAAGTTTTTTGTTTTCAATTTAGTTACAAAATTATTCCAGCTTTTAAATATTTGTAGGAGACTTTGAAAATTACTTTTACCAATCAAATATTTTCTCAAATCAAACCAACCTTAAATTAATGTCCTAATATATCTTGATTACTCTTACGAATTATAACTCCGAATTTAAAATTAAAATGTTTACCTTCCTTTTCTTTTCTGCAAAACTCTCCATCCTGTTATATGTCACATGCCCTGAATCTATGAGGAACATGATTTGTGGAAACCGGTTCTGTTCCTGACTTTCTGTTTTCACTATTAGTTTATTGCATACAACCCCAAAAGGGAAACAACGTGTTTATTTTCTCATCGTGGTGCCAGGGGTTTGTGACATTGAGATTTATTTTTGAGTTACCGAGATGCCTGGTATGGTTTTGAATGATGAAGCTTATTCAGTTTAATGTATTTCTTAATCATACACGTCATTGCAATGCCTATGAATTTGTTCATGACATGAACTTTCTTTCTGGCCAATGAAAGTCTAAAATGGCATAAAAACACACTGTGGTTTGCTGTTACTTACAAGGGTTTTATACGATTTGTCATTTATGTTAAAAGTAGCTCATTTCATTGCAGTTGTCCCTGCTACCGATTTGGGAAGAACATGAAGCGAGCTGGTCTTGGTTCTTGCTATATTCAGGTATATTTACATTGTTTGAAATTTCTTAGAGCTTCTTTGCTGTTTTAAAATGATGTAATCCTAACTTAAAACTTTAACAAAAGGAATCCTATTTCGAATTGACAATTTCCATGTTCAACTTCTCTGATTTTTCGTAATACAACTCTTTGAAGCTTGAATATCCTTGTTTTATATTGCAGGCATTTGTATATTTTCTTTTAGCCATCTGTGCTCTTTTCAACTTCATAGCCTTTATTGTCACGAGACATCACTACTTTCTATACCTGACAGTCACCTTCATCATTACTGGTGGAGCATATTTAGGATTCTACCGAACTCGTATGCGAAAGAAATTCAACATCAAGGTGGGCATGTCTGCTTACATAATGTTTATTTACACTTAGTTATTCATAGACAAGTTTTCACAGAGGTATTCTGTATGCACATGGTTTGTTCTCTAAAAATAATTTGTCTTGTTCAGACAAAGCTAATCTAAAGAGTGCATATTAGGGTCTGTCCACCCTTGATTTAATTTAAAGCACAATATGATCTTAGCAACTAAAATTTAATTTTGGACAATCCTAATATTCCCGCTTTAGAGGATTTTAAAGGATTTGTCCAAAGTCGCACTTTGGACCAATGTGATGGAGGATGGTTTTTTCTTTAATAACATTTTTGCTTGCATGCATATGTGCTGGTGTATGGTTGGTTAATATTGGCTGCTTGCACGTTTTGTTCAATAATACATGCTGACTAACTTGGATGTAATTTTGGCAGCATTCGTATATCTAATGCAGTATATGTTGGTATCTATTTTCAGGGTAGCGACAGTATGGTGGACGATTGTGTTTACCATTTTGTCTGTCCTTGCTGTACATTGTGTCAGGTAATTCAAATTTCTCTCCTTTCTTGACTTGTTGTACACTATATTATGTGAGATAAAGCTATTGATGACGGAACATCTTTCTAATTTAGTGCCAACTATAACCAGAATGAAAGCATATTTATTAACACCGACATTATTGTATTGAATTCTGTATCTTTGTATTATGATGCAGGAGTCAAGAACATTGGAGATTAACAACGTCCAAGACGGCACTTGGCACGGTCGGGGTGACACCATATGCATAGGTGGCATTAGGAATGGGAGTAAAGCACTCTCTGAGATGATTCCTCCTCCTATCGAGTCGATCAAGCTTACGGATGAAAATTACACCTTATAGAAGAAATAGAGCATGGTATCATCAATGAATCTTGAATCAAGGTTACGAGCAAGTTTTAAAACAATGGTTTTTCATCTGAATTGTATCCCTGGTGTCTGCCCAGCATATTTGATTTCAAAAGAGAATGTAATGAAGGCTCTAACAACACTGATCGTACTGGGACTAAGAGGTAGTGGCAAATCACGGGAAACAACTAATGTTTGTGTTGGAAAATAAGTCTATATTGCTTGGAGCAAAGAGAATCAAAGTGTTTATAAGTTGAGAATGTTTTAGTTCAAAGTGTGTAGACAATTTAAGACTCAAGCATTCCAAACTTACATGCACTTTGGTTTTCTTTGTTCCAAGTAGACTTATTCTCAATATGGGGATATCTTAATTTTTGGATGGAGAAAAATGTTGCTTTTAAAATTACCACATGATGTTTAGTTTGCAAAATGTCCATATAGAGTATGTCATTCTAAACTAATGGGGTGTTATTTTTACCAGCCCCTGTAGTATATAGTTTGATTAGTGTCATAGTGTTGAAAGAATCCCTTCTTAATGATTGTAACAAAAATTACAAGTGTTGTATTAATCCTTGTATTCTCAAGTAGGCCTACAAGACAGTTAAGCTGAATCAAGCTTGGCTTTCCTTTGCAACTTTTAGCTTATTGAGTCAGTAATGAGTCAAGTTGCTAGTGGGAAGATTTAACTAGATTCTCCAATTATGATTTTTGCAAATTTGGAGGGAAGATTTACTTAGGTTGAGCATGACACAGAGTCTAATGCTGGTGAAATCACACCTAGAAGCCTATACCAGTGCATAAGAATATTAGTTTCCACTTGAAGATGGTTAGGATTACTAAAATGGAACTATGAATTTATGAATGATGCCAGTTTCCACTAAAATCTAATATTGTAGTTTCTACCTTGAGGAAAGTTGTTGTCACATCTAATCTTTGGGTAATGTCCTTAAAATGGAATTTTCTCTCCTAGTTGCTTAAGTTTTTTTATTTGGTTTCAAGTTGTTGTTGTTTCCACATAAAAGAAATTTGAAGTCAGGGAAGTTGAAAAGTCAAGTTATAAATAAACTTAATAATTAAAAGTTGTTGATGTGACAAATTGTGAGTTGGAAGAAATTATTTAATGTGACAATGACTCCATATTTATATTAAAATTTAATTATTTTGCATCATAGTCAAATTAAGCCCCTACATTACAGCTTCCACTTCAATCCCTGCCCACACCATATGTGGTATTTATTCTATTAATTTCTGAATTTCATTTGATGCCATATCATATGCACTTTTTCTTTTTATAACTTTTGACAAAGGACACATAGGTGTATGAATAGTTCAACTCCATATTCCAAATCAATGCCTTGTGGTTGTGTCCTCTACTTTTAGGATTGAGTGGAAACAGTGACAACATATGTTGTGAATATGACTGTTTCCCTCAGCTGATCAAATTCTCTGCCTTTTGGTGCTTCTTTCAAGCACACTCACTGGAGTTTCAGTGCTTAAAAAGCTTGTATCTTTCATTGACCCTTTTACTTCATTTCTCCACATATCATGCATCATATCAATGCACTTGGCCAATGTATCCTAAAACAATCACCACCAATATTTAATGCCAACACCAAAAAATAATAAATATTAAATAGTGGTTTAGTATAACTGTATAAGTATAAACTCACCTTGTCTATATGCTCAGAAGTTGTAATTGTAGCTGTCAGAATAGAATATTGCTGTGGGAATAGTTCATAAGATGCATAGATAAGGGAAGCTGCTGCAACAGTTGAGGGTTTATACTCTAAAAACTTAATGTCTGCATTCATAAAGTATAAAGATAAAATGTAGTTCAGTTTGTGAAGATTGGAACTCAAGATTAAAACGGAGTTATGATTAAGAAGTACCATTATGAACATTGAAGATTATCTCTGCAGCTCTATCTTTAAGTGGTTGGTCTTTAATTTGAGCTAAAGAGATGAAGAAATTCAAGAAAGGAAAAGGTGTAATTGACCTCATACGCCAATTCAGAGCTCCAAGAATAACTAGTTCCATTTTTTGTATATTTTCACCATTGAAGTTGCAACCCTCTCTCTATTTCATTGGTAATTGTATAATTTCATAAACATTAGTTTTTCAAACTACTATGCCACATTGCACATGTTCTCTTTCCATTAGTAATGATTTTAAGCATAGTTCTAAATTGCAGTCAATGACCGGAATTGCGGCTGCAACATAAAGGTTTTGAGGTCTCCGCAATTGAAATTGCGGACGTATCTGTCTGCATTTTACCCTAGTAGTAAGGTTTGCAGTGTAATAGCAACTGTGATTGCAATTTAGAACCATGATTTTAAGTAGTTGTAAATGTATTTGAAGCTTTACCTGCAACTTAGAAAATGGTAAATGTGTGTTCTTCATTTTTGAAGCCAGAGAAAGACATGATATGGCAATGAGCCTGATTAACCAGGGTTTTCCCTGCTGCAAATTGAGAGGAATAACATAGTAGAACAAAAAGTAGAAATCTTTGAATCCTATCAATATGCAATTGTTCTAAGTTTTCATCACTTTGCTATTAAGTAGAAATAAGCATAAAGTGGGTTCATTAGATATGTGCTTACCGAAAATTCTTGCTTCGACATAAAACGGTGCAAGTAATTTATACCAAGATAAACTACAAATGGATCCAAATTGCAAGAATGCTGAACCTGAAGAAACATAAAAAAATGTAGCATATGTGAAATGAAAGAGGAATTGAAAATGCCTAATTTTTACCTGAAGTATGAGAGAAATGGCTTCACAATGTGTTGAATTCAAGCAGTTTGATGAGGGCATATGATCAGTTTCTAAAGCAAAGAGTTCTGATATAGTACAGTTTTGCTGTTCTTTGAAGCTGGATAAAGGGTTCTCAAGATCAAAGTCCATTTTCCCTTTTCTTTACCTAGACTTGTGTGTTCCACTTTGTGTATAATGTTATATTGAGGTTAAAGGGTTCAAGAACAGTGTGAGAAAGACATGGAGACAAAAAGTCTCAAGATGGTAACTGCAATGATGAAAAAAGAAAGAGAAGCCTCGCTTTCTGTGCTGATAAAGTGATTTGCATTGAGCTGGAAGAAATAACTATTCTCACAGTACATATTTTGGATTCTTTTTCCTCATTTTTTCTCAGCTATAGGCATATTGAAGAGTAAAGAAAAGCACAAGAGATTTGAGAAAAGGAGAGTCTAAAGATTTCAACAAGATTTGGACTAAATTTAGAAAGTATACATGTTATAAATGATATAGTATAGTGTGTGAGATTAATTTGAGATGAAAGTGGCAACATTTTGGTTAACATTAGGAGTAATGATGTTAATCCTAAAGTAATTTTGTTGCTGTCATTTCATGACTTATTTTTTGATGTCAGAGATCCCCATGTTGTTCTCAAATATTATTAACATGTTTTGATGTTATGATAGTCGAACATAACAAATAATAAATCGTAATTAACTTAAATCTTTTTGACACATTTCTACATGTTGGATCACGAAGGAAGTCGATCATCCACATTGGCCCCAAACCAACCATACAAGTGAGTTGAACACCTAACTTTAATCCAAAACCTTTGGTCAGGCCCATCCTTGGACTCTTCGTCGAACCACAATACCACTGTTGGGCCACGAGGAGAGCCCAGGGGATCACCATTCACCCACATTTGACTCAGAGCCACAATACAAGTGAGCTGGACATCACAATTTTACCCAAAACGTTAAGACATTGAGTTTATGGGTCATCTCTTTTATAAAATGGTCAACCTTCACTTCTTTAAACAATGTGAGACTTCTAACCTACACTTGTTGTTGTTGGTATCACATTTTGTGATTTAATTTTTCCCTAAACTATATGATTAGTGATATTATTTAGTCTAAGACCTTAAATTAGCCATATTTTTAAAAGGGGTGCATGAGTTTTTTCATTGCTTTAGGTAAGAAACAAAGAATATTTAAGGGTTATTTCTTTATTTGAAAAACATGTTCAATATGAATATCAACACTATGGTAAGTAACCGAGTGGGGGTGGTCCTTTGCTTTGAATGTGTAATCAGAGCATGGCAGTGACAGTTGTGGTATGTATTCATCCTCTTTACCGAGAAAACCGCTGCTAAACATTGAGTCATGATGTTGAATCCATCACAAAGTACAATCAAGTAGCATCTCGAAAACCAGCTTGTCCTATTGAACCTCTTTCACATTAACATAAACATTAATATTTTGATCAAACCAGCTCCTTCTATATGTATTTTGGTGATTTTTTTTAGCTAATTGTTAGCTTAACTATGTATTAGGAATTCACGACTGCTTTTTGATGTACCAGAACATTCTCTCTCGACATTAAAGAATGAAATCGTCTTTGTTAATTATTGTATGGTTTAGACCTTCATTCTAACGTCAATGTTCCAACTTCAAGTCAACAAATGTGTATATTTTTTTTGTTGTAATAGTGTTTGTTTTGGGTATTATGTGAACCCAAAACAGTGCACATGAATTTCGAGGAGATTTAGTATCATATAAATTATCAAATTTTATATAAATCATCTAGTTTGTGAGCTGCATAATCATTTATATCAAATTTCAATCTTCTTGTTCTTGATTGAAATTGGAACTAGGACGGTTGGCGTTTTACACATCATCTATAGATGATTGTTCTATTACTTTTTTCCACTAATTGAACTTGTTTCTCTGTCATTTTTATGTATAGTAACAAATTTATCGAGAGCACCATGTTGAGATTGAATTAGTTTTTTTTTCAAATTTCTCTTGTTTTTTCCTTTAATTTTCAAAAAGTTATCCATACTTTGTATTTGACATTATAAAATTATAAACACAAAGGAACAAGACAACTCTAGTGTTTACAAAATTAATTATTTGTATTTTATCAATAATTATAATTAATATATTTCACAAAAATAATTAAGTTATGAAAATAAAGAATTTAATATTATTTATTAATATAATGATGTTGCTTCCACATATACAATTCTATTATTGTCACAACATAAAAAATAAGCGTCGAATCTAATTTTATAAATTTTAAATTTAGGAGGACCAAAATTGGCAAATTAAAAATGTAGGGACTAAAATCCAAAAATTGTTAATAGGGATCCAAAATTTGTAATTAATGTCCTATTAGCTATAAAAAATTGAAAATTCATGAGGCCTAAGATTGAAGCTTTAATGACCTTTTATTGTACATTATGTATGAACCCTCGTAGTTTTATCTTGATTGAAGAGGTCTTGATTGAAGAGGGTTATATCTATAAAATTAGTTCTAGTCTCAATGTCCGCACAATGTAAGATTTTTTATGTATATGATCATATTGCTTTAAGACATTCTAATTTTGTTGTAATTCTAACCCTTTTTCTACCATCAGCTTTTGATATTAAGCACATCCCTTTTGGTTGAAAAGGAAAAGGAAAAAGCAAGAAACCCCCTTATATTCCCTTCAATGATAGCTATGAAATTATCTTTACCTTATTCCCTTTGACCCGTCTACTATATGAATCCCAACAAGAACAAAAATGAATCCTCTTTTACTATGACATCCTCAATAATTTTAACTTTGACTAGTTTTGATGTTCTTACTAGTATAGTATTATTGTTTGAGTGACGATGATAATAATTTTCATCCGGGTCACTCACCCCCACCTTGAGATAATAATAATAAGGGTTAATGACACTTCCGAACACTTAAAAAAGTAGTAAGTTTGTATTAAATTCAACAATATTTTGACTATTAAAAAAAGTTAAATTCATCACTTTTTATTATTTTTCAATACAATGCTTATATTTTTATCCTCTTAACCAATGTTTTAATGACACTCTTTAACATTTTCCTAATAATAATAATGAATAATGTTGCCACTATCCTTTTCATATCGTATAATATCAAAATTCAAACATTGGTGTGTGTTTTATAATGTAATTTTCATAATGTAACACACATCAATGTTGAAATTTCGATATTTGCCAAAGGCCTTAGATTTATTTATTTTTTTTTATCTATTATACTCAATACCTCATATTTATTTACGGAGCTAAAATTTTAAATTGAGTTTGTCTCCAGGTAAAAAATGATACATCAGTTGATATACTTAATTACATAAAAAGACTTAATTTTTTTCAAATGCGTATATTGCTTATAAAATAATGTTAACGATTCATATAATTGTCACGTCTGTAGAAAAAATTCAAAATTAAAGTTAATAATATCTTATTTAAGATCAACAATGCGTCAACAAAGATTAAATAGATTTGTTTGATCGTCGATTGAAAAAATGTTGTTAAACGAAACCAATTACAATAATTTAATGAACGATTTTGCATCCAAAAAAGTTCAAAAAGTGAAATTTTGAATAAAAATATTACTTTCGCAAAACAAATACTATCAATATTTTTTTTTTGTTGCACAAACTAGTAATAACTTGAAAGACCTTATTTTAAATTTCGCCTTAAGGTTCAATATGTGTTGGGCCAATCCGCCACTGATTCGGCATATGTATTCAAGACATTTAATGTAGAGTTGTTCCCATTCATATGATGATGAAGATTAAGACTATGTGCAGAATCGCCCTACTTAGAATTGACTATCATCGATCTGCAACGTTTAGGCTATTGGGGGACCTGAGGGACATTCAATTGTCTATACCAACAAGGAATACCATATTCATTACATGTGACTCGTGAGACAATGATCTAACTTGGTGCTTCTTGCTTAGTGTCAAATATTGTGAAAATGTCACGAATTATAGATAAAACATATAGAATGATGTAATTAAAAATACCCTACTAGTTATTTTTACGAGAGAAAATTTATTGCATTTCATTTTAAATAAAGATAGAGATAAAAATTGAAATTCAAATGAAAATATGGATACCAGCATAACATGAAGTTACCTTAGGTAAACTATGAACAATTTTATTGGTTTGTCTCATAATAAACCTCACATCATAGGTTGCTAGTAAATTAGAAGAAAGTAAGCTCCGAGAATCATTGATAATTGACGCGAAATTCGAGACTACAAGAGTACAACTATAGATACTATCTACCACCACCTTAAAGTCCATTTCAAAATCTACATTGGCTAACAACAATCTGAGACCCTTCTAGTTATATATATTGGTTGATACACCATTTAGTATTCATGTGGTGTTGTATTTGAATCATCTTATTTAAGCATATCTCATCATGAAAATAAGTGTTAAATAAGTTTTTTTTCCCTACAAATATCTTATATTTTATTTTTTAACCCCTTTTAAAAAATTTCAGCAAGTTTTGGTCCTCCAATTGTTTTTCGTTACAACTCTTGATCTCTACTTTTAAGCAAACTCATGTTATCTTTTGAAATTTAAATTATTTTTTGCACTCACGTTTAATACATTATAAAAACATCTCTTGCAAAAGTTATTTTTTTTAACAAGGTATAGTTGAATATGAATTTTCAAGTTTTTAGCGTTTAAAAATTCATATTTAATCAATATTTTAATAAAAAAACTAAGCTTTTAGGGAAAGATTGTTATAGTCTTCTAAACATCTTTGTAAAAACTCTTTCAAAAATATGAAGGATACACATAAGTTGATCAACTTTGCTATGCATGGCCGATCCCAAACACATAAAAGGAGAGGGTTGTGTTGAGTATGGGCACCAAACATAAATTTTGTCCAATCTCTATGATTTGGATTTTGTAGTAAGGGGAGTATATCAGATGGAGATGAGTCAAATCACTAGGGATAGAAGAAAATCTAGAAAAACTATAAGAGAAATTATCAAGAAGGATCCAGAGATTAATGAACTGGAGAAATACATGACTTTGATAGAACACTATGACATAATTTGATTCATGTAGCCAGACCCACTTCGTAAGATAAAATTTAATTGTTTTTGTATAAAAGAGTTGACTTAACCAAAAATAGTGATCGAAAATATTTGAGGGATCAAAACTTGATGAAATTTTTTAGATAGGCTAAAACAAATTAAAATTTTTACAGGAAGTAAAAACTTATTTAACCCCTCAACATAATCAAATGATTTTACTCAAATAATTGATGAAGACAAGTCATTTGAAAGAACCCGAATTTAAATTTTGGTTGAAATAGTTTTTTTTCTCAAAGATTGGAGACAAAGAAATCTCATTATGTATGTCTTTGCAATAACTAAGAAAATAATTTATGATAAAGGTTTGCTAGGTAATCACTGCTGCAGTTGACTTCTCTATAAATCATATGATTGATGGAAGCCACTTGCAAGGCTTCATCAAGGAAGAACTTTAGACATAACTTCAAAGTAATAATGCATTTTCACCATGTTCAATACCACCAAGGAATCAAGTTCCACTATCACAGAAGGAAGAGACCACAAGAGTTCTGCCAAAACTAAGTTCCACTACCAAGGTTACACAAGAAACATGTAATAAACATACTATTGAGTTGTGAAAAAGGTCACCACAATAGGAGTTACCGAAAGAAATGTAATGGATGGGATCCATCAATATTAATTTTGAAATAATTAGGAGGTTTCCACTTGATGAGAATTTCAATTTGAGTGTCATTCAAGTAAACACGAGGGCACTGCAAAGTTGAGTATGAATAACTCAGGGCAAAATGAAATTCTTGAGAAAATTTTCTTATTTTTGTCAAACCAAAGCATACAAAATATAAAACCAAATAGGGCGGGGACGAAAGTTTGACGTGCATAATAGATTTTTTTTAGAAAGTTTAAGCCTAAACTATTTAAATAAATAAATAAATATCCTTTTTATACACCTGAGCATAGTATTTTTATTAAACTAGTCGGACCAAGAGCTAGACTTTATGTAGACCAGACCATAGACTTTGGTCGGATGATCCAACATATTTCCACCCTAGTTCCAATTATAAGAAGGAAGGTGGTTCTTAAGGACATGTCATTTTCAACATTCAAAATTTACTTAAGAATCAACAATAAAATTTCAATGATGACCAAACTCAGTGAGTCGATCATTCTCCAAAACCGAACACCATTCCTTAAACAATCACATCTTATAAGACAATAAACAAATTGTGTAAAAACTTTTTCTATTTTTATTTTAAAAATGTATAATGTAATGTGACATATTAACTAAATGTTAGTGTAAATTAATTAAAGGGTTAATTTAGAATTCCTTTTTTTTATTTTATATATATTCAAAAAGAATTCCTTTTTTAGTCCTTACAAAAAATCACATTATTTAGTTATGTAACATTTTTCTTTAGCATTTTTAGAGACACAAAATGTTGACGAAAACGTTACAAAAATTAAAAAAACTGACAGAAAATTTTATAGAGACTAAAAATATTGAGTGAAAATTACACAAAACTAAAAAGTGTAATTTTTTTTGTAAGAAGTAAAAACGTTGTAAAAAGCAAAAACAAATTTTTGAATAATTATACAGACTATTTACTTAATTTACCCTTAATTAAACAATTTTATACCTACACAATGCAAAAACTTTAACCTCTTTGTTTCATAAAACCTTATCATAGAACCCAAGCAAAGCTTCTGCCGACGGTATTCTCAGGAATGAGGAGTGGATCTGTTTTGGTTGTTTCGCTCAATTCCTTGGTGAGGGAAACACTTTTTTTGCTTAACTTAATGCGGCAATGCTTGCAATTGAGGTAGCTGCTGCTAGAGGCTTTTGGAATGTTTGGCTAGAGACAGATTCACAGTTGGTTTTACAAGCTTTTAACTCTAACACAGTGATCCATTGGTCCCTTAGAAATAGATGGTATAATTGTTTAACTGTGATTTAGAACATGAGGTTTTTTGTGTCTATATTTATAGAGAGGGTAATGTTTGTGCAAATGGTCTGGCCAACTTTTGTCTTTTACTAACTTTTTTAGATGTTTTTTGGTTTGATGACATCCCTGATTTCATTAGGGGAGAGTACATTAGAAATAGGTTGGGCATGTCCAACTTTAGATTTACAAACTTCTGAGAAGGTTCTGGTTTCATCCCCCTTTTCTTTCTTGTACTCTTTTTTTGGAATGAATTGATGCTCTTGCATCTTAAAAAAAAAAAAACCTTATCATGGTTAGGTTATAGCACAACACCAAAATTCTTTCAGGAAAAAATCTTTCAAATTAAGAACCTAGCAGCGAAACATACCCATTAAGTTATGAGAAGGGAGAAATATAATCGAAAGTTGATAAAAGAATAAGGTTAGATAGATACTACTCACACCCCAAATAATCCAAGTTACATCCCAAAATTACTAATATACCCTTTAATTAAAATAAAAATTTCAATTTAATTCAAAACCCACAAAATACAGTTCATTTATTCTCTTCAAAAGAAATGATCACTTATTCCCTCAAACCCAGAAAGAAGCACACACACGCCTGGACACCTTCATTTCCTTCCTTCCGCCCGGGTATTATCTTCAAGAGCAGCCAATCGCACCAATCGCTCGTGTGTCTTCCTTCTCCATTAGGGTTTGTAAGTTTTCAATTTTTCATCTCTTTCGGCATGCACACGTGTATCCGGTCTCTTAATTGCTTCATTTTTTTAGCGATTTATCATTTTCTTAGTTGGATTGTGTTGATTCTATGTATACGTAATTTCAGTTTACATAGTTTATGTAAACTCAATTTAATTAGTTTATGTAAACTCAGTTTACATGAGTTAAGTAAACTAAGTTTACGTGTTCACCCATATTGTAATATGAGTTTACTTAGTTTATGTAAACTTAGTTTACATAATGTAAGTAAACTAACGTAAATTTATTTTACGCAGTTATGTAAACTGAGTTTACATAGTAAACCTAGTTTACATAAGTAAACTAACGTAAATTCAATTTACACAGGTTATGTAAACCGAGTTTACGTGTACATGTATAACTTGAATTATTCTACATAATTTTAAATTATGTTACTCCTTTTTAGAATATGTACGTAAATTAAATTCACTTGTGACCTATGTAAACTTAAATTACGCTACCCTGTAAACTTAAATCATGCTATACCATGGAACAAACAAAACGACATCGCAAAAATCCATGGTGAAATTAACAACATCGACAATGGTGAAATTAACAACATCGAATAAATCATGGAGCAAACGATAAATAGAAACTCGAAGAAATTTATGAAATTCACTTGAATAGAGTACCGATCAATGGAAAAGATGTTGATTTAATTGGCGATTTTAGTAGGCATTTATTGCATATCCTTGGTGGTTTGTGGGTGAAAAAGGATAAAGTTTAAAAGTGATAATGAAAAAAAAGTTTTAAGAAGTTTACATGAAGAAGGTAATTTCGGTATTATTGTAAAAAAATTTAAAAAATTGGGTGTAACTAGAACTATATGGGGTTAGACTAGAAAAAGTCATAAGGTTATGGGTGAATTATCTAAAATATAGATTAATTTTGTATGATTAAATATTATTCTTCAATTAAAGCTAAATTAATTTATTTAATTTTATGCAATATACTAATCAAAAACTTCTATGCAATAATATTTTCTTCAGTCGAATACAAATTTGAGCATTATAGAAACTTGATCCATCCCCTCGAAAAAAAAAACTTGATCCAAAAAGCATCATAATATTAAAGAAAAAAAAAATATATATATATATATATATATATATATATATATATATATATTTTTTTTTTTTTTTACCAATGTGGCCAAAGGCCCACATTAAGCATATGTAATGTAACGAGGTAGATTGAATTTCCAAAAATAGAAAGATACAAATAAGGCATTGTGACATTAGAATATTATCTCATTCATTTGGGATTTGGGTTAACTTGCCTTCTTCCCTTTGATTTTGTTCATCTTTTTTCAGAATTAAGAACACAAGCAAGGGGTACCTTCACCTTCCTTGAATTTTTTTCTATTTAGAAAGGAAGGGAAGGAAACAAATTAATCAAATAATACCCCTTGATCATCATAACAAAAAGTTTTGTGACAACCTTTAATGCTTGTGTTCTTAATTTGATATTATTATTATTGTAGTTAATTTATTAATTTGGTGCAAAATGGAAAACACAACAATGTTAGCACCGTCAAATGTTTCAGACGTATCATTGATATGTTATACACCAACAATGACAACAACAAATGGTGTTTGGGCAGGAGATAACCCTTTAAACTATTCTATACCTCTCTTCATTTTGCAAATAACCTTAGTTGTTTTTGTCACACGTTTCTTTGTTTTCGTCCTCAAACCCTTTCACCAACCTCGCGTCATTGCTGAAATCATGGTAACTTCTTTCCTCTTCCATCTTTTTTTTCTTCTTTTATTCCAATTAGTACATATGATTTTTCATTTATTTCATTATTATTACATATTATCATAAAGTACTAAATATATTTATATGCATTAGGTTTTTGTTTTCGATAAGAAAATGTTAGTTAGTATGTTAGAAAATTAGTGGATTATGTTAATTTAAAAGGTTTGAACTCTGAACCTCCGTACTCATTTGGTGTCCCTTAACTCACCGACAGAGCTGTCTGCATTAGGTTTTTCATTGCGATACCATGTAGAAGTAGAACATAAATATGATCAATTGGTCACAATAGTACTGCATTAGGTTTTTGTTATAATTTGGTAATTGACTAGAATGGTTGGATGATATTTACAGGGTGGATTGTTCTTGGGGCCATCAGTGCTTGGTAGATATGAAGATTTTGGAAATATTGTATTTCCACTAAAAAGTGCAATGGTTTTAGAAACAATGGCAAACATAGGTCTGATATACTTTCTGTTCCTAATTGGTTTAGAGATGGACATATCTATTGTGAAACGCACCGGTGCAAAGGCGGTGTCCATTGCAATTGCTGGTATGATATTGCCCTTTATTGTTGGTATTGGAGTCTCCTTTGCTTTCACTGACAGAGATGAAAGTATAAATGACATTAGCTTTGTTCTTTATCTTGGTATTGTTCTATCTGTCACCTCATTTCCTGTGCTCGCTCGAATGCTTGCGGAGCTCAAACTCATCAACACAGAACTAGGAAAGCTTTCGCTTTCAACTTCCCTCATCAATGATGTGTGTGCTTGGCTTTTACTAGCTCTAGCTATTGCTTTATCAGAGCAAAGTTCAACAACTTGGGCTTCTGTTTGGGTTGTAATATCAAACCTTTTCTTCGTTGGTTTCTGTTTTCTTGTTGTTAGGCCAGCAATAACTTGGTTGATCAAGAAAACTCCAGAAGGAAAACCCTTTAGTGATTTCCAAATATGCGCTGTACTTGTCGGTGTTATGATCTCAGCTCTCATTACAGATGTTATTGGAACACATTCTATTTTTGGTGCTTTTGTTTATGGATTGGTGATTCCAAATGGACCACTTGGAGCTGCAATAATTGAAAAGCTAGAAGACTTTGTTTCAGGGCTTTTACTCCCTCTTTTTTATGCTATTAGTGGACTTAAGACTAATATTAACTTATTCAATAAAGGTGGTTCATGGGCATTTATATTTACAATCGTTCCTTTCGCTTGCTTGGGCAAGATCGTCGGGACTCTTATTATATCAATGCTTTTCGACTTACCAGCGCGCGATGGTATTGTTCTTGGTTTACTTATGAACACCAAAGGTCTTATTGAAATGATTGTGCTCAATATTGGGAGGGAACAAAAGGTACACAAACTCACTTTTAGTATCAAATTATACATATTGAGAATAATTTTAGTGAACTATCAGTGTAAAACTTTTTATACTGTCAATCAATCACAATTCATCATTTAGATATGATGAAATTCAAACCTTTTTAATCATTTAACAGTTATGATCAACTGAAAGTGTAAAAAATCTTTATGCAGTGGTGCATACGAATTGAATCAATATATGTTTCCTTTTTCCTTGCATGAAGTTGGTATATCACATATTGTGATTTTGATATGCTCGCAGGTCTTGGGGGATGAAATATTCTCAATTATGGTTATTGTAACGCTTATAATGACCGCAATAATTTCACCTATTGTGGCATTAATCTATAGGCCAAGGAAAAGACTCATACCTTACAGAAAGAGAACAGTACAAAGTTCAAGAGTTGATGCTGAGTTAAGGGTGCTGGTTTGCATTCATGCCCCTAGAAATGTCCCTACAATAGTCAATCTTCTTGAAGCAACACACCCAAATAAAAGGTCTCCAATATGTGCTTATGTTCTCCACTTAGTCGAACTCACCGGTAGAGCTTCGGCCATGCTTGTTGTCCATGCCAGTGGACAATCAGGAGGTCCAGCACTCAACAAAACACAAGCGCAAACCGAACACATCATCACCACATTTCAGAATTTAGAGGATCACGTTGGTTACGTCTCGGTTCAACCTTTGACGGCTGTTTCCCCTTACTCTACCATGCATGAAGACATATGCAATTTGGCAGAGGAAAAGAGGGTATCCACCATCATCATTCCCTTCCATAAGCAACAAACAGTTGATGGAGAAATGCAAGAAACAAACCCTGCATTGAGAATGGTGAACCACAACTTATTACAAAGTTCTCCTTGTTCGGTTGGAATTCTTGTCGATAGAGGCCTAAACGGATCCAGCCGGTTAACTGCGAGTCAAGCATCTCATCAGGTGGCTGTGCTATTCTTCGGTGGACCGGATGATAGGGAAGCATTATCCTATGGATGGAGAATGTCAAGGCATCCAAGAGTCCATCTCACTGTGATGCATTTCATTTCAGGAAAAGATGTAACTGAATCGGAAATCTACGATGAGCCACTAGACAACCAAAGAAGTACAATCTCAAACAAAATAGACGAGGAATGTATAAATGAGATAAAGATGCTAGCTGCAAGTGATGTATCAATCAATTACATAGAGAAAATTGTGAGTAATGGAGAGCAAACAGTTGCGGCGATAAGAGAAACAAACAATGCTAATGACTTATTCATAGTTGGGAGAGGTCAGGGAGATTCTTCGCCACTAACGGAAGGTTTGACGGATTGGAGTGAATGTCCCGAGTTAGGAGCCATTGGAGATTTGTTAGCTTCTTCAGACTTTGAAACAAGTGCTTCAGTGCTTGTGATGCATCAATATGTTGGACAAGGTCCAGAAGGAGAGGACCTTTTTGTATGTGAAAGACCTTGGCAATCAAGTGATAACTTTAATTCCTTGAGACAAAAACATAGGGGAAGATATGCAGCAATGCCAATGGGGACAGATACTCATCCATCCCTATTTTTATAAACTAGTAGTTCTTATATTATTATTAAGTATTTTTATAATATGATTTTGATTCTTTAGTTATATTTTTCATAGTAGTCTTACAAATACTCTTCTGCAAAATGTTTTATTATTTTGCAGTTTGTAATAACAGGAACTTACCAATGATTATTTTAAATTTCAAATCATAAATTATAGTGGTCATTTGTGCTATGTATATAATTTATATAGCTACATCAAACATCTTAGACTCAGGGGCGGACCCAATGTTGGGCCATGTGTGGCTAAAGCCACAGACCCATTCCCCAAATATTTTATTTAAAATAAAACACACAACTATATCAAAACACTTCCCTCGCGTGAAACAACTAAGTGCAACACATTTGTTATGATTTATAAGCTTTTATAGTTGACTTTGCTCTTGTCGGTAGCAACTGCAAGTGTTGAATATTTTTCAACTATAAAAGCTGTGAAGAGACAACTATGTAACAAAATGAGTGATCATTGGCTAAATTACCCTGTTGTAACTTATATAGAAAGAGATGTTCTTTTAACAATTAACAATGATGTTATTTCAACTCAACAAATGGATAGGAAACAATTTTCATTGTAATTGTATTGCATCAAACAATGTTATTTCTTATTTTTAATATGAACAATGCTATACATAGCAAAAATTCCTTCCCGAGAAATTCACAAAGCCGACGTGTCTTGCGTACAAGGAAAAGAGAAACTCTTCAACTTCGGATTTTATGGAAAACAAGTTGGGTCATGGTTTAACCAACCAATAAAAAACGTTGCGAAGAATTTTTTATATATTTTGTTGCCATATCCATAATTTCCCTTTTAATATAGTTTGCATTATTGTTTCTTTAAAATTTTAACCACATATATATCAATTGTCTAGATCTGCCCTTGCTTAGGCTATAGTTTTATTATATCGAGTATCAATCAAGACAAAATTAGCATTCTTCCAATTCCTCCCCTAGTCCTACAAACCGAATCTAAGGGAAAAAATACATATATTTTCTGAATAGGGGGTTGATTTTCTAATTCTCTTCATATACTTTCTTACTTTCCAATTTGCCATAACCAACTAAGAGCAACTCCAATAGATACACCACTTAGAAGGCTCAAAGCAAGCAAATTACCCAATGCATTTTGTTCTGGACCCTACAAAACCAAAAACACAACTTTGATGAGTGTCATGTATAGTTTCAAAAAATATTTATCTAGCCCAATTGTACTTAACCTCTATATTGAATATGAGTGTTAAAAAACACATTAACCTTGTATCCTTTAGGTACCACTGTGTATACACAAACAGCAAGATAACCATTGGATAGTCCCAAGTAAGATACAAGTAGGATCGTCCAACCTTGGTCACCATATTTTGCTGTGAAGTAAAATGCTGGGATCAACAAGAATCTAGAAAGAGTAGCAACCAATAATCCCTTTCTAGATTCCAACTTCAGGAATTTGATGAGGGGAATATATGATGCTATTAGATCCATAACATTGTACACCGTCATCAAAACAAGTGGATACCTAAGCATATTCACCAAATGTTTTTGTCAAAATCCACTTTGGAAGTTGGATTGCATCAAAAGATATAGAATTGATAAATACTTACCATGTTCCTAGCTTGTGCTGTCCAGTATCTTCATACAAGAATCCAGGCATTATAGACTAGGTTAATACATATATCATAACTACGTCAAAAACATAATCAATGTTCTGAAGAAATAGTTTTCTATGGCTTAACAATTCTTGTTGATTAGCAACAACTCCAACCTATATGTTCAAAAGTCCAGAAGCTTTTAGCATATTAAAAGTACATATTTGGCTTAACATATGATCATAATTTTGAAGCAATGTTGGTGTAAAACAATTCATGTTATCAACTAAACATTGATAATCATTTTATGTGTGATCAACTTTTAGGGTAGTTATGATTGCAGTCAAATATTTTTAAAAATATGAATACTTGATAGTGTGTAAAATCGACAATGCGTCTCAATTATATCCATTAATGTATACAATAAATTTAACATAAGTTAAAAGTTACAATAAATTACTTCCTGGTTTGTCTCAACATTTTGAAATATGTTGGTTGCAATAGGACCATCTGAAATTGTTTTTGCTCCTTCTAGCGCTGCCTTTGAACGGTAGTATTTTACAATGGACAACTTTGAAAAGTAAATTGCATACAAGATAATGCTCAATAGCTCAAAGAGTGTAGAGATGCCTAAACTTGACACTGCAAAGTAAAATGACACAAGTGAGTACACAACAAATATGTGCGCATAAGTGAGTAAATAAATAATAACATACAAGCCCCTTTGCGAAGGCTGTTGCCAGATTTCTCAAAATAATATTTTGTGAAAAGTCTCAATCCACAAGCTACAACTCCAGAGGCAGTTATACCACCAATAAAGGCCTGCACAAGAAGTATTTCAACTCATTACATCAATATTTTGTGGAGGTTTCACTTACCTTATAAAATAATTTCCACAAATATATACTTTATTAGGAAGACCAACCTGAATGAACTCAGGACACATAAAAGCAAGTTCTCCAGAAACGCCGCCTTGAACAACAGCGTGTGCAATTCCAAAACACGCAAAAAATGCGCATAATCCAATGAAAGTTCCAATTCCCCCTTTCCCCGATGTTTCTAGATCCAAAACAATGACCAACAAAGAGAAAGCAAAGAAAAGTGTATATCCACACAAGTTCCGCAACCTTGTATCGATCCTTGACTCGTAGTGAGCCAATATCAATGTTGTTATAAGTGCAAATGGCTGATAACTGATTGTGAATGCTCGCATAGGATGGTATTTCTTCAAAAATGAAATCTTTTATTAGAACAATAATTTCATTTCATATGTACAAAAATGGATCTTTGATCTTTCTTGGTCCAAGTTTTGCATATTCCATACTTTAGATTCTAGTTATTGCAATGCTCATACAGTGAAGAAGAATTCATAGCAACAATTCAAATCATTTGGAAGCAAAAGTGGATGATTTAACTACTTGGATGACACTCTTTTCAAAGTGAAGAAGAATTCATAGCAACAATTCAAATCATTGTGATCGTATATATTGCTAAATAAATATCTGATTAAATCATACAAAACGTAAATTTTGTTTTCACAAACGAGAAATAGATGAATGAAAGATGGTTCATAGTTTTTGAAATCAAGAGATTCTTACAGGGAACACTTGATAGTAGTAATCTCCCATTGTCCACATGTTGTTTAGGGCAATGAGGGACCCAACTCCAAGAATGAAACATATAAACTTTGCTTGGAATTTCCCCTGCTAGTAGCAAAATGCTTGTAGTTAATTATTTTATGCAAAAGAAAATCTAATGATGAAAAGGAAATTGATTCATACTATACCTCCATTTTTTCTGGTGCCACACTTTCATTAGATATAGTCATACTAATTACCTGTCACAACAAGAATGAATTAAAAAATAACGCCATAATGTTTGATTTTAGAAGGGTGGGAGAACAGACAAATTGTATATGAATAAAGAAGATTGGAGGAAATAATTAGAACAAAACAAAACATAAGGATTGTCATTGACCAAGCAAGGAAACAACGCATATAAACTTAAACCAACTATTCCATATCAATTATCTAATAAGATGGAAAAAGAAAAGCACCAGCAAGATTGAATAAACATCAGACATCCTCCACCACCTTTTTAGATTTCCTATTTTCAATCCAATGATTATTGAAGCGAAAAGGTTTAGGACCCTAATCCTCTTCACCAACCTTTAGGACCAAATGACAATGGTCCAAAATATCTCTAGGAAGTACCCAAAGAGACGGACTTCCCCACATATTCACCCACTCTTCCGATAGGAAAACTCTATCAATCCGGCTCATCGCCACACTATTTGAATGATATCAAGTAAATTTCTGACCCTAAGTATTTATATCCTCTAAGTCCAACGCGACCAAGATACGATTAACAAGACTCATCTCCAAAGCTTGAGCCGGAGTGGCCTCCACATTAACCCCCCCTTCTCTCCTCCCTACTACTCACCACATTAAAATATCCATGAAAACACCACACTCCATCCCCTAATCCCACTCGTACCTCCAAAAAAATTCCCCATAACCTCCATTTGGCCTCCAAGTCAAATTTTGAATAAACATTAATTACAAAACATCGGATAGTTTAGAGTCAGGGCAAAATTTGTACTACTATTTGATAGAATCAATGTGTTAGAATTTATATACCTTATGTTGATTAAGTATGTCCATTAGCAATTAAATGCTATTGTGTGATTAAGAGCTAAATAAATTATATCTCCTAAGTCATAGAAGACTCTTATTGACATTCAATTTTATTATGTCACTTTCACCATAGAATAATTTCAGCCGTTAGTTTGAATTATTTTGAATTCAAATTCAAATTCTGAAACTCTAATTCATAGAAACAGAGTGTGGCAAGTTTGTTTGGAGAGAGTGGAGATTTTTCATGTTACAGACAAAATAAAGGAAAACAATTTTTTATGTGGAAAATAACAATTATATTAACCACGTAAAAAAAAGTAGAGTGCTGCTATATGCAGCAAAAACATATTTCGAGAATTTCACAACAAAAATCTTCCCAAACTATCGCGAACGGGTAAAGATCCTCTCCATTTAGTATAATAGATGGATGATGCAATTTAGAAAGAAATAGACACATAAAATAGATAGTGGGTCCCGCCATCATTAATTACTTTTTAGTTTTTTAAATTTTTTGTGTGTCTATATCTCTCCGAATGAATAAAATGGAGAGAATAATAAATGGAGAGGATTTTAACTCATCGCAAACGATGTTGAAGTCATGGACTCCTCTCCGGTGAAGTAATCGTGGAAGTCATAGATGGAGGAGGATGAGGTAAATCTGTGTTTACGCATTAATATGGAGAAGATTTGTTTGCTAAGTTACAATCACACTTCAAAGAGAAACGGAAAATGTTGGACATTCGTGAGAGTTTGGGATGATTTTTGCGCGACATTTAGCATTATTAAAAAAAAAAGTATATTCAACAAAGAATACTGACCAGCTTTTGTTTTCAGGAAACTGAGCAGATTTTAGTCCACTTGCTAAGCGCTTATGTGTTTCCTTGCAAAGAGAGAATTGGTTGAACGTATAACGTATATGATCTTTATAAATCATTTCCAAGATCCCAATATTTATACCATATCAATTGTGATTTGATTTTCAACAATACTCCTATTAAATAAATTAATCTTCCTGCACCAATTTTTTTTCCTTTTATAAATATTTCATTACGTGGAATATTTTTTATTTGATGGATCCAAACCTTTTTTTCTTCTTATATACATTCCAATTTTGTTTGCTCTCGAGTCTTTAGTACAGAATTACTTTCCATTCATTAAATGCTTTCACACCTTTTTATTTTTCTTTCCAATTGTCACAATTTCTATTTTTTAGTCAGAGACAAGCGAATGAGGTTGTCCATACTCTTGCTAGAGAGGCCTTATTCTTAGCTGGTCTCCATATCTTTAATGATGCATCTCTTTGTATTTTGACAATGATTAATAATGAATGAAAAGCTATAAGTTATTTTCCCTATAAAAAAAATTCATATAGTAGCGCGTTTGGATTTGCATTGTGCAAGACTTTCTCGCATTTCAAATTCATATGGTTATATAAGTGTTTACAAGGAATGGGGGTTAGATCGAGTTGTGTGTCTTTTACCCAGCCTTAACATTAGACCGGACCAAAAGTTTAGACTTAAATCCGATTTTTAATTCAATCAAATCTGGTAGGATACATCTTTACGGGATATAATATAAATATAATATTGAGTTGGTCTCAAGACAAGTCATCAATATATATATATTTTTTTTGAGGGGAAGACAAGTCATCAATATATATTCACCGTTTATGGGTTAGTCGTATCCATAAATAATCAGTTTTTTTTATTCTTATTTCATAATCCTGAAAAGAGATTTCTGGTGCATTACTTTTTGACACCTTTTTCCATCGTATGAATTTCTCACGCGTCCTATACAGTTTGAATTATATAATTCGAACAACATAAACACCCAATAAAATTCTCTAAAATACGTTAAATATTTTAGATTTTAGAATCCGGATAGGGTGCGCAAGAAGAGAAGGGTGGGAACATAAATTCCATTATTTTTTTGGTCATAGTATATAGTCGTTGTGTTTTTAATGCAAAGGAAAGTCTATAAAATAAAAAGGAAATACAAACAAAAGTTGGGGGACATAGACCTTACCAACAACCACGAAATCAACCCTAAAAAGGGTACTACAACAAATAATAACAAAAATGGGGTAAAACGTGACTGGTCAAAATCCAGTGAATGAAACCAAAAGCCAATGCCTATAAAACCAATACACACCAAAATCACAATCTAGCGAACCCAATACGGAGTGCAAAGCAAGATTGCAAACAAAGAGGTGTGTAAAAGTCAATAGGCATGCAATCTAACCAAAGACAAAGACAAGCTTGAGTGCTCAAGCTTCATCTCTTGAGGCACGACAAGTCGATAGGCATATAGTCATTGTTTATGTTACCCTTTTTATATAATAAAATTAACACATTTTTTTTTTCTGTTGTAAGAGTTTATGCAAATATAATCAAGTGATCGAGTCTCTCAAATTCTTAGGTTCGATTCTCTACGGTGTCAATTTCGATGGGTTAGTTTGACTTATTCGAAAAAATAATCAAGTGATTTGGATCAAATGGTTATGAACTCCACTAAAAGAGGAATCGTTTCGGAGAACACGAGTTTGATCCTGGTTGAAATAAATTTTGGCCCTGTTCCTTTTGAAAACCATGAGAATTAACATAAAAAATAAAATAAAAAAAAACTTATGCAAATACTCATTATCAAACGTTACACTTTAAGTGTGTTCATAGTTTGGATTCAACCTTTTCTGCCAAACCCGCTACTCGACCCATCCAAAATTTATAGGTTTGGCTCAAGTAGAAGAAGGGGTTTCATTCTTGGACTTGCATTGCATGCATATTGTTGACCATAAGAGATTATTATTACCGAGTGTTCACAGTAAGTAACTCAAGGTCATTTTTAGCTTCTTATACGATTTGATATAATAAATTAGGAGAGGTATAGTAGTAAGAAGTGGCATATAAGTTCTGGAATAAAGTCATCATCGCACCATATGTGGATGTGGCTGAAGCAAAGTACTACTACTATTTTTTTTTAGTGTCCTTCTTGTCAATTAGTTGCTCACTACATCACATGTTTGCGTCAGGGAATCAAATTACACAACTCCTGGCCATTGAAAAATACATGTCTTGTTACCCTTGGTGTGTTCTTTTTTTCCTTATATAAATAAACATGTCTTGCTAGTTGCTACTCACAAATCATATATTTACCTTCATTCCAATTCCAATGCCGTTTACCTATGATCTAATGTAGCCAATCACTGTCTTAAGCTCACAGTTCACAATTTCTTTCATCTCTTCCTCTTAATATCAAGAACAGTCCTCTCTCCATGTGGTTTTATTACATGTTGACACACTTGGTCATTCTTTTTAGGTACGCCCTGGTTTTGATCGCGGTGTTTAATGTCTCGGATTTAATATCCAGATATATTCCCCTCCTCAAATTTCTGAAGTTGGAGTCAAGAAAGTGCTTACTCACTGCAATTCTTTCTAGATTACTACTGATCCCAGCATTTTACTTCACAGCAAAATATGGTGACCAAGGATGGATGATTATGCTCGTTTCTTTCTTAGGACTAACAAATGGTTATCTAACTGTTTGTGTGCTAACAGTTGCACCAAAAGGTTACAAGGTAAAATATGTTATCAATCAATTTTAATCTACATATTCATGAATTATTTGTGCAGTATAAACTGTGTACATCAATTGGTTTTAATGCTTAATTATTAGTCAAATGTTTATTATGGTTTTGTTACTTTTGGAGGCTCCTGAACAGAATGCACTAGGTAATATTCTAGTGTTGTTTCTTGTGTGCGGCATATTTGTTGGGGATGCTCTTGATTGGTTGTGGCTCATATATAGGAAAATCACAAGGATTCTGAAATGAAACAAATAATATGTGTATGTAAATGTAATATTTGAATTTCAGGCAGTTTATCTTTGATTAAGCATGTATCAAAATAACTCTGTGCTTCCAGTATTTCTATCTGACTATAAATAGAGATATCATGAGCAATTTATGCAACTCTTTGAAAATTTTGGAACTTATGTCTATATAAAATACATGTTGCAACACATGGGATAACGGCTTAAACTGCTTAAGAATCTCCTAAATCAATTTTTTTTGTAAGTTATGTGAAAAAGTAAATGATCAAAGTAGAAAGAGGTTGTAACTCTCATACTATAGCGGATAGCCGCTATTGCAATGACTAAAAGTTAGTGTACAAAGTAAACATAAATACTCAAAAATAGAAAAATACATAAAATTAAAGAGACCATCATACTTAATAGTTAAAGAACCTGAAGTACAAAGCAATAAAACTTGAAAAGAGAAGAAACAAAAATAGAACTGAACTAAAAGTATGAGATTAACGTAACAATTGTTTGTGAACAATAACATAACATAATGAAGAACATAACATCACTCTAAAAAGGGTTCGAATTGACATTTATACTCTTACAATAACAATTGTTAAAAAAAAAATGGATTCTGGGAATTTTACCGTGAAACCCTTGTAGCGGACACGATAGCGGTCTGAGGACACAAACTCACTGCAATTAGACGTCGCAACAACCACTATTGTTGATGGCGGCTCGCAGGCCAAAAGCTTCAAGTTGAACTCTACCACCTCTACGCCATTCCACTATGGCGCACTAATGACAACATAGATGCCAAGAAGTAATTTTTGTAACCTAAAGACCCTTAGAACCAGGGATGTCAATCCAATGCAATAGAATCTCCATTTCCCCACATTCAACATTTCTTAATCTAAGAACCATGTTTTGGACAACTTTACCATCTTTCAAAACAATGTGACTCTCTCCTGCTAAACAGTTCTGTCTGCTAGGTTGCACCCTTGTAATTATAGTATCATTTGGGAGACCTTCCAATCGCATCTTTACTGCTTCCACAAATGGACTGATGTCAAACTCAGCATCCCCCATTTTGTCATCCATGCTAAATCTGTCCTTATCGTACACATATAGATAAATTGGAGTATGAGGATCTGAAATGGTTAAGGTCAAGTTGTCATTCCACTCAGGATTTAGATTCTTCTTCACTACCCTAGTTTTCAGCTTTTGTTTTCCCATTTTGATGATAACATAAGGATCACTGCTGATTACATCCCTGATAGCAAGATTGACTCCTCTTTCAACATGAATTCCGAGCAGACCCAAAAAGTTCATTGTCCCAAAGAGAAATAATAGTGATGATTGCGGATCAATGTATGAAATCTATGGGAGAGGCAAAAGACACTAATATAATATACATAAGCTTGAGATGGAGGCTAGGTTAAAGTGAAGTAGGGGTGTTTAGGGTTTGGATGATCGTTCAAATGATGATCCAAACCCGCTTTATATCCAAACTCGTTCAAGTTTGGGTTCAATCCAAACCAATCATTACAAATCTAAATTGGTTTGATTTGGGTAACGATTTATAGTTTCAAATTTGCGAACCCACAAACTCAACCCGCACAATAAAAGTTATTTTATTTTTTGTTTAAGACTTTTATATGTTATGTTGAGTTAAAAGATTTTGAATCGTCCTCGTGAGTTTAGCTCAGTTGGCATGGACAATGCATAATATATGCATAATAGATGCAAGGTCCGAGGTTCAAACCCCGGTCACCATAAAAAAAAAACGATTGTTAGAAAATGTATGAAAAATAATGTCATTTATATTTTTTTAATGACTTCTCAAGGACCCGATTATCCACCATAAACCAACCACTCATCATCAGGTTAAGTTGATTATGATATAACAAATACAAGTTTTGACCCAAATCGAAAAATTTTGGTTGGGTCAAGTAGTGGGTTTGGCCAAAAACGGCTCAACCCAAACTATGAACACACCCAAAGTACAACATTTGATAAGGATTATTTGCAGAAACTTTTTTTTGTTATGTTAATCCTCCGATTCTTAAGGGAATGAGCCCTGGTGATCTGAAGTTCGATATTAAGGTAAATATGGTCCGGCTAAAAATTGTTCCAAACATGAATCAAACTCTTCTCCCGAACGATTAGTCCTTTAGTGGAACTCATTAACTAATTGATCTCAATCACTTGATTATATTTTCTTATAAGTCAAACTAGTCAGCTGAAATTGACACGATCGAAAATCAAATCTCAGACTTTGAGAGACTCAATCACTATAATTATATTTGCATAAAATCTTACGAGAGAATGTGTTAAATTTATTATCTAAAAAGGGCAACATAAACAATGACCGTATACTATGACCCAAAAAATAAAGGAATTCCTTTTCTCATCATATTCTCTTCTCGTGCACTCTATTATGAGGATTTTACATGATGTTTACGTTGTTTAAATTATATAATTCAAACTGCATAGAGCGTATGAGAAATTTATAGGATGAAATAAAGAAGGTGCCAAAATCTAATGCGCCGAAATTTCTTAGGATTATGATCAAATAAGAATATAAAAAAAAACTGATTATTTACTGACCGAACCAGTCCATAAACAATGAATTTTTTTTCGGAGAGAAAACAATGAATATATATTGATGACTTGTCTTGAGACTAGCTCAGTTTTATCTTTATATCATCTCGTAAAGACTTATCTTATCCAATTTAATCGAATCAAAAATTGGATTTTGGGTCTAAACTTTTGATTCGGTTTAATATTGTTAAGGCCGGCTAAAAGACATACTACTCGATCTAATTTTGGAAACACATGAAAATGACAAAAAAGGTGTTTTCACCACCGCTAAAGTGTTTTTGATCATTTTCATGTGTTTCTAAGAAACAATGGACGTGAGAAAATCAATTATCCTAATTTTGTAAACACTAATATAACCACGTGAATTTGAAATGCGAGAACTTGCACAATACAAATTGGTTATAGACTGACTGTGATGGAGTTGCTACATACTGATCGATTTCATGTTGAAGGAGAGTGGCATATTCTCTGGAAGGTGAATTCCCCTCATAAAGCTCGTAATTTGTTATGGAGGATTTGCAGAGAGTGTGTTCCGACGCGTCTCCGGTTACAATCACAACATGTACAATGTGAGATGATATGCCCCTGGTGTGATACGGCTGTTGAGGATGATTGTCATGCTTTTGTGGGTTGTACGGTGGCGCGTGAGAGTTGGTATTGGGCAGGGCTTTTGACTGTGCTGCAACCACAAGTTGGAACTATGAGCAGTTTGGTAGATTTTGTTTTTGATATATGTCGCTCAGAAAGTCGAGGCATTGCTGGTCGGGTGGCTTTACTTCTTTGGCAAATTTGGGTTGCACGTAATGATGTCATTTGGAATGACGCTCATCATACTTCAATGAGCATTAGGAGGACAACACTAGATGCATGGCAGCAATGGCAAGAGGTTCATAAACAACCCTCACCACGGGGCAATTTATACAACACGGGCAGAATAGAGTGCACGGTAACAGCTCAATTTAGGAGAGACGTGGTTGAAGTGCAATGTGGATGTTGTATTCCATGACCGTAACCATATTACATCTTTTGTGTGTTGTGTTAGAGACTCCCACGGGCAATTTATTCGGGCTCAAACGAAATGGCGGCGGACAAATATGACAGTATTGGGGGGGGGGGAGGCAGTAGCCTTACTCGAGGCCATTCACTTTGCTGATGTGAACATATGGAACCGCGTTGTCTTCGAGTCTGACTCATCTACTCTAGTGCAAGCTCTATCGTCTCCGAGCCATGGTGATTCGGAATTCTATGCTATTGTTTCTAGTATTATTTATCAGTTATCTTTACATTCCAACTTCGAGGTGAAATTTGTTAGGAGACAAGCGAACATGGTTGCTCTTACATTAGCTAGGGCGGCCTGTTCTTGGGCTAGTCACCGTATTTTTTTATTCTCATCCTTCTTGTATTGAACATTAGTTGATTAATAATAATAGTTAACTTTGCTTGGGCCAAAAAAAAAATCCAAACACGTACTATAGAAAGGTGTGAAAGTTTGAAAGACTTTGTTTCAACACATGTAAAAATTGGAAAGAAAAATATAAAAAAGGTGTGAAAGCATTTAATAAATGGAAAGTAATTCTGTACTCGAGAGTCAAGAGCAAACAAAATTGGAAAGTATATAAGAAAAAAAGGTCCATTCAAAAAAATATAAGAAAAAAGGTAATGGATCCATCAAATAAAAAATATTCCAGGTAATGGAATATTTATTTATAAAAGGAAAATTGATTTATTTAATAAGCGTATTATTGAGAATCAAATCACAATTGATTTGGTATAAATATTGGGATTTTGGAAGTGATTATTTATAAAGATCGTATACGTTATGTTTTCAACCAGTTCTCTCTTTGCAGGGAAACACGTGAACACTTAGAAGGTGGACTAAAATCTGCTCAATTACAAGAAAACAAAAGCTGGTTAGTATTCTTTGCTACATAAATAATTATTATATTATTATCAATCTAAGGGCTGCTTAATATACTTTTTTGTACGTGGTTATTATAATTGTTACTTTTCACATAATTTTTTTTTTCTTTTATTTTGTCTATAACATGAAAAATCTCTACTTTCTCAAAACAACCTTGCCAAACTCTGTTTCCATGTTGTAGCGTTCTGGTTATATTTATATTTCGTTAATTAATTGTATTGTTTTAGGGCTGAATGAATAGGCTTCTTAGGAAAAAAAAAAGGTTGTTGAATTTTGGCTTCTTTAGAAAGAAAAAAAAAAAAAGTTGTTGCATCTTATTTTTTTTTTAAAAAAATCTTGAAAAAATTATCAAGAAAACAAGTTCTTGAATCTGAAAATACGTTTAAAAAAGCTGGACTGGTAAGTGTTTTGAAGTGTGTTTCCTCGTGGGTAGGTAACAAATTATTTAATCGGTCAACTCACCCTATTTTTATGTAACATTTAATTTAATATATAATAAATAAATAAAAAGAAAAGCAAAATGATTGAGCCGCCAATGTGAATGGAAACAGAAGACAACGTACGTATGTCAGGTCAGGGTTATGATAACAAAGATGTTACGTTATTTTATTGATTGATATAGATAATGATAGGAAGATGTATACTCCAGAAACCAGATCTGTGCCTCACTATGTTACCAGAAGAAGCAATAAAATACATACATAACCGACATCATCAACAATACTATAAAATAAAATAAAATAAACACTCATTTTCATATGAAACGACGCCAAATGATTAATTCTTCAAACCAGACTTGCCTTCATTCTCTCTAACTCTTTGTTTGTAGGTGAATATATGAAAACTTTTCTTCTACCCTTTATTTGTTTGCATTGTTCTTCTATATTCTTGGTATCATACTATGATTCTTATTTCATTTTTCAAAGTATTTTCTTCTTATTCTTTTCTGTATTTTTTATTTATTAAAAATAAATTTTGTGAGAGCTTCTTTGGTGAGTGATAAGTAAGTAGCTTGTTAGCTCTTGCTGAGTCTTGAAGTCTGCCCTAACCCTAATGAGCTTTGAAATACAACTAGAATCAACCTTTTTATGTAATAAAAAAAGTCAATGATGTGGTTTTTGATCAACAAATGGGGGTTTGTCCAAATCCTTGTGGACATACTTTGCCGACTTATTATGTGGATGTACTTTTTCTTCTTAAGAGAGGCGGCAACCATGTAATTAGAGGATTGATGCATTTCTTTTTAACCAAAAGAAGTTGTAGTGAGGTGTAGAGCAGAGAGTAGCTCTCCTTAAAGTGTAAACTGTGAGCTTCTTGAAACAATATTTGAGGTTTGGATTTTGACTGCAAATATCTTAACTCTTTAGTTCTTTTCTTTCTGTTGAAAACACTCTATTGAAATTTGTCTGTTGCATTATCCAGCTTGAATTTGGCCATAAATTGAACAACTTCTTGTGTCATTTATTGTTATTTTCTTTTGTTCACTTCCCATAGTATATAGTAGGTTATTCACAATGCTACTTTCAGAGCAAAATAGTTGGTGCTGTGAAATTAATAAGGGGAATAGTTTAATGTCCCTTGTGCTAGGAGATTCAAATTGCAGTAGTTTTATGTACAAAATTTGATTCCAGTGTATATGTTTACTCAAGACATTCTTATGCAATGGATAGCTTAAATTTCAGTGGACTACTAGATATTGTTGGCTAAATATTGATTATTCTTATCTGTTTCTTTTGTAAGTGGGGTGGAGTGGTCATGGACACTATAACTACTAGCAATGGCACTGGAGAACCAAGAAAGCCAGGGGTAAGCGTTCCATCTCATTTTTTTCCACCGAAAACAGAACAGCTAACTACAATATAGTGTATGATGTAAATATCTCCAAAGAAGAGATTAAGTTATCGATCTTCCATTTATGTAAATATTTCCGAAGAAGAGCTAAAGTTATCGATCTTCCATCTATTGTGATTTGAATTTGAATGTATTAACTAATGCAAACAGGGAAAATACAAAGCAATGGCGATTTGTTTTTTTCTCGGACTTGGTTCCCTTGTTGCATGGAACAGCATGTTGACCATAGGAGATTACTATTACAAATTGTTCCCGGTAACTAACTTGCATCTTGGCTTAACATGGCTGTACCAAATTTTTCTTAAGAACAGTAGTTTAATGCTCGTATTACAAAGAATGTCAACTAGAAAATTGCTGTTTCTGATTAAATTAGTTGAGACTTAATGAAATATGAGATGAATTATTGATTATATGCTTTGTTTCACTCTGAAGAAATATCATCCTTCAAGGGTACTTACATTGGTTTATCAACCATTTGCAATTGGAACAATAGTAATACTCACATGCTATGAGTCAAAGATCAATACTAGACTGCGGAATTTGGCTGGATTCACACTTTTCTTTGCTGCCACTTTCATGGTTCTTATTGTAAGCAAACCATTTTCCAATCCTATAATCTAATTTGCTGCATCGGATTTTTATGCATATGACCAATTTCCCTTAGCTTATTAAGTAGCTTCCGCAATCTATGTATTGTGACAGTTGGATTTAGCAACATCAGGGAGAGGTGGAATTGGACCTTACATTGGTATATGTTTGCTAGTTGCTTGTTTTGGAATTGCCGATGCTCACATTGAAGGTGGCATGGTTGGTGATTTATGTTTTATGTGCCCGGAGTTTGTGCAGGTTGATCTTCCACATAACTTATTCAAATTTTTACCCTTTTTCCTTTTTAAACTTTGAAGTTCCTTTTTAAAATTACAGTCTCTTTTTTGTTTGATTAAAACTTATACATAATGCATAATAATATTATCAACGTTATGCAGTCTTACCTTGCTGGTTTGTCAGCATCAGGTGCTCTAATTTCATTACTCAGAATGCTGACCAAGTTTGCTTTCGAGAAATCTCACAATGGACTTCGCAAGGGAGCGCGTATGTTATTCTTATTGTATAATCCTCTCACGCATTCACTTGATCAATTGATTTTGTTACAATACTATGTTGTATTCTAGATTTATAGCTAATCCTTTTAAGTTACTGCTGTTAGTTAGCGCATTAGTTTCTAGTGCTCTAGAAGTTGTTTCTTTTGATATAAAGGTATTGATTTGGTATTTTTTTTTCAGTACTATTTTTTGCGATCTCCACATTCATCGAGTTCCTTTGTATTTTCCTATATGCAATCTACTTCACCAAATTACCCATAGTGAAATACTACCGTTCGAAAGCAGCCTCGGAGGGATCGAAAACTGTTGCAGCTGACCTAGCTGCTGCTGGCATCCAAACAAAGACTATTAATGATCAAGTAACATAACTATGCTAAAAAATAGTGCATTAATCTTGCAGAATTAGTTTTTCGATTATGTCCTGAAAGGTTTTGAAACTTTTGTAGGCTGAATATGATAACAAACAAATAGAGCGGCTAAGCACCAAACAATTGTTTCTTGATAACATCGATTATGCAGCTGATTTAGTACTGATATACGTAGTAACACTATCGATCTTCCCTGGATTTTTGTATGAAAATACTGGTACACATCAATTAGGCACATGGTATGTACCTATTTATTTATTTATTTACGCCTAGTCTTCTGTTAATCATATTGATTGATAACATAGCAATATATTTATATAATCATTTTGTTTTGTTATACCTTTATTGTAATTAGAATGTAAATATGACCTTTTAATTTTATATGTTTGTCACTTAGTCCTTTAGATGACAATGAAATTTATTTGGGTACCAAGTTTTTATGTTGGCAATGGTGATCTTTGTAGGTATCCAATTGTTTTGGTTGCTATGTATAATGTGGTGGATTTCATAGCAAGATATATCCCACTTGTTCAAAGGTTGAAGTTGGAATCAAGAAAGGGTCTGTTGATAGCAACTCTTTCTAGATTCTTGTTGGTTCCGGCGTTCTACTTTACTGCAAAATATGGTGACCAAGGATGGATGATCTTTCTCACTTCATTCTTGGGACTCACCAATGGATACCTCACTGTGTGTGTTATGACAGTGGCACCAAGAGGTTACAAGGCAAGTTTATACATTCCACAACTCATAAAATGTCGATATAAACCTATGAAGCACGAAAACAGACACTATCACCGAATATGACACTAACACTAGAAATAGACACTGATAATAATTTGAACTTTTTTTTTAAGTGATTGAATTTAACGATATGTGTGAATGTTGCACTGGTTCTAAGTTCTGTACTAATTTCGGAGTTTGTATTGTTGCAGGGTCCTGAGCAGAATGCTTTGGGAAATGTTCTTGTCCTTTGTCTTTTGACGGGTATATTTGCTGGGGCTGTTCTTGACTGGTTGTGGATCATAGGCAAAGATTCATTCTGAACATACACCAAATATCCATTCTAAATTGTTCAATCACAATGGTGAGAACAGAAACCGAAATGTTTAAATATGTTCAACCAGTTTCTCTTCTACGACCTTTGTGATTGAACAATTTTACACATTTGTTCCCTACACTTTTACTTGTATGATTACAATCTCTAGAATTAATTAGTACAAACTTCTCCGGTAAAGATTTTTTATGGTATTAAACAAGGCTAGCTCTGATGTATACAAACCGTGTAGATTGTGCAATGTAGACAACTATTTTCGTCCGTATGATTGAACAGTTTCATAGATCAAAAGTTGATGCGTCTACACAAAATCCGAGCTCAAATACTTTATAATTGTAGAATTCATTGCTATAAGACTTTAAATGAGGGTTCAGGATCTTGAGGGATTCTTGTGTGAATTTTTAAATTTATCTCATGTGAGATTTGTTTATAACATTTAACCAAATTAAAATAATAAAAACACAAAAAGTTTATGGTGAGAACAATCCCAACTACACCATGATCAGAAATTTTTTAGGTACATAAGAAAGTCCTGGACCAATTTTCTTAGTTCAATCTTTATGTGGCACATGAAATTTTGAGTTTAAGATTGAACTGCATTAGGTGGTGATACACATGAAAGAACGGGAGTTCTCCCTTCAAATGAAAATTTCATAATTTAGTTTTCCTTTCAAGTGATTACTGATTGTGTTGATTTTATATAACTCTTTTTCTGTGTATAGTTAGGATATGTAATGTAATATATTTTCAAGGACATTTTTTTTTTCTTTCAATTATACTGTTAAAATTAAGTTATAGGACATGTTTAGTTTATTAGTTTATTTTGATAACTATTTTTCCTACTCACTTTTGTTATTACACCCTCCAATTCCAAACATGCTATAGCACATGTATTAATCTTTTTTTGGGAGTATATATACACACAAAAAAAAGTATTCACGAATCACTTTATTAGACTATCACAATCAAATGAATATGGGAAAGCACTTTCTGATTTGTTACCATCAAAATCTGAGATAATAAAAAAATATTGAAAAAAATCTGAGGGAATAAATAAAAGCCACTCGTTTCTCGCATGGGCGCACACAATATACAAAGATCACCACATATGTGTGATTATTATTAAATTATTTTTCATGTATGAATATATTCAATGTTAATTTTTTATATTTTAAAATAAATTAATAGTATTAGTAAGGAATGCATTTTAAAAATAAAAATACGTGCATTTAGAAATTTGCAAAGGATCTTGTATATATTAAGGGGCAAAACGTTTTTTTTTAAATGATATTATAATTAAGGATGAAAAGAGTATTATTTTACAAAAAGGGAAGAAAATTATATTTAATTACAGAGAAGTTTTTCTTTATCAATAAAAAAATAGGCATTATGTTTTTATTTTCTCTATCTATTGATTTGGTTTCGGTGTCGATACTTACTTTTCTTTTTAAATTTATTGTTGTCAAAAAAGTAGTCACAATACTAACCCCAGTCATAAATATGTAATTATTTTGCCCTTCTCAGCGCAACTGTTGATGATTTTCCGCTGTAGATATAATATTGTTAAGATTATTACATGCACACTATCTACTACAATTTGCTAATATTTATACTGACCATGATTTCCATGATTAAACATTATACAAGGTAATCCCTTAGTTAGTGTTACTTCTTTCACCAAATATTATGAATTAAGGAGAATAAGAGATTTTGAAGTGAACAATTGCCAATATTTCTTGAAACAATGAAAATGTAAACCATTATTTACCTTATCTATTTCTCATTATATTTAATTTGTTGTTTTGGGTGATTCTTTTACAAATATGATGAAGCATGAACTTCTTTTTAGGTATATTGATATGTAAAAGTTCAAGAAATTTTCAATTTTTTTAATGTTTACGGATTTTGCTTTCAAAAATATTCATAGTAAGATAGTTTATTATGTTGTTGCATGTGTTCCTGTCTTGGTCTGCTTCTGTTTCTGCATTAGAGATAGAGTGTGGTTTTTCAGATTAGTGTTTCTTGCTTTGTTTGGTTTTGTCTCTTGTGTGCTCTTACGTGTTAATGGAAGCTTGTATTGTTTGTCTTGATACCAAGTAAAAGAAACTAACTAGTTTATTTTTGTGTGTTAGAAAGAAGTCTTTCAGAGGACAATGGATCTCCAAGTTATTGATATTTCCGACGAGGACGAAGAAGTAACCCGACTTTGCAAAGAGGTTAGCTCATAAAAGATTAAGAATAGTATCATTTGTTGCATGCTGTTCTTTTCCCTTGTAAGTATATACTTCTGGTATTGTAAATGAAAAAGTTGCTCTCTCCATGATTAAACCTTTATAAAAAGATTGAGGCTATAATTATGACATCTCACTGGATGAGTCTTATCGAAAATTAACTTGTTCCTTGAGATCCAAATATTGCACAAACTCTTTGATTAATGAAGCCATCAAAATGGAACTACTATCTTCATCAAATCTTTGGCAAAAATTATGGATGTCCATAATACCACAACTTATCCAGATATCAATCGGGCAAAGGCAGTGAATAATAACATTGTCACAAAATGGACAAGTTGGAGGAAGGTTGATTCCTCAATGATATAAGATAGCTCTAGTGGAGTTGAGAGACAATTACGACGTGTTTTTGTTTTTTACAAGAGTTTATTCGAACTCATGCATGTTGATGTTGGGAAAGTTTTTCTCTCGAGAAAATAAGAGAAGAAACAACACAAAACATTAGACCGCACGAAACAGTTGATCCAACGTTTGTCGTATGAAGCCAAACGGATATTCAAAGTAAAATGAGAGCCCAACACGCTTTAGATAGCCCATTTGTCAAGTCAACACAAGGGGAAGACCAAAACAAGCCATCACTAAAATAATGTTTTGTCCGATCTTTTTTATAAGAAATATTGAACAACTTTTAAGTGTGTTAGAAAATTAAATTTCATTTGTGCCCTAATTTATTATGAGAGACGGTATTAAAAGTAAGTAAGTTGGTGGAATCAAGAGTAATTAACTTAGGGTTATTTATGGAAGAAATTTAAATGTATATGAGTACTAAATAAAAATAGCCATTTTCAATATGCTTCCTTGATCTTGATGATTTATGTTTGTTTTTTTTAAAAAATGATTTATGTTTTTTGTTTCTTATAAAAAGGATCGGTAGAAGTAATCGACATGGTGATAAATAAGAATGTAACCTTTTGATGTAAACCAAATATTTTTACATACAACTGCAGAGAATAGTCTCTCAAAGTTTGTGGTATTTAAATAGATGTAAATTCTTTGATATTATTGTACGTGCGAGCCTATATTTAAACTCAACTTTGATTAAGTTAAAAGAGACTCGTGTCATCTCATTTAAATGTGTTCTTGGATAATATAGTAAGAATGAATTTTACTTTAATTAATCCAATTTATGAAAATAATCACTTTTTGTATTTTCTTCTAAAAAAAAAAATCACCTTTTGTATTTCTAAAAAAGTATATCTTTTAAAATAGTTAGCAAAGAATTGTCCATCTTTAAATTTTACTAATAAGCTAAAATTATTTCAAAGTTATTTATAACATGCACACGTTGTTGTATGGTCGATGGTGTGCAGCATATAAATATAGCCATATTTTGATTCCCTTATTTTTGGATAAGTACGTTTTTAAGTTATTACTAAATAACTATGCAATTTTCATTGGATAACGTTTGTAGAAACAATTAACAATGTCATTTTTATTCTCGTGCAGCCTTTATATGGTAGACTTCATGCTATTTTTTATTTATAATGGAGTAGAGTTCATGTTAATGATGCACGTAAAGTTAGGAAACGTTTAAAGAATATGCTTAAGTTGATAGTTTCTGAAGAAAACCTCTCTGGCCATTTTCCATTATTCCGGCATATAAAAAATGTTGAGTAGAATTCTGAATCTTTATTGCTTTTCTTTCACTCCAACTACATAAATTAAATGTGAACTTCCGTGAAGCATGTTCCATTGCTTCCATAATAAGTACTAGGACACCCCTCTATTGATCAACATTTCTTCATAACATTCCTTAATTTCATTCAAGTTTGAAGGTTTATGTTTCTGTTTCCAACCTTGTAGGTCTACATTGTTTTTCATTTTCAAAATTTGTTGTCAAAATTGGTATGTATTTTACCTTCTTTATTTATGCTTTTGGTGGAAAAAATTACATCAAAACCTTAGTTGCACAAAATATTTTCTTATTCTTATGTAATATAAGAAATTAATTAAGATTTGTCTTTTAATGTTAGCTTTTATTTCCACAAATTAATTAACCACATATTAGTGAGCTGATTTTCTAATAATCCCTATCACTTTTCCAACTTTTGAGTGGTTAATTGCATGAAAAAGAATATATATTAATTAGGAGTGTATATAAAAAAATGTTAGATGTTATAAATATTTTGAGGTGCCAAAAACTGGTGCAAAATCCAGTTTGTAAGTTGATTAATAGATATTTTCATAAGGAACCAATTCCAGTTTTGTGGAAAAAACCAAAAATTGGATGTACCAAATTAAATTTTGATGGGTCATGCAAGGGAATAAGTGGAAAAGCAAGCATTGGAGGTGTTGTTAGAAATCACAATGCAGAATTTTTGCTTGGCTATGCTGAATCAATTGGACAAGCCAATAGTACAATTGCTGAACTTCTTGCACTTAGGAGAGGCCTTGAATTAGTGCTCGAAAATGGTTGGAATGATATTTGGCTTGAAGGGGATGCAAAAACATTAGTTGAAATTATTATGAAAAGGAGAAAAGTTAGATGCATGGAAGTACAAAGACATATGAGTCACATAAATTCTATTCTTCTACCTGAATTTAAGAATTGCTTTGTGAGTCATATATATAGGGAAGGGAATAGGGCAGCTGATAAATTTGCTCAAATGGGGCATCTCTTGGATGAGCCTAGAATTTGGAGGGATGTTCCTCCTGATGAAGTCTTAACTATTGTGCTTGAAGATGCTCAAGGTAAAATTGTTCTTCGAAGGAAAGGATAATTTATCATATTAGCTATAAATGTCCATTATTATTTAATTTATTTTTTGTTTGTGTATGTATATAGGAAATACAAATTCTCTAGATTCTTTGGGCAATTATTTTTTTTGAAAAGGCTTTCTGGCAACATTATGTACATATATCTGTTCATATTTACATGTATATTGGATGTATAAACGAAATTATTTGTTAGACATGCTAAATTGGGAGCACTAGTCTGACCACTAAATTAAATCTAGTTGTACCACATTAATAATTTTTTTATAGGTTTAAAGGATATTCATTTTCAGTTAAGCCATAGTTAAAATGATATTCAATAATTGAGCCGAAGATGGAATGCATATTAGTTTGATAAAAAATTTATCAGCCTAAGCCACTTTACAATAAATAAAAAAATTAAACTTAGATTGGTGGGGTGCGCCAGCCAATGCAATAGTGCAACGCATAGGCGACACTTGAGAAACCCAATAGCAAGCTATTGAGGTGGTTTCTCCCCCTCAAAAAAGTAATTTAATATCGTGTGACCCATTGAGCCACATATCAGATATTAAACTGATAAGAACAGATACTACACTTGATCTTAGCCAAAAGGCCGAGAAAGGTATGAGTTGGAAGGATGGCTCGCTTCTGCTTTTATATCTCACATCCACTCACTTGCTTTCTACAACAAGCGATGTGGGACTAAACTTAAACAATAACTTGGGACTCACTGGTTCTTGTACGCATGGCATGACCAACAGACCAATTTCCAAGCAAAGGATACGTGATTTGAGCTTCCAACAAGGACAAATCTGATGCCAACAATACATTTTACAGATTTTGAGAAGCTCTACAATGAATATTTCTAATCGCTGAATGAAGGAAAGTGATTGGAAATGGAATTAAAATGATGGCTTGAGTCATGTGAATTGAGTTTGAGTATTTCTTCTCCCTCGTTTTCTTCTAATTCCAAACTCTTCTTCCTCGCCTGATTCTTGGAACAATTTACATGTTTTTCTGTGGATTTCTGGCAGCCATGTTGCCGTTTTTTGGAGACATCAATGGCGTGGTTGGTGTTGTTGGTTTCATTCCTCTGGATTTTGTTCTGCCTATGATTTTGACACAAGCCTCCAAAATCATCATTGACTTATTGGATCAACATCTCAATCATGGTGGTATTGTCACGTGTGCATTCTCGTCCATAAGAAAATTAGTTCTTGATGCCAACCAATTTAAGCTGTTTGATGGTGAAGTTGTGGATTGAGCAAATGTTTATTGTTAATATGAAAAACCACACAAGGTTATTTCAGTATGTAAGACGGGAGATAGGGAAAAGTCAAATGCTATGTTTGGTTATAGGAAATTCTTTAGTTTCCCCTAAAGGGATATTTGAGAAATTTAAGCAATACTAAATAAAATACACAAAAAATCTAGGCATGTCCCCAACATTGATAAATAAGTACTGATATTTAAAGTTGAACAGCCATTTGAGACAACTTTTATGACAACTTCATTTTTCTTTATTTTCATCGGTCAAAAACAATAGAGAGAAAAAAAAAAGTAGAGAAAATAAAAACATAATGTGAGTATGAGAGTTGTCATAAAAGTACAAATATCATTTCTCTTTTAAAAAACACAATAAAATTAAGAAATCAACATTTATATGGAATCACAATCAGATTCCATTGCAAGTTGTAATTAAACCCTAAACCATTGCAGTATGATTTGTAGATTAATAAAAATCTATATAGGTTTAGGGTTACCCACATCCCTCTTTAGATCTAACCTCAACTCATATCTCTTTTTGGGTGATTTAAGATCATTTTTGTTCCAAAATCACCCCTTTTGGTTTTTTTTCCTTCTCCTTCTTTCTCCTTCTATTTCAATAAGTGGTTTGCACAAAGTTTTAGATTTTGTTGTGTTTTCTTCGTAGTTTCGTCGTCTAAGTGCAAATATGTTGTTTTGTTCATCGTCTTGGTGAGTGGTTATATGATTTTTCGTCTTGTTGCGATGTTCGTTCGATCCAGACTGACAAATTCTCTCTGTTTGGTGTCCATTACATATTCAATAATGATTTTGGCGTCTTCAACATTACCAACTCAAAAAAATAGATACTCCAGAAATATTTATTTTGTTACATTTGTAGTTTTTCTTTCTTTCGTTTTTTGCTATAACCTCGAGTGTTGTAAGTTTGTTCACAAATTCATCATTTTTATTTTTAGTGACATTGAGATTTTTAATGTTCTTGATCAATCAAAATTGTATCAATTTTAATGAATAGAATTCTTCTTTTTTTTGTGTAAAAAAAATAACAATCAATAAAATATAACACTATTTAACTCTTTTTGAATTATTAATATTGTTAATGAAAATCAAAGTTTTTGACAGCCAATTTTAAATATTTTTGAGGATTTTTTTTCTCAACCCAGATTATTAGCCTAACCATGGTGAATTTTAACCTCAATTTCGAATTAGAAGAGAAAATATAAGAGTTATTACTTATGCTAAAAAAATCACCAATTTTGGGACCAAAATTCATCATTTTAGGATTAAAAATCCGAGTTAGGACCTAAATTTCATGCATTAGGTAAAATGAGGGGGATTAAAACAACATTAATAATATGTATTTTAGATTAAATATATATGTAGAGTAGAATGATGTTCAAGGAGTATATGGTCTATTTGACTATGTCTCTCCTAAAAATAAATTGAGAGTAAATACAAATCTTTTTTTGAAGTGTCTTTGGAAAGATGAGAAATGGAATAGTAAGTAGTACAAGATTCCATTCCAGTACAATTAAATTGACGAGTACAGTTTTGATGTTGAAAAGTATATATAGGAAGAGTCTAGTAACGTTAACAAAAAGTACAGCTTCTCAAAGCAAAAAAATTGTCAAGTACAAAAATTGAAATGTAGTACAAAATCAATGGAAGTTGATGTACTGCATTGCTTTTACAAGTGATTTCATTCTTATACATATAATAGCAGAGCCAGATGTAATAATAGTTTTACAAAGAAATGTGGATCTCATTATAAAGTAGTACATATTTACATTGCAAATTAATTCCCCATATTGGAGAAACACCATTGAGTGCAGCGTTGATGAAATCTTATGTAGCAACTACCTTGTGTTTAGCTATCTCGTAGATATCAAACATTGCATGCTTAATTTCATCGACCTTGCACTCAATTATGTTTTTTCAAAATATGGTCATGGCTTGCTTCTCGATTTCTTCTTCTACCATCAAGTAATTTGATTTTTTATTTTCGACAATTAATTTGTTGCATATGAATCTTGCAGGTTTATCTTCTCTCTCACTCTCTTTTCCTTCATTTTTTTTGTGTAAAAATTGAACAGTTTTTTAATTCCAGGGGAATGATGCTATTCCAGAAACCAAATTACCATGCAATGGATACATGAACTTCAATTTACAAATGTTGATTTTGAGGTTGATTCGAAAAGAATGACTGATTATTTTAACGAATGTCGATGAGATATCACCGAATTTGGTTCCATTATGGATAGAAGTATCCAATTCTATAACTCCTATTTAAAAAACTCTCATGTGGACTTTATTAGGAGGCAATCAAATGGGGTTGCCCATGAATTAGCCAAGGCATTCACATCTAGTACTAGCTTCGGTATCTTTGATGGAATTCCAACTTGTATTACTGATTTAATTTTTAATGAAATGATACAAGTTATCTTTCCTCAACAACAAAAAAAGAACCAAAGCATCATAACAGCGTGTTTATTGATCGATCAGAAACAAACAATGCGACTTATTTTGGATTTTTCTTCGGATGGAACTCAAAAAAGACAAATTCATGTCCAAATGCCAAACCATTGTAGGAAATAGCAAATTGCAAACAAGCATTCCCGAAGACACGCAATAAGGAACCAAATACTGTTAAATTATCTTAAAACTTATGTAATTAGTCTCTTAAAAGTGTAAAAAATAATTTTTTTTCAATATTTTTTTCCTTAATGGGTGCTCGGAGTGTGTCAATTTTTCTCAAAAAAATTTCCCCAAATAAATATCCATTGAAACATGAAATACAAGGGTATTGGGTGTAATCGCCATGTACACTTCAATTTAGTCTCTCAAGAAATTGCAATTTTAATGTAAAATGTTCTCTTTTTGTCTATTATCTTTTTGGGAAAATTTGTATGCATGTTTCATTTCAACTTGGTTATATGATTCTTTTGCCAAAAAAAGAAAGAAAGAGAAACTTGATTTGTATGAACTATGTTCCTCCTCGTCAGGTAAAATTTCTCCCTTTTTCCACTTGGTAACATCATGTTAAGAATCATAACTAAAAACGGATATACTAGAGAGTAGGTTATTTGATTCATACTATTATTGAACATAAAATTAAAAGTGCAACTAGACACCATTGGATCAACTGTCACTTGGCTTGGCTTAGGAGGGAAATAATTTATTTAAAAAATAAACTAGACAGCAGCTAGAGAGCCTTTTAGTAGATTTGTTAAAGTAAAAGTGAAATTCAACAATAAAATAAAAATGAAAGATAAGAAAATAATTGCTAGTGTTTAAATTAATTTTTGCAGCAACAGCTAATGTGCAGAACAACTTCAAAGATTCCTCAAAAAATAAAACTTCAAAGATATTTCTTGATAAAGGCAAGACACATTATTTGGTAAAAAGCCTTTGGAAGCTCATGTCTATTCTATGTATAAATTATCAAGCCTTAAAGTAAGCAATTCAGCACTTGCACGTAACACACTTCCACAAACATTTATCATAAATCGCTAGAGTGTGTGCTTGGAACTATGTCTGAAATTTCATTCTCGTATCATGAAGTGTTGGGGAGTTCTCCCCAACATGAGGCACTCTTGTGGCGAAAACATGAAAGCTATAAAACACAGCTTCCACATTGACATGGTATTTCGTCGTGGTTCTCCTAAACACACGCATGATCAAACAAGTGCAGTCTTGTTGGGATATCATTTCCAAACCCTTGCTGAAAATGTCTATTAAAGAAAGAAGAAAAAAAGTAATGGTAAATGTGATTACTTTATATTTGATCAAATATCAGAATTATACTTCTTTCAAATACTTAAACATATTCCCTTCAAGAAAAATACTTACAACATATTGTAATGTTTCTAACAAAACAAAACAAAGCAAGTTCATCGGTCCTCTCCATTCAACTTTGAGCCCAATACTCAACACAATGCAGAGAAAATATAAAAACAAGCTCTTCAAACAACGAACAATAATGTTGTTCACACTTTACTCAATGCTAAGAAACACTAGTAATTTACCAATATAACCTTATCAACAGATAATTACCTATGGATTTTAACCGACGGCAGTTAACTGTCGATGGACATTTACGTCTTTTTTTGATGTGTTTCAGCTTTGTTTGAAGTGTATACAGCAATTTTCTCAAACAACACTTTGATGGTTTTTCAGCCCATACAGAATTACTTTAGTTTTAGTGGCTTTTGAATCTGAATTTTTACACAATTAAACCACAAACATTCAACTAATTTCCACCACAGAATTTTTTTTTCATATATAAATGCACTACTGCATTGCATTGCAACTAGACGTGACTTATCAATTTTTCTACTTCTATAATTTTCTGTATCAAAAACAGAGTTTTTTTTACTCAAACTAAACTGTAAGTTAAAAGAAAAATAAAAGAAAAACCTGACAAGTTACAAATGAACAAAACTTGGTGAATTTTTACACATTTTTGTTCTCAGTGCAACATATTACAATTTACAAATGAACTGAACTTAAGTGCATTTACTTAAATATCTTTTCATATAGTTTTTAACTTAGATACATTTTTTAGAATCATAATAAACTTTGAAAAAATTATGAATTTGAAGACATCATGGATAGTTAAGTTAAGAACACTACGAAAAACATCTAAAGATTAAGCAAATATACCTAAAAAATTTCTAAATAAACATCTTTAAAAAGCGTCTCATTCATTGGTATACTGTTATACTACATCAGTTTTGACATGAGATTGCACTACAAAACATAACACAAAGAAGAAAAGTATACATCACTAATATTATATACGTCTAGATTAGCTACCTAAGCATGACACACTAGTACTACATCAGTCTCTGGCTTGGTCATTCATGAATCTCATTTATTTAATTGTGTAACTCAATTGTTAAGTCAAATGCTAAAAATCCTAAGTAACAACTTAATTGATTTAAGCCAAAAACTAAACCAACTCTGTTTAAACAATCCTGAATTTCGACACTATAACAACCTGAACTTTGCAGTGGTTATGTAATTAGTTGCAACCAAAGCCCAAATCCAATACATAAAGAAAACAAATTAAAATCAACAATAAAAAGAAAAGGAAAAGAAAAAAAAACTGAAATCCAATTCCATACCATTATTTTATCAGAAAAACACAAACTTTTGCACTATATCACCTAACTACTAGCGAAAAGATATGAAAAAGATTTTGAAGAGTCTTAATCAAATTAAGATCACATTTGTTTCTAAATTGAGGATTACGAGACTAAACAGGACTCTCTAACTCCCTATAATAACTGCAACAATTTCCCATTCTATTCCCACATTGACCTTTAGGTTCCGCCGTAGAGAATTCAAATCCGATATAAATTCATCATAAATTACCTTATAGATAACCTAAATCCGATATAATTCTATCATCATATACTGTGGTCGCAGATGATCCAAATCTAATATAAATATATCAAAAACTTCAGCCTAATCGCTAAGGATCCAAATCCGATATAATTATCTCATCATATAATGGAGTCGTAGAGGATCCAAATCCGATATAAATATATCAAAAACCCATCTTTTAGCCCTAATAAAAAAAAAAAATCCTTTTCTTTTCTGTATCTCAGAGTTCCTCTTCACTTTCCTCTGCATAATTTACCCAGAAAAAAAAACCCTAATTCCCATCAGAAAAATCGATAAAAATTCAATTTTTTTCTCATGGTGAAAAAATCAACGAAGGAAGAATGTCCACCGGACCATCTCCGGTGCAGCCGTACCGACGGCCGACAATGGCGGTGCAAACGTCGAGCGATGGAAAACGTGAAGTTATGCGAAGTTCATCATCTTCAACTTCAACATCGTCAGAAGAAAGTGAAGGTTCCAGAGTCGTTGAAGCTTCAGAGAAATATGAAGACGAAGAAGAAGAAGCAAAACGACGTCGTTGAGGTTGAAATTAGGTCAAACAAGAAAAAGAAGAAAAGTAAGAAAAACGATGTTGTTGATGTGCAATTGGATTTGATAAGAATGGTGTTACAGAGAGAGGTTGAGAAGAAGAAGAATCCGAATAAGAAGAATGTGACGATTGTTGATGAAGAATTGGAATTGGTGAAAGTGAATTACAGTGAAGGTGAATTGAGGAAAGAATTGCCTAATGGGGTTATGGAAATTGCTCCTGTTTCAACTTCACATCGTCGTGATGATGATGATGTTGTTGATTTTCACTGTAATGGTAAAGCTGTTGTTACACCACCTTACTTCAGGTCCAAGAATGTTGATAGAAGGGTTCCCATTGATAATTTTCATGTGGGTTTTTTTTCTTACTTTCAATTTTGACTTTTTTTCCTCAATTTTGACTTTTTTGAATTTGATGATTTGTACTAATGTTTGGTTTGTTTGTTGTTCTGTTTTTTAAGGTTTTGAAGAAGTGTAGGAGGAAGAAGTGTCATTGGTGTCAGAGTAGTGATTCTTTGAATTTGATAAAGTGTAACAACTGCCAGAAAGAGTTTTTCTGCATGGATTGCATTAAACAACGGTTGGAACTTAATTTGTGGTGTTTATTTACTCTAATTTTGATTATGAATTTGATTTTCTGTGACATTATTGTCTGTTATGCGTATATGGTTAATTTGTTGCTTGATTTTGTGCTTAGAGTGCATGTTGCTTTATTATCAACATCGTAGAGTGTGGACTATATAGTATATTTTGGAAAACTTCGATGCTTGAATATTTATTAAGTGTGTTTTGATTTGTAAGCACGGACACTTCTCGGATTAGGCGGATTAGGCGTGTCCCCGATGTTGGACTGCATCGGTGTCCAACACTTGTCTCGAATTATTATCGGTGTCGACGTGTCCGTGTTGTGTCCGGTGTCTGTGTCCTTGCTTTATATTCAGTCATTATACTTAATAAAAATAAAAAGATTCCATTTCGTCCATGCTTTTTGTACATCCAACTCCCTGATAACTTGTATACCAGTTTTGGGAATAGTAGTACCAATATGCTTTCTGTCACCTGTACTTGTATGCTGATAATCAAAATATTGAACACTTGCCAATTTTTTGTTGAAACAAATTTAGGTATTTCGACACTCAAAATGAGGTTAAGAAGGCGTGTCCAGTTTGTCGAGGAACTTGTTCATGTAAAGATTGCCAAGCAAGTCAGTGTAAAGACCGTGAAAGTAAGGTCTGATATCAAAGATCGAAACTCTAATGTTAGAATAGTTTTTTTTTTTTTTCCTTTAGCGGCACTTATTGACACTTCAATTTTATCTTGTTTTGTAACAGGATTGTTTGGCTGGTACAAGCAGAGTTGATAGGATATTGCATTTTCATTATTTGGTCTGTATGCTCCTTCCAGTAATAAAACAAATAAGTGAAGACCAGCATGCAGAGCTAGAAACAGAAGCGAAAAATAAAGGTAGTAATTATTGTTCTTCTGATTTGACGGTTTCTGAGTAAATTTGATTTATTACAGATATCTTGTATGATTTTATGTTTGACAGGGGAAAGTATTTCTGATATTCTCATCAAGCAAATCGAATTTGACTGCAATGAGAAAATTGACTGGTAATCTTTTTTCTGCTACTGTTATGAATTTTGAATTTTTTTTCCTTGTGCTCCTTGCTAACATATTAAGTATTTATGCAACACTTGTATCAGCAACTACTGCAAAACACCTATTCTGAATCTTCACAGAAGCTGCCTTAACTGTTCCTACAGTCTTTGCTTAAGATGTTGTCAGACATTAAGTCAAGGAAGCCCCTTTGAGCATATAAATTCTCCATTGACCGAGTTACCTGACAAAATGGACACTTGCATTGCTGATGAAAGTTGCCTTTTCGAAGACAAGAGCATTTCTAGCGACAATGAAACTGATACGTCAATGTTACTGGATTCGACTGGTTTTAATGGTACAACTGACAGTATATCATGCCCTCCTTCAGAGCTAGGTGGTTGTGGTAATGACAACCTTGATTTGAGATGTGTTTTTCCCATAAGCTGGATCGAAGAAATGGAAGCTAAGGCTGAAGAGATAGTTTGCAGCTATGACGTTCCTGAAATTTTGGATAAAAACTCAAGTTGCTCACTCTGTATTGACAAAGATCATAAAACTAACAGACATAAGCAATTTGAAGAAGCTGCTCGAAGAGAAGATTCTAATGATAATTGCTTATTTTATCCTACAGTTTTCGACATCAATTGCGATCACTTTGAACACTTTCAGAAACACTGGGGAAAAGGCCATCCTGTAGTAGTCCGAGACGTGCTCCGAAGTATGAAAAAACTAAGTTGGGATCCTCTGGTCTTGTTCTGTGCTTATCTTGAAAGGAGCATTGCAAGATATGAGAATAATAAAGACTTACTTGAAGCTTGTTTGGATTGGTGGGAGGTCAGTATAAACTAATTGTGTTGTTTAAATTGATACTATCTAAGTTAGAAAACTATTTTATTGTATACCCTACATTATTATGTTCATAGTTTTGCTTTTGAGTAGAATGTCCATAGTTATTGCTGTTGATAACTGGAATGCATTGGTGCATATATAGACCTTGTTTGTTCAATTCTATTATTTATGTTCTTAATAATTATAATGGAGCTATCCATGAACAAAAATAACATTGCTAAAAGTATATTATTTTGGAACTCTTACTCTGGCAGGTTGAAATTAACATTAGACAGCATTTTACTGGCTCTCTGAAATATCAACCTCGGAAAAATGATTGGCATGAGACGCTGAAACTAAATGGATGGTTATCTTCCCAACTATTCAAAGAACAGTTTCCAGCTCATTTTGCTGAAGTAATTGGTGCTCTTCCACTTCAAGAATACATGAATCCGAGGTTCGGTCTTCTGAATTTAGCTGCAAATATGCCAGAGGGGAGAGCAATACATGATAAAGGCCCATATGTGTACATTTCTTATGGCTGTGCTGACAACAAAGCTTATTCTGTGCTAAATCTCTCTTATGACTCATATGATGTGGTACGTTCACTTTCTATGTTGTATTTTATTTCTTGAATATATCTGCTCTGGAATACAAATTTCCTAAAGCTTAATTTTTTTTACTTTGTTGAAACTTTGAATTGAATTGTGATTTCAAATACAACGGAATACACTTCTTCTGATATTTGCTTTGTGTACCGAATTCCCATGATCATATTTTACGCATTTATTTTGTGATAACTCGGTATTGCATCTTTTGGAATAAAAAGACTTGTATACGATGAAAACCCTGTTCCTTGTACATATTCTTGGTGAGCTCTCTGAGCAAAAACATCCAAAGTTTCCTTATTATAACTTATGAGGCCCGCTGCCTCCTATATTCTTATCATTGTTCAAATACAAATTATATGTGCAATAAAAACTTAATTGGTTTCTCTTTTTGTCAAACTGGCGTGTACTATTATTCAACAGTTGAATCATTGCAAAAGCTTCCTGTCAAATAGCAGTACTCCATGCCTCCATTGTACTTTTTAGTCAGATAATTTTATGCAGATAACAAATGTCATTTACTATGTCTGATTTGTGATTCCAGGTTAATATTATGGTTTATACCACAGATGTTCCTGTCTCTACAGAACATCTTACTAAAATAACGAAATTATTGAAGAAGCACAGAACTCTGTGTCAAAGGGGGTCACCAAACATTACTGCTGAAAATGCAGAAGACGCGGAACAAAAGGTACCAGAGAGTATTGTAAGCGAAGGAACCGACTTTTACAGGAGAGTCAATAGAACATCTTACATCTCTACTGAAGTGAAAACAATAGCTAGTCAAAGTTTAGAGATCAATACGTCCAGCAATGGAGAATCTGGTTCTGATACTGAAAAAGCAGAAAGCTCTTTACCTTTCCATAAGACAGATCAAAGCACTGAAATGTATTCTGTTGCTCAGTGGGATGTCTTCCGGAGACAGGATGTACCGAAGCTTTTAGAATACCTCAAAAGACACAGGGATGAATTATGTTATACCAATGAATATGACAGCAATAAGGCAAGTTATATTATAAAAGTAGAAAATTCCTTAACATGATCTTGTTTGAGTTTATAATAATTGATTTTATATCTCTTAAGCAGATAGTTCACCCAATTCTTGATCAGAGTATCTTTCTGGACAATACTCACAAAATGAGACTGAAGGACGAGTTCGGTAAGTATATCCACAATAACCCATGTGTTTGTATCACCTATCATATTCCTACAATATAAATAGATTGACTCACCTTTCATTCTTTCCAGAAATCGAACCATGGACATTTGAGCAACATGTTGGAGAAGCTATCATCATTCCTGCTGGATGTCCATACCAGATTAGGAATTCTAAGGTCTCAACTAACTTTAGTATTTAACATTTTCTCACCTGATCTGTCTTTTCTAGTCAATTAAGACAGCAAAATATTTCAACTGTTCTTGAATATACACTTCGAAATTATACACCTCTGGTCAATTTAGACAGAAATATTTTCTCAATTTTGATTTAGATAACACATAACTTCATATTAAGTTTTAAATTGTATGGATATATGACAAGTAATTCATTCTTGACCTGCAGTATTGTGTTCAAGTGGTATTGGAATTTATGTCTTCTGAGAGTGTTGCTGAGTGTATCCAATTGACTGATGAGATCCATCTGCTTCCAGAAAACCACAAAGCAAAAGTAGACAAGATTGAGGTGAACTGCATAATAATGTTTTTATTATTACTATTTTTCCAGTTCCTGCATTCTTCTATGAGATACAGGCATGAATTGACATGACTCTTTTTCTTCTTTGGTGCACATGAATAACAGGTGAAGAAATTGGCTCTTCATAGCATGGATATGGCGATAAAAGAAATACGCGAGCTCACTTCCAATCCAAAACATGATTGAACTAGCTAAAATAGATTCTTAGATACCTCCAGAACATGTATTCATTTTTTTTATAGAATTATTATCAAAACTCGTAAAAGATCTAGCAAGGTACTTCAATTGATTTTTTTATTGTAGATACTTCAATTGGTTACTTTCAGATTCTATTCTTTCTGTTTTGCGGTGACATTTATGCCTTACCTGAATCTGAAATAAATAAATAATTTCATGGTCTATATATCTCTCTTACTGGAAATGGGAATGCAGCTACAGCTGTTAAATGACCCTGAAGTAGACTATGTTATCCATTTACGTTTAACTATATTGTGTTAGCTCTTTGAGGCTTGAGCTACAGCTAAAATGACGTGTAATTGATAATGCAACTATAAGATTTAATATAAAAAAAAAAAAAAAAATCTCCTGCAGTGTGTAAATGTTGTAGAGGATCAATTTTTGCTTTTAAACTCCTCCATCACTTCTAGTGTGCTTTAGAAGGGCTTATAGTTTGCGTGAAGCACACCATTACTGATACAATACAACTATTTCCTTTGTTCACTAATATTTTCAAATGCTTTATCAACAATAACAATAGATTTGTTTGATGCTATTTCTTTTCATAATCCACCAAGCTTCGATCCCACTTGGTGGAATAAGCCATGAGGTTTAACCAAGGCAGGACGTTGAACATTGTTACAATTTGAATCAGTGCAACATTTGCTTTCAGTTCCAACATGTTTTAAACAAGTATTGGAATATTGTCGGAGTATCTCCAACATTTTTGATTTCAGTTCCAACTTGTTAACTTATTATACACTAATGTTCAAATCACTTTTTTATTGCGCTAACTTATATAGATTATGAATGGTATTTTTAATAAGCATATATGTTTGTGACTTTCAAATTTTAACAAACCATGCGTATCATTTTTTGACATAAAAAATATGGCAAATATAATACAGGTTTTTTTCCATGACACCAACAATAATATAGCATTTTTATAGGCAAATTCTCAATTCCTTTGGTTCATCGTGGAGCTACAATTACAAAATAGGGGGTAAAGGAGGGAGAGAACTAGTCGCTGCTTTATTCTTCCTACCTACTTCTATTTTACTGGCAAACTGTGATTCCTGTCATAAAATTTCTGTTGAAAATTAAACAAAATACATGGGATAGATTTTTTTTTTCAAAGAATATTTCAAAAAAAAAAAAAAACAAAGAAACGGCGGTCTTGAGGTAGCCCTTAAGACAGATGTTTTGGGGGTTATGTTGTCAAAATTGTTTCTCAAGAGCCTTAACAACCGAAAAAACCTCCTCTAATCAAGGAGCCATGAGTCCATCAATTGTGTAAGAAAGGTCCTTTGCCCAATCAGCTCTAAGCAGCAAAGTCTGCAGCGTCTGCATCACATCGTATCCAGGATCAAGCTTTCTCTGCCAACCCTACAAATCATAAATTACAAATATTAGGAAAGTACAAAGGAGAGTTAATCATTAGGAGCATGCAGCAAGAAAAGTTTCAATTTTTCTAACTACATTGGCACAAATCATTGTTGTAGAAAAGTTTAAATTTTTCTAATCTAATATGATCTCATCGATCAAGTCGATAGTGTTTCCCTAGTGGGACAGACCGTCAATATATTCTTGTAATTGCTATGGTCACATGATATTAGGGAACATGGCAAAAAGAAGCAAAATAATTACCTCAAGAACCAAGGTCGTCACCATGACAGTACAAACATTACCATCGATATTAACTCTATGACGCCTGACTTTCTCAAGTAATTGCTCCATGCACTCTGCAGGATGAACTATGTCACCTTCTGGGGTGCCCCAAAAAGTAAATGCCTCTTCCACTTCCTGTTAGAAAACAAAGAGGAAATAATGAATGAAATCGTGCAAGATCATAGTCAAGGAGTTCATCGAGCACATGCAAATTCATCATAAAATAAAATGATATTTGACATTCAGTTTCAATAAGCTATGCCAATTAGTCATATATGATTTATTCATCATGTGCATATACTGTTTTGACAAAAGTTATCACAAAATAAAACCATAATAAGTTTGCTGAAGGAAGTCCAACATTACTTGATTGAATAACAAATAATTTTTTAAGTGAAATGATATGAGTATAAAAACCAAAGCCATGCACAGTAAATCATTTAAATAAAAAATTAAGAAGATCAGCCCTATTACACTAAAATTCTTTACATATAAATATAGGAATCAGTGCCACCAAACAACCATGTGAGACAGGTTTATCTGCACAATTGTAGCTTTCACCAAAAATATGAGAATAAACAAAAGTCATTCTACTAATGAGAGCAAAACAACTTCTCCACCTACTCCAAAGTCTCCAAGGTACCAAACGAACAGATTTAAACGCAGCAATCACAATCAATGTTCTAAAATCGAGAGTTGACACAATATATATAAATCATATATGTAAAGAGATTGTGGTACAGGTCAAAAAACTAAAGTTTAACTGCTGGTTGTAGCAGTAAATCCCTTTCACAAAAAGGAAAAAAGGAGAGGAATTGGGCCTGGTTGGCCCAGTTAGAAAACCCTAATTATGCTAGTTGTTGACTTGAGATGAACACACAAAAAGGTTCAGCGAGGAAACAAGGTGAAGACGTAACACGTGAACAGAGGAACCACGTCAAACAGAGGAACAAAGGGAAGATGGAGCCTGAGGACAAACAGGACAGCGCTGCCGGAGGACTAACGGTGCACGTCACCCTATTTGGCATAGCAGGAGGAAGCGTGCGAAGAGAAATTGAGAAGAATAAACGTACTCTGTTTTTTTTTAAAAAATTTAAATCCGGCCTTCACAAAAGAACCCGACCCGGATCTGATCTCATTTAAAATTAGGAATTTTTTTTCCTTATAAAAACCCCGACCCAATTCATCAAATCCAGACCGATTCAACCCAACAAGTTCACCAAGTAGCTATGATCCCACTCAGTACGATTGTACTGGTATCCTAGCACGGAAGAAGGGTATCAAAACGTAGCACCATTCGACCACAATCACTGAATCACATTCTGTAATGAATGTGAGCAGTGAGCCTACAGGAAAAAAAATATATAATCTAAGTTGGAAAAACAAAATTACCTCAATGAAAGCCTTTGGATTAGGACAATTCTGTTTCTTTGATAAACTGAGTGCGCATTCTGCAGCAGTGCGGCCATCCCGGCGGGCAACAGATTTGAAAAATTCCAGTAAATTTACCCTATCACTACCAGAGAGTTCAGCAGTCATGCCTACATCTAAGAAAATTACATGAGGCTTTGATCTGAAAAGTCGTTTGCTAGACTTGCCCCGAACAAGGATATTCCCAGGATGCATATCTGCATGAATGAAGTTGTCCACCTAAAAGAAAACATTGCATGATTAAGCTAGAACTTTATGATGTTCCAAATTTAAAACTACTGCTTTTACTTCATATTAAAGATTATGATGAATATGATCATTAGATACGAAGTCAAGAGAACTTAGGATAAAAGAAAATTCATCATATATATAAAAAAGATAAATAACCAAATAGATTTAATTGATGAATAATGATGATCTCAAAAACCAAGACCAGCTCCCTCAAAAAAAAAAAAAAAACCAAGACCAGCTAACAAGAAAAGGCAACACTCTCCAACAAATAAATTCCTCAAAATCAAAATACGAGCACCTAAGAAGACAAGTTTAGTTTACCCCATAGCAAACAAGGCTACTACAAAGGGTTGAAAACCACAGATAAAAAAGAAGTTTCGGAATTAGGGGGAAAATATAAGCAACAAATAACGGATATCTGGGAGAATCCGCTTCAATAATTTTTTTTTCTCATTAGCAGTTGTAACTTAAATTTCACTCTCTAAAATCCAGCTGGATTCATACCCTTAAAAAGGAAAGCTAACTATTTATATGTTTATAAAACCAATTTTTCAGTAAAACTACTCATACTAAGGTCTTCATTAATGATCACATGCAATGTTTCTAGAACTTCCTATACCCTATATTTTCAATTGCAAACACAGAGCTTTCTAATCCCAATAAAGAGTAACAACCAGAGTCTATTTTGAAAAGGATTTCTGTTGCAATATTTCTTGACAAAGAAAAGGGAAATTAGAAAAACTCAAAGTAATACACTTTGTTTTGTCAAACTTACGATTCACAATTGCTTATTACATAAACAAGTTATCTTAGTATCTAACATTGATCTCGATCATGATTATCTATGTGTGGTATCTTTCTTTCCAAAAAAACTGATTCATCGATCCATGCTAGTTAAACAATCTCGGATCGCACTTGTCATTTTTCCAACTGGACTAACAATTTCACTAATATTCTGTCTAATTACTTGAGATCAATATTCTTTTTTTTTGGTGGTGTCCGAGGTTCGAACCCCGGACCTTGCATATATTATGCATTGTCCATACCAACTGAGCTGAGCTCACGGGGGACTGAGATCAATATTCTGACTGTATAATGATAATGCCGGCTTTTGTCAAAAAAAATAAAAATAAATCACATTGCAAAGCCGTCCTTTATAACACTTCGCTATTATGGTTCATAATAAATCAACAAAACCCAAAAGGACTCTATCCAAAACCACATGATAGCAATGTCATTGAAATTTGCAAATGAAAGATATTTTACCAGAAGCATCTTCAAAAGTGCATGAGTCCCGATGTGAGCAAGAGCAGATTTAAAATGTTCTTGTCCTTGAAGACCATCAACATAACGTGAGACACTTTCTCCCTTTTCATATGTTTCTACTAATACAGCAGGGTGCACAAGTGGATAGACAGGCTTAGGGAAAGAAACATCCTTCCAGCTGCGGAAATTATAGATAAAGCGGTTCAAATGGGCAGCTTCCCTAGCAAGGTCAACTTGGGACATCATAAAAACTGCAAACTGTTGTACACTCTCATCTAATCTTAACCACTTAAGAGCAGGAATGAACATGGAAATTTTTGCTGCCGTATTGATAATAGCAAAATCCCTTCTGATTGATTCTCCCACACCAGGATGTCTAACCTTTACGGCAACCACCAGCGGTTTTGCTTGTTTACCAGGATAACGATATTTTAATGTAGCACGGTGCACTTGGGCAATGCTTCCAGATGCAACAGGAATCTCTTCAAAATTGTCAAAAATTTCGGGAAGTTTTCGGTTAAATGCTTTTTCAATGGTTTTCTTTGTGTAGCTGAAACTATGCTCAGGAGCTTTACTATGAAGTTCAGAAAGCTGAGTGCATAGATCTCGAGGAAAAAGATCAGGCCGCGTAGCTGCCCACTGACCCCATTTTATGAAAGCAGGACCTGCTTTTTCTAGTGTTCGATGAACAACGCGGAGCCATAGTTTCCTAAAATTTGGTCCAAAATAATCTGCAAACGGTCCCATCACAATGGTTGGAGTGAATAATATTGCTAGATATAGAGCCCTCGCTAATAAGACAAAACCTTCAACTATCATGAACGTAAATGTAAACATGTAATTATACCCATCCTGCGCACGCATATACAATCCTTCCTGTGGTTGGAAACGTTCTGCATCTCCCCATCGCTGGGACAATGCAAGCTCTCCACATGTAAATGCAAAAATACCAGGTACCAGCAAATAAGAGCGAGTCAAAGCCAAGCTCACTGCCTGAGCAATCATATTTATGGTGGGAGAAAATCTACTACTATCACCACTGGAACAGTACTTTCTGTACAGCCTTTTCCAAGCAATCTGAGAATGGTGCGTGAATCCATTACTTGCTGAGCTTACAGAAAAGTTTCTAAAAGAACCGCATTTGTTAAAGCTTTCCCTTGTCGCAAGCCCCAAAAATGAACTACGTGCTTCACTATGAAACTTATACGGCATGTAGAACCGGCAGTGGTGGGTATTTGGTCCAACCGGGACAATTGGCCCATTTCTACTCACTTCCACGTATCTGCCTCTATTTATTTTATGAACGGACTGGGCAGCTCTCTTTATCGCTCTAAGCATCAAAAATCTGCAAATGAATAATCATGTCAACAACAAGAATGTTTTAATAACATAGTTCGGTTATATTTCCGATCACTTAAACCAGAACCGCAAAAAGCATAAAATTAAATTAGCATCAAGGGTGTGTGTGGGACATCGTATTTAAAGCTTATGAACTTATGAACTTATGAAAATAGATTATAACGCCTACATAAGTTGTTCCAGCTTATCTCAATAAGCTCCCCAAGATAACATAAAAACAACTAACAACTTACACGTAAACAATTTAACCATATTTCCTCTTCTGATTGTAGAAATAACTTTTATTCAATAAGCACAAGTCCTTAATTTCATCTAATTACCCAAACACAGCTAAATAGTAGATAAATGTCCAATCCTCCAAAAAGCGACAAGAGGTTGAAAACTAAGTTCAGGGGTTGAAAAATAAGTTGATACAGTATAAATGCCCTAATTCTTCTGGCAATGCTCTAAGTCTTGAGGTCTACTCTGACCCTCATAAATCCCCGGACCCAACTCATCTAAACTTCAATTCAACAAAAAAAATTCAATAAATGCCCCAACTATTTGTTCCTCATTTCTTGGAGTCTCCACTGCCCATTTGTGGAAACTCAATGAGGTTAGATATTTCAGCTGTAAGGATCAAAAAAGTTGTTTTTTGTAGAATATGTCAGATCTCTACCTCTCCAATGTAGAAAAGATAACCAATTCAAACATCACACACAAAAAAGTAGGACAGAGTCAAAGACAACATTTCTATAACTTTGAACAAAGGTAAATAAGATGAATCATTGAAGAATCACAAATTAAACCTCTTTCTTAGTACAATAGAATTAAAAAAGCATATAAATTTAACGATTCAAAGCATTTATTTAAAACTCATGATGCATTTTTCTACAGACCCATCAAACTAAAACTCAACCCCAGAAAGAAAAGACTAAATTTTTATCTTCCTTTGATCAAATAAACGAATATATTGAATAGCCATAATAAAAATCTAATAGAAAAGTTAAAAAAAAAAATCATAATTACCCCCAAAAATGCAAAAGAAAATAGAGAAGAAAGAGAAGAGAAGGGGGAGAGATTTCACCTTGGGGAGGAGAGAACATGCTAGTTTGGTGAAGAATTTGGAAGAAGCGATTAAGAAGCTGAGCCTTAATTTTGTGCGATTGGTGAATGTGAATGTATGAATGAATATTGTGATTGTTGTGTTCTTCTAGAGGCGGTAATAAATCATATAAGAAACCCTAAGGCCCAAGAAATTCATTTATTACTATTAAACAAAATAAAAACTATGGTCAAATAAATACAAAAATATATATTGTATAGTAATATGTCATGTCTTTGGGGTCACACAAAAAAGTCATCTCTTTGTATCAAAAATTATAATACACTTTAGTTTAATTCATATAAATCGACTATTTTTTTTTTTTAACATGCATTCAATTTATCTGTATGCATTCAATTTATCTGTAATTTGATTAGATGTATGTATAGAAAAAATTTATATCGTTGGTACATAGAAATTTATCTCATTTATTTATTAATTAAAATAAAAAAGTTACATTAGAGGAGGTGGACTTTTTTTTCTTTTGAAAGATTAGAGGTGGTAGGCTTTTATGCAAGATGGAATGACTATAAATTTTAACAAAAAATTATGAAGAAATTCACATTTACTATGAAGAAACTTTGGATTTAAAATCAAATTCTTTGGAGTGAAAGTCTTAATCATCTATGTCAACTAAAACATTTTTTAGACGTATGTCAACTACAACTTGTTTAATTTTTTTTTCTCTTTAAAAAAGAACGTGTATAGTTTTTCAATTCTATAAATCAAAATTATGCATAATATATCTTGAAACGAGTTTTTCAAAGAAAAATAATTAAAAAGAAGGGTTAAATAAGTTTTTCGTCCCTATAAATATAACGAATTTTGATTTTAGTCTATATAAAATTAAACTGAATGTTTTCATCTTCACAAAAAAATTTATTTTGTTTTTGGTCCTTAATGGATATAATTTTAACGTGTTTTTGACATTTTTTGAACATAATATGAATATATAAATGTCGAATATAATAATCAGACATAACATGGATACAATTTGAACATAAAAGAGTCATTAAGGACGAAAAAATAAAAATAAACAGACATAACATAAAAGGGCCATTAAGGACGAAAAAAACAAAATAAAAAAATTTGTGAGGATGAAAACATTCAGTTTAATTTTTTAAGGACTAAAATCAAAATTCGTTATATTTATAAGGACGAAAAACTTGTTTAACCCTAAAAAGAATGTAATAACTCTTCTAGACTACCCCTAAAAAAACTCTTTTAGACTTTTTAATTTATGTTGAATTTTTTTTCCTATATTATGAGATCTCAAATTTAAATCCGGTGAAGGTGTTCGACTTTAAAAATAAAAAAAACCTTATGAGCTGATTTATGCTTTCATAAATGTAGTTTACTACCTTTAACCAGAAAAAAAAATAAGGAATAATCATTAACCTAAGCAAACTTTTGGTACAAGTTAACCAATGCAATTTTTACCTTAAATCAGACCTTATAACTTAAATTGATTAAATTTTCAAATATACATAGCTTAAAATTAGAGATTAAATTTAAATTTTAATACACCTTTAATTAAATTTTCAAATATACTGGTTAATCAACCAATTAATTAACATAGCAAATATACTGTGCATGTTAATTAATTCTCTTAAATTAAAAGCATTGCTATAAGATCAATAAATTTTTGTCCTCGTGAGTTTAACTCAGTTGATAAGGACAATGAATAATATATGGAAAAAAAAATCAAACCAGTGAGCCAACAATAAAAAAAAATCAACCAATTTTTATACCAACTTTTAATTTCTAAACTAGTGAGCCAAACTGCAAACAAAGTTAAAAAATATTGGTTCAAATACAATTTTAATCCTATGTTATAGTAAACCGCAGTTTTTTTCACAGTATTTTTAATTGTGCAATTTTAGTCCCCCTTTTCAATAATGAGGAATGCTATGGATACTCTATTTTCAATACTATCTTCAACACTCATTTTTTTATTGGATAAAATCAATGTATGACTCATCACTTTAAGTGGAATCCATTTCGAAAGTGTGAGACCCACTATGATTTAAGTTAATTAAAAAGTGAGTATTGAAGAGAGTATTGAAAAGAGAGTGTTGTAAGCATTACTTTTTCAGTAATTATGGATAATTTATTATTTTGACCATCCAACATGGCCTAATTGATGAGAGTCTTAAAAAAATATGGTGTTAAATAGCATTCAAAGTTTAATAGAAAAAACATACGAAACTAAAAGAAGGTCAATGGAAATGATACACGGGATTAAAGATGAACAATGTATTGACACGTCGTCAAATTAGATGATAAAAGTTATAGAGTGATAAAGAAAAGTGAGGGACTAAAATTAAGCAATTAAAAATAGGGGACCGATCAAAATCAAGTTAATTTTTCCTTAAAAAAAGCAAGTTAATTTTGTTTTGATTTATTTTGTTTTAAGAATAATTTTCTTTGAGAGTTATAAAACAAAGTAGATGAAATAAACATGCAACTGTGCAAGCTTAAGCTTTTTGTTTTGAATTGCATTTGTTGTAATTTATTTAACAAATTTACTAGCTCGAAAGGTACAAAAGAAATATACAAACGTGAATCACTGCATAGCTTCCCTTTTAGTTTGTTTGTAACAAAAAGCTTTGATGTTTTTATGAATCATTCAATTAATGAGTGCACAAATAAGAACAATTCATAGCCACACATAGGCACCGTTTCATGAAAGCTACCTATGGTTGTGTATCAGACAACGTGTCTCTTTTATAATTGCATAAATAAATTGGTTGAAGCAATGTGTGCTGCTTTTTAGCCAAAAAGAATATTTGAATAAAATAAAATGCTAAAATACATTTCTAACACTCTTTTTCCAATGGCTCTCCTGCTTGGCCTAGGGGACTAAATATGCAGGTCCAAGACACACAAAAAAAAAAATCGAAAGAAACATAGACAGAAATACATGCACTCAAGTTTAACCAAGAAGAACTAACCTATAAACAGATTTAAATCTTCGAAGTTATTGAAGAGTACATTGTGGGCATAAACTTTTAAATTTTATCATTTTACTTTGCTTAGGACTTCGTATTAATATTTAGTTGGTTCAATTTTGTAATAAGAGTCAATATACTTGGCTGGTAGATTCAAATAACATCTTATGAGGGTGCAGTGCAGCTTGTATATTGGGGCTGCAAACTTGATTGGATAGCGCTTTTGCTCCTTCATGAGCTAGGGTTGGCCGCTCATGCCGTGCAATGCAAAGTCCATATGTTAGATGGCTTTTAGTTCAGCAAAAGCATTGTTATTGTTGAAAATTGACTTAAAATTTGATGGATGAAGTGGTGTCAAAATCGTGATCCGGTTTGGTAAAATTGCGGCATGATTGTGGCTGAGTTTTGGAGCTTTTGTTTCGACAATTTTCAGGGCTCGATGAGGAAAACTCGGGAGATGATTTTTGGATAACGTTCATATAGTATTGTATTGTTGTCGTGATTGGGGCACGGTTTTCTCGGGTTCTGGACTCTATATAAGGCTTCATTTTTCATGTGTTGTGTGTGGCTTAAAGAGAGAAACTTGGAAATACAAATGGGGTAACTTTAGGGTTGAGTGTCTTTGTAGTTAGGTTCTCTTGTGTTGGAAAACATTGTAAACACCTTGGGTAGTGAGATTTCACCAATGGAAGGATCAAAAAGTTTCCATTAGTGTTTTCTCTTATGATTCATTGAGAGTGTGGGTTACTTGAAAAATGGGTAAAAATTAGGTTTTTGTTCTTTGTGAGCTTTTAAGCTAATTTCTTGTAACCCCTTTGTGCCACTTTCATCTTAGTGGATTGGAGAGCTGCTCTCTCCCCTAAAGTGGGTCATATTGGACCGAATTGAGTAAACAATATTGGCGTGTTTGTTCTCTTCCTTTATTTGCTTATCTTTGTTGCTTTGAATATGCTTGTGGTGTTGCTCTACACTTAGATTTAGGTATATTTGTTGTTGTTGCTTGAGGCTACTTTACTCATTGATTACTACTTCCTTTGTCTGAATTCACAACAGTTAGAGAGAGAGAGAGAGAGAGAGAGAAGAATCACACAAATCCTAGGATTGATTAGCCACGGTTATTTCTAAAGATTCCACTAATCTCATACATTCTTGGGTTACTAACACTACTCTCATCCACATTAAAAATGATGGATTTTGTGTGTAGGGATGTACATGTGCCGTGTTAGATTGTGTTTGGCTAAAACCGGGACCCAAATTATATAGGGAACCACAATTTAGATCTGATGTGAGAATCGATTTAACAACATTGGATCAAATTGGATATAACTGCCTAATTTTGGTTTGGATTGGGTTGACTATTGGGTTACCCTCATTCTTTTTTATTTTTTGTCCTAATTTGATTGTTAACAATATGTCACCATATTCTTTCAAAAAAAAATTATTCAACCTTTTTTTTCCACTAAAACATGGCTGTAACCTATTTTCAATATATTTCTAGCATCAAATATATAAACATAAAATAAATGATAATAAAAAAAAAAGATAGTAGTACATTTATGAATTAGTGGATATAATTTATCCAATATAGTAAGATATCAGATTGAAGAATGAGATAATAGTATATTTATGAATATGTAGTTGTGGCATGTGAGATCATGAGGGAATAAAAATTTGGGAAACAAGAGGAGATAATAAAATGAGGGTATTTCTTTTGTATTGTAAAAAGAAAAACTTATTTTGTTTTATTAAATTTCTATTGTTTGGTTTGGTTTGGGTTGAGTGGATTTCAAATCACTGAAATTGGAATACAACTCAAGGGAGGTCAATTGATTAAAACATAAACTAAGTTTACCCAATTACTCGACCTAACTTGTTTGTGGATTGGGTTGGTTAGATCAAGCGGGTTGACCCAAATCATATACCTCTATGATACGATCTCATTTAGGTAGGGATCACACTCCAAAATTTAAAAAAACGAATAAGATATTTTATGGATAACACTCTAGAATATAGAGAGAATTTAAAAAAGAAAATTGGTTATTTTTTCATTCATTCCAATAATGAGGCAATAGAATGCTTATATAAGCATATGCATACTCATAATATGATAATTATAACTATTATAACATAGCAGTGATAGTTATACTATAATTCCTAAATAAAGTGCTACTAAAACATAACCTAGAATTAATCTAATCTCTTAAACTTACTCCTTCATGATTTATTCTAAAACTAAATGTAACATATTACTCTAAAATTTCTTATGTAATGCATAGGTTTTGTGAAATTTAATATGTAATGCATTTTTTAATGAAAAATCGATAGAGAAAATTTAGTCATTTTTAAAAATAATATTAATTTATGTGTGTTCTTATTTATGTTGTCTTCTTCTTGTTGTATATTTTTCATGACTCAGAAAAGCATACGATAGGAAGTGCCATGAAAAGCATACGATATGAAGAAGACGACATAAAGAAATATAAGCCACATGACACTATTTAATGTTTTTTAAATCAATTTTGGCATACTTTTTATTTTTATAATTGTTATAATTTTTATAAAATATTATTTGTCAAAAAAGTCAAAATATACATGAAGGACTAACAAATACAAAAGAGGGTAAACTTTAGGGGTTAAAATCGAGCAATTGAAACTTGGGGTCAAAATCAAGCAATTGTGAAACTTTGGGGGACAAAATTGTATTTAACCCTAATTATATAAAAAACAGTTATAGCAAAAAATGTAGCTAATACCAAGAGGAAAAAAACATTAATGCCAAGAGCCAAAAATAATGAAAACAAATACAAGAAAACAGCCAAAATCGATATAAAGAAGCATCTAAATGAACTCTTGTACTTAAGCTCAACCATGAAGAACCAAACACTAAATGGATCCAAATTCTCCGAGTTGTTGAAGAGCTATAAATTATGAGATTTTGGCATTTTATTTGCTCAAGACTTTAGTTTCATTTTAAGTTGGCTTAATCTTGTAATAAAGGTCGGTTTGCTTGTGCCAATAGATGCAAATAATATTTGAAGAGGAGTGAGACTTGTACAAAGAGGGGGTGAAACATGATTTGGCTCCACTTTTGCTCCTTGTGAAGATAAGGTTGGCCTCCGGCCCGTCCCTCATTATAAGAGAACTGAGAATCAACGATCATTATATCTATAAATAATCTTCCTTTCTTATTTCAAAATTTTAATTAATTTAATTTTTATTATACTCTTTGTGAGTTTGAGAGATTAGTTTTCTTAGAAAAAATGGTTGAAATACAAAACGGGATCCGAACATTTTATTTGTAAAACGTTCGGAATACCAAAAAACAATTTAAATAAATGTTCGAAACTTGTTTTGTGTATGGATCATTTTGCCATACAAATGTCTGGAATTAATATGAGAGAAACAAAACACACTTGTACTGGACCTTTAACATAAATAATGAAAGTGAGTCGAGACTTTAGTTTAATAGAGAGAACCATGAGAATAGTTTGGGGGCATACGCTGTAGGTGGGGATACCAAATAGAATTCTCTAGATACATATTCATTCAAAATGAAGTCACCAGCCCAAAGTAGTGAGAACAGACGGCCCATGGTACATACACGGCCCATCCATGAGATGTAAGCATTCTTTGAATATATACCCCTTCAAAAAAAATCTTGTTTTTTTCTTTTTCTTATCTCATGCAACAAAACAGAAATTACATACTTTATTTTAATCATTTTTACAAAATTTAAGAAATGGATACAAATGATATGCATTGTAAGTGTAGGTCAATTTTACACTCTCATCTAATAATATTTTCTTCATCCGTCTCAAATTATAAATCGTTTTAACTATTTCACACAAATTAAGAAATGTGATCAATGTTGTATGAGAAAATAAAATTATAAGTAACTCCACAAAATTATCCTTCATTAATGATATATGGAAGAGAAATTTAACGAATTGAAAGAAGAAATAATATTAAATAATCAAGGGTATTAATAGGTAAAAAGTCATTAATGTTTCATTAATCTTACAAAACGGCTTATAATTTAGGACAATTTTTTTCTTCCAAAACGACTTATAATTTGAGATGGAGGGAGTTGTTATGGACCGGCCAAAAGGATCTTTGGCCCATTTATTTAGGCCTAATACAATCCAAAGCCCAAAAACCATGTTTGGCAACATTACTTGCGACACACCCCTTTCCCACAAGGGGGGTGCACGGAGCAAGCAAGACTGGTTCAAACGAACCACAACGTCTCTCTGCACATTCCCACAATAAACTCTCTGGTGGTTACACTTCCCACGATTTCGTAACCGCCAGAGCCAGGTGTGCCATTACAACGGCTCTGCATCCCTTCACCTCTATAAATAGGGGACTCATAGCAGTCCCCAAGGTAGAATCAAACTCTTCCGCTGCTCAAACCACCGCATTCAAAGCACCGACAGTCACCTTCTGATCAGGTACGATCAGTGGCGCCGTCTGTGGAAAATATAAGCTCTCCCCGTTTTTATACTCCTAAAAACCAAAGCTTTCCGAAAAATTACCATGGCTGCCAACGGTGCCAACTCCCAGATACGAAGTGAGATTCGCATCCCTCAACGGGATGGCATGACATCTTCACCTTCTCCTGGGGGTACACCTAGAGAGGAACCGATACAAATAATTCCTCTCCAAGAAAGGCCTCTACAAGGTCCTACCCAACCCACAGAGACACCTGAAGATACCACGCCAACTGGTGCCCTCGTCAGCAACCTGCTCCGCACGGTTCAACGACAGACGTCGTTAATCGAGGAAAAGAATCGACGCTTGCAAAAAAATTGGTATTGGTCCTTCTGTCAATGAGATGTTAAAAAAAACACAAAACTAACGGAGTGCCAGGTGGCCCAATCATTTCATGCCACATGGCACAGTAAAAAACAAAATTTTAAAATTAAAACAAATCAAATAAAAAAATAGTTTTTAATTAGTTTTGTTATTATTATTAAATTTAATTAGAACAACAGCAAGCACAACAGTTGTCGTCGAGCTGAATGACCGATGCAGTGTTTGCAACCAAGCTTTTCCATCTTATCAAGCACTTGGTGGTCACAAAGCCAGCCACCGTAAATCCTCATCCGAAAACCAAGCTCTTGGTGGACACAAACGGTGCCACTACAACGACGGTAACAACAACCACAATAACAGCAACATCAACGTCAATGTTACTAACAACGGTGGAGTTACAATCTCTGACGGCGCCGCCACATCCTCTTCCATTAGCCACCGTGGCTTTGACCTCAACTTACATGTGCCTCTCACTAAATTATGGACTCCGGCAAGATTCGACGGTGGAGATTCCAAGAAGAACAAGGTTAATGTTAATCTGGCCGGAATCGATGAACCAGAGGTGAAAAGGGAAAGTCCCCTTCTCAATCGCGTTTCGCTTCTTCAAATCTATATGTCCCTTTTATTAATCAATTTTTAATCTAAGAAATAATAATAAAACTAATTAAAAACTAATTTTTTATTTAATTTATTTTTATTTTAAATTTTTATTTTTTAGTGTGCCACGAGGCTTGATATAACTGGGCCACGTGGCACTCCGTTAGTTTTGTGTTTTTTTTTTAACATCTCATTGACAAAAGGACCAATACCAATTTTTTTACAAAATGTAAGGACTTAAACCAAATAAAAAAATCTGCAGGGACCAGTGTCAAAAACTGGTAAAAGTGCGGGAACCAAACACACATTTAAGCCTAAAAAGTTTAAAGTAGTATGTTTGTCCTGGAACTTGTGTATTTTCTATTAAATATATAATTTTTTAATAAATAATTGTTGTTTTTTAATAAATAGTTGCTATTTTTAGTTACTTTAACATGTATAATATTGTACATGTTAGACAAACCCAAAATAAATTAATTGGGTTCCACCGGTAACTTTACATTATTACACTTCAAATATAATTAATTTGTGTACACAACATTTTATTTTAAATTTCTTAATAAAGTATGCAAGAGAGAGATAATATTTATAGAAGCATTACATCCTAATAGCAATCCCTCTCATTTCTTCTCAAATAGAAGTAACTAATAAACTCTACATGATATTAGAAAAAACATCTTCCATTGAAGAAGCTCTTAGAAGATTATATTAACAATAATCTCACCATTAAAATAGACTATGTGTATTTTTAATATGTAGCTAGGATCCGATTAAATTTGGACAAATATTTTTTAGACATTAAAATTTGACACCTTACACCATACATTATAATGTTTCCATTTTTTTATCTCGTCTTGAAAGAGACCAATACATAATCTTGATATATTTTATATGATGTCGGATTTGTGTGTCTAAATATGATAGCTTTAAATTTGGAGTGAAAGCAACACTCATCTTTTAAGTTGTAGTATCCCACAAATTTTGTACCATTTTTTGTAAAAAAATAATTACAAAATTCAAATGTGCGAAAATCTTAACCAGATTTATAATTATTCAATATCTGGCCGCAATACTACAGAAGTCAATTGGCCCGCAAAGTCTAACTTTTCTCCTTAATTAGTCCCTATAGTTGTAGCATTTATACAAATCATGTCACCTCAAAGAGCTTCACAACAAAGAAACAAAATATTGATAGTAACTATAGAGTCTAAAAGACGAATGAAAAGTGGCCTCAAAGTGTAGCGAAGACAAATGAGACATGAACCAACTTTATCATGTGTTATTGTGTTTACTTATTCAAAAACTTTGAACTTTTGGAAACAGTTTTTTCTTTGGTCGGTTGAGAGACAGAAAGCGAAATTGTCACATATATGCAAGTCAAATACGACTTAGCCCTAATACGTCCACAGTAAACCTTTTTTGTAACAAAAAATGCGACTTGATTCATACACACAATATTGATATGTGCAAAGTCAAACAATTTTTTGTTGACGTAAATGTGACGAATAGCTTACATGCATATAGTACATGGCTTAATCACAATTGCAATAATTAAGTACCAAAAAATTGGTGTTCTTTAAATCATGCGAGGTGACAAAGATAAAAGAAGCAAAGATAGTGACTCGGCAGCTTAGCTTGGCCATTACAAATAGAACAATCATTGTACTTTAGTAAGTGGTTCAAAATTTAGAGTTGACAAAAAACATAGAACTTTCCTTTACACCTTGTTTGGAAGGGAAGAAATAGGAGCGAGAGAAAGACGTGCGAGAGAAGAAGGGAAGAAATGGTTCATTTCTTCAGTTTGGCATTGCAGAGAAATAAAGAAGAGAGACTAATTTGTTGTAGGCCCCACACAATTTAGCTTCTCTCCAATAATGCGAAGAAAGAGGAGAGAATGCCTCAAATTTATCCTTTTTCCATTTTTGTCCCTGTATTCTCTTTTATGTCTGCGTATTTTTTGTTACGTTACTGGCTCCATTTCTTACACACATAGCATAATGCTTTGCAATTTTTTTCCTGTTGCAATCTGCTAATTTTCTAGTTTTTTATTTTTATTTTTTATGATTGCTCTTTAGTAAACTAATTAATTATAATTTGTTTGAATGAGTTTAATTCTTTTCTAATTTTAGAAATTAAAATTAATAAATCTATCCTGTAATTTTTTTTTATCATGTTCAACTAATGTAATTATTTATATTTCAGAATAATTAAAGCTCGATATATAATATTGTATTTTTTTAAGTCTAAGGAGATAATTTAATTAAATAAAAGTAAATTAGCTTTGATATACAATGAATTGAATAATTATTTTTATGCAAGGGTGTTTTTGTCCTTTCAAAAAATAAATACACTTCTCTCTCTCCTATTTCTCTTCTCACTCTCTTATATCAAACAACACATTAAATCAACTTTATTTCTCATCTCTTTCTCTCTTCACACACTCTCTCTTACCTATCTCTCTCTTCTCAAATTCTCTTTCAAACCAATAGTTACCTTAAGTAGTACCAAACTATAATTCCATTTTTGCTTGTTTAAAAAAAAGTACCAAACTATAATGTGATGAATGAATCGTACCATATTGATTCAAGCACCCATAAATTATTGAGTTTTTTTTTTTAGGGAAAATGATTCGGTTCTTTCACAGTTTGATACCAAATACTAGTAATTTCAAATTACACCAATCATGTATTGCGTATATAAAAATATGATTTATGTATACATTTACTAATTTACTAAATTAGTAGTATCAAGGATTTCAGCTTTTCTCAAGACTTCTTTGATTTCAGCTTTTCTCAAGACTTCTTTATTTAATTTACTTATTACCAAAGTTAATGTCTTCTACACAAAAGTTGAAAAATTAATAAATTAAAACATTGATATCAGTACCACCACAATTTTTGTTGGGAATAAGGTCAGACCGTTCGATAGAGTTCTTCGACTAAACGTCTAGATCTGACTAGATTTTTTAAAAATACAATAATAAAAAATTAAAGTTGCGACAAAAATATAGAGATGAATATTGTAAAATCCGTCTTTAATTCCATAGAGATGTTAATTTTGATGACCAACTTTTTTTTTATCTCTAATTATTTTTTGTTTTTTTTAACCTTTTCTCATTATGAGATAATGTCAAGACTTTCACAAATTTTTATTTCAAATGATCAATGTTAGTAATTAGTTTTTTTTTTTGTTAAGAACAATGTTAGTAATTAGTTGTCAGGTTAGTTTTTCTTTTCCTCCTTCACTCGGGTTTAAACCCATAACTTTCAACTCCTTTAACACTTAGCTCAGATTAATTGAGTTATTTAACACCCGACTTTTTTTATAAATCTATTAGTTGTTTTTTAAAAGAAAGAAATCTATTAGTTATTTAGTTAAAAACATTAAATACCATACGATAAATCTAATTAGGCCATATAAAACTCAAATTAGTAATTGTACCAACAAAAAAAAAACTCAAATTAGTAAAAAGATTTAATACAAAGTAAGTCTTTAAGTAGACTATTAGATTATATTAGACTTTTAAAAAGGCAATGACATTGTTAAATAAAGCCTATGATATATAAATAAAGCCTATTATGAGAATTCCCACATTGGACTAGTGAGATATGATATGAAAATTAATTCAAAAGTGGAAGACATACCATTTAAGTTCGTAGAGTTCAGTTAGACCTATGCAACCAAATTTTTAGATTGTATTAACCATGAATCTAAGATTATCAATACATTGAGTCACTCGAATCCCGCTCTAGATTGTTCAATTTGGCGTGTAAGGTGTGTCTTAAGAGTACCATTGTAGATGCGTTATGACCCACAAATAAGTTTAAATATGGAAGACATTTCTCACCTTACAAACTAGTTAGGGTTTTGTATTGTTGAGTTAAACAAAATCCAAAACACAATCAAATGTGAATAGTTTTTATGGAAAAAGTTTAAGAAGTCCACAATAATTCAAGTGCGAAGTGTGATTGCAAATCATCAAAATTCAAAAGAGGTAAACTTTTTTTCTTTTTTCTTTTAAGAACGCAGCTCATCAGGAAGAGGGTGGAGCAAATTAATGGACTAGAAAACATGACTTTTGATTGCCTTTTGTTAGCAAAAGAGATTCGGATGAAAAGGTTGTCTTTTTGACAAATTTAGAAGACTGAAACAAATTGGGTTTTTTGGGCTTCTTGATAAACGCATGTGGAAAAAACCATGTGAAGCCAATTCCAAGTGAGTGTGCATGTTGGAGTACAACATTTCCTAAAACAAAAGGACATGCATGTATTGTTAGGCTAGCTTTTTGTTTGCTTCTGACAAGATTTCTATTTGTGGTGCTATTATACCCACATCACATGCATGTTGAATGCACATGTTAAATTCATTCATATACAGTATTATTGAACGCAAATTAATTTGTTTCTAGTTTCTACCAAAACGAGCAAGCTATGTACGTAACTGAAACTTTTGAGCGGCAGCTGCGGCAAGCTAGTTACGTACCGTGAACACACACTCCCTTCATTACTCATTTTTCTCGTCTCTTACATTCCAACCATGACCAATCCGGAGCTCTTTATGGGCTGGGGTGGGCACGGCCTATCCGGAAAAATTAAAAAATCAACAATTATAAGTCTATTTTGCGAGATTTTATACAATTTTGTGTCGGTTTTAGATTTCGGTTGATTCAAATTCCTGCACAGTGGTGTAGTGGCCCACCCAAAAATTTAAATAATTCAATTATAAGTCTATTTTGCGAGATTTTATACAATTTTATGTCGGTTTTAGGTTTCGGTTGATTCAAATTCCCGCAAAGTGGTGTGGTGGCCCATCCGAAAAATTTAAATAATTTAATTATAGGTCTATTTTGCGAGGCTTTAAACAATTTTTTCAACGGTTAATTTTAGTGGTCCACCCTAACTCTTTTTTTTCTGGCTCCGCCAGAGATCATTTCTATATATCATATCATATAGTAGTAAATGAAAGAGACACAATTCAATTCAACTAAGGGTTTGATGGGACAACAGAAAATTAAATTGAATATGATTTATTTTGGTTCCATAACCATGAAGATTTGCTCGAAATTCCTATACATAATTTATTTGAGTAATACAAATAAAATTACAGTAAAATATGCATGTAAAATGGTTATGTAGTTTTGAAAGAAAAAAAAAATTGATTTGACATAGTGTTTTAGGATTCCAAACATATATAGACAAAGATATTTTGGTCTAGTCGTGTCTAAGCAAAGCAATATATGAATTTTTTTACATAAAATAAAAAATTAATGCTTAACTACAATCTTTAATAAGTTCGAGAATAAGTGTTGTGAGATTGTTGTTGAAATTAACCTTGTAATAAACATGAAGTCTGAAATGACCTCGCGATAAAAACAATTTAAGATTCTAATTTTCTAATTTGATATTCTTCTTATTTTTATCTCATATTTTTCCATGAAGACATACACTCCAAAAATGTCACTTAGAGGTTGAATTTTTTCTTGATTTTTCAGAGACATGTTTAGGACGTTAAAATATGAATTTTCTTAAAAAAAATAGAATTTTTCGACAAGAAACAAATTAATTATGAATTTTTACGTCGTCAAAAACAAACAAAAAATAAAAACCTCCACCTAGACATAGAAACGATTTGAAAAATGAAAAGTCTAATATTATGTAGAAGCCTCAATTTAATTTTATTTTTTGACATAAACTTGCAAAATCACATTTTGTTCGGAGTAAGAATACTCATCGGTTAAATTTAATTCCCTAATTTTGTAAGATTGTTTATAACATCATAAGAACCTTTACCAAAGTTTTGAAGTTTTAAAATGAGGAAATAATTAATTATAAAGTGCTTAAGAAATTCATAATTATAGGGAACAAAAATTTATCATGGTTGAACCCTACAATTGATAATCTAAAATGTAATTTTTTTTTTAATCTAATCTAAAATGTAATGTTGATTGTGCTATTTTTCATGTTGCTTCTCATTATGAGAACAAATTAAGAGATATTCTCTCCTTGTGTATAATAGTTCTTCTTGATAATGATAACTACAATCTAAATTTTATTTTTACGGAAATTAATATAGTCACTGGTGGCTTTTTAAAATGTTTATATTTCGGTTTAACTCATCTTTATATTAATATATACCTTTTAATTGTATTTCTATTCTTTTTTGTGGTGATTGGGATTCGAACATCATATCTTATATATTATGCATTATTCCTATCAACTGAATTAAGCTCACGAGAATTAATTGTATTTGTACTCTTGTGATGGATAAAAAGTTTCCTTTGCTTAAAGAAATGTTTATAAATTATTTCTAGCTTATTTTTATAAATTACTTTGTATAAGTTGTTTATGCAAAGACTCAAAAAAAAAAAAAAATTATCCAAAGAGAACATTTATTAGCCACCGAGTCAACCAGTTAAAATCTCACAAACCGGGCCCACTCTTCATTATTGAATCCACGTGTCCCAAAAGTTCATGCAATCAATATTGTTTGACAACCAATCATTAATTACTACGTGCCATAAGCAAAGGTGTAAAATAAAAATAAAACATCACAAGAAGAAGCACGCAAGATTTGCAAAGAAAAGTGAACTAAGGACCAATACACAATGTGGTGTCATAATGGTTTTGTCGACACGTACCCTTGCATGTCTTATTCACTAGTCAATTAGTCAAACCCACCTTCTATTCCAATTATCCATCCATAATCTCCATGCAAATCAAACTTCACTTCACTTTATCCAATTTAATTATTTTTATAATATTAGTATTATTTTAATCATACGTACTTATTGTTGAAAAAACTGAGACACTTGTGTATCCGGTGAGCCTTCGCCGGTAACCTCGCCGGTTTCTTGGACTTACTGTCGGGATATCCGAAACCCAATCTTGCCTTCACTTTATTTTTTTAATCCTTTTTCCACATCTATTTTGGGTTATGATTTCTATATGAAGAAAGATCCCGTTAAAATATTATGAAAACTTACTAAAAATATGGTTGAAAAAGAAAGAAATGCTAAACGTAGTTATGTTTTTTTTCTTCCCTTCTTCCTAGAATATGAGTTGAACTAACTCAACCATTACACCCCTCACAATAAAATAAAAAGACTCAACTATTACAAAATTTATTTATAAGATGAGGATTGTCCACTTATAAACACATGCTAACGAGACTTTTAACAAACTCTTTCACACTTAGGATTTAATATTTAGATTGTCGTTCAAGTAATCAATAGTTGTAATTTGAAAATGAGTCAGGATCCATTGACACCATGTGTAAGTCAAAAGTCTTACATCAAATTTGAACCGTTAAATTTATTCAATCCAATGACTTACAATATTTCGTATGTAAGTTCTCCTAATCCCTTTCTCCCTCTTTCACTTGTGATCACGGCAAAATAATTTTGCTTACGGTGTTGCGGATCAAAACTTAGAGCGAGTTGCCGTTTGTTCAACAACGGCGATGAAGTCATGTTACTACTAAATTTCTATACCAATATTCGATCGAAGGATTCATCAATTTTGATTTTCTATTCCAATTTTGCATCTATTTAATCTATACATACATGATACATGGTTGTTATTTTTCTTCAATGGATGTTGGATTCAATTTCTCCTTCCAATGTGCATATGTGATTTTGACCCACATGAGAGATCAGTGCTTCTGATCAATTATAATTTATTTTCAGAGGCTTCAATCAATACTTTAGAATTTGTTTAATTCAATTTACAGTGTGGTGTTTCGTTCTTAGATACACCGATCAAACTATTAAAAATAGTTTTTTTGAAGAGGAAGAATACTCGAATATGGTAGTCAGATTTTAAAGGATTTTTAGAGAAGAATTTTTGAAACTCTTTATTCTTTTTCACCAGCAGCAACAACGAAGGATTCACAAGGAAGAAGTAAATTGCCTCTTGTAACAAGTTTTAACACTGAATTATTCCATATCCTAAACCACATGATCTATTTAATTTAACGGTTCAGATTTAGTGTAAGTCTTGGTGTCAATGGATCCCGACTCTTTGAAAATAGATAGTTTATAAATTGGATCTTTAATAAACTCATTGTAGTCCTAAAATTTAGATTAGATCTAATTTAATCTTTATAAAACCCGTTTATAAGGTGATGACATTCTCAGCTTAATTTATAAACACATATGTACATATAAAAAATGAACAAAATGTTACACAGCACTTTTCGTTTCTTCTTTTTACAAGCTTAGGGAAAATCTAAATTAGGGGAGATACAATAGATAGAGAACATCAATCTAATTTAGAATAAAATAAAATTTACTTGCAATCTACTCACTTCAAAAGTTTCAATATAAACGTAAAGTTACATTCAGTGTGAATACTTCAAAAGTTTGAACATAAACCCAAAGTTACATTTAGTGTGAATAAAAGATCTAACCATATGTGTCATATATGGTCCACTTTTTTTTTTCTTTTTCTTCTCCTTCTTCTTGTGTAAAGCAAGCAGCCGACTACGTACACAATAATATGTATATTCCATTACTTCCTTCTTGTGATTTTTCTATGATTTCGCCGTGGAATAATACCAATTCAAAATATATTTTGATGAGTGTGTCTATATTCAGCAAAACGTACGTAGGTCATGTGCCTTATGTAGTTGGTTTTTATTTTATTAATTTCATTGATTAATTAATAAAAAAATAAACTATCTTTAATATATTTTTTATGTTAGCACAATATTTCGCGGCATACCTTGATTGATTTGATGTTCGATCAAGAGGTAAATATATATCCTGATTAGTGATCGATTCTTCATGCTATAATCGAACTCAAACCGAAGTACTACTAAATGATTTGACCTTAGGTAAAACTCATTAATCAATATATAATAATATTGAACTCTTGTTTGTATTATTATTTTTTTTGGTAAAAATCCGATAATATTGCATGCAACTACAAATGCTAATATCTTGAAGCGATGAGACAATATGTGAATCTTTCTCAATGAATTTAACACGGGTGCAATTCTATGATTGAATTTAAAGAGGCTATGATTGAACAAGAAGAGACTCTAATACTATCTTTTGTAAACGTTTTTAAGTAACACTTCATTTCTATTTTACTCTCTATGATTCGATTATGACATATATATATCATAAATCTAAGAAGGGAGGCAAACATGGGTATCACACTACTATGGAGCAATAATAAACTTTCATACTATAAAAGTTCAACAAGGATGCATAAGGATTTATAATAAAGACAAATTTCAATTAAGAAATATAAACTTTATCAATCAATAAAGATATATGAAATGTTACACATATCAACATGCCCCACCAAAGGATCCATAGATATACACTAGCTATATATCCCAGCAAAAACAGAGGGTGAAATAATCAACTGTTGATGATGATGGATCCAATTAAATCCAATTGCACATTACATAAAATCATTGGCTTCTAAAATATGTGCAGGGATTTCAAAATTTAACCTATTACAACTTTCATAGCTTTCTCTTTCATCTTCTGTGTTGCTCCCAATGATACACGTGGAGTTTGAATTCAAAGGTGTGGGACTAGAAGATGATGGTGTTGATAGAAGTTGATTTGAAGTTTGATAGTACATAAGATTTTGATTATCAGAACCATAATGATTATTATAGTTTGATAATTGAGGGATATAATCCTCCTCTTTTAAGGTACTTAGACCAAACCCATTATTTTGGTGCCAATCAATATCATGAACAGAATATTGTTGGTAATTACTAAGGTCAGTGAAATTTGATGTATATGTATCCACATTGGGTTCAAACAAATGTGAATCATTTGGCAATGAAGAAACACAAGGGGTAGTAAATGTGGTAGTACAATCATTAGTACTAACATTGGCATTTACTTGTGGAACTTGGTCTTGAAATTGGACAAAATGTGAAAGTGGAACATGGTTCTGTATTTGAGGATTACAAGGTTGATTATTATTATTATAATGTTGTTGATGTGATGAGGTACTGAAGAGTGAGGAAGCTAAGTTTATAAGCTCAGGATTCAGCAAAGGTGGTTGTTGCATGCCAAGGAGATTTTGGAAGTTGTTCATTTGAGATGATGAATTACCATAGAGAGATGAACGTAGAATAGAAGAGAGGTCCAATAAGTCAAGTCTAGGACTATGTGTCACTGGATCAATTCCCATTCTCAAAAGCCTTTTCCTAATGTGTGTGTTCCAATAGTTTTTTATTTCATTGTCCGTCCTCCCAGGTAATCGAGATGCAATTGCGGACCACCTATAATAGAGTCGATCGACATAGTTAGTATGAGCGGAAGATTCAACTATTTATAACAACTGCGTGTTTAAATCAAATAAGTTTGACGAAAAACTATACACATAGCAAAAATTAGAATAGAGGCTTACTTGTTACCAAGAATGCTATGAAGCTGAATAATTGTCTCTTCCTCTTCAAATGAAAACCGACCACGTTTTATATCTGGTCGGAGATAGTTTGTCCAACGGAGACGACAACTTTTGCCACATCTTTGCAAACCTATACAATAAAAATTAATAACAAAAACCAATTAGTAAATATCAAACAAAAGAAAAGAACTATGCATATATTTTATTGATTTTTATAGAAGTACTGAAAATAAGAGACATGCAAATATACCTGCATTCTTTGGGAGTGTCCTCCAATTGCCATAACCATGTTTCTGAATATAATCAATGAGCTTCTGATCCTCCTCAGTTGTCCATGGTCCTTTCTTGAGACCATTATTCTTCTCACAACAAGGTGTTCTTCCCATAGCAAATTGTGCTTACTATGTTTGAGATAAGCTAAAGATTGATTTAAACACTTGTAAGGTTGAGCTACTTCTAATAGCTGCTCAAATAGTTTGGTTTGGTTGAAGGTGAATAGTAATGGAGGAGAAACGTGAGAAAGTAGAGAAAGAAAATAGAGGGTGAATGAATGGAGTTATAATGATTGTAGGGTCCGTAATGGGACGTAGTTGAGACAAGGTTATGGTATAAATAGAAAGAAAGATGGTGAAAAGGGTGTGATTAGAAAGATTGTTGGAAGTCAAATGGATTCGGTGCCGTCCTTTGTTATCTCTGTTTGACTACGGCTATACGTGTCTATCTATTCTAACTTCACAAGACTATATGGCTAGGATCTGGCTGGAGATTTAAGGCTTCACACATTTGGCATATAGTGACTCCATCAACAATTCAGATTTAAATTTTGTTTTAAATTGTAAAAAAAAATAAAAAAATCTACATTGTTTTTGGATAAAAAGATGTCTCAAATGCGTGAATGTGGTCCAATTTCATACTCCTTTGTTGCAAATTATAAGCAATAATGAGTCGAAAAAAGTTGTTGTATTTGAGCCAATTTTGAACCAAATACATTAATTTTATTTGACTCACTTTATGAGAGAAATCAACCATCATGTTGGATCAAAAGCAACTTGCATGTGTGCGTCAATGCGGCCCAATTTCATATTATCAGGTCATAAGATGAACCAATCATCATGTTAGATAAAGAGCAGCCGCATATATAAAGGTTGAACACCAGATTTTAACAAAAAAATTTAAGTCATATGATATATGAGTTATCTCATATAAATTGACACTCACTACGTCAGCAGGATACGCCGTCTAACCACCGTATTGTCAAAAAGACCTTGGCCACGAGCAATCGATTCCTTTATTAATTATCAATTATGATGTTACTTTTAAGTCACGAGAAGCTCAAATATTATTATGTGGACCAAGAGCAACCAATCCGATTAAGTTAGACATCACATACTAACTCAAACTTTAAAGCATTAGATATATAGTGATTTTAGTCATATTTTGCTCACCAATCCAACGATTTTTATATCCACCATTGTACTTCTAACTCATACACCCGAAAACATATTGATACCGATATAGTATATACCGTACGGCTACCTAATGTGCATTCATCTCTTGATTATTTTTTCCCCAATGGGAAATCTCAGTAATTAAAATATTGGTGGAAGATTCCAACTCAATCTAATTTTTGTCAATTACATATAATTTCACAAAGTGAGTAATAGAAGTCATTATCATGATTTAATTTTTCATTAAGATTATGAGAAAGAGTGGATTTTGAAGGCATCATTTTCCGTGGAGTGTGACTCCTCCTAACTTTCTGGATTCATACTAGCTGTAATCAAAATCAAAATGCCACGTACCCTCTCTATATTTTTTCTTTACAATGCCTTGTTACAGGGGTATGTACACGACGTTCATTATTTTCTTCTTTATTAATTAATGTAATGCATGGGAGTTTCTTCCTTTTGCTAACGCCTTTATGTTGGATTGCTATGACATGCATGCTGACTTCTACATTATATTAACTGTTTAATTTATTGACCAATCAATCTCATTTCTAGCTCCAATCATGCTTCCTTGCATGTGATAAGTACTACTGTAAGGTTTGAATATAAAATATATTTTGTCTTTTATTAAATTATTTCTATATTCTATTTTTTTTTAGTTGAAAATAGTGAATATTTTTATACTTCTAATTACTTTTAATAATTTGTTATCATTATGTAGCAACTATAGCAACGCATAAGATCGTTACATTGTTACTATAAAGAGCTCGCACATTGCGGATGACCTCTAAAAGAAATGCATGAACAAAATCTCCTACGAAAAAATATTGCTCAATTGATGGTCATTTCCTCTTGAAAATGTTGTCCATTATCTCCTATCACAACATAAACAACAAATCAATTGTAGAAGCAAAGTGTTTTTGCATAGCCAAGCAACAAACCAGAAAAGTGAAGTAGAAAATCAAAATTACTAGAAAATTTGAAATTAGAGATGGGATAAATTCATCGCTATAATGTGAAATTTCCGTGACTAAACATGTTAAAGATGGAATTGGAGATGGATCCAGTTCTATTGTTAATTCTTTCGTTGATAAGCAGTTAGAGACAGATTTTATATTTCACCTCAGAAGAGAGACAAAATATGTCTCTATTGAGACGGAATAAACACAGTCCCTAAGTTCAAATAATTCCATCTCTAACACATCGAATTTCATTTCATTTTTTTTTTTTGGTCTAGCGAATTTCATTTCTTTATGGATAGGTTAAAGAATCCTTCTATGATATATAACACATTTTTTAATTTGTCCCGTCTCAAAATTCTGTCTCTAATAAATTGTTTTTTGAAGAGATCAAAATAAAATATATTACTACGAACATACTATCTTCCCAGCATAAGATGTACCAAGGAAGGAAGCCGAATAATTACAACAAACCAACAATCAATTACCAATGCCCAAACAAAGAAAAAGGACTTTGGCACCAAGAATAAAACCGATATGGAAAAACAACAAATTTAGCTTTAAACCATCAAAAGGAAAGAAGTTTAATCTTCTCTAAAAGCTGAATAAGAGCATTAGGAAATTAGGGTTCAGTTTTTAATTTGGGGAAGAAATAAGCTATTTACTATTTAGCTTTAATTTTTTTTAATTGTTTTTTTTAATTTGTTATTTTTTTTTAATCAAAGTGATCCATTGGATAAAAAATAAAGAGTTAAAAGTGATCCATTGGATCTTTAAAATCAATTGGATGGGTTGGATCCATCCATATTTTTTAATGGATGGATTGGATACAATCCATTAAAAAAAAATTGTTTCATGGATGGATCAGATGGATTTTGTAATGGATGGATCGGATGGATATGGATTTCATGGATCCAATTGCCACCCCTAGTGTCAACCTAGTTGAGATATCCTCTATTTCATTTCACGTCATTTTGCTCTTAATTTAGTATTAGTTTAGAAGAAAAAAGAAGAAGAAGAAGTTATTGAAAACAAGAACTAAAAGTTTAATAATAATTGAAAGTATAATGAAAAACAAAAAATTAGTATTTTTTGATTGATTGATATTATTATTATACTGTGACAGAGAGAATACTAGTTACTTTATATCCTATACTATGTATGTGGACATATTTAATGCCAAGAAGCCTTTAGAAAAACATGCCAAGCAGAAGCCAGAAGAGGACTATTGAAGATGAACATTTAATACAACAGGGCAATAATAGAGTTCGGTGTTTGCTAAATTATAGAACAATATATATACTCAAAAATTTATTGTGCATGATGGGGATAAGATTGTTTATTTGAACTATGAAAGGTTTTTTTTTATTTTTTATTTCCTTAGGTCTCTATTTTATGTTGATTAATGAAAAGGTCTCTATTATAGCTATAGATTTGGAATACATCACTTATTGGGGTATTTATCATAGAAGATCCCATTAAAAGGGCCTCTATATGTGTCATATTGAGCTGACTTGTACTGTTCAGTCAAATTAGAGCAATTAGGAAAATAAAACTACACACAACCAGAATCAATCAGCACAACACACTACACGATTTGATACAAATCCACGTATATAAATTAAAGGACACTAGAAAAAGAGACAAGACAAATAGTGTCTCTCTCTACATATAATGTTATTGATTGATGAAATTTTATTCTACCAGTCAAGTGCCATGCATTTAGATATGATTGATGCCCAGAATTTATCTTATAGGATATCACCCAATTTCCCCCAATACAAAAAGGTCTAAAGTCAAACATTAATCTAATCAGTTACTGGGATTTCCTTCTTTGATTTGTTTACCTTTTATCTGTTCTTTAACATTTTCTTACTAGCCACCATTTTCTTACATCATCCTCTAATGTTGCACCTCATCGTGGATAATGTCTAAAGAAAATGGAGGAATGAAACTCCTTGACGCAAAACAAATTCAAGACTATTATCTCGCTTCAAAAAAAATTATTAACCAATTAAACGATGGTTACAAATTCAGATATCAAATTGTTCATGTACTCAACTCTAGGTTTAGAATTTTAGAGGTAGTTGCACACTTGCAAAAGGAACCATTGTAATTAACTTTTTGTAATTTTGTTTCTTTTTGTTAATGTGTGAACCATTGTAATTAAATTATGCATGTTTAATTTAGTCATTCAAACCCAACTTTATTGCTTAATCAAGAAAAAAAAATCATGATACTTGAATTTTGTTTCCATGTTTGATACCTAGAGACAAGATGATGTCATGTAAATTGCAATGACTACTAAAATTAAATAGCGTGGATTGGTACATACATTTGTCTCCCAATCAAAAGTTATTATTATTTTGGCTTCCCTGGCTTTATGCCTATAATATAGTGTAGTACTTTATTTTTCATATACATTTTCCTAGCTTATAATTAAATTATAATCAACCATAAGAAGTTGTCCACGTGTAGTCAACGGGCATTCGTGTACACAAATTTGGTGGACTGTTTTGGCATATGCTAATGTTTGTGATGAGCTGTTCAATAGATGCAACAAACTTTGAAAAATAAATTATCCTTATTTTATTTGTTTTATATGAGAGCACATTTTTCTTAACATTGTTTAGCATTATTTCAAGATACGAGATCTGGTGCTTGCGCAAATAGAAAGCAAAGGGTTACTATTTTAAGGTAATCTGACACGATTTTAAATTCCTCTCATCGTCTATTGTTACTTCTATTGGTAAGTACTACATTCTAACGATAATTGATTATTTTGTTTGTGTCCTACTGTATAAATTTATTATAATATATAAAATTATCAAGGTTAAGATAATGTTTAGTTGTTAGAAAGAACAAACGTTTTCCTTCAAAAAAAAAAAAAAAGAACAAACGTTCATCTGATCAATAATTTTAATGTAATATAGTTGTATTTGTAGGCATATGTACTTTGTCATTTTATACTATTATATATTTTATGTTTCATTATACTATTATATATTTTACCTTGTTTTCCTATTTAATGGGAAGATGGAGATTACAATGAGGTAAATCTATAAAATAATTAGAAAAAAGTAATTGTTTGATAAATAAAAAAGAGTTTGTCAAATTAAAGGAAAATGAAGACAAATAGTATTGTTTATTGAGTGTAACATCGACACATTAGTGCCTAATAAAACATTGACACATTTGAAAAACAGTATTGAATGTATGTATGTATATAGTCACCGAAAGATGCATTAAGAAACTAATTTTAATGTCTCGCAAATAGGAGTATTGAAGATAAATTAAGATCTACTACTATTTACGAAGACACATGTTAATTGTTTGATTTGATGCATGAGAAGGTAACCTACTAGTAAACATTATAGTAACATATATACAAGTCAAACTTAACGTAAGAAAATGACAGGAAAATTTTCTTTATCAAAATTTACGGGAAGTCGATACTCGATACGTATACCTTATAGCTGGTCAGGATCTAATGAACAATTAAAGACTCATAACTTTGACTTAAGTATGAGTTTGCATTGGAAAAACCCGATTACTATGATCTGTTTTGATATTATTATAATTTTGAGTATACATCATAGAGCTAGTCTCATAGTGAAACTAAACCAATGCCGTCAAAACATTGATTTGATTAATTTAAACTGCAAAAATTAATCAATTGAACCTATACTATGTTTTTTCATATGTACAAGTTAACGAACGAACTTTGAACCAAATGATTAAGAGATTCAAGTGTCTATAACTTATATCACATTATGATTGTAAAGAGTTGATATTTTCATACATACATAAGATCAAACTCTTAACCAAATGGTTACCGGACCCAAGTATTTATAATAACTTGTGTCACACCATGTTGGCAAAGTGGGTTCATTTTAAAGTCTAAAGTCATCGTTATCAATCATTGATTAACAAATAAAAAGTTACTAGTATTATATGCACATACATATAAAATCATAAATATATTGAAATATTTATATTTGATTTCTTCGCTTTACTCTCTACTCATTTTAAAGGAGTCAAAATCCTTTAAAATCACTAGAAAAATAGTGGAAACGAATTATATACTATACCATGTGCTGTCTTAAATGTGACAGATTACAAATAAACTATCAAACAATGAAACAATACAGTAACTTTCCAAAATAAAGTTGGAATGAATGAGTCCCAGCAACATCAAACTCTTGAAGTCTGAGAGATAATCTGTAGAATCTGATCGTGTAAATTGCCGTTGGTAACAAGGACGCCGCCTGAAGGGAATATGATCCTCCGGCTAGGTTGATCTGCTGCAAGATCTATTTCTATCCCTTCCCAGTCAGTTACCTGATCAAATTAGACATTATCCAATGAAACAACTTAAAATTTAGAAAAAAAACTGATGCAAAGTAATCATAAAAGGAAGGAAATACACATCAACAAGGTAACAAAAGTGTAGAAGTAAAAGGTTTAAACTGCAGTGCACAACCCATTATATTACAATGGTACGATACCATGTATATTAAAGAACATATAAAGGTCTGTTTAATTAAAGGGGCAGAGAAGTCTTAACTACCCGCCATCGGTTAAGGAGTGCACAACAATTAGCTACAAATGAAATTAGTTCTGTGGAAATATTTGAAAGTTACTTCTTTTAATTACAATCTCTAATAGAAAAAGAAAATCTCCATAATGAATTTGGTTGCAACTTGTATCTTAATATACTATATGAAATATGTGTTGATGAAAAGGTTAACAGGTCTTGCTGAAAAAATTGAAGAACTAGGAAAGACATCTTCAGTAATCAAACGAGTTGCAATTACACCAGTCCATAGTCACTGGAGTTAACTTGTTTGTAAATAGGAATTTTGAATTGTATGGTCAATCACTGAAGCATGTCTGATATTTGTTAATAGTTTATTTTTTTCTTTTTTTATCAGCAAAAAGAAAGTGTCTTTTCTGGTTTGAGGTGGGGGAGTTAGATAGATTTTACTAGCGATGCACATACAGTATAAATCAATGTAATTGCATATTTAATAATTTCTTAAATAAAACACGATGTCTTGATGCTGGGTTCAAACTTCAAACAGTTGCTGATAGTATTTGACACAAGTAACCTATTAGCAGCGTAGTAATGTTCTGTTTGAGAAGAGACAAAATTGCTACCGCAACTATAATACTGCTTGCCTTGTCATGAAAGTCAAGACATAGGTTTGCTCACCAATATTTAACATGCCATCTTAGTAACAAGGAATTTTGGACAGAGCAGACCAAACTCTGAACAATAGAATATTCAATCCACAGAAATAACAGGGATTTAGCTAAAAAAAACAAATGATATAAGGTATGTCACATGTATTGTTGTGTTGTGTTTAAGATACGATGCAAAAGACAAAACCATTACCCTTATTTATGTTAATGATGTCCTAATTAACTAATGAAACACATCAAGAGATACAAAAAACATAAAAACTAATCTGAAGAGATCATGTAAGATACCCAAACACATCTGTCTGAAGCTATGAAATACTTTTCATGTAGAAAAACTCATACCTTTCCACCTGCCTCATGAATGCATATCATGCCAACAGCATGGTCCCAAGCCTGTGAGAGACCCAAATTAAAAGAAAAACAAATAAAGTATACCCATCCAATTAGAAAGTAAACATTGATACCTTGATAGTAGTCGTCTCTTTTGCACGTTGAATGAAAACAGATGCTCTACCTGATGCCACCATCAAATACTTGCATAAACTACATTGATCACCAAGAATGTTTGAGTCAAGAAAGAAGGAAATGCAAGGAAGAATGATGAAAAACCTATAAAGCTAAAAATTACAGAATAATAATCACGCTACAATACATTAGTAATCAGAGCAACGGCTTGCTATTTCAACTCCACTTTTAAGATACTAACGAAGAATTGTTTTCGGAGAGTTCACTGTACCTTTACATAAGAGACAAGCCTTGGTAATTGCAAGCAGTAAAAATAAAATGTACAACAGAAAGAGCAGAGCTCGTTAGTGGGAGGTGCCTTATTTTGGGTGTGGTGTTGTGCAGTAACAAAAACAATGGTTCCTTTAAACAGTCTTATTATGCTCAATCTACTCATCAACTCCATTGAGTTACTTTGTTAACCGGTCATTAATTCAACCATTGAGTCGATGCTTGGACACATGTTATAAATTTTAAATCACAGGTTCAAAATACAACAAAACAATCAAGGTTTGTTATACAAAACTGCAATTATACAACTAAGAGTATAATACATAGAACAATTATGATAAAAAACAAGCCAAATGTGTGTCAAATTTGAACCCCTTTTCTTTGACAAATAAACTTGAAAATTACCTTTTTATGTTATAACAACAACCAAGCCTTTTTCCACTAAGTGGGGTTGGGCTATACATGGATCAAATTACGCCATAATGTTCAAAATTACCTTTTTATGTTATTTTAATTATTTTGCTTGTCTTTTATCTTTGTGAGCTTTAAGCATTTTTTTGACCGAGTCAACCCAGCAATGTTAGTAGTTATTATGAAAAAAACTGGCTGAGTAAAACTGGTTCATGTTGGTTCCCAAACTTAGCTGGTCTGACATATATCACTGAGACTGGTTACTAGGACACTTAGCCAGTCGAATCAACCAGATGGACTATGGAGTTAAATTTTTTAACTGATTTAAACATTGTCAGATAATATATCTCGTACCTTCCACAACATGCTGCCACAAGAACAATTTGGCTGCTCCCTACATCATTTGCATTGCTTGTTGCATTAAATATAGAAGATAATGGAAGTGATTCCCATGATTGACTATCTGGAATACAAAAGCGTGCTTTATGTACCATGTCAAACCTATCAACAACACATCTGGTCCACACACCAGCTGACTTGGGGTTGCTATTTAACTTTTTTGTCCATGTTCCATAGCCTTTATGAGCAATCATCATAATTCCTGATTCAGGAAGAGCGTCCTTACCCTCTTCCATCTCAGCAGAGGATTTTTTAGATAAGTCTTCTTGCCAATTGGGGCAGCCCATAACACCAATTACAATCTCTCCTTCAACCACGAGAGCCAAACCCACCTATATTTTTTGGAAATCACTAAGAATATTAGTGTATAGTGTCAGAATTGAATCTAAAGTAATAGTTATGTTACAAGTTAGTTCAGGTGGCAGCGGCTAATAAAGTTGCAAAGGTAGCAAGTATAAAAAAAAAAACTTCTAATAACAACTCCACAGTTAGTTGTGTCAGTAACAGGAGAGTTAGTTAGAAGCAGTAGAATGTGTTACAAATACAAGTTATATAGAAGAAAAAAAATTGTAGTGCTTAAAGCCTTTGTCAATAAGATTCAGTTTTAGATCCTGCCTGAAATTTCAGATTTCTAAAATTCTCTGTGAAATCTGTTTTCAAAAAATAAAGACGAAGATGCTAATGACGAAGCCAGATATATAATGCACTACAAAGAAAACAACAATCATTGCAATCAGCAAGTATTCCATATCTTCTAGCAGACACACATACATTCCTTGTATTATACACATTCCTCGAGAGGAAAGGCATCATACCTTGTAAGCACTAATGCATTATCACACGCAAATGTTTACTCTACAAACTGCAATGGAGAGATCTTCTATATGAAAATAATTTAAGAAGTATCAATGGAAAATCGTTATAACTTACCACATATAATGCTTTATTATCTTTCAGAAATCCACGTGTGCCATCAATTGGATCAAGTACCTGTGTTTAATCAATTGACTTAATAGAAGTTTGTGGGGAATAAAACAAACAGAAGTCAATACATGAATTCTTGACATAAGCCTGCAAGGTAAAAATGAACAAGGTCCCAATGGCTTATAGACATCAAATAGTAAAAATATACAGTTTTCACAAAAACATGACATGTAACCACCATTCGCTTATCTCTGATAGATGGTGGTGTCGAAGAGAAGTTGAGAATGTCAAATCAGATTTTCATTCTGAATGATTTGTGAGTATGCAATAGAAGTTACACATGAACTCAAGCTTGTCTTGCAGGCTACAAACAGGACTTAACAGAAAGTAAATCCTATCTAACTCTGAAAGCTACTTAACAGAAACTGTCACATAGTCTATCTAAAGACTCCACATAAAGGCTACAGACACACACATACAATGTAACACTCTACCATTCCCTCACAAACTCAGGGTCGTAAATGCAAGCACGTATATGGGAAGTGATGTGTACATGAAGGTTTTGATGAAGGCAACATAAAGACAATACAATGATTCAACACATAGTGATGAAGACAACTTTCATGTAAAATCTTGAAGTCAAGAAGCCATAGAACTTGAAGATGAAGACTTGGGTTGAAGGCTTGTAGGCTTAGCAGTTTTATTATCCTCTCTTAAGACATGCTTAGGTTTTCTCAAGATTAATAGAATTTATAGAATTGAGAATTTAAGCCCAACATGCATCATCTAGCATACCACAGAATAGGTATACTTTTTTATTCATACATGATCGTGCAAGTTAACTTAATTACCATATGAACATGGTTTGATATTCTCTAAACCTTTATGTCTTTAATTAATTACCTATTTGATTGATTAATTAATGTCTATTTAGGATTCATATGTGTAAGTCATAGAAATGCGTGTTTTTTTAACGGAAAATGTTAGCATTGTTTGTTTTTATGCTGAGGGCTGGGATTGAACCCTTGACTTCCTTTATATCACTCCACTCCTTAACTCCACCACCCCAGACACCAAGTCATTCTTATATCCCCTTCATAGAAATCCATGTTAATAGAGTTTATTCATTGTTCTTGATCAAATTACTTCTAGAACTCATTAGTTCTCTAGCCAATATTAAAAGGATTTTCAAAAAGGAAAAGATTTACAAAAATAACCCAAAACCCCTATTCACTCCCTATAGAGTTTATACTGTGATCGAGACTATAAGGGCCAACAAGGGTGACTGTGACTACAAAACATACTGAGCCTGAGAGTTAGTCGTGAATACTGAAAATTTATAGTTCAGCCAATGGCTTTGTCATGGTATCTGCAATCTGATTTTAGACTTGTCTGTAAGACGAAAGTGGAAGTTCAGCGCCATTTCTCAAACAATGATATTCAGCACCATGTGTTTTGTCCATGAGTACAAAATTGGGCTGTGACATTCAAACCGCAAAGCTACTAAACTGAATCTGTTAGGGTTCCTAGGTGTTAACAGAGTAACACAGGAAGCAGTAGGAGGAGCATTGGGACTTACTGACACATATGTTGCGGATATGGCTGAAATGCAGATGTGAGTCATGCATTAGTGACACCCTGCTGAGAAGACTGTGGGCCTATAGTACTAGCTTTCTGTTGCCAGGAGTGGACCTGCTGAAATTGTGACTGCTGCTTCTTGTAATTAGGATTTATATCAATGATGGCAAACAGAAACTTCATGGTCAATTTTACATTGAACCAGGCCACGACCTCCTCTGCCTCCAGCCCTGCCAATTCTGCCACCTCTTAACCGCCAAAATAAGATTGAAACTGATTGAGAAGATTTAGAGTGCAGTTGCACCGAACCAAAGGAATGAGTTACATGAAGTTGAGGAGAAGAATCAGATGTGATTCTGTTGATCTTGGAACCCTGAGGGAGGTTAAGAGATGCATTTTCACTTAAGGAAACTTGTTTGTACTCAATTGAAGCTTCTCGTATCAAGAGAAGAGCTTCAATATTCTCAATGTCACAGAGCTCAATCTTTTATATGATGAATGCGATCAATGCCTAACATTATTCATGCAGTCCTTCAAGAATCACATCCATTTATTCTTGAAGAGAAACTAGTTGGTTGACCTATGAAGATTAGAATACCAACGAGTGTTGTGTTCTGATTAAAAAATCTAATATGTGATTGACTGCTTTTCTAGGTATTATTGCACAGGTCTGTTTGCAGCTGACATGCTATGGATTTAGTTTGTGCAAGCAAATGAGAATTTTCTCACGAAGTTTCCAGGAATGAGTACAAGCAATCACTCTACTAAGTAAAAGAACAGTTAGTGGGGACTGTAACTAGAACAGTCAGAGTTGATCCTGTCCCTTTCAGTATGTATAAGCCACAATTTCCCTTCCACCATTATGATTCACAACCTGCTCCAGTGTAAAAAAATCATTATCATTCATTCTCAGTGTAAGAAAAAGTAAAAGGTTCATACTTGAAATGGAAGTCACTGGAGCAGGATCTGAGATCATCAGAGAAGGAAAAATGTGGCAATACATGCAACTAAAAAAGGCATAGATTGCACCTGCAGGCACAAACCAAGTGGAAAAGGTCACACCACCGGAGGCAAAGAAGGAAAAGGCCGTGCTGGCAGAGGCTGAAATAAGAATCCATGGTTATGGGCAAAGGTAGGCTCTAATTACCATGATAGAATGAGTGGTTTGAGAGAAATTGAGAGATAGATCAGGGAGATCGTAGTCTTAATTTTATTCCTTATGATTTGTGAGTTTACATTTGTATTTGTATACATGAACCCCAAGATTATCTTGTCAACCACAAGAAGGACTTAACAAAACGGTAACTTCAAACTAACTTCGACAGTTAATAAATAGAAACTATATCAGAGGCTAATATCCCATACTAGTAATTAGTATATTCTAGAGATTCCACAGAAAGCCTACACATGCACACACATATAGTGTTATGCTCTACCAATCTCCAGGAATGAATGATGAACAAAAATTTCATACAGCATAAAAAAGAAGCTAGGATTCAATTTTTTAAAAAGCTAGAATGCATCACTTTATAGCATTTAATTTAATTGAACTGCTTAATATGCCCACCCAATATGTGGCCGGCTTTGATCCAAATACAAAAGCATCCTTGCCCCCTCTATCAATTGCTTTGAGTACATCATCTTGCGTCAATGTTTTACAAGTGGAGCTAGCTTCAGAAGATACTGCATCAAGCACGGTACCCACTAAGTTTCTTGACCGCAAGAAAGCAGAATCCTCCTCGGCCACCAATGGGATAGAAGGGAACAACTTACTTAACTCTGTTTTGATAAGATAAAATATAAAACCAAACTTTTCAATCCCATGTAAATAATAACAGCTTCTGATAAATCATATTCCAGGCCATAAGCTAAACGTAATAACAGGTTAATTATTTAATGTAACCGAAAACAGTACAAAGAAACGACATTGCAACATACTAGTATTTGCGCTTTTAGATGAATCACATTGAGAAAACGTTAATCCAACACCAATGGCATTTCCAAATTTCTATTGAGTTTTCTTACAAATCATGTTCATCACATTGTTGATATACCCCCAGCAACTTAGACAGAACCAATTTTGATAATGTTAATTCAAATTCACTATAACATATTGGTTTCATTGTCACGCATCAAACATATCAGAATTCACAAACAAGTTAAGCTATTTTATCTTTAAAATCAAGTAAATACCTAAACTTATGAGAGCCTGAACACCAAAGTCTGCCACAGTCACTGGAGTTTGATCAATTTTTTCAAGAACCTTCCCATGAGTGGAGAATAGAGATGATTTCACCTACACGATGAGAACAATAGTACAAAATATTACTAGTACGAAAACAACAAACAAAGCTTATCCCACTAAGTAGAGCCGGTTACATGGATCAAACGACACCATAATGTACTATCATATAACATTTCTAAACTAAAAATTGAGGAAATGGTAGCAATGAAGTTTCATTATTACCTGAACACATAAACGGCAAGCAGTGTGAACAATATCAATGGCAGCTTCAAGCTCTTTGTGATACTTTGCATTTTGCTGAGGAAATGGAAGGTTGGCCCTAAAGGAATGAATGAATGAAAATTGGAATTAGTAGTGATGAAATTTCTGGTTTTTGATTTGAAGAAGAATGAATGGAGGAAAGAGAACCTTACGTTGAAGCGTCGCGTGTTGCAGGTACGACTCCGTGTGCCGCCGCCGTCGAAAAAACGGACGGCGGAGAGATGAGAAGAACGGAGGATATCTATCGTCAATGCCATTGAGAGAGTGTGTACTTTATCTCTATCATTTTTATTTTTTAAATCTCTCTATTATATAAACACTTTTATTTTATTTTAGTCTCTCACAAATAATTTATTGTCATTTCTTAAACATAATATAATATGAAGATACAGAGTTGATAAAAATAGATGGATACAATTTGGATATATTTTAGAGATACAGCTATAAAATTGATACTATATAGAGATAAAGCCATAAAATTGATATTAATACGAACATAAATTAGTCATTAGGGATAAGATATAAAACAAAATTTTAGGATGATGAAAACATTTGTTTTATTTTTTAAAGACAAAAATCAAAATTCGTTATATTTTTTAATTAAAAAAAAAAAACTTATTTGACCATGTTGTTTTTTGAATGAATATCTTCATGAAATGTCAATTGCCAAGCCAATAACAATAAAAAAAAAAAAGTGCATTTGGATTGAAATACAAGGCAAATAATACATCATAGGTTCATTAGTAATCAAGCAATTGTGCAATTTTTATTTATTTTTTGAAATTTCAAATGTGCAATTTTTTGTAGTTAAGGAATTGCTTGATATTTCTACCTCCCTAAAGTTATAGAAATAGGAAGTTTATTGAAATATATTATGATTAAAGTCAACGAATCGTCATACATATGTGTTCGCATTACATACATGGAAGTGCGATAATAAAATATACTATGATGGAGACCAGATTTTTTTAGTAGCTCTTATTTTTGGTCATTTGTCCATGCATTTTTCTCTTCCTTCTCTCTAAAACAACAAAACCTTCACCACCGCCATACACCACCCTTAATCCAAACCATATATTTCACAATGTAACCTTGATTTCTCGGTGGTGCGATAAGCCATCATGGCCGCGTCACCATCCAACCCCAATTGGGGTAGCAAGTTTGTCAGTGGCGTACAACTCGACCAAGGCAGCGACTGGTAGTTCTGTCTAGCATGGTAGTTTCTACTGGAAAACCCAGAAGGGTCGTTGTTTTCAAGAAATCCAAATCTCGTCCTTGTTGATATGGGTTTGGGTCAATTGATTATGGGATCTACATGCATCTTTACTAGTTCGTCGAGTTTTGATGGTTTTGGTGCAGACTGCTTTGTTAAACCTATGTTGGAGATGATGCCATGGTGGTTGGTCAATGGTTTCGTTTTTGTTCAAAACCTCGTTGAGGCAGTGCTGGTTCTGTTTCTCAGATCCGGTTTGCTATGTGCGGGGTTCGTTAAGCATGAAAGGGCTAGTTAGGCTTGTTGTGATTTATTTGCAGCGACGACTGGTATGTGAATCTAATCCGTGTTGGCGGTCGGTTCATAAACCACTTGTCAAAAGGACGGTTTGATCGATTAGTCAAACTGGTCTGGTTTAATCAATGGTTACAGTTCGTTACACATATTTCTTTTTGCAATCTGGTTTTGGGTCCCGCGTTTGGATTGTTGGGTTATGTTGGTGTGTATCTTTCTGTGATTCATTTGGTTAGCACTGAATTTACGTTATTATACAACATTTTGTTAATGGTCGTTGTATACTCTTTTAAGGCTTATTTGTGGTTGCTGGTTAGGTTTATGTCCCACCAGTTTTTGTACTACTCTTTTTATTTTATATAGTTTACTTGCTTAAACATATATATATATATATATATATATATATATATATATATATATATATGATGGAGATAGTGGTTACTATGATTCTATGCTGATTTATCGTAGCATAATCACTTAGAGCATACACATTGTTGCATCCTTCAACTCTCAACCATTCATCAATAGCCAGAGCACGCCTGCCAGGCTGTTTAGAATAGACAATACATGCTTAGTGAATTGAAAATGAAGTGGAATTTTGAAATGTATAATTGTAAATTTCTCAACAACACACCTGGCCAATTTGGGCCATTAAATATTTAATAAATGGACGAGTGCCAATACCAGTTAACCAGGCAACCATTTAGGGTTGGTAATGAACCGAACTAACTTGAATATAGTTCGAACTTGACTCAACAATTTGCTCGTTGAACTTGGTTCATGAACCAAACGAGCTGAACTTGAGTGAAAAATCAAGTTTGTTAATTAAATAAGTTGAACTCAAGCTATATGAAGTTCACCTCTGTTGGTTGATGAGGTGACTCGATA
>Ga0315915_1000026_pt1 | contig 99679 bp, 67 predicted proteins | sample MpolbnodulesMG_FD_207738 | JGI IMG/M metagenome (GOLD analysis project Ga0315915, IMG submission 207738) | Medicago polymorpha root nodule microbial communities from Los Angeles, California, United States - branched nodules | ecosystem: Host-associated > Plants > Roots > Nodule | place: USA... | reverse complement strand
AAGCTGTGAATAGTTTATTTGTTTTTTTGGAATGAAGCTATGAAAATAATATGAAGTCACGTTAAAGTAACTAAAATAAAAAAGATAGAGACCGTAGGAGATGGAAAAAAAAAATGGCGCCACACTAAATTTTAAGGAAAAAAAAGGATAAGTCAAGTGTAGAATCACCACAAAGGCATGGATATACCTTTGATAAGATCCAAGCAACCGGTCTTCAACAAGATACTAGAGACACCAAGCTCTCCAAAATGCAAATTGCATAAAACTTTCCTTGATTGATTTTTTTTTAACTTTCCTTGATCGATTAAATGTGAAGTCTTACATAGGTATTTTATAGGCTAAGCTTGAAAGCTAGAAGTAACTTCTCACCGACATGTATTTACTAATAGCAATGATAAGTGCATTTACATAGAAAATAACCTCAAACTTGGAAATAAATTCTCGCTAGCCAGTATAATGACATGGAGTACTAATTGACAACATTAAGTTAGGCTAGAACACAAAAAAGGTCACAAAAATTTCAGTCTAAAAACAGTACGAAAACTGATACTAATAAAATAGATAAAACTTAGTCTTCTTGATTAGATGCAGTACATGAATGCTTCTTGTATCTTTACTTGAGCCTGTCATTGTGTCTCCACTTCAATATGGACTCGAAGCATATTCATTAATCAAATTAATTATGTGACGTCATTTTCATGTTTGAGCCTCAAGTTTCATTCCTAGTTTCTCATCAATACTCCAAATAATTGAAGTGGAAGGAAATATGTACAACAAAGCCATATCCAAAAGGTGGTGGGTAAACTGATGAAAGTTTAAAGCCATGAAAAGAGAAACCTCAGTGTTTCAAATTGATAACACGCGTCACCCTTTCAAAGAATATGGGGCACATGGTTGGACTGAACATGATGTCTTCTCTCATCCATTCTGGTGCTAATCTTTCAAGTGTGCCTAGAGATAGAACATGGTATAGCAGTTCTGCTTCCTCTCCAGGGGCTCTGCTAATCCATGATATACTGAAGGAGTAACCTATCATCAAAGACAATAAAGAAACATTATAGCCATGCACTTGTAATAAAATGTTGAGCTTTATTTCGAATTTTAAAAATAAAATGTAGCAGCGAAGGCCCTTCAAATCAAACAAGAATTTAGTATAGGCTACTGTCCATGAATTGTTTACAGAACTGAATTTAAAAAAAAAAAATGGGGAAAGAGGGATATTATTAGTTAAAGTGACACTAATGACCAACAACCCCCGGGGAGATTTGCATTCCATCAGTTGAGGTTATAATGTTATACTTTTACCACTAAGCTAACACCTGATGATGGACTGCTGAACTGAATAGAAAAAACAAAGTTTTCGAAGTTTAAAGCCAAAAATGATACACAAGCGAATTGGTTTTTACATGATCAAAGCATCTTAAACATACAATTGACATTTTTGTTTAGTCTCCCATACAACAACTGTTTGTTTAAAGAGAAAAAAGGGACAGGAAAATAAGAGGATGAAATATTGGATGAACAGAAGAGGAATTTGGAAGATGTGCAAGGCAGAATGAAGATATATGCAGACAAAGAGAGGAGAGATGTACCCTTGATTGGGTTTGTTTGAAGGTTCAACCCTACTGGCTGCAATCATAAGTGTAGAGGCGTAATGATTTGCCAATTGCATTTCTACCAGCAATGAAATCAACAAAAAGCCATTTCTCAATAGCTGGAGTTGGCTACATAGACCATACTGTCAAAATGTCCTATTGAAAACCATATCTAAAGGAAAACCATTTAAATCTAAGTCCTTTATTCATGTTTATAGTATGTTTAGGTTTGCTTTGACCTATAACAGTTTACCCTCCATCCTATTTATTCTGTCAATGAGGCTCCGAAAAGTCTCCTCCACACATGCTCAAACTACATAAGGTAATATTCCACCATCTTTTCCAAAATAGGGATTAACCAAATTTCATCTCAAACACATTTCATTCCTAATCATATCGTGTCATGCACATTCACTCATCCTTGTAGTTTTCTTGTGTTTTCAATATTGAGCTTTCTTTTCTGTTGACCCTCTACCACTACACATTCAATCTCATACAAAATTGCAAATTGCAAGTCTAGCAGTCCCGCAATAAAATTTTCCCTTAAATATGACTGGTGCTTTTCTCATTCAAAGCACCAGTTGATTTCATCCATCCCACTTGAATCCAATAGTTTATATTTCCCAATTAATTTTTATGATGGGTCCAATATATAAACCACGAGATCTATGGAATGGTCTCCAATTTACCTCTACACAAAAATTAGTATACTTCCTAGTTCCTACTAAGCTTACAATACATATACTCCTTTTTACTCCTGTTAAATGAAAAATCACACGCTTTCCAACTTGTCTTCAAATCTTTAGCTTATCAATTTATCCTCTTGAATCTCTAGTAGGAAAAAACCATATTATCTACAAATAGTATACATCATGACAGTGTCTAATCGATATGAAGATCAAGTTAAATAGATGGACTCGGTTGATTCTAGAGCAGGCCTATAGTATTAAGAAAATCTTTTGTGGCACCACCTTGTGTTCTCACACCAGTCATGTTTGAGCATACAATTACAATTGATATTACATGGTGTTGGTCTTTCCATTTTCAACTGCCAAGTTATAGTCCTGTTGATTTTAAATGCTTTCAAATGAATTCAATCATAACCTGGTTATTGCTAGCCATTTCCATTTGCCACTTCTCTTGCATCAATATATCACCCACAGTATCCGTTACACTCTTATTTAAAGAGCACGTTTTACAATTCTGAGATTAGATTGAATCATATTTGAAGAATTTTAAAATTAGGGAATAAATATCATTCCACAAATGTAACAGTTTGATATTTGATAGTAATTGCTCTTAAGCTAGCACTCAAGCTCATTAAAGTATTGAGTCTTCTACACACAATATATACCCTGATTTCTAAATTCTTTAAATTTTAAACATCTCATTGCCCATTAATGTAACCTTACTAAAGCGTCTAAATTCGTATAATTACATTTATATGCATTTCAGTACTGAAAGATACGATGCACTGATATCCTATTGCACCATTGCCAGGATAACGTTGAATTAAAGCAAATTGTATGGAAAGACTTTGTAAAAACTCCATATATTAACAAAGTAATAGTCAATTAATAAAATAGAACCTTCCCAACATAACCAGATTAAAACAATATAGAAAAGTAGTTTAATATTCCAGATAATTGTTAACTCAAAAACATGGTATAATAAGACTTGGAAATAATAAGAAAAGAACACTGTTCACAAAATAATAAGATTGAATCATATAGAAAATTGTTAACTCAAAAGTATGAATTACCACTTGATTGATGCATTGCAGAGAGACATAATCGTCCAGTTTGACAGTCAGTGGATAATTTCATATCCAATGTATACTCAAAAAGAGCATGAACAAGCCAGTTTTGATGATCACTTTCTTGTGTATCAACGCCTGTAAAACACAATGAAGGATAAATAAAAATATTGCTAAAACCCCATTGAAACAATTCACATGTAAAGATGCATGGATACTAATTACTAACACCAACCTGATTGACCATTAGCCTTAGAAGTAGAGCACTCCTGCCGCTTTACACAACAAAAAGCGATCATATTAAGGCGCTTAATGTATCCATCAAAATAATAAAATGAAACGTGCTTACATAATTATAATTTGTATTCATATTCATATATAAATGAACACATGCAAATATATTCCGATTTCAGGGTTCTAATTCCTCACCTTATTGGAAGCATTCTCCTTGAGAAAGCTTCGTGTGGACTCTCTATCCACAGAATTACCTTCATTTTCATATGGTATAAACCTTGCTTCTGTGTCCGATGCATCCTGTTCCTGCCTCATACGTTTTCTTGTCATTCTTATAGATGAGTTATTGGAGGTATTGTTCACAACCTTTCTGTTACTTAAATCACCAGAAGTTCCTTCCTTCAGAAGCTTTTGCAACTTCTCAACTTCTTCAAAAAGAGCTTCATCTGCCAAATGTTGACAACCAAATCCTCAGTAAAAAATGATATAAATGGAATAAATTTAAGGACAAGGAAGAACACTGTAAACCAACATTCACAAATCATAACACAATTGAACATGATCAAATTCTGACCTAGAATAAAGATTCCTACAGAAGTTCATATGATAAAGATCAACGAGGTAGTCATCATAACGGAGAGCACCTTGCCTTACTACTCTAATAAGGACTTAACCAAAAATATGAGAAGTAAATAAAAAAATTTCAGACTCAAAGCAACAAACTAAAAAACTATACTTACGTTAGATTCTCATGCAAGTCAAGAAACACCTGAAAGATAATTATTTTAATTATTTGCTTTTGGGGATGGATAAGTAAATCACTTGGTAACTTTGAAGAACCATGAATATCTCGTTGAAAAGTAAAATCAGGTTTTCTTTACCGAGTCAGTAGATATTACTGATATAAGCACATTTTTAAGTTGATAACTTATGACCTTTGAATTTGGTCTTTTGAACTAACTCAACCCCAAAAGCCAGCTTTCGGATAAGGGTTGCTCGCCAATTTATAATTACTATTTGGGCCACATAACTAGTCAATGTGGGATTTTCATCACTCTCCTTCACGCCCAAGATTAGACATTTAGAGCATAAAATTTGCATTGCTCATCCACAGATGCCTCCATAACAGGTGACATAAAGATATAGAACGAGCTTTGATACCATCAGAAGTTGGCTTTAGGCCTAACTCATCCGAAATTATTCAAACATAAAAATAAAAAAAACTTGTGATGACAATGATAATAAACTTCAATTATTATGAAAGATATCGGAAGGCAATCGGTGATCACCATGCCAATAAACTAAGATCATGTAAGTACTATTCCCAAGTCTAACAAACAATCTTTCATCAACATCTGTACTATGATATTATTTAGCAGATATTTTCAACAACCACAAAAGACTGAGAGTCTCACTCTTCTTCCTTTCTTCCAATAAAAGCCTTTGATGTTCAACCAGTTCATTGTCTTTGGCAACCCTGGATGAGAAAAACAAATTTAAGTCTTCCATAGTCCAACACACACACACACGGCATCCACCACCACAAATAAACAAAAGAAGATTAGATTTTTCTACTGACAACCCAAAACATTCAATTAGACCAAATCTATTTAATTTTTTTTTTTGTTGGGAAATTCAGTATACGGGCCAAAGACCGTCTAATACGGGGGGGCCAATCCCACCATCCACTATCGGGGGACCAATTGAAGTCAGAGTAAAACCCTGTATGCACTGGCTCAACACAAAAATTGTTAACCACTTGGAGGATTCGAACTTCATACACCACCAGGCCAAAATTGAATCATAATACCCAAATTGCCATTGTTCATATAATTTTCAAAAATCCTTTTTTCAATTAATATCCATAAAAATCTAGAAAATAAAAAAGGGGTAGAATGTAGAATATAACATACCTAACTGAAGTCAATTCATTACCCAAATCATTGATTTGTCCAAGAAGCTTATCATTTTCAGTCCTCAAGTGATCTATCACTTCTTCCGCAGCTGCAACACAAATTAATTCACACAGTCACAAAGAATTACACTTTCTAAATAACTATTAGTGATTAAATTAAGTTAAATAAGGAGAAAGAACACAACAGAAGCGTGTAAAATGAAGAATGTAGAATAATACCAGAGACGAATTTGAGGAATTTGAGTTCTTGTTCCTCGTTAACATCTTCCAATTCGGAGAGTTTGTTAGTCTGCGAGAATAAATAGGTCAGTGAATAGTTGAAAACGAAGAAGAGAGAGAGAGAATAGGAGAGAGAAAGAACCTTGAGAGTGGTGTATTTGGTGTAGAGTTTTTTGTAGAGAGCTTCCATTGTTTGGGGAATTAGGGTTTTGAATTTCGATTGAAAAGAAGAAACAGTTTTCAGCTTATTTTGAAATTTGGATCTGATTTCTCTCTCGCGGGGTTTCTCACAAGTAGAGGTCAAAATGAAATTACCCTTCAAATTTAAGAAAACATAAATTAACGACACGTCACATTCACATGGATTGTTTATTGGATCATGCTAACCGGTGCTCGGGGGCACTGATTAAGCATACAAAAAAAGGAATTTATTACTATAAAAAGAAACTTTGTTGACTTATTTATGGATTAATTACACAGTTTTCAATACAATAATTACTATATAATTTCCCTTTTTAGTATCCTTAACAGTGCCCGTGGGCACCGGTTAGCATTTCCCTCGTTTATTTTGTTTATGGAATCAACAAATACTTTTTCCTTCAACAAGTAACCTTACTTCATGAAATGAATATGTATTTATTGTTGGTCTAAAATGATTATGTATGCATTATTTGAAGCATATAATATGATTGTTGTGTATTTTCTTTGTTTTGAACAAATTATTTGGTACACATTAAGTATGTAGCTTAAAAATGGTAAACTTCACAATTAATGTATTATTGAATGGAAATGAATGTATGAGGTAAATTGTGTGTTAATATGTCGGTTTTCGTGACAATAAAATTCAGTCAAAATCAGTTAAAATCCCTCATAAAATTTGTCATTTATGTGTAACATGCACCCAAAAGTTAACCGTAAAAATTGATATTATCAACAAAAAGAAGGAATTATATTTATAACTAAATTATATTTCTCTTTTGCTCACATTATTTCTTTTTGATTAATGCTTCATCGTCTAAGAGGAAATTGCAGACAATCTTTCATAGACTTATAGTACTGACTTATTGCATGGACTCTCCTTTTCTTCCTCCGGAGCATTTTTTCATCAAATTATTCTCTTGTACTTCTTTGCTCCTTTAAACACTTCTCTTCAATTGCATTACTAATATTCTTCACATGCTCCTGATATTAGACTTCTTTCTAAATGTTTGGTATAGACAATTAAATTGTGATGTTTGATCTCATCTTTGAATATTACATTATATTATAATCGTAGACTATTCAATATGGAGAATACCACACTATCCTAATTCCTATCCTATTTTGATTTCTCAAACAAGCTTTAATTAGTTGATTTTCATCATAGTCCGAAATTCTTCATAATCCACAAACCCATCTCCATTCTTATCAACCCCTTTGATCATACGCTTGCATTCTCCAATACTACAATGATCAAATCCTAAATTTATCAGAACTCTCTTAAGTTCCTTAGCTGAAATTAAACCATTCTTATTGGTGTCAAAGACGTGAAAAGCATCCATGAGATACTCATCTTGCTCCTTCTCATTGGCACAACCAAACTTGCCTTCTTTGTCATCCATAACAACCATGAACTCCTCCAAATCTACAAACCCATCTCCATTTGAGTCCAAAACATTTACCATACCTTCAGCTTCTTTAGCAGCTATGCTATCTTTGCATCCCAAACATGAAAGTAACTCACTTAGCTCACTGGTTGATATCTTGCCATCTCCATTAGTGTCAATCAGCTTGAAAACTTGTTTGAATTGATTAGACATCTCCATATCAACAAAAGAAGATAATCGTGTGTTAGGTTCTCTTATAATGTTCATGCTTCTTGGTTGATCAAAGAGGAATTTGGCCTTTTTGCTAAGAAAGGTGAACCAAGTTCCAACAAGTCCTAACATAACTGCTAACTAGTTTGAACTAAGGATTAAAGTAATAGAAGGAGTTACAACAGTGGAGTTGGAAATCTGGTGATGAGAAAATACTAATATACCAACATTTCTATATATATATAAAAAGAAGGTATATATACAGCAGTGTAGTAAAGTTGGTAAATATGGTAGATGCACTCAATAAAAGAAAAGATAACAGTTTGAGGCTAACATGTTTAGCTTCATGAAGTCTTCAACGAGAGCAACTCCAACTATCTAAACCTTTCTTTTATACAGCATGAGATATTTTTGTGCACTTTATAGAGGAACCTGAAATTCTGTTCACAAAACACATGCACTAGAAAAATGGATAAGTTTTGGACTGGTTCTTTTTTAGTTTGATTAGGTCTTGTTTGGTGTGTTGTTGAAAAGTCATAAAAATCACACTAATATAAAATGCCGGCAAATTTCACTTTCGTTTCAATGTAGTCAGGCTTAGACAAGTAGACAACTGCTTAATTTGTTTAATTGTTCTCTACATGATGTTAGTTCCGCAGGACTGCAACTAGATTGATGATTTGTATTTGGATCTTGTAATAAAAACAACTTTGTTTGCAAAAAGTAATATAGATTTGAACCTTCACTTGAGTGAATTTGAGTAAAAGTAATTTATTTGTCTTACTAATCATTATTAACAAAATTCTATGGAAAATAGCAACTTCAGCAACACAAATCGATCGTTGCACCACAGCAAGAAAATTAATCACCAATAATATACAAGAAAATTATCAAATTTAACAAATCAGGGAAATACAGGAGGTGATAGGAAAACTCATTCTTTTAAAAATTGAGAGAAATTAAGCATACAACATTATACCTCTTCGTAATACATATCAATTCTGATTAGAAAAGCTAGGCTTCTAAAATGCAGAAATTGAAAGGTGTATCTAAACATAAATCGCTACTAATTTTGGGTGCACTATCAAACTCTATTTTTGTCACGTGATCAAAGGCGAGGGTGAAAAAGAAAATATGAACAAAAAGATCTACACAAAAATCCTGCATCTCGAAAAGCAGGGCCAATCTTACTAAAGCGATCAACATGACCGTAGTAAAAGAGGACCAACCGATAAACTAAGCATATCACTGAGAGCAACTTGGACCTCGGTTGATCCATGTTCACAACTTATCAAGCTTGAGAGAAGAGGGAAAAAATGCACCAGATTCTTCTCAAAAGAACTATCTCCCAAATTACTAATAGTCTGAAGAGTGGTCACAATGAGTGGTGCACGTGCAGCTAACTCTCTTCGTTTCCCAGAGCCTAGAGGAATTAACCAATGTTGCTGTCCACCATGAGAAGATTCAGATACTTGTCCAGAGCCTGCTACTTCAATATAAAACCCTAAGACCTCCTGACAAAGCTGAACTAGATGAGTCTCAACCTCGACCTCCTCATAGCTTGGTGGTCTGTCCACAATGAGGTTCTGTAAAAATGTGATGCACATTTGGTAGGACTCATTCTCAAGTCGTAACAGTGGAGGGTCTTGCATTTGGGTCATAGACCCAAACTGTTGTAACTTTGAGCGTAAAATAGTATTGCTGTTAATCTTGTGAGCGTGTGATGCCACATTACGCATAGCATCAAAGAGGACTAGCATGGCTTTTGCTGAAAATTGAGTTCGGTATATGTTATAAATCTCCATCACAGCCTGTCAATTTCAGTGAGAGTTAATGTTAAAATTTTAGAAAAACAAATATATCTATATTCTATTTCTATGGCATTTATAACTGGTTGTCAGCGCACAATATGAAAAAAATAAACTGATTGGAAAACATGTTTCCTCCATGTTAATACAGATTCCTAAGAGTAAGACTATAACTACAATAGAAGTGCTAAAATATATGAAGACTATAAAATATTTGCAATGAAATTTCCGTAAAAATACTCATAAAAGATATTTTAAGCAAAACATCAGTTATAAATTCTAGTTTTGTTTCTATGATACTCTTTTTTGGTATGGAGGAACAGAACGAAAAAAAAACCTGAATCAATAAAAGCTGAACAGCTGCCCGACATTTTGCATCAGATAAATAAGCATAAAGACGGTCAGTCCTCGGGCTTTCTGCATTATCATGTGAGCTAGACTCAGCAGGATCTCTGTCATCTTCAGCTTTTGAAGTATGTTGATCATTTCTAGTCACAAAATCTCCACCATCGAGGAACGAAAAGTCGGGGAGTGTTGCATTTGCTGCATCCTTTAGTGACAAAACCACTTCTAACCACTTCTCATCGGAAAACAGCTCCCCAGCATTACTCATCAAACGAACAAATGCCGCAATACCAATGCCAGCCAGGCTTTGATGAGGACGCTTTATAAAGCTTATAAGGAGCATCAGCACCTTCTTTAAAAGTGGGTTAACAGTGCTGTAGAAGTTGATAAAAAGATCTACAACCAATTGGAGGGCTAACGTGCATGTTTCATAGAGCCATGCATCTTGATCAAGCTCACCATCAGTCTCCACTTCACTAACCTGGGAGCTATTCCCCGAAGGATCAATAGCATGACGAACATAATCGAAAATCGGGAATAGGACTGATTCAAATACTCTTTCCCATAACGGCAGTGAAAAGAGGTGGCCATGGTTGCGTAAGGTTTCAAATAGGACTTGTAAAGCACTCTGCCTTATCTCAGACCTTGGGTCAAAGCTAAGCTCAGATAAACCTGCACAAAAGAGATAATGACTAAGCACAGATGAAACCAGCTACGCTTCTTACAACTAGAAACAAGGGTGGCGGATACTGGATAGCAATAATCAATATCTTAAAAACCTGACCGAACCGTCCGGTTCAACCGGTTGACCTGGGAACTAGCCAATTCACTGAACCTCAGTGGAATCACAATCTAATCAAACCGAATTAAACCGAGGTTGAATTGGTTGAACTGCTGCTCAACTAGTTTTTACATGCTTTATTTTTTTATATTTTACTTATTAGTTGGTTCAACTGTGGTCAAACCGGTTGATCTACTTAAACCATAATCTGATAGTCTTCCTGTCCTATTTTTAAAACATCGCCAAAGTACTAATCTTTTGAGCAAGTTATGAAACAAAGCCAACTATTTTTGCTCTAATTCATAGCTAGACAAACTTAAAAAAAGTCCTTACCAGCCAATAAAGGAAACCAGAAATAGAGATGATCGTCCTTGTCCGTCACCTCTCCATTATCTTGTCTCCCCTCTTTTCCAGTTCGAGGTGAAGCTGTGGAAATCTTTCCAGAAGTTTCCTTTCCTTTATTCCTTGACGAAGAGCCAAGGTCTCCTTCAGCTAGTTTTGTTGCACAGAATCGAAGGAAAGTGATGGCATTTAGGCTAATCTCTTTGTTAAATCTACTATTGGTGAATGCAATTAGACAATTGACACAATCTGTAAAGGTGGTAGTTTCAGTCTCAGTGATGTATGGAAAGTAATCTCGAATAATCTTCTCAATAATTTCAAAAGCCAAGAGTACAATGTTTTTGTGGTCGTCATATGCTGCTGTTGTAAATACCTGATATCAAGTCCACAAGCAATGAGTTAGAGAAAAAATTAAATATTTTCTTCACCGGATAAACTCAACAACAACAACATCATCTGTGAGAATTGGAGCTCTCTACAGAGAACATAGATTGAGTAGACATACCATGAACATGCTCTTCCATCCTGATTTAACATTGTTGACACGAGATAAAACCATTTGAGAGACACATCTGATAATAAGCTCTCTAATTTCAACAGCACTACTCTTTCTCATAACAATCACAAAAGGCTTCATAAATTCATTTTGGAAATTATAGTTAGCCAACTCTTCCCGCTCAAGAAATTTCATTGACAACTGACGCAAGGAATCCATAGCAAAAATTGCAATCGAAAGATTTCCTGAACAACCAATGGTTACAAAGAAATCTGAAAGAACGTGCCAGATGCTTGACCACACAAGCCGGATACGGTTCATATTATAGTGCCTGTTACAGAATATTAGTGTCAAAATCAAATAATATAAATTTGACAGCAGTAAATAAACTTTAATCCATTAACCAATCATGAACCACAAAATCATAAGATAACGTTTAATGCTGTCCTGACTTTTTTTCAGATGAATAGCAACTTCTCAACTTCATCTTTCGTGAAACTTATAAGTTTTCCTCGTTAATAAAATAAAAAACCTTACAAATTGTTATCCGAAAAAAGGTCTCATCACATGCAAAATCCCGTGTTATTTTACAACAATTGAACGGGAAAATGACCAATTTTTCCAACCTACAATTTGTTTTGCAATAGATGGGGATTTAAAAGAGGCAATAAATTATAGCAAGCAATCAAAGCCACAAAGTCACTTCCCATAAGATCAAGGTTCCAAAAATTATATTCAATTTGTTGTTGCAAATCATATTCCCCAACCCATAAACACTGAGACGCAAAAAAAGAGAATAAAGTTCGGAGAGAGCAGGGAAGTAGCATGCATTAACTAGTAGGAAAGATAGTACATACGCAATCTCCACTATCTTCGTAAGGCTGAAAACCCGCGGATCAGATGGTGATCTCAGTTCCTCCATGGAGACCTTGCATAAAGCCTTAACAAAGTCTATTATGGCCTCACTATTCAACTTTTGACTACGCGTGAATATGCGATTCATTTCTGAGCTTCCAACTTGTTCCAACATATTCAAGTTGGAAACTAGACTGTTCACCTGTTCTGATGTGATAGCTCCAGCAGCATTACTGCCGATTCCAGCACTATCATATGAACCACGCATCAATGTGGTAGCTGCATACTGCATCCTCCCAGGTCCCTTCTTCTTCAAAACCGGAAGAATAGTTGTTTTAGTTTGCTTTACTTTTTCAGAATCATTCTGAGGAAAAGCAAAGAATGTGGCATCTGGTGGAGCCCCCTCTCCGAGAAGATGTAGATGCTCAAATCGGGAAACACAGGTCAAAATATGCTCCCAAGCTTCTTGTAGGTAATTCCCATCCTCATCAGCAATAGTAACTATCGCCTATCAACAATTCAGAAGGAAAATCCAAAGTCAAATCCACAACCACATGAGTTTAAAATTGGCTTTCAGATATTGTATAATGCATCCTATCCCTACACATGACAATTAAGTATACCGTCTCTTCAAATATAGCTCTCCTAAAGATGATTTTAAGCAAAGGCAGAAATTTTTTCACAAAAACATGTCCATTGATTTCGCAACGCTGTGTTTTGATTGAACTCAAATAGAAAGGATGGCCACATTTTTATTGTTATATATGTAGTGAAGAAATTACTTGCAAGGAATTCAGCTTTAGATGGGATATGGAATCATCGAGCAAAATTCATTACCCATTACTAGTCGCTACTTCTATTGTGCTTTGGTGTGTGTGTGTGGGTGTGTGAGCAAAATTCATCACCATGCTTACACTGTTAAAGGGGAAGGTGATAGCAAAATTAAAACTCTTAATTACCTCTCAACTTGAAGCAGAGCAAAAAGTAACACAGAGAAAAGACTTATATCATGAAAAATATCAAGGAATGAACGCAAAAATACAACAATGAAGTATATCTTTAAACATGTAACACAAAAAAAAAATTAAACAATGAAACAGATAGAAAACATCCATTTAAGAACAAGAAAAGGACTTATATCATGAAAGATATCAAGGAATGAACGCAGCAAATACAATAGAAACTATACCACAGTGATGAAAGGGATACACTAAGTCACATCAACACTGTCAGGATAGCAAAACGTAACAATAAGAATTACTAATTGATAATGACTTCAGCTAATTATGATGTCCACAAGCTGCAAGGAATAAATATAAATTTACCAACCTTGATTGCATCTACATTTTTCTGCTTAATATCAGCAGGAGAATGCAGGGAGGTAAACTTTGCTAATGAAGTCACAAAAGCATCCCGATGTGTCTTCATTGACATCACTGATGTAACATGAATAGCATAGCGGAAGCCTTCAAGACACAGAGCTATTACAATTTCATCATCACTTTGGTCAAGAGGAACGCTAAAAGCAGCTAACATTGGTGCCCAACACACCTCGATCATGAATCTAAGGATTACTACATCAGTTGCTGCATAATAGACTGACCTACAAATTTAAGCAAATAAATATCATATTTATGCATGTTGTATGAGAGAGGAACATTCTTCTCAAGATATTGAAATAGGATAAATTTCTATAAAAGGAAGAATAAATTAAAATTCCAAATACGTGATCTGATTGGCATTAAAGATACAAAAAAAATAACATAAAAAGAAGACCACCGTGGATGCTTTGGATTGATATATTGAATGTACAACTGACATTAACAATGAAAAGCAACATGAAAGTACTCGTAAAAGTGGTAGGACCGATAAATGGCTTGAACGTAAACGAAAGGTGGCAACAGAAGGTATTTTGTGTCAAAAATAGAACAAGGTTTATATATGAACTGAATAAAATTTAGACAAAAATATTATCATCGGAAAGTACTGTATAACATACTCAGTTTTGCGAGCTTTTTCTCTGAATTCTTCTTGCATACGACGGATCAGATCATCACTGGTCCCCATATGACTGTCCTCCCCACGCTTACGGACCACAATATTCAGTATACTATCCAAGCCTAACAGTCTGTTGGGATTCACTGCCTGTACTTGTTGGTGTTCCAAATCAACATCTTTCATTTTGATCTCATTTCTAGATATTCTCTCAAACAAAGACCTCAAGTATTCCTCTGGTATATCTTTTCCATCATCTATGCCACGGTTGTTTTTTATGAAATCTTCAGGAGACATCTGCAAAATTCAGTAACCAAAAGAAACTAACACATCACATCTATCATAATCATGTGAGCATGAATTTTTAGAATTAAATGAGCACACCTTATTCTTCACCATAGGATTGTGAGCGTCAGTGTTCAACAATATCACAGAATAAGCAAGGACATATGCTGTATCAGCACTAGAAAAGACTTTTGGATTACATTTGCAATAACGTTCAGCAAACTTTTCCATGATTCGATCAATTTTTTGTGCCTCACCAGGCAGTCTAAAGCCTTGAAGAAACATCCTGATTGCCTCATCAAACTCCATCCCTTGAAAGTCAAAAGAATCCACATAGGCATGCATTACTTTCAAGGATAATTCTTCCCTTTCTCCAAGATAATCACCAATCAAGGTCTTGTTCAATCCAGATGCATCTTTAAGAAAAGCAGCAATATCTTCCGGTGAGTTGCCCACTTTGTGGGCATTGATGAGAAACTCAATTCCTTTCTTTGGCTTCCTATTAAAGAGCGATATACCTTCCTGCCATAAAATTTGCATTAGCTTCATAGAAGAAGAACAGTTGAAGCAGTAACACAGATCTGCATTGTTATTCCAAAATTTATGCATTTGCTTACCTGAAGTTCTAGCTTATAAGCCCGGCGTTGCTCAATATTAGAAACATCAGACGCCTCATTGGATAGTTCAGAATGAGTATCGGATCCATCAACTGGGTCTTCTCCATTACCATTTGCCATGGGAAAATCTCCAGCTTCATGGCCGTTATCAACTGCTTCAATTTTCTTGCCTGAATGAGGATCGGGAATGCGCATTTGTTTGTTCATCCAGTCTCCCATTGATTTTAAAACAGCAACCAAACATTTCATGGCTTCAAGTTTTAGAGTTGCCTCTTGAGGCGGCAAAACTGTGGTTGTTACACCAGGAGGGACACCTTGGGCGGTTTTAAGAAGTCCATTTACCATCCTAGAAGGAACATAATGATTAAATATTTAAAGAGAAAGTATAGTTTATATTCAATGATAGTCAAGACAACCACACCACACCCTAACCAGCATGAATAGTGTAAAAACCAACTCAAATACATAAAATGCTAATAAATTGGAAATCCATCTATAAATGTAAAATTGCACAGATAATTCATAAAGCTTAACAAATTATATTCCATAGCACACCTCTCAAATATGTTTGATGAATTGACATCACAATCATAGTTGATAAAAATGTCTACCAATATCTGTGAATCAAGACAAAGTTTCTCTAAAAAACGAAGCACAATCATCTTTTGCTGAAAATTAGGTTGAGCAACATTTTCTAGAACCCTGAGAACAATCATTGGGAAAAATACTCCAATTTCTGCTTTCAACCCAGCTCTAAATCTTGATACCAGACTGATGAAGATAGAGCATGATAACTGAAATACGATCATAAGAGTTGAAGCACTGTTCTTCAACAATGATAGGCATAAGTACTGCTTGATGGCACCCAAAAACCTGTTTTACCAATCAATGCAAACATCAGTGTTCTTGTTTATCCAGAGAAGTATCACAATAAAGTAAACGCAAAATGTGTCATGTAGTGCCTAAAAAGCAGAAAAAGTAAGATGACGCAGTAATGAAATTAAAAGGGAAAATACTAAAAGAACAAATAATCACAACATAATAGTAGTTTATCCATTAGAAGCATAATAGTATTTAAGCACAACGATAATAATCATATGCAATTCATGGATGTTGGTGTGGGTGGGGAGCCAAGGTGAGCTAGCATCACAGAACTAAAAAGTAGTTCAGTGTTATTAAAAGTAAGATTGAACAGGGATGATGAGTGACCAAGGCACTATAAGCAGCACTATTGCCATCTATATAGCCCACTTAGGATTTAAACACATCCCGCTCATGGGACCTTAGAGTGTTCTCCCTGGTGCCAATTTCGGTGGGCATGTTTGGCTTCTACAAAAAAAAATAAAACACATCCCGCTCATGCCAGGACTAGAAATTTGTAAGATCGGACAATTGCCTGTGGTGTACATCAACAAAACACAACTAAACAGTAGTTCACTGTTATTAAAATTAAGAATGAACAAGGATGATGATTGGCCAAGGCACTATAAGCAGCACTATTGCCGTCTATATAGCCAACTTGGGATTTAAACACATCCCGCTCATGCCTAGGACTAGAAATTTGTAAGATTGTACAATTGCCCGTGATGTACGTCAACAACTGGTGTGGTATAAGTTCAAATCCACATTAAAATTGAGAACGGAATAGGCCTATCTCAGCCCTAAACCTAGCTCAAGGGAAGAGGATTAACGAAGTAATTATAGGGAGTACTTTGGCCATATTATCTAGAAAATACGTGATCTTAACAGTGTTGATAAAATGCAATTGAATTTCTTCTTTTGTCTTGAAATAGGAAAACCTTGCTAGTGGTGCACCTAACTTGCAAAGCCAAATTAACGCCCCTACAAACTATGTGTATCATCCAATAGGATTGGAAACCAAAACTTAGTACTGATCATTGAAAATATGAAAAAACACCTTGCTAAAATCACTATATGCAGTACTTTGGTCATCTATCTAGCCAATTTGGGGTTTAAGCACATCCCCTTCATCCTAGGAATAGAATGTTTGACCTTGAGGTTTGTAAGATGTGGACAATAGCATGTGAAGTAGGTCAACATCAGCAGTGGCACAAGTACAGTTCCACATTAGAATTGAGAACAGTCCCGGCCTATCTCAACCCAAACTTAGCTCAAGGGAAGAGGATTAACGAAGCCATTATAGGGAGTATTGGGTCAATATGTGATCTTAACAATGTTGATAAACTGCAGTTGAAATTCTCCTTGTCTTGAAATAGGAAAACCTTGCTGGTGGCACACCAACTTGCATGGCCAAGTTAATGCCTACAAACTATGCTTAAGAGCCTTAAGGATTGTAAAACCAAAACTTAGTGCTAATCATTGAAAATATGAAAAAGCACCAAAATATCTATTACAATTAAAATTTGTTGCACGTGTTTGGATAATTTGGTTTGTAACTTTTATACATCTACTACATAAGTGATGCAAGTGCCATATTTATCAATATGACAAAAGGCAACTAGACTCACATGTCTCATATTGCACCTGTAAAAGCACACGACAAATTCTTCTTAATTGCAAGTATACGGCCTCTACCTGTCCTATAGTATTCATTCTCCCGTGCTCTCTCAGATATTCACTATTCTTTGCATGGAAAGGCCATTCAGCTTTTTTTCCCATATATCAATGTCAATTAAGTATTTTATTATGAAAGATGATCTATTTCCTTATTTAGCTGTCCGCTTGGTTTTATTTGTATTACTATTACCATCTTGGAAGTTTGAAAGTAATGATATAATAATAGCACAAAGTCCACATAATGTAGTCATGTCTACGAGCTTCAAGTACCATATTTAACTCATAACTATGACAGCTAGTCATCTACACCACAATTAAACCAAGACATATCTCACCACCCTAACTAATATAAGATGCTAACTCTTTTAAAGTTTGAACTGAATCCCCTAAATAAAAGTACAGCAAAATGAGAGGAAAAAAAAAAAACGAGTACATCAACACAGAGTAAATAGAAGGTACACTCTACCTTTCACTAGTTCTGAAAACAGCTCCAGCATTCTCCAACAAAATTTTCAACAACTCCAACGCCACAATCTTTCCTCTCATTGACTGCGGATCAGCGGTGGCCTCTTTAGACGGTGACTTCATAGACAATTTACAAAGTGCTCTAAACACCAAAAAAGCATCTCTCCTCAGCTTATTCCCAATCTGAATCTCCAAATCATCATCCCTCTCCTCAACCACCTCTCCATCCACCAGCTCCCCTTTCCTCCCTTCCAAAGCCGTCTTATACATACTAATCTCCCAATACTTGGCATCCAACATATCCTTATCCGTCGAATCCAACAAATCTGCCGGATTCGTAGTCTCAACTGTCGCAGTAGTCTGAAACGCACCATCATGAGCCATAGCCGCAACCTTACTCGGTGTAGATGGATGCAAAACTCCATCTATATCCTGCATAATTTTTGTTATAAAACCCTGCACAAACACTGTCATAGAGCTATCAACATCAGATTTCTCCACCGGATCCATCAATTCCGCCACAACAATAGGCTGAATGGGAACAGTCGAAGAATCCGCCTCCATTCTTCGAAAAACAATCACTAACATCTGAATCAATGACGCTTTCGCCGTAGTTTGATTCACAACATTCTTACTACCTAAATAGATATCATAACAAGTCCTCACAATCAAAAGCAAACAATCACCGTGAATTCTAAGCGAAATTGAAGTTACAGCAGACAAAAGCGTCTTCAAAACCAACAGCTCCATAGCATCATCACCTAGGTCATGACATTTACACACTGATTCAATCAATCTCGCTAGAAACTTCGATTCCGGACATTCACCAGCAGCATCAGCTTCACCGCGGAGGTAACCAACTGCAATCAGCTTCTGAATCGCATCAACCGCCGGATCGGCGATCTTCAACACACCGGAGCTCGCCGCGTTGATGAGAGGAGATAGAATCGTTTCAGATTCAGCTAAAGAATACTCGATCGCTCCTCCGTCGTGAAGCGGTCCAGGTAGTGAAACTTCCGGTTCACCGGAATCATCGGCGGTAGCATCGGAATTCGGAGATTGAATATTCTTCGGTGAAGTGAGGGTTTCGGTGACTGATTTACACTCATGAGCGAGTTTAGCGTGTTTTCGCCAGGAAGCGTTTTTGAGGATTTTCTCAAGAGCAGGGACGATGACGTGGCTGAGACGGGAATCGGCTTCCGAAGAAGCCATTCCCGAGTTGGTTGAAAAGCTCGATTGAGTTCGTTAATGGCGGCGAGTTGACTCGTTGAAGAACGAGTTTGTTACGGGATCTGATCGCGGAGTGTAAGAGAGTGTGGATGATGATTGCTTTTGTGAGTGTGAAGTTTTTCGTAACTGAAGTTTGAAATTGGATGGACTCAAATACCCTTTATTTCTTTGCTGTGAAGTGAAAAACTGTAACGTATAATGGTGGCAGTTATGACTATTGGATGAATTTTTAGTTGATTATTACATGCAGATGTAGATCTGAGTACAAGTCGTAGAAACAAGGGTGTGAAAGTCAATTTTGCGTGTTGCAATTTTCTTTAACCGTATTGGTGAGATTTGAATCTACTACTGTTTTTTTTTATGATAAAACAAAGTTAATATGAAAAAAAAATCAATAGCATAAGTTATGCTATATTCAGTGCATAAGTTATGCTATATTGCTATGATTATGCTACAATAATACATCACCACATTTTGTGCTAAGATCCAGCACACTATTGGACCTGCATATGTTCCAGCACATCTACTATTGTCTTTTGTTTGAAGGAATCTACTAGTGTCTTGTATGTCTTTTTTTTTTAAAGTGTCTTGTGTATCCTATATAGTCTAAATTTGTGTCTAATATACAAAAAAAAATTAATAAAAGAAGAATCTAATGGATAATTTCATGTATATGTTAGAAGGTATTTCTTTTCGCCTTTTGAAGATGTTGAGTCTTGACTAGAAGATTGAAGTAAATCCCGCAAACAAGAGGCATCATTTAGCCTGGGAAAGGGTGATAGTTTTCCGGTATGGGAAAGTTTGGTCAAGTTGTACAAGTGGCGATTTCTACCTTTTAAGTCCAAAAGGTAAGTTGGCATATTTTGTTCGTTGATTGCAACATACTTGTTGATCCTTTTCTGTCGAAGAAAGGTAAGTTTTTACATATATCTGTATTGAGGTGGCATTTAGGGTGGGAGAGGGAAAGAATTCCCCACCATGGGAAAGTCACTCTATGAAGGGCATATGGCGGTTTAATGTGTCTGCTTTTTTTCAATCTCGCCCCCTACCTTCATTAAAATAGAGCATACACCCTCCCCCCATTATATTGACAGTTATGCCCCGGATTCATGAAAGCAAAAATAGTCATTGGTCAAAGTTACATTTTTACACGCGGAACCTATTCACCTAAGATTCGATCTGATCTTATTCACTAGGCTTAAATCTCACCATGTGTAAACCTCAACTTTTTCACTAAGCTTGAATTTCAACTTCTTAACTAAGTATGAATCTGAAGCTCTTCACAACTCTAAAAGTCGAACTTATTAATCTCTAACATATTCATGTCCTTGAACCCTAAACAATTTATGTTGATTGTCTTCAACCTTGTCGCAGATCCAAGCTTGAAATTTGAACATCTTCACTAACCATAAATCTGAACCTCTTTGTCATTCTTGAAGTTGGACCTCTTCACCCCTAACCCATTCAAGTCCTTGAATCGCAAACAACTTGTGTTGATTGTCTTCAACCTTGTCACATATCCAAGCTTGAAATCTGACAGGTACTTGGTTCTATCGATATGTTTACATTTAAAGTGGAAAAATTAGTTTGTGCGAGATATAAGTTCAGGAAAATTATATGGTGAAGTTCTTCAATTGACTTTTTCGGTGAAGTTACCCTACATCCAATAATAATGCGCCACGTTTTTAAATGATGTCATGTGTGCTGATTGTTGCATGGTATATACCGTGTACCTGCTCAATATGTTTCACCATAGACTAGTTTTATTAGATTTTTTGAATCATCAGTTTAAGCACCTCACTAGTGTTATTGTGTTGCCTTTCATACTATATTTATTTCATTTCTCCTTTTTGACTTTTTCTTCCTTCTTCTTCATTTTTTTTTTGTCCTCAAAGTTGAAGGTTTATGTAACCATAATCAAAATTAAACCATTACAATAACAAACTCTAAAGTCACCACAACATATATATCAGAAAACAATCAAAAGTATCTTCCATTTCATACCACCATTAAAATAACAAACTAACATGTTATTCATTCTAATGGAGCATTGATGTTTATCACTCTGTCATAACTGCTCTGTTCTCGTTGGCTTAGAATCTCTGTTCTTTTGGCTTCTGCTCCTCGTTTTTCCTCCTATCGGAGGAGCCACTCTTATGGCTAAGTTAGGTTCGAAAAGGAGGAGAGTTCATGTCGTAAATCATATTTCTTGTTGTTTTTGTCTTATTCTCCATTTCAACAACACACTTATTCCGATTTATTTATTTATTTATTGTTTTAGATCCTAACTAATTAATATCTGATTATGTTTGGGATGAATTTTTCTGACTTTTTCACTTTGTTTTAAATCACAAACATGTGAGATTTATTCTTTAGATCTGAACATGTGAGATTTTCTAATTGCAAAGTGTTGGTAGCGATGAATATATCGGTTTGAGATTAATTTGTGGATGAATTCATGGGTTTGGGATGAACAAGATTGTTGGGACAAATTTCTTAATTTCTATAAATTCGAATCGTTGGATTGCATTCGGTTACGTGCTCTGACCGTTGTTGAAATCACAAATAAAATGTTTTTTGTTCAAGAATCTATGTTTAGATCTCAAATTTCGGTGTTAAAATGGCTTGAATTAGTGGTTTTCATGTTTTGGGTTACGTGGCTCTTCAACCGGGTTATTTAACATCGTTTCTTTTTTAAATTTTATCGTTAATGTATGTGCGTTCATATTAATTTTATTTAGCTTTGTGTCAATGCAAGACTTGCTCTACTTAGAAACCCAACATTAAATGAATTAAATCATTTAATAGTTGCTCACAATTCAAAACAGTTAATAATAATTAAACAGAATAAAATTCCTAGAAATAACCAATGGAATGTGTGGTGCAGTTGGTGATGTTAATGTCGTACTGTGTGATAGGTTGCCTGTTTGAGTCGGGCGTTGTACATTTTTTATTTTTTATTGTTTTTAAACTCATTTTCTTCACCCGTAGATTGTAAAACGGGTTTTTTTTTGCCCCGCGTTCCGACCCGACTGGATCTCCCTTTGTACTCAATGAAACTCTACGAATTTTTCGTAGTTTTGATCGGAATTGAAAGGTATGAAGAAAGCGCAAATTTATTTTGCAAATTCACAATCCAATCACATATTTTACTTTTTAGGGTTCTTTAAAAAAAACGCGTTTGAATCTTTATTTTTTATCGAATTGACAACTTTTTACAATAAGGACGAACATTTTCGATTCAGCATCCATGAAACCCATATCAATTTGAGAATTAATAATTTTGGTACTAATAATATCCATGAAACCAATAATTTTCGATTCAGTTTTGGTCCCCATAAAATAAAAAACCAAATGCTCGCGCCCCACCTAATAACAAACAGCAACACAGTTCATAAAGAAAACTAGCTACCCCAAATGTCATTGCAGCTTCATATGCATCATAAAACACATTGCAGCTTTATTCACGGTATAGTATTATCATCTATGATGTTTTGTGATGTAAATAATGAGGATTGAAATTGGAAGTGTTTTTATTAAAATGTAATTAATTGAAATGTTTTTTTTAATTATGTAATTTCATGTTTTTTTTAAAAAATTTGGATTTTTTTCCTTCTCTCATGAAGATGATGAATAAGTTGATGAAGATGGTGAAGGTATGATGAAGATGTTGAAGAGTGATTTAATAAAAATCTGGATGAGAGAGAATGTGAATAAATAACGAAAGAAAATTAGAGAGGAAGGAGAATTGGAATTAGAAGAAAAATCATGTGTAGAAAGTGTATCACGATAACATAGAGACCAAACAAATCTAACCGTTAAGATCTTGAAAGAAACTTGTCCATGGTGGAACATATGGAGCAGGTGGTCTATATTAGAATTTGTCCTACATCTGACGTGTCATGACTTGAAATTTGATTGACTGAAGCAAACGACTGCACCGAAAAAGTCAATTGCCCAACTTCATGATAGAACCTCCCATAAGTTAATTGCATTCGTTTGATATGTTTAGTGATATTTGTTTATTTCATCCTTAGAGTTTGAATAATTAATAGTTGTAGGTTTGCTGAAAGTCAGTGTTTGAATAGTCTCCCTGATTCGAAAATTATATCATGTTTAGTTGACAGTGAACATTGAACATGTGAAGTGGAGTAATAGTCAGGTGATATTTTGTACAAAAATATGCAATTAACACTATTTTTTGTTCACAATTGTCGGTGTTAGAAACTACAATATGGACATAAAAAGTAAATTCTAGATACATTTAACGTATGACACTTCTCTGAAATTAACGATGATGATGTTGAGGTATGATGAATTTACTTAGTATGTTGTCTTCCTAAATATTCGACTAATTTTATATCATTATTGAGTTCTTTTGATTGATTTATAATGTACATGATATGGGAAGTAGTTATAGTTCGGAGGGCGGTGATTGTTAATCAGAAGAAGTCTTTGGATGCAATTTTGATGTTGAACATGCTCTTGATTGTTTGACTGGAATAGAGAAAAATAATTTTAAGGGGACCAATTCAGAAGAAATCAGGAGGTATCATTTTCCTCATCGTGAAAGCGCATTTTTATTTTACAATTTGTATGGTTGTTCACATGGCTTCGCCAAAAAAAATAGTTGGGTTGTTGGGAACATTAAATGCAAAATTGTTCAACAAACTTCCCTTTTTCATAGAGATTAGAGAAAGTATCAAGGTTGAAAAGAATAAACAAGGTTTGCTTAGGAAAAGAGAGCATAAACCAACAAGTAGGTGTGGTTGTGAAGCAAAGTATCAAGTACATGTTGATTTTTGTAGTGGATGTTGGTACATAAAATTTTTGATGATGTCAACAACCTTTCATTTTTATATGACAAGTACAAGTGAATGCTACCTGTACACATGAAGATGAACGAGTATGAAAAATACCAAATGTAAACAGTGAGTAAATATGACATTCTAACATTACGCATTTATGGTTATTTTGTGCTACACAGGCTGGTGGTAATGAAAATCTGAGTTTTCTAAGGAGAGATGTGTATAATAAGCAATTCAAAGACAGGGGAAGCAACATGTCTGGTGTAAAAGATGCACTTGAATTTCTTAAAGGGGTGTGTGCATCATGGATGATATGATGTATTGGAGGTACACTGTCAATGAGAATGGAATGATTCAACGTTTGTTTTGGTGTGACGGCGTCAACCATATGGACTACACAATGTTTAGTTATGTGTTTGTCTTTGATGCCACAAATTGGGAAATAAGGTATAATACATCCTTAGTTATTTTCTCAAGAGTAAACCATCACAATGAAAGTGTGATTTTTGGTAGTGCAATTGTTGATAATGAAACTGAAGAAAACTATATCTAATTGTTAAAAACTTTTGTTGAAGCTATGCAAGGAAAACTTTCGGTGTCTATTGTACTCGATGTAGATTTGGCAATGAGAAATGCAATAAGAAGAGTATCTTCAAATGCTCATCATTGAGTGTGTGTGTGTGCGCGCTTGGCATCTCATACAGAATGCAAATAGTAACGTCGAAAATCTAAATTTTTTACCGAAGTTTAAGCTAGGGGTGGACATCGGTTGGTTTCAATCGGAAATCGGTCCCAAAGCCTGAAACTACCTTAACCCACGGTTGCAGTATCTATGTCCATTTCCGCCCAAATTAAGGATCGGTATAGTCGCGTTCGGTTTAATCGGTTAAGACGAATAATCAGGTGGGTTCAATCGGTTAATTCTAAAAAAAAGGACAGATTTGAAATCTCAATAATTTTTTAACATATCACTAGACAAATAAATTCTGGTTTAGATTCATAGTCGTAATTCAAAAATTTGACCTAAGTTGTGATTAAATTTTGGCTAATCAAATATCATATGCTAAAAGTAAATTACAATATAAATTGATGTCACTAATTTAAGGCCATTTCGTAATAATTTTATAATACCATTTTGGTGTCAAGGTCATTAATACTGTTGTAATATGTTTTTATTAGTTCAAAGCACATCAGAAACTACCACAACACAACCAACAAGTATTGAGTCACAAGTATTAAGTATTAAATTACAGTCATCCAAATATTAAACTTAAACATTCAAATATTAAAATGAAATATGTAACTTGTTGATGCTTCAACATGGTGAAACTTGAAGTTGCATCTGGAAAAATAAAACAACAATAAAATTAAGCATTTTATATACAAATCAGAATAGCACTTAGCAATAAAGCTCGCTATTTTTTCATAAAAGAAGGCCTTTTTAGCCTTTGTTAAAATTTTTATTCCTCGATGTTTCTCATTGCAGGCACCTAACATATAAAAAAATACTCATCACCAATTCTAAACTACATGATCAAACAACTTATGTAAAATGCTAGATAAGGGAAAACAACATACACTATATAGCCAAGCAACCAGCAAAAATGACATCACAAATGGTCCATATTCACCATGGAGCCAAGCAAGCAATCAAAATTCATTTCAAAATGAATCTAAAAAAGAGAGGTGTGTGTTGTGTAGTACCAGTATTATGTGACTCCAAAAAAGATTTCAAACTGCATTTGAATTGAATATAACAAAATTAGGACACAATAACAACCACACTAAAGTTTTTTAAAAGATATGAGTAAATTGTAATCTACTTACAAAATCATTTGTAATTATAATCCTATAAGTTCACTCCAAAAAGTTTCCCTCCAAATGTTCTTGCTATCACATTCCTGTTTTTTCAATTGGTGTATTAAAAATTGTCTTTGTTTTGATATTTGTTGCTTATGTAATCTGAATGCACTTAATGTATGATGATTATCTTTTACAATATCTCTTTATTTTTTTTCCTTAATTTGATTCTACCTTTGGTATGTAATTAAGGTTATATGCGACATTGTGAGAAATGACAAAAGATAATTTTGAGGGTAATGCTTTTGGATGTTCATTACAATTACCAACAACAATCCATTGTATTAAGTTCTACTTTTATTTGACTATACTTAGTGCAAAATGTTTTCATTTTACCATGTCTTCTAATTTTGTTTCCATTTAATTTGATTATAGCTTTGGTATGTAGTTAAGGTAATTGGAGAGTATGGAAGAAGAAAGACCATTATGGAGAATATTGAAACGTTACTCAACAGTTTCTTGAATGAAGTCGTTAGAAGTGAAAAATTGATCCATCATTTCTATCATCAGGAGTTCAATCGATGTCAAAAACAATGGTAACATTTTTACTATATTTCAATGAATCTAACATTTGTCTCCATCTCTTGATATCTAAAGTACTCCCTCCGGTCTCAAATAAAAGAAAATATTCATTTTTTAGGTTCATTGAGTAGTTAATGTATTTGGTCAGACCAAATACATTAACTACTCAATGAACCTAAAAAATGAATATTTTCTTTTATTTGAGACCGGAGGAGTAACAATTTCATGTGCACCTTTGATTTAGGTTTTCTTTCCTTTCTAAGCATGCAATACATAATTACTTATCTTCAATAATGAATACATATATTTTTCTTCTAATATATATGTTTCTGATCATGGAAGACTAAGATACGAATTATCTTTATGGAAAACATGTGAGAGAAAAGACTATTTGAACTTTGAAGCATTGGCCTACAACATGGATGCTTATAATATTATGTTCCTTATCAGGTTGGTTATTCGTATTTGAAAATCTCAAGTAAAGTTCTCTATCAACAAAGTATGATTGTTGGTAGCACCACCTTCAATTGCAAAGTAGATTTTCCCTCAAGGTTTTTTATTTTTCGATGATTAGTGTAACACTACTCATTGAATAGTTGGTGTAACTATTTTTTATAGGATTATTGTACACATATGCTCCATTCTTTTCTCTCTTTTTTTTGGTGATATTTTCTCTCATATGCTCTTATCTTTGTTTTAGAGAATAATTTGTTGCAAAAAGTTTATTTAAATCTTTTTTTTTAAGATCGAAAATCAATTTTTTTTCCCGATCTCATCCAACCTCCCACTATATAAGTAATCTCAAAATGTCATTATAAGTACTATTTTTAAATTTTGATTCATCTTAGTCACACATTAAGACATGTCATCCATATATAACTTTCATCGATCTTTAACTTTTAAAAAAACTATGTTTAAATTTTAACTTCTTAATCGTAACGTAATATGTTTTTAACTTCTTATTTTTATTTAAAATTTTCTTCCATTTAGAAAATTCTAAATAATGGCTTCCAATATTTGCAGCATGGTTATAGAGCTGAAGGGTTCTACTATTGTTCTTAATGACACATATTTTTATATTCCTATTCGATTTAAAAATGTTTCTCTTAAGAAATTCTACCTAGCTTAAACTCCTAACCACTAATGCAACACGTCCAAAAAAATCAATAGACTTCTAATTGGTTTTCCTACTAAACCATGTCATTTTTAGTTGTATTTCACTAACCTTGTTCCACTAAACCACATCACAAACATAGACTCATTTCATTTACATGATGAACTCACAAAAAAAAAACTCTTTGAAATACTTAAGCACCTATTTTTTCTTGGTAATGTTAGTCGGTTTGTGGGAGATGGAAAAAATACTCTCTTTTAGACTGACGTGTGGGTGGGTGGAGTATCTTTTAGAGATTGTTTCCCTAAATTATTTGAGTTGTCCTTGTTGAAGGGTGAGTCTTTGTTTGGTAAGCACTCGTTATGTTGGGGGATTGATGGGGAGGCATAGAGGTGGAGGCGTAGATTGTTTGCGTGGGAAGAGGAGTTAGTGGGGGATCTTAGGCTTCTATTCAAAATGTTAATTTGCAGTTTGATAGGATTGATAGCAGGTTGTGGAGGTTGGACATATCTTCAGTGTATACAGTTCGAAGTGCTTGTAATTTTCAGAATGTTAATGTGTTACTGTTGATATTGCGGTGCCTGTGGCTTCTCCTTGGCATAAGGACTTTCCTTTGAAGGTGATGTTATTTGTTTGGCGCTTGTTTCGGGATAGACTTCCTACTAAGGACAATCAATACCGTCATCAGGTTATTGACATCGAAGCCCAGTCTCGTGTTGGAGGCTGTGGGGAGGTGGAAACATCTTCTCACCTTTTTTCACATTGTAATATGTTTGGAACCATATTCTCAGGTGGCTTGGTGTATCTTCGGTTTTGCGTTGTGATGCACCCACTTTTTTTAATTAATCAGTTTAGTTTTCTTGAGGGTGCTGGCAAGTCGAGACGTTCTATTCTTCAGGTTATCTGGTTTGCAACTGTGTGAGAAATTTGGAAAGAAAGAAATAACATCGTTTTCAATGGCAAATATTGTTCAATTATGCAAGTGGCAGACAAGATTAAGTCATCGACCTTCACGTGGTTGAAGGGGAAACACACTAGTCTTCGCTTAAAGTACCATGGTTGGTGGCTTAGTCCATTTACTATCCTAGACATTGGCTAATTGATAGTTTCTTTTTGTTTTTTGTTTCTGGTGGCTGGCCGGTGCCTTGTAATTATTGTTTCAAACTTGTCTATATCCTGGTGTTTCTTCCTTAACACACCTTGTGCTAGGAAGACTTTTTTGATGTGGTAATATATTTCATTTTAGCCTCTTCAAAAAAAAATACCTATTTTTTTAATGTCTAAATTAAAAGCATGACCAATATTATTGACAACAATATATACGCAAAGATAATCATTGGGCCCGAAAAACGATAACCTAATTACTTCACTTCATTCACGTTCCTCTTCTTCTCCAATGGCGGCCGACCAAATCTCCATGTTTAATTCTCCTATGCTAAGAGCATTAACTATGCAGTCCCGAAAACCTAATTACTTTGTTCCTTCTTCAACCAATTTATCTAGATCCCAACGGATGTGTTCGATTCGTTTGAAGTGCAAAGGTAATCAATTTCTTATACTTTTTGTTTATTGTGTAGGGTTTACCAATTTCTTATCTTTTTGTAGGTTTACCAAATTCTATCCCTCCTCCCTTGTCGATTGATTGGCGATCTTTCAACATCCTTCTTAAGGTTCCACTACAAGGAGCTGCTACAGGTATTTCAAGAATAACATGCTTGATATTTGTTTTATGAGAATATTCTTGATTTATTTTTTAATTTTTAAGAGAAATGTTTGATATTTAGTCCATTATTCTGATAGAAATGAAAAGTAAATGTGCATTGCCAATTCAATATGATTCAGATAATGATGTTGAACTTAGTAACGGTGCTTGTGTCTTTGTTTATGTCAATGAATTGTGACATGATAATCATGTTGTTGGTTGTTGGTGTGAGTTATACATGCTAAATGTCGATTGGTGAATTTATACTTTGGTTCATTGATCACTCTTTTTGAACTTACTTTTGCCAAAATTCTTGAATGGTATACCTACCCTCTTTATGATTTTTACTTATTCGGAGTACTTCGTGAATTTGATAATACATTTAAGAGTTGAAATTTTAGGCATTGTTGGTTGTATCATATTATGGATGTGAAGGAATTATTAGTTTTAATGAATTTAACAACGATTGATATTGATTACAAAATAATAATATTATCAACCGTACATTTTCATTAATCACCAACCACGTTACTATCAACATTGTTATATTTAGATGAAGGTTTTAATCTAAAATATTCATCTTCTCCCCTTGATGCATAATTTCTTATCTATATATCTATATATATCTAATATTTAGTATGCAATTCTTTGAAGTTGATCTTTCAGTAGTATAATATTGTGTTGGTTGTAGTCAAAAAAATTATAAACATTAGACGAAAGTAATCTATGTAACAACATTGCGGTCTTGTCACGTGCTCGTTCCTCGATGCTTGCGAAGTTACTAATACACATTCTTGACTTTCCTATTGAATTTCCTATACTATCTGTTTTCGTCAACATCGACCTTAGTATCATTCAAGATATATAATGACTCATTAAAATAAAATAAAATTTAAAAAATGCATCGCAGAGTAAAGTTTGTATACAATATTTTATAAAAATTTCTTCAACCGAGATTAGATCTGGTAGTATAACATCATTACCTGTCATAAAAATATATATAGAAATTAGTTACAATTATGTATTAAGAATGAAACAATCAATATGTTGTAAACAAAATAAAAAACAAATTTTACTACCCACATTTTTTTTTCTTCCATATATATTACTAAGAATTTCACTATTCTATCCACCATTGTTGATGATTCTTGATTCAATCTTTTTTTTCAAAATCAAGGATGTTGTGCAGCCACTTGTGTAAGAATTCCATGCATCTTCACCTTCAACAACAATATAATACAATCTAACTACATTGTCTTTATATCCCCTTGTTTGAGCATTACAATAAACTCAATTCATGTAAACTCCACCTTTCCTATCATTATAAATCACATAACTCTATTTTGAAGTTGAAGGCTTGATTAAAAAAAACTTGGTAATATATTGCTAGCATCTTTTTTTTTTCTTTTTCTGTAAACATAGATAAAGCCTCAGAATTGCAGAATACATTGCTAGCATCTAAACTATATATATTGCAAGATGTTGTGTTCTTGGTATATAAATTAAATGCCAAAATTTCTCCAAAAAAAAATCTCAAAAATTAAATGTCAAAATTATTGTCTCCTAATTGAAAATGATAATTTTGTTTGAATTATATTATAATGTTAATTTACATATTAATATTAATATCCTTTTCAATATTATACCAATTCATATTAAGCAAAAGAATGTGTAATTTTTTATTATATACAAGCTCTGTCAATTCATGTGGGCTAATAGTGTAACAACTTGTCTTTTATGCAAAATGCAGAAAAACAATACGTCGTGAAAATGACTACTCATCATGCTACACGGTAACATGTAATACAACAAAAATCGATGAAAGATATTAAAATCAATGACAGACAATTGTCACATATATATTATCCGGTGTACAAAACATAACATTATAATTCAACCTATGACATCTATGACTTGTTTAGTTATTTTAGACTTTTTTTAGTTTAGTCGACTATGTAGGTAAATAAAATTACTAATAATCTTTTTTAATGTAACATTTGTTGTAATTAAATAACATTAACATTAATTACTGAATAACAATTTCTCTTGACTACTTGAGATAAATTCATCAAATTTTTGTAGTGACTGATATCAAATGGGACAATACGTAACAAAAAAGTTAAAATTTGATGATTTTTTCCTACATTACATTAATTAAACATCATTAACAAGCATAATTGAAATAACTAAACACTAATTCAATAACACCTAATTTGAAGGGCCACACTCTTCTTCACCAACTACTATTATGTTCACCATTTCAATTTAAATGAAAGGCATAATAGTATAAGAATCATCACCGTGATTACATACTTTTGGATTGAAATTGACTTTTCTGTTTTTCACAGTTCTTCCTTCAACAATGAAACATCATAACTCATAAGAGTGACTTTCGTTTAAAATACTCAAATCATAAGAAAAGTAAATTGTTAGCATGATAATGTTCTTCTTGAAACGAATTCTTCAGTCCTACAAGACGTTGTGTGTATTCATTTTTTAATGTATGGATTTTACCTTCAAACATTTACTTAATATTTCCATCTCAAACTCCTTTAAAGATAGCAACTCATCTTCCAATATTTTGTTCATATTGGAGATTTTAAATTCAAGATCAGTCTTTAACTCTTCAATCTCTCGCATGTTTCCAGACCAAGGTGTTCATTTATTCTTCTACATTTCCCTTCGTAGAATCTTCACCTTCAAAGTACTTTCCAAGATTTGTATAGTTTCTAAAACTCATCCAATAGGTTAACATCATTAGGACAAGTTGCAACACTTATCGCACTCATCACCATTTTTGCAAGTGTAGAAAAACCTATTCGGATTTTTGAATGTCATAGAAACATTGATGAGAGCTCATCTTGTTCCACTGTTGTTTGACGAGGCCATCAGATGGATATTTTGCAACTTTATGTGATCAAGAAAAAAAAAAGAGTCAACAATGCAAATCTAAGAAAAACGATAATCAAACATGAATAAAACAAGACTTTCAAATTGATGGCATGTCTGAGATTATCCTCGTTGGTGTTTTGTGATGTGGGTTCACCAAATCAAATTTTGGATTGATTATTCAAAACCGAATCAAATCGAACCAAACCGCATACATACATTTTAATAAAAAAAATGACAAACATTTTCGTACATATTTTTTTTATTAATATGATATACTATATTATGATAATACATTAATCTTTGGTTTTTAATTATTTTAATGCAACTTATTAGTTTAGTTTAATTTATATTTCTTTACTCGTATGTTTCAAAGATAACCCATCATTCTTTTATTCATAATATTAATTAATTTTTGGCTTAAATATGTAAAAGATCCCTGTAAGTTGACGCGTTTTTGGTTTTAGTCCTTGTATCTTTTTTTGTTGCGAAACAACCCTTGTATCTTCTTAACTTTTTGGAATTGATCCTTAACGTCAGGTTCCGTTAAAAAAAAGTTGTGCTGGCTAATGGAGGCACACATGTCACTTGCTGAGTTGGCAAAACACGCTTATGTGGCATGAGAGATGATAAGTGACTATATTTGAGGGACCAAAACCAAAAACGCAAAATTGCATAGGGATGAAACTGGAAAAACGTAAACATCAAAATTTGAAATTTAAAAACCAGACCTTCTTCATCTCTCTATTTTTTCTTCTTCATCTCCAATCCCAATTTCTTCATCTGCAATTTCAGCCTCATCAAAACAAACCACGTTATCTCCATCAGTGTTTTTAAAGTGCCACATATGCCTCTGGATAAACTAATTGAGATTTCTTAGGGATGAACCTTTTTATTCTTGCTTGCGTTTGTCGGCGATCATGCTGTTAATGGCGGTCTTTTCCGAGATCATTTAGGTACTTTCCTTGGTGCCTTTACCTGTAATTTGGATCACTCTTCTATTTTTAATTATGAGATTATGAGTTTTATTTATGCTCTAGAGTTTGCTGCCCACCATGGGCAGAGGAATTTATGGATAGAGAGCGACTCCACCAGTGCTCTGCTGATTTTTAAGAATGCCTCTTTAGTGTTGGTTTTGCTTCGTAATAGATGGCATAGTGCATGTCATCTGGGTGTTCAGGTTATCTCTTCTCACATCTTCCGCGAAGGGAATTGTTGTGCCGACATGTTGGCTAGTATGTGCCATTATGTACAAGACTCCGTTTGGTTGACTGAACTACCATCTGCTTTACATTTTCATTTTTTTACAGACAGATGTGGTCTTCCTACTTACAGATTCCCTTAGTTTGCTATTTTGCTTTCATTTTCTTTCTTGTTTGAGAGTTTTGGCCTAGTCTCCCCTCTTGTATACATTTACCCCCCCTTTTAAAATAATATTTTGAGATTGACGATATATGATGGAGGTTCATTAGTGTGCCAACCTAGTTGAGATGTCGTTGCTTCCTCTTGATGCCTGTCTTTTATCCTGGTTTAAAAAAACAAAAATTACAAAAACAATTTAATATATTATGAGAATCTCACCAACAAAAAAATTATAATTTTTTAATAAAACATGAATTCATATATTTTTTGGCGATTAAGAATTCATATTTAATTCAAGTTATTAAAAAAATCTATTTTTTAAAGGGATTTTTACAATGTTTCACACATTTCTGTACAATTTAATTAAAAAATACATAAGTTGATTTAAAAATAATGACCAAAATTGATGATTAAAATTTTTATAAAAAATAAAAGTGAAAGAAAAATTTCAGAAGGAATTTAACCCAAATTTTCATCATATCACACTCAAATGTAAAAAAAATAAAAAACAGAATCCGAAACCCAATCCACTTCGTTTGAACGAGAAGCATGTTGGAATCTAACTGAACTCAATGCTCGCCGGAAAACGGAAAGCTCGCCGGAAAACCCAGCGGTTAGTCGTCGGCAGTAACATTTGTATAAAACGGATTAGCATTTTTATTCTCCTGCTGTAGGAACTTACTCTTTTTCTTCACCATTTTCAGGTTCTCAATATAATGAAACTTTAGCGTTCTTCATTATGAATATCTTAGCAAATATTAGGTTTTGTGTTTATCCTAATATCATAATTGGATCCTATTGCAGTAACCTTGTATGCAAGTTTTACAATTCTAATTACTCAATAACCAATAACACAACCAAATTGTATCAAATTCATAACAAAACAAACTCGTTATCGAAAAAAACGAGTTATTTTGATATTCATAAACACCATTTTGATCCAGTATTAGTTAGCGTTGGTACAGAGGAAATTGTAGAAGAAGTGATAGAAGGAAGCTATAAAAAATTTAGGTGGAATGAGATAAGAAATGATATCACGGAAGAACAAAAACAAGCTATAACTAAGCTTCCGTTCAAGATGGTTAAGCGATGCAAGGCGGTGATGAGACAGATTATATGTTTTTCTGAAGAAAAAGGAAGATTGTGTGATGTTTTGAGGGCTTGGGTGGAGATTATGAAACCTACGAGAGCAGATTGGCTTTCGGTTTTGAAAGAGTTGAAGAATATGAATCATCCTCTTTACCTTGAGGTATTTATTTCACATCTTTTACTTTTCATAGATATTTCTATTACACAAGATAAAATAAAGTCAAATTATTTTCATAGAAGCTATAAGCTGTTTTATTAAGCTATCTAGGAGAATTTATGGAAAAAAAGCTGAAAACAACTTTTGCAGATAAGTTGTTTTCACAAGTTCTCCCAAACAATCTCACAAGTGTTTATGCTAGTAGACACTCAAATAAGCCAATCCAAACAGGCCCACAATACCTTTTGTTTTTATATATTGTTTTGTATTTGACATATTTACTGCTCTATCTAACATAGAATAGGACCTTAATTTTGAGTTAATGTATTGGAGTTTCTAGATTTTATTCTGGAGGAGTTGTAGACATCTTGTCGGCATCTAGTTGCTTTAGAAATCTGTATATTTCTGTGTCTTAAAATGATTTATTAAGTGCTTTAGTCACCCAAATTTCTGCTGTCAGATGAGAAATGAATGAAGTGAGATGTTTCCTGAAATTAGCCATTCTGGGGTTTTTTGACTGTAAAGAATGCAGTTATTAAATATCATTCTCTATGTTCTGTCATATGGTTTTCACATCTTATCTACATCAACTAGATGCAAGTTTGTGGTTTAGGTATATAGTATACCACAAAGGAGTGATTGCTTAATTAAAAGAAGTTTAATGAATATGTATTATGAATATTGTTGTGTCCATCATATGGCTGTCATTGGCAGTGCAATTTACTGATCTCGTATTCTAAACATCCTGGTAACCTAATTAAACATCGTCCTACTAAGATTTTGATTCAAGGAACCAATTTACCTTTATAAAAAAAAAGGAATAGAAACATTTTACTTTATTCAAATACTTTTCTTGGTGGGTGGTCGTTTTCTTACCTGAATATATGCAACTTGATTTGGCTGCATGAGTGAAACATTTATTTACTTTATTCTCTACAATCTGAAACAAAATTTGATTTATATACTTTCATAGGTGGCAGAGCATGCTCTTGTTGAAGAATCCTTTGAACCTAATCTTCGTGATTATACAAAGTTAATTCATTATTATAGCAAGGAGAATCAACTCGAAGCTGCTGAGAATATTTTTATGTTAATGAAGCAAAGGGGCTTCATCTGTGATCAAGTAATTCTGACTACCATGGTTCACATGTACAGCAAGGCTGGCCATCTTGACCGGGCCGAGGAATATTTTGAAGAGATCAAATTGCTTGGTGAACCTTTGGACAAAAGATCTTACGGATCAATGATTATGGCCTACATCAGAGCCGGAATGCCTGAAAAAGGAGAGAGTTTACTTGAAGAAATGGATGCTCAAGAAATATATGCAGGAAGTGAGGTTTACAAAGCATTACTTAGAGCTTACTCCGGAATTGGTAACGCAGAAGGCGCACAAAGGGTCTTTAATGCAATTCAGCTGGCCGGTATCATCCCAGATGATAAAATGTGCAGTCTTCTTATTTATGCCTACAGTATGGCTGGTCAAAGTCAAAAGGCTCGAATTGCATTTGAAAATATGAAAAGAGCAGGTATTGAACCTACTGATAAATGCATATCTTCAGTGCTTGCTGCTTATGAAAAGGAAAACATGCTAAATACAGCATTAGAGTTTCTAATAGAGTTGGAAAGGGATGGCATTATGGTCAAGGAAGAAACTTCTAGAATACTTGCTGGGTGGTTCCGGAAACTCGGGGTGGTAGAAGAGGTAGAGCTTGTTTTAAGAGACTTTGCCACCACTACCAGTCACCAAATAAGCTAATGTAGAGGTAGTGCACTATAATTTATTTGAAGTTTTGTATGAGCAATGCCTCTGAGGAAGCGATCTTGTTTTCAATGTATTATAGCCATTTTAATGTGCAATGCAATGAAAACTACCCCTTTCTTTCCTTTCTCACTGCACTTCTGGTCTTTTGGCTGAAATTTCTTCTATTGAAGAGGGTTGTGACATGTACATTGTCTCATTTTCTTAGTCCTTATAGTTATACGTATGCGCAAAATTGTTAAAAAAACATTCTAGCTGGTTCTAATTGGAAATCCACATAGTACTCTAAGACATGTCGTGATTGTGAACACCTACAGAATCATTATACTAAAAAACAGATCTTGCAACAGTTTCATATCTGACTTCTATCAAATTACCTGAGTTTGTTTAGAATACAAACTGTTATACATTATCTATCTCCCCTTTTTTATATTTTATTTTTTATCTCAGTCTTACTCGGAGGTTTATATCTTGCCATGATTTGTCGATACAGAACCGCTATTGAAGGCCAATTCTAACTTTATTTCATAACATATCTCATACACAGTTCAACCATTCTTTTGTGTTTCTTAATGTTCTTCCAAATCAGATGTAAGAACTTGTTTTGCTCCACTCGACCAACCCCTTGGAGTTTGGTCCGTGATGGCGGGGTTTGCATTTTTTTTGTGTACTAAATTTTGTGGCTATATGGATGCAAAATTATAAGAATGAACTAAGACATTATTTTTGTCTTCTAAATCTCAACTAAGAGGTTGTGAGACCAAGTGTGTGTGTTTTTTTCTGCTTCCCAACAACCTTCGTGTGTTTGTTTTGGCGGTAGACTTGATGCAGCCGTGCGTTGAAAGAGAAGTTAGAATATCCAGCTTCACAAAATCATCGTAAAACTAACACGATAATTGCAAGCTTGGTGCGCAACCAAACATTGCCTTACTTTTGAACCAAAGCAACACATTGTTACTTCTCACATAATCAAGCTTTGAAACACATACAAAGCCAACTCAATACACACATACATACATGTTGTACTCGTTGGAGAAAAGATCAATTCATAGAAAGAACTACAATATACATCAATCTTAAACTTTTTTATTCTCTAGCAACTAAACCAAAAGCGATCTACCCTTACTTGTAGTTACACACAACATGTTGGACGCGCAAGAACTTATAAATATAGAATGTAAAGTTTGCAAACATGAAATAACACTTTCACACGTAGCATGCATTGATCATTATGGGATACATATAATGTACATACATCGTTTTCTTTCCAGAATTCATGACTCATCAACATCAGCCACATATTATACTGTCAACAAGAAGTAATTGTGAAGAAAATTGAAAACTTCTCAATATACTTTGGAAAAAATGAAACAAAAAGAAAGGGAGGAAATTAAATATAACGATATAACCACGATTAATACATCATAGTTTTTTTGCAGCAGATTAATACATAATAATTAATTGGTCTATACTGAAAAATGCTTGAAAATTTAAAATCCCTTGCTAATATATATCCCATGTCTGGTCAAAGGATGAAAAAGAAAGACAGGTTTTTGTAATAGACAACAGAATAGATTAATGAATTATATTCAAAACATGACTGGTCATTTAGAAAATTTGGAATACGAAGCAGATGATGAGGCATTGGAGGATGGCACAGATGAAGAGCCAATTTGTCTATGAGTAAGGTCACATGCCACTGATTGAATCCCAGCAGTGGTTGATGTTGGGGCATGATGAGCAGCTAAGTATTGGCGTGGGTCAATACTGGACCTCTGTTGTTGCATGGACAATGAAGGTTGTCCCATTGAGTCGAAAAGTGTAGACATATCATAGGTGACCGGCATGGTTGTGGCGGTGGTTGGTGGTAGGTCAGCAAAGGAGAAGACTGTTGGGGCCGCGGTCGCCTGTGGTGGTGGTAGAGGTGGCTGTTGGGTTAGCCCTGTTGAATTAATGTGGCTTTGTAGGTAGGAGAGTTCAGCTTGTAAACTCATCACCTGTGGAATAAAGAGACCAAAAAAATACTCCAGTTATTTAAAAGTTTTATGCATGCATATAGTTATATATTTCCATGATGCTACTTTGTTGTATTGATTTTCAAAATATAGAACTGGACTTGTGCATATACTAATACTATCAATGTAAACAAGTTTTACGTATGCATATATATCTTGCCATGATGCTACCTTGTCCTATTGACTTTCAAAATATCTCTCTTGAGTGACTGTGTGGGTAACTTTTTTCTAATCTTCTAATGTACATACAAAATATACTCTAATTAAATATAATAATGATAATGCTCAAATATTTTATAAAAAAATGATAATAATACTAAAAGTAAGTTGAGAATAAGGAACCTTAGCGACCTAGGATGCAAGAATATTGACATTGACTAGTATGAACGTGTGACTTTAAACAAACTTCTTGAAGAGATAAATAAGAGTTTTGTACAAACAATGTCTCTAGCTTGGGAAAAATAAACAAATAAACATGATTAAGCTTGAAGGAAAAAAATATCTAAGATCAGCAATCTTCACAAAATAATTTATATAGATTTTGACATTGACCTATATCTTAAGCATGGGGATTATCAACTTATAGCTATCTTTAATATCTATAATAGAGATACTAGTTTATATAGGTTACTTAAAGTCAATCAATTATGGTATTCGTAGTATATATCTTACTAATATATATCATTATAAAAATAAAAATTGGTTAAATAATCTAATGTCTAGAAACAAATGGGTCGTTGAATTTCACTCGGTAAAAAAAGAAGACAATATACAAAAAGTGTTGAAAAATGAATGATTTTGTTTTTGAGGAAAAAAAACTACTTATTATATATTTTATTTATTGTTTTTGTGTGATAAGAGTTTATAAAATAGCCCTACAAATGCAACTCGATTGATAGCTCCATAAACATTATTATGTAAGAGCTGAAATTTGAATATCAGATTCTCCACTTCTCATTGCCATTAAGTTACATATAAAAAAAGAGTTTGTAAAATAATTTACTTTAAGTCTTCTATTTAAAAGAAAAAAAAATACAATCTCATGTTTGATGACTTAGATTTCACTTGAGAAAAATGAAAAACATTCCAATAAAGAGAATTCAATTCCCTATCATTGAAATAATTTATCGACTAATAAGATATTCATCCTTATAGCTGTTAGATTAATCTAACGACTAAGACTTAATGATAGATAATGGAAGGGACATCGAGGATCCAAATGTTTCCTACCAAAAAGAAAGTCACTTCACAATACTTGACATGCACAACACAATTTAAAATTTTAAACTTACTTTAAAACCATCTTATTCAAAAGAAAATGCCAAAAAATTGAGGGACTTTTACCCCCATATTTTATGGAGATTATTAAGTATTAACTACTACTATATGTGAGACTTACCTCACGGTTACACATTCTCAAAGTCTAAGAGAATGGAAGAGAGTTTGAGTGAAATTATTTGTATCAAGGTAAATTATAATTTCACAAAAAGATAGGGACAAATTAGCAAATTAATGTGAATATTGTTGATTTCCCAATCAAAATTGCTTAACTGAACTATGGAACTACCGACCATCTCCCTAAAAACAGCATGAACCAAGGACTTTGTGTAGACTACCCATTCGAGTACGTAACAACCGACCACATATCATTTGTTAATCAATTAAAAGATTTATGGATTTCACTAAAATTAATGTATAGAAACTGTTCCCTCTTACTTAGTTACTACTTCCATGGCTTCGCAATTGGCAAGCCCTACCTTTTTTGTTTTCCTCTTTCCCCAAACCTTCCTTTTGTTTCTCTTTTGGATGGCACAAAACAAAAGCACTACTACAATGTATGCAAAGGCTTTGTTGAAGGAATGTTGAGGGTATATATGCATAATATATCTCTTAATGTATAGAAAATTGTTTATTTTTTGAGGCATAAAATGAATATGAAACTTATTCATGTATGTAGACGTGTGTCCATATCCTTATATAGCTTCATTTATAAGCTCTAGGTAAAATAAGTTTAATAATAATAATAATAATAACAACAACAACAACAATAACAATAATAATCATAATAATATTGCTGTTATAAAATGAGTTTTAAATTTCATAAAAGAAATGAATTTCAAAAGCATCAATGTGAACATAAGAAAACGAGGGTTTAATTCCATTTTCACTTATTGGCTAAAAAACAAAACAAAATAAATTTGGGGGGTGTTAAATGAGATCATATATGGTTTTGCATCATCTTGCAACTTTGTCTAAATTAAATAGCCAATAAAATAAAGTAAAAACTTCTAAAATCACAATCTGACCACTTTCAAAATTCCTTATAAGATGCTGCTTGATTTTTGAGGCAAGAGAAAAAAAAAGGAAATTCTTAGAAGTTGACCAACTTATGATTCACCTGGTTAGCAAAGTAGTTTAGGAAAGGGAATAATTAATACATTCAAATTAAGAAGCAAACAAACAATCAAAATGATGATATATGCCAAACAAATTTCACCTTGATTCATCTCATTTAAAAAAAAAAGAAAAAAGACATGCTAATTAAATTAACCATAGCTTCCAAATTGGAGTAGCCCAGATTTAGATTTGAGACGCATAAGAAGTATGATATTATACGTAAGAGATTCAAGATTCAATCTTGCAACTAATATTTTTCTCTCCTTTAATGAACTAAAAAAAAACTAACATTTAACTATAATTTTTTTGAAGTAACTATAATTCTAACAAGAATTTCTAATGATCAAAATCAACATTAATCAATAATAAGTTACCTGTTGCTGAAGGGCAACGATGTGACCTACACATCCATAGATAGGATCTCTCAACCTTGATTGAGCTTCATAACAAAGAGAGACTGCAGCATCAAGCCTCCTACAAGTTGGAATGCCAAGAAGGAGTTTGGATACATTGCTAGCCCCAAACACTTTGTGCACAGCTGCAAAGTGTGTTGTACCATGCTCTGAATCAAAGTATGGAGCAAAAACACACCCTTGCACACACTTCCTCCTCAAAAACTTGCAAGCCCCACAAGGGCTTCCACTGCTTCCGCCGCCACCACTGCTACCGCTGCCACTAGAGTTTAGACTCATCTCTAAAGGGTAATTAATCTTTTTGTTTTTGCTTTAATGTTTATAGTTATGGTTATTTTTTGGAGATATAATAATTAGGTTTAAAGAAACTAGGGTTTGATTAAATTTGTGAGAGTCATATGATCTATGAAGGAAAAATTGAAAGGAAAGAATTAAGGTAGTGTTTGTAGGAATATTTGGTGGGGTTATATAGTTAGTGATTTAATGAGGAAATTTAAGAAAAATTCTTTAAAGCCACGCGAAGGAGCAAAGGCTTAACCTCCACATTTTTGCTTCTTGCGTGAAGAAAAACATAAGATAAAAATTTATATAAGATTGGTTATGGTTATATATACCTTAAATGATTCACTTTTCCTCTTTTGTCCTTCTTCTCCTCGTGAATTTTTTCAACATAAACGCATGTTGTTTTCCACTCTCTTCCCCAAACACACAAATAATGAGATTATTCACTCTATATAGTTGTATATCATGTGATCAATGCAAGTTATGTATTGGGAAGAAGGTTTGAATTTAGAGTAAGGATGATGTATATGTATCTTTAAAGCGGTTTTTGTTAATATGAGAGAGAGAAACGTGTCATGGTGTGGCTAAATTTGTTAATAGCATGTTTTAAGCTGCGTGGAGGGCAAAAGACGCCAACTCTCCTTTTCTAAGTTTCTTACAATCACACAACAACATTGTTGAAAACGACTCACAATTTTGTCTTTCACTTCTTTATAAAATACTACAAAAATAAACTTAATTAGTCTTTGGAGTTATGGTAGAAAAATGACATTAATGTGATAGTATATGGAGGTTTCTTTAATTTGGGTGGTCAAGATACACTTTACTATGTTCGGTTTTTTGAGAGAGATTATTCGTTGTATCACAATTACCAGCTGATCAAACGTCATCTGATCAGATTTAGTTGAGTTTGGAGTAATTACTAGATAACCAAAACGACAATTTGGTGATGTTTAATAAATAATATTGGCCACCAATCCATATATTATTAGGAGATTTATTGTTTAATTTGACATGAACAATTTATATGATATAAGCTTACGATCCAACGGTTAAATTTAAAAAATATGTATTAAGTAAGCGATATTGAGTGGTGTAATATTGAAGTAATATTACTTGGTGTAATTTAATCCCCATATTATATTACTAGCTACATTTATATTTTTTTTAACAAAACTTTATCCTGATAAGTGATGTTTGTTTAAGATTTTTCCATGAAAAACAAAAAATAAGTTTTTATTTTTATTTTTATCGATAGTTAATGAATGAGTAAACCATCAAATTTATTTCGACCTTTTTAAGACAATCTGAAATTGGTATATGACTTTATGAATATTTTAAAAATATTTCTAACTCTATTAAAATGTCAAGTTAGTTTCTATATTTCCTTAAAAAAAAAATTAGTTTCTATATTTAACCACTTACTATCAACTATTCTATATTTACTTATTATCAACTAAGTCCTTATATTTTAACAAATTACTATCAATTTGGTCCACAAGCTTATCAACTTACTATCAATTTAGTATCTAGCATATTCTTTGAAGGACCAATATGAGTAAAATTTGACAAAATCGGGGACCTTTTTGAAATATTCATAAAGTTAAGGATCTATCTATTTGAGAGCACCCTCTTGATGTGTGTGTATTTGTATATATATGAAACATGATCAATTGACAAATCTGATAATTTTTTATCGTATAATCATATTGCAAAACTGACGTTGGACTGAAAGGTATTATAATATAGATATTTTTTTTATAGAAAAAAAAATGACATGTCAACAATGTCTATACAATTTGATATTAACCGGATATAAGTTGACATGTCAACGATGCATCAAAATTAAGTCTAATGAACTTTTAGAAAACGAGTTAATTTGATGTGTCTTATTGACATGTCAATTTATTTTTGGTAAATATCAAATTTTATAGACATGGTCTATGTTATAATGTTTTTTGATCCAATGGTCAATTTCGTAATACGATTATGTAGTAAATAAAAAAAATTGTTGTCATATTATTAAGTTTGATACCATGGTGTCAATTGATCATATCCCCATACATAAAGAGAATTTTAGATTTGATTTATAATAAGATGAATTTTTAAAATAATTTAATTCATATACATTGTAAGTCTAACGACAATGTAATATCATAATTGTCACATCATTAGAAATATTATAATTTTTATCATAATCACTTTAAAGTGTCACACAAAAGGAATGATTGATTATGATGTGTTCAATGTATACTGAGCATAAAAATTTAACTATTAAAGAAATACTTTAGATTTAATTTAAAATTTAAATTATGGTTAGATCAAAAGCGATTTGATTCAAAGTTCAAATTACGACTAAATTCAATCATTTGATTGAACAAAGAAAGACAAGGTTGTAAATTTTTAAAAAAAAAAATGGTAAAATTGGAAGAAAAACTACACAAATACTATTGCGTTTTAATTGTTTCCTCACTTGTTCCTTAATCTCTTCATTAATTTGGTGCCGAGATCGACATGTGCTAATGACATTGCATGAAGAGTTGATATCCATGTATCATGATCGACCCTTTTGATATTGTGCAAATGTATTACCAACACTCAACAAACGACCTTTGTATTTCCTCCAGCAAACTCTTCATAAGGGAGAAGAGTTTGCTCTTGAACATCAAAATCTCTTATAAATTCATTTATCATTTCTTACATATATATATATATAACATAAAAAATTGAATTAGTTAATTCAAAATGGTAACAATAATGTTATAAACAAAATCATATGTAGTTTGACATGTAAGGAGACGCTCATGCAACTCAATTAGTGTTGGAGGTCGTCCCAATTTCCGCTCCTAAAAGTAAATGCGTGCGCACACGCACCAACTGTATAAATTCTATTAAAAACTATAAATATAATTATGACGCTAAATTTAATTTGTATATCATTCCGACACAATGTGTTACAAATAGACACAAAGTCACACGTACGTGCTTCCACCCTTTTATGATTCACTATTTTTCTTCGTAACGTCACACTTCTTTGTTTAATCAGACTTATTCCACTTCAACCCCAATTCTGGTCATGTGATTTCATCAATCAAGCCGCGACAATAATCTTCACCACGATTTTGTGCCTCTAAAAGCATGTTGGAAATATTCACAACATTTAGTGTTAAAATTGGCCATAACTTATTTCTTTCAAGTATATTTCTCCTGCATTATAAAAAAAATGTCAGTGATAAATTATAAGGTTAATATCTCAAATAACCTCTGTAATTTGGATGAGGTATAACCCATTTGGGTTGGTTTGGTGGTATACTGGTATTGACTTGGAAGTATAATCTTTCTGAAGATCTTAGGTTCGATCCTCCTTAATGTCAGTTTGAATGAGCTAATTTAGCTTCTTCAAAATAAAATAAAATTGATCGAGGTATGAAAATAGAGCATGTAAAATAAATTTTTGACCAATATTCACAACATCAATATTGCGGCTCAAGAGGTTATCTTTATAATATGATAGATAGATATAAAAAAAAAAAAAAAATATTTTTTTTGAATTGTGATGTTGTCCATAACCTCTTGGCTCAAAGGAAATAGTACCTATAGTACATTTGCCTTTTGCATTTCCTTCCATTGGTTCTAAACTTGTTCTAATATTAGTTTTAAAGGTGGTCCACGACTTTCAATATCACCCTTAACAAGTTTTTTTTTATTCCTTCTAACTTAATGGTGTGATAGGAACCAACGATGAGAGTCCAACCACATTACCTTCCCACCAAATTTTAATGTGAATTTTTGTGTCTTCCATGCAAATAGGACATGTAAATTTACCATGTATATCCCATCCAAAAAACATCCCATAAACAAGAAAATCTTTAATGTACCACATCAAAGTTGCTCTCATCACAAAATTTTGTTTTTGCGCAATATCATATGTCGCAAAACCACTCCACAACCTCTTCAACTTGTCAATCAAAGGTTGTAAATAGGCGATATAAGACATATTTGCAGCATTGGTGCAAAATTGTGCTAGAAACTTCTAAAGGGTAAAGTCTTGTTGATCAAGCCAATACATAGGGTAATCAAAGCCATTTTCAATGATCAAGAAATGGGAAATAACTCAATAACACTTATGATTTCACACCATTAAATACCGTAACTATCACATAAGATGGGAGAGGCCAAATTATCAAGCATTCATAATAGAAGTTATTACAACCAGCCATAAGGGAGCTACATCTATAATATCTCATTAAACTCATATTTTGTGGTTTTTATTTTGGGAACTTGAATAATCTTATGTAAATGTCATTCAATATGAGGCTACTAAGTGTATTGCAAGAATACTGTAATGCTTGGCCTATAGACATGCCTAGGCTTTCCCTAGTTTGGTACCACTTACCATAAAACATCTCTTGTACATGCATAGTTGTTTTTATAAAGACTTTTTGAGTTATAAAAATGGATATTCGGCTTAACATGTCTCACCAACAAAGAAACCATGAGAATATGGAGTCTTGTACTGCTTTATTGCTATAGAGTAAATGATACAAAAGAGATATCTCATCCTTAGACATGTATTTACGAGGCAAAATGATATGGAGCGTTCATTATAATGATAAACTCTGATGATTCCGAAACACTTTAATCATTGCATATTTTCAAAACAAAAACCAAATCATTTTCAACCATCTTCCATTCTTTGATAAAAATCCAAAAATATTTCTTTATTTTCATACTTAGGAAATAAAAAAGGATACATTGAGATTCACAAGTCCGTGCGAGGTTGATATTTTATTTCGACGATAAAACCGTGCACTTGTAATGATATCAAATTTTTGGCAGTGTTGTCGGGGACTTGTGGAAAAACAAGGTGATTTTTTTTACAACTATTTTTCTAGAGTCATGATAACAATTGCTCTAAAGATATTTGTTAAAAAAATAAAAATAAAAATATATTGCAAAAAATCATTTTTGATGTTTTTGAAATATTGATCATAAACCTTCCAAATAGGGGCACAACCAATTTATTTACAAAAATGCACCTTCCAAATATAATTACTGCATATGATTTTTTTAATAACTATCATTAGGACATCTTTTAGTATTTTAGGAGGTTTTAAAAAGCCTCTCTCAAGTTCTCCTTCTCCAATAAGTAGGTCATAATTTTCTCTTATTAGAATCTCTCTTCTATTTTCTAGATTGAAAGGGTGATTTTAGGTTAATTTTCGACCTAAAATCATCGATCGTCATCTTTTTCACACTATTTTAATATAAATAAGTGATTTTTCAGATATTTAGATTTTTTCTCTCTCTCATGTTTTAGTGTGGTGTTATGTTGTTCGTCGTTTTGTGTTGCATTGTGTGGTTTACCATCTCATTACACCGTCCGTTTGGACCATATTAAAATATTGACTTCAGTCAATTAGAGGTTTAATTATTGATTTGAGCGTTATAGTTGCAAATCTGAATACATGAATATTATAGTCATTTTAATTTTATCATATTATTTATATATATTTTGTCATTGCATACTATTGACTTAAAAGTTATAAGTTTATTTATATATTTACCCATTACGTTTTTAACATGTTAATTATGTTATTGTATTTGATCTGACTGAATATCAATATTTTTTTTATCAAATAGTTTAATCAAAATGAATAAGTAAAAGAATGTCTGGAGTTTGAACCTTAATTATGCATATAATAATGCATGTTCAGTCAAAAAAATTTGCATTGTAAAAGAGATTATCCCGTCCGTATGTATGAGTTGATAGTAAGTAGGAAGCAAGAACGCGTCACCGCGCCGTTCGGTTTGTGTGGAATCAAATCTTGACAGACAGACGCTTCTATCACACTACTGTGTCAAAACGTGGGTTGACTTAATCACTTTTCTTTGCTCACCATTTTGCTTACGTCGGAATAGTTACTAAAAATATAATAAAATAACACAAGCCATTATTTACTAATTACTAGATCTTCTTTCTAAAAAATAAACACAAACTAGGATCTTTGAAAATTCAAAAAAATAGTATATTAGAAAAGGGAGATAAAATTGACTTGCTTTGAATTTCTATATTGTATAGTGTTCAAGAATAAATATGGATGGTTGATTTGTCAAAACAAAGTATGGTTTAAAAACAAAATTGGACTTTTTTATATTTTATAAATTTGAAACATTAGATATGACTATAAAAGAAAACAAAGTTTTCAATCTTTTATAGGGTATGGTTGAAGACCGAGGCAAGAGCCTCATTGCCGAATTTGGATTGCCTGAATATAGCAATTTCATGCATTTACACAGTCGACACAAGAAAAAGTGATTGTTTGAAATTAAACGTTCAAATTTTTATACACATTTTGAGTTATTAATGGGGTCTATTTTCCACTAATAACTCAAAACAAACATCAAAATACTGAGATTGAAATCAAGATGGTATGATTTTGACTCAACGGCCACTAAAGTGAATGCAAGGATTACTGACTACAACCGATCTAAATTCCTTATTGACTTACAAATCTATTTTTGAAATTACAGTTGCTCCCAATTAATCAAACACATGATAATCCAACATATTTTATTTTAATTAAAGTGAATCCAAATCTTATTGTTTCTCTTGCAAACCAAATAAGGGTAACCAATATTAATTATTTATAAGTCATTATCGGGCAAGTAGTTCAAGCAACATTGTCCCAAAATACTGAACAAAAATGCTGTGTGTTTGCAACACATGATAGAATATCCATATTGTTACTCTTTGAATTTCTTTCAAACTTGTCTCACTAGTGTCTTGTGATTAGACCTATGCCTATATATTATTTTTAAGGGTAATCGTAATAATATAGTATTATTTTGAAGGAAGACCCATTAGATCACCCACCCGTGCGGTGAACACCTAGATATGATTATAAATAATGCAACTCTAATTGTGATTACTTACCAGAAATTAAGTTTGAATAATTGTGTTTTGAACTACAGGTTGTCACCTAAAAATGAGGCAAATTAGCTGCTAGAGTGCAATTATTTATTTGGTGCAAAAGAAGGCTATATGCTAGTATAGTTTTTAAATTAATTATTGTCAATTAAGTATTGAATCTAAAGTTTTGATAGGAATGGTTTAAGACTAGATCAATCATGACATCAAACATCCTCATTTTATATTCCTTCTCAAATCAAACTAGTCAAAGTGTCCATAAAATTTTATGTATTGATCCAAACTTCTTAAAAAAATGAAAAGTAATCGTGCTACGGTGCTACCTTTCCTCGATCCCGATAGCGATACTTCTATAGGACAACAAGGAAGTGGCAGATCCGATTTGGCCAAAAGCAAGTAGTAAGTACTTTTTCAAACCCTAATTTAAGAATGATTATTTAGACATTCCATAATTTTTATACACATTTAGAATCTCATTTTATTTTTATCTTTATTTTTATTATATCTACTCGAAATCACCATGTCTCTTTTTCTTTTAGAATGTATATGTGATGTTCACCAAACATTTTCCTTTTTTATTACAGGAATTTGATTGAAACATTATTTTGAAGTTGAGAAATTCGAAAAACCACAATTTCTGTATACTTTTTTAAGAAAAGAATATGATGATCGCCTCTCATTGAGTTAAATAATCATCAATTTTCAATTGAGTTAAAGTGAGAGTGCAAGTACAAATAATAAATTGATCAGGTGGTAATAAGGTTAAAATTCAGTACTTGATTCATGCCTATGGAAAAATAAGGTTAAACAACAATGGAAACTTTGTACTAACCCACTTGGGTTGACCTAGTGGTATTGACTTGGGATCTGTGAGTGTGCTCCTCCTTGAGGTCTCAGGTCCAATTCCCTTAAGTGTCAATTTAGGTGTGCTAATTTAGCTTCTTAAAAAAAATGGAAACTTTGTACTGTTAAATACTAGTGTAACGCCCCGTGCCAAGCACGGGATACATTTTATTTAAAATTATTTAACAAGTTTTACATATTAACAATTTTTTTAAATATCATTGTTTTTGTTTCTTTTATTCATAATGTCGGCGTTATGTGATATTTTATCTTCATATTTAAAATTGAAACAATAAATCATCATTTATTGAGATAAAAAATGTTAAATTATATAAAGAGATGATTATTTTTGTGAAAGTGATAAAATATTTAACAAAAGTACAATTAATCCTAAAAAAAAACTATAAATAATTAATATATTCCTAAAAAATTAATCAATTAGTAAGAGTTCATATTAGATTTGGTTTATCAGTCATTCAATATATCCATTTATCAAATGGATATGATTACCTATGTTTTAATTTTCCACTCATAATATTATTTTTTAACTTAATTTCAATACTCTCTCAAATCCCAATTATAAACAAAAATACCTAAATTCAAAAATTTAGTTGTATCAATTATTATTCTGGGTTTCATAAATAATACAACATTCTCAAAAGTGTCATCTATTAAAACTTCCTTTCATGAGAATATAAAAGTCATTAAAAATAAACTTACATGAATTAAAATATATTTTAGGATAAATAACATTTTTTTATTTATAAATTGACGGCTTATGTAGGACACACCATAGATGCATTAAAATGAAAAGTAGGATAAGAGGGGGGTGCAAACCAAACCCTCAAAATGTTAAGACAATCTATAACATAGAAGACCTAGTCTATTCTTAATTTTAAAATATTTAGATATTAAATAAAGACACCAAAATACTGGTTTTTAATTTTAAAATTAGAGAAAAAACTTCATTTCTTTTTTAAATAAAGGGGACAAAGTATATTTGAATCTCAGATGACCGAACTCTACATGTAAATGGGCGCTCTTCACCCTGAAACGACAGAAACATGCTCGTTCTGAACTGTATACATGAGACACTTTGTAATCTTCAAGATTAGGACATGCAGTGAGGATTAAAGCCAAATCTCGATCAGTATCAAATTCCAAGAATTCGAAATGAAGAACCTTTTGTAATGGAAATTCAAGCGCAATTCAAAGATACACCCAACAACATTTATCTTTGTAGTGAACCAACGTAGTTTGAGCAGATAAGCGTTTTGCACTTCAAGATCGTCTATGGTAACTTAGGGATAAGAAGATAGCGAGCCCTCTCCGGGGTAGGATTCTTTGAACAATATGCCTAGACCAGATCTTGAGTGAAGGACTTAAATATTCCTTGTAGATGGTATGAGCATCTGTTATTTCAAGAGGAAACTGGCCTTCAAAACAACCCAGCAAATTCTGATTGACAAAAATACAAAATCTTTTATAATCGCCACATCAATTAATGATTTTTACTTATAAGCCAATTTAAAATGTTTTGGTTGATTGTGTGTGCAAAATTATTTTGTACCGTCTCACATTGTTAATCTATAACATCTATTCAATATCAGCATATCAGTGTATACGCTCGTATGTGCTATTCATTAAACATATTCCTTCTTGATTGAAGGGAATTTGTTGGAAACATTTGTTTTGAAGTCGAGAAATTTGAAAATCACATTTTCTAACACTCTTTTAAGAAAATAATGTGATCTTCAACCCTTATTGTTGTTCAAAACCGTTAAAATGAGGTGCAAATACGAAAAATAAATTTGATTAAGTGGTAGTGACTTGAGTCTCTTAAGTAAATGGTCAGAGTTTGTATATGACTCTTGCATATGAAAAATTCTTATTGAGTTTGATCTATGACTCTTAAGTAAATGGTAGTAAGAATTGGTTGGTTTTCTTAATAAGTGTGAAATGATTTTTTTTCCTTATAAATTGATGCGGAGGGAGTATATCTTTTAGTTCTACCCTAAATTCTAAGGTACATTCATGACATAGTTAAGAACCAATAATCATTGGGAGATGTATGAATAGAAATTTAGGTGGTTATTTTCGGACATCAAATATTTTTCCACCTACTAGTGGTTCTTGACTTTTGTTTCGTTCCACGACATTCAAGCAAAATACTCCATCCGTTTTATCATACTTGTTATTTTTGGAGAATAATTTTGTTTCACTTTACTTGACACTTTTAAATTTCAATGCAACACTAATTATTGGTTTGCCAATAATACTCTTACCTATTTACTGTAGAGAGAGAAATAATAGAATGAAATAATAAATGGTTAATGATATTACAGAAAAAACACAGAATTTAATAAATACTAGCAGAATTTATTTAATTCTTGGTAAGTGTAAATTCCTAAAAAATGACAAGTATTGTGAAATTTAAAAATTATTATGAAAGTTGAAACTATTATAATTGTCTCATTTTTATAACAATAAATTTACATCAAATATATACATTTATATTTTAAAATAACATTTTGGTCTCTTAAAAAAAATAACAGTTTGGTAAACGAAATTTAGTTGAAATGGATAGTGAAAATCTTAAGCATTTAAATTGATGTTTATAAATTATGAACTTTTTTAGAGAGGAAATTATAAACTTATAGACACACATATGTATATAAATCTCATTTTTACATGGAAATATTTATGTCATTTACAAAATATGTATCTTCAACTTATCTCAATTTTCATTCATTCAAATAAGAGAGAAATTTTAACCTTTTTTTTCTTCATTATCCATTATACCCATATCAAACAACCAGTAAAATCAAATAAACATTGTTGATTTTTTTTATTCACTTTTCATTTCTTTAGCTTTCATAGTCACACCTATTTAATTATTCGAATGTATTTTTTCTTAAATTTTTTGTTGAACACACACGCATGCGCGCGCACATGTTTAAACGCATTTTTCACCCTCTAATTTTGGCTTCCTATTAAAAAAAATAGTCAAAGTCCCCCTCATGTTCAACCCCTTTTGCAATACATCAATTTTGACTCGGTCAATCCTACTTGTCACGCCACATAACTTTAAAAAAAAACTTAGTTGTGTATTTTTTGAATTAAAAAAAGGAAAATTCACGCATGTAATTACATAATTAATAAAAATAGCCATATTGTAGCCTAAAAATCTAGAAATTCTATATCATCCTTCCCAGTTTATCCTTCATTCATATCATCCTTCTCAGTTTATCCTTCATTCATCGTGAAAAACAAAATGGGATACAACAACACTCTTTTGCTCGTCCTTTTCTTATCGTTTTTTTTTTCACTCTTACAAAATAATCCCCGACGTCATCATCTGCCGCTCTTCCCACCATTTTACCCAACCCCGCCGCACCACCTACACCTACAACGAACCCAACCTACCACGACCACATCTATCAAAATTCTGAATCCCAAAAACTTATCGGAATCCCTTTCATATTCTTCACTCTAAACCTTCACTAACACGATACACCTTAACTGACTTTTCAAATGGAGGGGTTAATTCATAAACAAAATCCAATACCTCAACTCTAAAATTTAGATCTAGTTTCATCAATTTTATTTAAAATTATGGTTTCTTTCATCTTTCTTCAGCTTAGCGTATGCTACAACAACAATAATCAGAAGAATTAGAACAACCATGTAGATATTTGTCGCCATTTGAGTTTTGTTGATAAGAATGTAATCACTCGTAAGGTCCAATCGATTTTTCACCATTTGAGTTTTAGTTTCTTAAAATAACATGTGAATGAATTCAATCGATTTTGCGTGTAAAATCTTCATTTCACTAAATTCAAATGAAAACATGAAGGAAGTAATTGACCATGGTATTAATTGACCATGGTTGCTTCTCTTCTCTGTATTCCAAATTCAAACACCAACGTGTCTTCGAAATCCGGGTTCGAAGTTGCTTGTTTCATTCTCGCCGAAAAGGCATAAATTTTGCTCTGATTTGGAACTGCTCAATATCACCGGAATCTGGGTTGGAAGTTGGTTTGTATTGCATAGTGATGAGAATGTAAATGATAATAGCTAGTTTACACTTTAATTGTTGTACAAGTAATAAACCCTAGGTAGTTATATGCTACAACTGACATATGTTAGTCTACTATACACTAAGAATATTGTATATATATCCATTGTAATGATTAATTCATCAATGAGAATTCACATTTCATCATTCTTCTTTGTTTCCTAATAGTTTGCTCCGAACTTGTTTTGGATTGTTCTACGTTTACTTACCCTCTTCTTTTAACCTGCTCGAACGCCACCAGATCACTAAAATCTGGGTTGGGTGTTGTTCTTTTTCATACATGCTAGAAACTATGAGTTTTGCTCCGATTTGATTTTGAAGATGAAAGTGTGAGTGTTGTTCGATTTGCTCTGATTTGAGTCATGGCTAGATAAAAAATATGCGATTTTGCCAGAAAGTGTGAGTTTTTCTCCGATTTGGATCGAAGATGAAATTATGAGTGTTTCTATTTGCTCCGATTTGAGTTATGGTTAGATAAAAAATTTGGGATTTGTTTAAAGGTTTATGGGTTTTAGTTGTATTTGATGAAGAAGAGATGAAGTTCGTCTAGGTTGGTGGCAAGGAAAGAGAGAAATTTGCTTTTAATTTCCTTTTTTAATTATTTTATTTTAATAAATGGTGTGCTAGATTTTGTATTTAATTCAAAATTTTAAAACTACATATGCGTCATCTGAATCAACTAAGTGAGATGTCACATCTGCGTTAATTGAGTTAACATTTGTGTTTTGAAAAAGGGATTAAACATAAAGGACGACTTTTGTTTTCACACACACGCACACCCACACGCGCGCACGGGTGCACCAACACACACTGACACAAACACATACATACATGAATACATATATATGTATGTGTGTGTATATAATATTTTTTGTAAAAATATTTTATAAAAATAGTAATATAGAATATAATTTCCATAAACAAAATGGTAAGTTTTTTAAATTATGGCATTGATGAATCCAACGAAGAAATTTTTTTGGGTGAGGAAGTGTCCGAAGTTATTTTTTTTCTTTTTAATTACAAAGGAAGTTTCAATCAATTTTCAAACATTCATACATATATCATATAAGACAATTTCACTCAGTGTGGTATGATTGGTTGAACATTATATAAGACACTTTCGCTCACCATGGTATGATTGGTTGAACATAATAGAGAAGAGAGATAGGAGTTAAAGAAAATTTTAAACAGAGATAAATAAATATTCTTAATGGGTTTAAGATAAAAATTAGTGAAATATTCTTAATTGGTTTAAAAAAGATAAAAATTAGTGGGATCCACCACTTTTTGCAACCTCATCAAAGTAAGGAGAAAAAAGAGATGCACATGATACAAATGAGTTTAGAATCCTCTCCATTCATATTTCATATATAACTTTTATTTATGCTTCTAATTACTTTTTTTTTTATATCTATGCTTCTAATTGCTTACTATTCATTGTTATTATTTCAGCCATTTCAGTACTTTAAATAATTAATATTTTTCTTATACACCAAACATGATCTCACATCATTATTTGTTGTTTCTTGCTTCAATCCCACACCACCTATTTAGCTCTTGACACTTTTTATCCATAACCAATGTCACCTAGTAAAAGCAGCTCAAATCAAATCCATGAATGATAATTAATATGCTAGCCGTATACATTTCTTTCAGTTAACATCCGTTCATTCTTTTTCCATGACTTTGATGAGTAACACGAAAGTGAGTAATGCGAGAGATGACCAATGAAAAGATGGGGGTCTTGTTGAATGAAATGGAAGGGATAGATGTAATTGTCCCATCTCATGTAGGGGTCCTGATGTGGACTAACACACTTGGCTCCACAGCTGCGGTTAGAAACTCGATCATACACTGTTTTAGTGTTGTGTCGTGTCACACTTGCATGTTTGTGTTTGCGTATGATAGATTTAGCTTGATCTTGATTGGGTTTGCTTTGTTAAATGTTGCCATGCCTATCAAACCTAAAATCTCACTCCAATTAGGAGGCGCGCACAATACACTAGCTATAACATGCACGACCATTGTAGGAGGTATTTGATAGACTTGTAGTCAATGGTAAATTCATAATTTTCCTCTTGTGGGGGCTAGAAAATAGTTTTCATATTTTGACTTAAAATATATGTTAAATACATCTTTAAGTCCTTTTATTTTAAAAGAAATTTCCTAATTATTCCTTTAAGTTTTAAATAAGTCATTTTAGTTGATAAACTATTTCACCGTTACCTATGTTGTCAGTCTTCATTTAACTGATGGTGATCTGACCGTTAAGTTGCTGATTTGGATCAAAACAATACGTTTCAAAGATTCCAAGTAGTCAAAACGTTGCGTTTAATTGTCACAAATGATAATTTATATGGTCAGAAAGACAGCTATCACCTTTCGAGCCTTTAAAATGTATCATTTTGATAAGTGAGCAACTTAACGGCCACATCAGCATTAACAACAGGGGACAGTGAAATAATTTATCAACTAAAAAGACATATTTAAAACTTTTGAAACTTAAATAACTACCTTATGAATTCTGTCAAACTAAAATGACCAAAAGTAATATTTAGCTTAAAAATTATTACTAACTTTTACAAAATGCATAATTATAATGAAAAAAAAGAAAATAAAAACTTATATAAATTACAATTGTCCTTTAATGTTGTTTATATTCTAAGAATGTTCAATAATGTTTTCATTGGCTAACATATGTAACCAAACAATCATGCATCCAGCTACTCATTTTCAACATTTGTAACCAAACAACCATTCAGCTGCTCATTTTACATACTATTGCGCATCCCATCTTCACAATTTCATGGAAGAGAAAGATATAGGAAAACGCAATTGGAGTAATGAGAAGTTGGAAACCAATAAAATTAAACTTGTATTGTGGTGAGTAGATAAGTTTAAGTTAGTGAAATCTAATTACTTTTATGGGAGCTAAAAAATGATAGCACTATTAAAAGAAACTTTGGTTTTCTTGTGGGGGCTCAAGCGCCCCAATGCACTCAAAAGTGCAGCCTTGCTTATAGTTGTGGAGGACGGCAACGTACGTATGATGCTATATATTAATATTTTGTTCCTATGCAAATGTTTTTTTAATTTTTTATTTTGACTGAAATGTTTTTTTTATTTGAAAGTGGGAAATGGTAGTATTTAAACGTGATTTAGATCATTGTTTAAAGCGGGGGAAGGTATTGCAAAATGGGTGTTGGGATGTTACAAAATGTGGTAATTCATGATAAAAATGGAGGTGGTGATTTGTTTAGGGGTAATAAACTGACTCAAGATCTCTGCTCTACTTTTTTCTCGTATTTCTTCCTCTAGGTTGTACATTGTTTTCCAACCAATTTATTTATGTACTTGAATCTTTCTTTGCTTTTCTATCTAGCCTCTAAAACACTTTATATGCCACTACTTTTTTAGTAGAGGATAAATGAGTATGAACGGGGGAAACAAAGGGGGAAGAAGATATGACATTTTGCTCCGATGTCTATTATAAAATAAAGTTTACTTTTTCGATTCATTTAATTTATTTAATAAATATATCGTTTATTAAATAAACCTAAAAAGTAAATTTTCTATTATAATAGAAACTAACGGGAATACATTTTTATTAGTGATGTGGCGACACATGGATGTATAGATCAGTTTATTAACTTAATAGACCAAATATAAGCACCTTTATCATAGATGGTTCATGAAAGTAACTAAAGTGGTTAATAGAAAATACATCCAAAGAGTTTTCTACTTTGTAGTTTTTGTGGCAAACACATTACACTTTTATTACCAACTGAAATGAGGGTTTATTTGAAACTTACAAGATGTGCTCATATAGTTGAGTACTACTTAATTAAAGCTATCTATAACTTCATAGATAAATAATCAGATTGTTAAACTCAAGTGATTAATAAACATCGATTAATAATGAGTTGTTTGAGAGGATAAGAATTTGAATTCCTAGTGAGATAATCATTTTTTTTGTTACAAAGCTAAAGGAAAACAAACAAAAAGAAAATAGGTAACTACTATGAATATCTTTTATTCTTTTATGTAGTACAAGTACCCTTCTCATGACATGACTAGACTTATATATTTTAATTTTTAATACATTTCTATCACACGTACACTCAAAAGGTGTAATTTATAAAGGGCATGTCCACAAAACTTGGTTGAACTTGAATAAGAGAGGGGCACACAAGAAAATCTGTCAGCAGAGTTTAGAGAGAGAGAGAGAGATGGATTTGGGATGTGGTGATGACGGTGGTGGACCATGTGGTGCTTGCAAGTTTTTGAGAAGAAAGTGTGTGAAAGGTTGTTGCATATTTGCACCATATTTTGAGTCATCAGGTCAAGGAAGTGCTCATTTTGCTGCAGTTCATAAGGTTTTTGGTGCTAGCAATGCTGCTAAGCTACTCACACGCATTCCAGTTCATAAGCGTCTTGATGCTGTTGTTACTCTCTGCTATGAAGCTCTTGCTAGGGCTACTGACCCTGTTTATGGTTGTGTTGCTCACCTCTTTGCTCTTCAACAACAGGTATACATACATATTATATGAGTTTTGTTTTGATGCAGTGCATAACATTTTATACTATAAACAAATCACTAACTTCATTTTCTTCCTTAAAAGTTACTTCACAAATTCAAAAAAAATTCTATTAGTTCAAATGCAGCTAATGTATATTCTCAAGGTTTTGGAGTAATGCACTCTCCTTATTAGTTTCCTTTTAGTGGTCTCTTTTGTGTAAACAATATAATTCCTATTTATATATGTCATTTTTTTATTAAATATTAGTTTGTCAATAATATTCTTTGGTAGAAGAATGGTTTAATAAATGGTTAAATGATTATAAAAAAACAATTAATTTTATTAATAATAATAAAGTTTATTAATTGTAAGAACTAATGCAAATAAGTATCCTAACTGGTATTTTTCTTTAGATATATGAGTATGAGGTCCAGACAAAAAAAAGAAGGTATAAGAGTATGAGAGCGGGGAAGAAGAAAGATCATATATTCATAGGGATAGGGATTAGTTGCAACATCAAAGCAATAATTTTTTTATTCCTGAACAAATTAAAGCAATAGTTTATTTTTTTTGAGCAATAAAGTTAAATGCTGTAGAGTGTGTACTTTTCTAAAGCAGTGGCATGACAAAAATCACTATTCACTATTATGCATTGCACGTATGCCAAAATTTATTTTACATTGCATAGTATTGTATTGAGTATGTTCTGTTGGGTTTGATGCATTTGTCAGCTCTGGTTAGGTTTTATATGGAACGAACACATACACTAACTCCGCATTCCCCTTTCACGGTAGGTAATGTAATGTGCATGTCTTGTGATTTCAAAGGCATAATATAATTAAGGACACGATCAAACATATATTTACCACTAGACTTACCCCACTAGACTTACCATGAAACTTAGTTCCTCACATTCATGTGATGATTACAGTGAAACTTAATTTTTCAAAGAATTTGATATAAAAAGAAATAGTAGTCAACATTGTGGAAGTGCGAAATGTTAATAGTACCTTTAGGACACTCTTTAAGGACTTTAGGACTTTAGACTGTACTCTCTTCGTCCCTATATTTAAGCATCCATTTAACTATATTTTTGTCCCTAAATGTAAACACCTTTTCAAATTACTGGATGCATTTATTATTATTATTTTCCTAAACATGCCCCTAATTAATATCACTAACTTACCTTGAAATATGAAAAGTCAAATTTAATACACATACAAACAAATGACATTTTGGTAATATTAAAACAAAATAGACACATTAATTGCATAACAACTTTTCTTAAGAAATGTGAAAAATGCAGAAGGTGCTTAGATATAGGACGGAGGGGAGTAAGTTTTTATGAAAATTTGTACATTCAATGCATTGAAAATTGAAGTATTGAACATTTCAATGAATAGTTTCTTAATTGAAAAACCTTCAGGAGTGATTTTAAAACACTCGTTAGCAAGACCCAATTAAGCACAATTTATGTCGACCACACAATATTGAAATATGATGACGAGGGTAAGAACAATTTTTTTCCAATATCTCACTCTATCACCCACTCTTTAATTAAGTGAAATCAACGGGCTTTTGATACTTTAAAGATGGTTCTCACATGAAGTGATGAGATTCACATATGAATTTCACACAACAACAAGAGAGTACATATTGTTCCTAATAGTTGTATTTATACATTAATTTAAAGTTCAAGTGTCATAAAATAGTGTTAGGACCCGATTGTTACCTTATCTTTTGTGAATTAGAAAAACATAAATTTTAGAAGTTCAACTTATTTTTTACAAAAAAATTATATAAAAAAAATCTGAAATTGCTTTGAAAAAATGTTGTTTTTAGTAGCTTCTTTTGAAAATTATTTTTAATAATTAACATTTTTTAAATAAAAAATGATTTTCTAAAAAGACAATCTCTAAATTATTGGATATCAAAATAACTTTCTTATAATTAGTAACAAATGACCTTTAATGTCATGGCTAATACATTACACAACAATGGGGTAATGACAAACTCCAACATTATCCTAAACACTAATACTGATGTAGCTGTTTCATATGCCCTAATTGATCATTTATATGGTATATGAGTTTTTTTAGATAACTAATAGTTTAAATACAATTATATACTTAATTAATTACAGGTTGTGGAGTTGCAAGCAGAGTTAGCCTATGTACAAGCCCGTCTTTCAATATTGAATCGCATCTCTGAAGATCCTCAAAGCTCTTCAATATCCCCAACTTTGCATTCATCCTTACTTCATCATTTGTCATCAAACAATGAAACTTCTTACATGTCCATGCACTTTGGTCATCCTCTTCAAAATCAATATCATCAAACACCTTTTGAAAATCCATCATACTATTCCTATCATCAACAATTTCATGACCAGGAATTCCAAGCTTTGCCTAGAGATTTTTAGCTCTCAATAGGATGCATGTTATCTAGTTGTACCTTGTAAGTCAATATTTGACAAAAATGTATTATGGTATGCAACTACAAAATCGATGGGTTCTTCATTCCTTCTTAAAGAAAGTTTTTGCTTAGTTACATCTAGGTGACTCTAAAACACGTCCACGATTAAAAGTAACAATGTGAATGCATTAAGCACAATGGCGGATCTATGTACAATGTTAAGGCCTAAGGTGTCTAGAAAATAAATGTTTTAAATTAAATTGTAAGGGATAAAATACAAAGCAGACTGTTGTGAAATACATCATATTCATATTTTGAAAAGGAATCATTGTCTTGTATATTATAGACTATTTTAGATTGGAGTATAACTTTTTTAGGGGTAATTGGCGTGTATTTTGTAAAAGCTTAAACAAATCTTATGAAAATATAATATAGACTATTTTCTCGCCCCCGTCAAGAAAAGCTTATGAATCAGTCCCTGATTAATATTATACATTTTTTTTGAGTAAGATTAATATTATACATACACATGCAACAGTCCTCATTCATAAATGTTGAATTAATTTTATTTTTTTTGGTCTAGTGAATTAATTATTTTTATTTTTTATATATAGTTATATGAAAGATTGGTATTTTGTACTTGTCAATTTTGTCCAGTTCGATGAGCTGTGTTGTGAAAATTGCTCTATACCCTTCAAAAAAATGTCCTCCCACATCTAAAAAAGACCAGAATACCTCCAACGACGGTTAATTTCCGTTTGCTTCTAAACTAAAATGTTAAAGACCGAACGGTACTTAATTGTTATTTGAGGTATTTAAAGTTGTGTGGGAGAGCAAATTTGTTGGTGAGATGAGCAACCATCTTGTGTTGTAGGATGAGTTGAACTCCGTAATTGGAGGCCCAAAAAATTAGGCCATTATTGTTGAATTCTGCTCTTTACCCAACCAAAAATGCTCATTCCCAACTGTGTGAGTTAACTCCCCCCACCCCACACACACACTTTGAAGAAGGAGCATACAATAGTTGCAGTAGATCGACTTGAAGCACACCTTACTTGTTCATACCACCAAAATCACTTATAATTTCTTAAAGTCTTATTGAATATCACAATTTTTTTTTTATCACCAATAAGTCCTTTAAAATCTATTGAAATCGTTATTCAATATAGCCGCTTAAACTTTTGTATAAACTAAAAGTAGATTAAAAAAAACATAGTTTGGAGGACAAAAACCTAATCCAGGAAAAGGAAAAAAAAATACATTAAAAAGTGTTATGAGATCCAACTCTAGAATGGGTATAAAAAACATCTTATAGTTTTTCTTTTTTGATTTTTTCTTTAGGACTTACGTTTTGATACATGAGACATTTTTTCTTTCAATTTTATCCTCCACTTAAAATTCTTTTTTACTATTTTTTCCTTTCTTACCAACCAACTATCTTAGTTGTTAAATAATCGGATAAAGTTTACAACTACTATTTTATCGATAAAAAGTGAAAATACAAACGACATTTTTTTTGACTGTCTTGACGTTATTGCGTATAAATTAAAATCCAAGATATTTTTTTACAAAAAATTTCCATTCATAATTATAATAAGATAAGATAAACTAATTAACTTAAAACATCAAACCGTGAGAATAAAAAGAAATCAAACTATGACTGAGTTTCTTAAAGAAGAGTTTTTCCACCTATTATAATCTTATCTGGTTTGAAAGATTAGTTTTTACGGTATACTGCTCAAAAACACTCAATTTTTTTAAGTGACTCATAAAAACTCGATTAAATAAAAAAACATCAAACCATGATTAATAAATTCATAAATAAAAAATCTTAACGTTTAAGAAATGTTTGAAGTTATTTCTAATTTTTGAAATTCAAATGTTTGACCCATAAATTAAATCAAATTAAATAATACTACTCCCTATTTATTACACCTCATGAATACTCATGATTATTAAACGACGTGTCAATATCCTATTGGTTGAGTCCATAGAAAACGGCTCCTCCTACTCCGTTTCCCTCCCAAAACCGATTTCGATTCTTTCACACATTGCTCGTTGCTCAAAAACCCTTCTTCTTCATTCTTCACATTTCATTTCCATTTTGAAAACCCTAAAAAATTTCCCAATTCGTCTTCGATCGTGATCAGGTTCGATTTCATTCTCATTTTCGCTATTCAGCCATGTCTGCGTTTTTTTTTTTGCCTTTTCTGATTTACTACTCTCTTATCCATTTTATGCTGATATGCGATTGTACTTATCTCTGTAGCATATACACATATACTTCTGATTGAAAGCATGTTTCGTATTTTTTCTAATTATTATTGGTGTCGACATGTGAGTGTTCGTGTTCGTGTGTGTTGTGTCTGGTTTCCGTGTCTGTTAAAATAGTATTTATTTGAGGTTCAATATATTTTGTTTTGAAATTATATGAACCTTGAGTAACAATGCCATTGATTATTATTCTTGAGAAGAAGTGACAAGTGAGTAATATGATTGATTTATACAATATCAATGTGATTCCCATTTTATGATTCACATCATTGTTATTTTTGCGGAGGGCAAGGGGAATATACATAATGTTCTGTTGATTGTTAATTGTTCTATGATGTCTTGTTAATTTAATTGTTATTGTTCTATGTTTTGTTAATTGTTATGTTCATTTTCCTAGTTTTTAATCCTAGGTTTAATTGTGACTTTCAATGTTTAGTTGTATTTAAGTAGAACACATGTTTCACATTTCCTTGTTGTCATGTTGATTTTTTTTGTTTTGTTTTACAGCACAAAGATTTTCGATGTTCGGCAAACGCAGCAGTCAGTTTTCTCATCAAGAAACAATGTGTGAATCGTTGCTCAAAGAACTTCAGGTTCTCCCTCTGTTGTCTATGTTGTGAAGAAGCTCTTTTGTTTCATCTAATTTTCCTTAATAGTTAAAACATCATTTGTGCTGCTGCTTCTTCTATAGAATCTTAGGAAAAGGACTAACATTGTATTACTTTGATTTGATTTTTGTGTGTTGAATGTAAGGTAATATGGGATGAACTTGGAGAATCAGATTCTCATAAGGATGCAATGTTGCTCGAAATAGAACAAATGTGTCTGGATTTGTATAAGAAAAAAGTGGACGAAGCTAAACTGCATAAGGCACAACTTCAGCATCAAATTGCTGATTATGAAGAAGAAATTGCTTGCATTTGTTCTGCAATTGGTGAACAGTCACCACTTGTAAGTCTTGTTGGCATTCTACATTTGAGTTTATGATTTAGCCATTCTCTTGGTCACAGCAGAGGCGGAAATTTTTCAACTAACAAACTTCCATTGTTGTGTCCTAGTTTGAGCCTAAGTCTTGTGGAAGCCTGAAGAAAGAACGTGAAGCTGTTATTTCACAACTTGAGGAGATGCGCAAGTTGAAAACGGAAAGGAAGAAGCAGTTTATGGAAGTCTTACATCAGTTGCAGAATATTTCAAGTGAGCTCCATGGCAGTGCAGGGGTTAATGCAAACTTAGATGAGAAGAACTTATCTTTCGAAAAGCTCAAAGAATTGAAGATGCAATTACTTCAATTTCAAAATGAAAAGGTCATTTTTTCTCTACTCCTATGTTATTTGTTGCCTGAATATTGCCCATGTAATTTGTTAACGAAGTTATCTTTTATTTTCTTCCAAACCCATGACTTTTTCCCTAAGAAAGATACTAATAATTTTCAAATGTAAATTTGTAAAAAAACCTTTCAAATGTTAATTGCTCAGATTTTTCTCTTAAATTGTGGCAGGCCAGTCGACTGAAACAGGTATCTGAACTACTTGACTCTCTTAGTTCATTGTACTTGGTTCTCGGTCTGGATATGAAAGACAAAATTTGCGAGATTTGCCCAACTATGACTTCTACTGCTACAAAAGATGTCAGTGACCTTACATTAAAGAGTTTGTCTTCTGAAGTACTGAGTTTGAGAGAGGTTAAAATGCAGAGAATGCAGAAGGTCAGTATTCTTGCTCATACTTTTCATCTTGTACAAAACCAGTTTTATTCAGCTAGAGTTTCTAAATTTTCATGCTGTATCAGCTTCAAAGTTGTGCAACTTCACTGTTAGAGTTGTGGAATTTGATGGATACCCCACTTGAGGAACAGCAGAAATTTCACAGCATGACCAGTAAAATTGCTGCTTTGGAATCTGAGATTACTGAGCCTAACATACTATCGATTGACAACATCGTCTACGTGAGTTTGTTTCTATCTCATTGTCTTGGTTCTGTTCTTCTATTTCACCTGAAATAAATTGGTTTCGTTTTTGTGATTAACTAAATGGGCTATTTTCCTTGCAGGTTGAGAGAGAAGTTAGAAGGCTTGAGCAATTTAAATCAACCAAAATGAAAGAACTTGTGCAGAGAAAGAAGGCGGAGTTAGAGGAAATATGCAGGAAAACGCATTTGACTCTACAAACAGTTTTTCCTAGTGGACATCCAATAGAGTCTATTGACTCTGGTAAGAGTTTTCATTAGTTTTTGAAGATTCCCTGTTAGTTGTATCACAATTTCACATTACTGACTTGAAGTTCTTCAAGGATAAATTTTAATTGACCAATTTGTAGGTCATAATGATTTGGTTGAATTTGTTATGAACAAAAGAGATATGACTAAATTAAATTTCTCTTATTCATATGGTTGCACCGTTGCACCAAAATTTATATTTTCAAACTACTTCGTTATTTTGATCGTAGTGTGCTATGAACCTCATTGTATCTCCTTATCCTGTTTGAAAATTACTCTGCAGAATCTGCAATTCATGAACACGTGTTAGAACAAATTGAGGACCAAATTTCAAAGACAAAAGAAGAAGCTTTCAGCCGGAAAGAAATCCTTGAAAAGGTTGAGAAGTGGTTGGCTGCTATTCAAGAAGAAAGCTGGCTGGAGGAGTACAACAGGGTGAGGCGTTATTGTTTTTGACAAAAATGAATTTTCCATATATGATTTTTGTCATGCTTAAATTTTTTCTTTTGATTATTTTGGTTTGTAGGATGATAATCGTTATAATGCTGGAAGAGGCACACATCTTGCCTTGAAACGAGCTGAGAAGGCGCGTGTTTTATTAAACAAAATTCCTGGTGAATATCCCTCTACATACAATAATTCTTCAAATATATTACTATCAAGGTTATGTTATTACAATAGGCTAGATTTGGAAATGATATGTTGAAGTTGGCTTATTGATTCATGGTTGTCTACATATTGTTAACTGCGATATTCAGTATTGATTTAGCGATTTAGCTAATGAGTAAGATGCGCTAAGAGCAGTTTAATTTTATATATAGTTCATGAATTGCGTGGTCTTTGTCCTCATTTGACCTTTATTCTATTTTGTATATATACCATTTCAACAGGAATGGTAGAGGCATTAACTTTAAAAGTTGCAGCATGGGAGGAAGAAAGAGGATTAGAGTTTTCGTACGATGGAGTGAGTAATTTTAACAGAATCATTTGTGCAAAATTTATGAATTAGGCCTCCTATATAATGTATTACGTTTTTCTCATAAAGTCAACACCTTAGATGTTATGCCTCATACATTTTTATGCCTTTTTGTTCATGGATGTGTGTTAAGACTCGACTGCTTTCAATGGTTGAAGACTACAACACCTTAAGGCAGGAGAAAGAGAATGAAAGGCAAAGGCAGAAGGTATTCCACTAAATGTAGTAGATGGTCTAGCATTCCCTTCTTGACATTTATTTGTTCCAATTCATTGTCTACAATTCAATTATTTTTGACTTGTTTTTGTATAAATTTTAGGATGAAAAGAGACTAAAGGGACAACTGTTGGCAGAGCATGAAACACTTTTTGGGTCAAAACCCAGCCCAAGTAAAAGTGGCATTAAGGCTCCTAGATGTTCAACAGGAATTCCAAATACCAGAAAATTTTCTGTTGGTGGTGCTATGCTTCAGGATCGAAGGCAATCAACTCTTATTCAACAATCTAACAGAAAAGGTAATACAACCAAGACAGCATGCCATTCAACTCATTCCTCATATCTCATATCTTTAAAAAAAAAAAAATCTAAGGTGAAATTTTTTATGCATTGTCATTTGTGACTTTTGCAGGAAAGGGTACCTCTAAGGTTTATGATCATTCAGCAAAGAAGACACCACAAAGTGCAGCAAAGAGAATTGGAATTCAGTCACCATTAACAAGGAAGCCTCTCTCTCCTGTTTCTTCCACAGTCCTATCTAAAGCCAACATAAAAAATTCTCAAGGGCCTAAGAAAATACTTAATGTTGCAACAAAACCAATCCTGCAAAAAAGTGAAATGCTAATAGGAACTCCTCCTTCCAAGCCATTGATTGCTGGTGATGAAGAGAACAGGACCCCAAATAACATGGAACCTTCCATTCCAAGCACTCCTCTGACTGTCCCTATGTTGACTGTGGCTACACCAGACACTTCTAAGGCTGCTGCAAAGATTGCTCAATCATTTGAGTATTCATTTGAGGAGCTGAGAGCTGGTTTTGTTGTACCGAAGACTCATGCTCAATGACTCGGTAGTTTGGAGAGGAAGTTTAATCAACACAAAGACAGCTAGGTTGCTGACAAAATCACTGTTTTGCAATAGCAATATACTATCCTTTATCGACTCTTTGAAGAGTAAGACTGGTTTGGTGCTTCACTAAGCACATGTTTGTTTTTGGTTGAAACTTGTCAAAAGTTAAAGCACATTCTTATTACTGTAATGGGATTCAGTGTTTTTTTAATCAAGTTAATACTTCTGACTTGATCCAAAAAATTGGGTGGAAGGATGGTTCTTTTGGGTCACATGGATGTTGGATTGAGGTATTCCTGTTTTTTGTTTAGCTTTTCTTCTCCGAGTTTTCTACTTCCTTTAACGTGCGGATGTATTGAACATAAATCACTTAACATTGAACTTAATTTCAGTTAAAATCACTTTAATATGTAAAGGTTGAGGTTCAAACCATAGATTCTCTACCTATTCATCTTAAGAGGTGAATTTTTAATCATAAAATTATTTGACAAAAAAATTATTGTTGCAAATGCCAATAGGGTCTTAAGGTTAATATTTTTCTTGAATGTTTAATTATTTAATAAGTATTGAAATCACTTTTAGGAGGATTCATTTATTATATTTATTCATTTTTCAACCATTTCCATTGAGATAATTTGGTTGATTTCAGCAATGTTACTACAGTAAGTAGAAGCAGGGGCGTTTTTAGGGCCCAGCTAGTCTGGGCATATGCCCGGGCTCAACCGATACTTTCTTTGTATCGCTACAAGAAATTTGACTTATAGTGACAGATAAAATCCGTCACTATAGGGCAAATTTCCGTAGCTAAATCTGTCTGTCATTGCCAAATGGCTGTCACTTCATGTTTTCCACATTTACCTACGGAAAAAACATAGCTAATTCTAAGGAGACCATTTTGAAATGCATTATGGACCTCTACGGTTTGGCTTTCACTAAAATTTATCATTGTTTTTTTTATATTTTATATTCTACTATAAATTCTAAAGATGAATAATTCATAAAATTACCACTAAAATTAATTTAATCAATATAATAAAATATTATAATTAATATCATTGGAATTTGAAATCGATTACTATAATCAATTTTTAGAATAAATTGTTGAAGTGACTTAACTAGAATAATTCTCCTTAACTATGAATTATTATACAATTCACTCAAACCAATACTCAATACTCACAAAAATACTCAATACTCACATAAATCGAAATCTATATATATACTCCATTGCTCATTTAATTTATGGTAACAATCCCTTCATTCATAAAAAAAACTTACAATCACTTTATACATAAAAAAAAAAACTTACAATCACTTCTACAACAGGGCATAATTAATTAATCAGATTTTAACTTCTAATTTGTGAATCTTCAACAATAGCGGGTGCACCAAAGCTATTATCAACATAAGCAAATGTTGGAAGTACACCGGTTATCAAGCCATGTCAATAAGTTAGTAAAATAATCTTATAAGCCTGTGAGAAAGAATTGTTACCAACATGATCGACGAGGTGTGGTTCAATGACTTGATGATATGTTATATCGAGCGGAAGATATTCAAGTCATTTGATGATGTTGATATTATTCAAACATTCATCGAAAGAGGTCTCGGAAAGGGCATTTACCTCATAATTTTATTTAGCACACTATTGACAAGTTATGTTTCATCTCTCTTATTTCAAATTGTACTTTTATCGACAAAATAACGAGCCTCTTTTATTTCAATTTATGACTATTTATATATTATGTCGCATGTGAATTTACGATCAAAATTTTGTCCAGATTCAATAAAATTCCTAACTCTGCCCTTGAGTAGAAGTCAGTCTTGAATTAAATTCTACCAACCAAACACCTAACCCACTTTTGACCACATGAGTCGTTGTTTTTCTTCCTGTCCTATGTGCGAATGTGAGTGTGATACTGCATACATATCATATAATATCTGTTAGACAAAACAGAGAAGATTTTTAGTGTTCTCTTACCATGTGAAATATTTTAAGACAAGAATTCAAAACACTAAACTAACTCTCTATTTCCACACTACTTTAATAAAAAAACTCTCTTTCCACATGTTCTACGTAGAAGAACCCCACAAACCAAATAAATAAACATCCATTTTAGGCTCACAAATTGATGATACTCATGTTGTTTTTGAAGTTTCTATATGAAATAAAAACATTAAAACTTTTTGGTCATATTTGCGTTAGCTCCTATCGTTTACAAAGTTCCACTTATCCATAACATAATTAGTACTAAGACGTCACCATTGTTTATAGAAGATTAGATGCTTATGTGGCACTAAATTTGGAATCTTATGACTGTACAGGGAGGGAGCCATAAATTTAAAAGTATAATGTAGTAAAAAAATTAAATTTTCATATATATAATATATATAAGAAATTACAAGATATATTCAAAATTAATATTGTCAAACAATTATAAAAAAAAAACTAACATTTACTTATGAAGTTTTGTTTGTCATTGTTTTAGAGTTAAATTCACCAATTATCATAACGGTATAAATTTTTCAACAACCATTTTCAATACTATCAATCATGTAAACTCCGTTGGTAAAAAATAATAATAAAAAATCATGCAATCTCTGAGAAAATCATCTTACATCTTGTTGCGCGGACTTGCTTTTATAATTTCCATTGTTAAAAATGCATGTTATGTTATGTAGTTGTTGTTGACAACAAAAGAGGACATAACATTGGATAAAAGTTTGATTTACTATTTTCAACTAAATTTTCACATAATTCACTAATAACGGTCGACAATTGAAAATTGTGACAAACAAATGTGAAATTCGGAATGTTTTTCTTTTCTATAAAAATTTTTTTTTGAGCAAGTGTCACTTTGTGAAACCAAAATGAATATTTACCATAAAAACCACATGATCACCTAAGTTTTGTCAAAAACATGTCCTAACAAATTAATTTATCTGAATATGAATTGGTGGGTGACTAGGTGACCCAATGTTATTGCTTTATTGACGTGATCATAATTCTGGATTTCTTGTCGTATAAAGTCGTTTCTTATTTCCAGCATAGCCGGCTGACTGTACACCTCTATCCTTTTGGTTGAGGAACATCCCCTGTTTAAAAAATGCATATTTCTATATGCCACAAATGATTTAATCATTAGTATATAGACATTTTTTTAATTGGTGTGCACAAGATGGCAACAACGAAACTTTTATCCATCAAGACAACAACGAAAATAAACGTAGCATACTTAAACCAATTTATAAGTAAAATTTCATAAATTTAAAACCCTTTAATTTTTTATTTTTTTTTGCAAGATTTCATCAAGCAAATCTTTCAGTTACTTGCAAAATTTCATAAATTATTGCTTTACCCTCTAAAAAAAATCATCACTTTAAATTTTGTAAGGAACCGAATGATTTGCTTGATGGATTGAGAATAATTTAGAGCTGATTTATGATATTTTTGAATTTACAGACCAAACACGAGATAAAATGATAAAGAGATATAAAATTAACTTGATGGTTGAGATGAGGAAATTAAAGAGAGAATGTTAAGGGTTGGATTCCACTCAAGAAGATAAGATGATAGTTTCAAGACAAAATTAAAGATCTAATCTAAAAATTATATTGTATCTTAATCCATAAGTCAATTGTGACCTTTTCTCAAAGAATAAAGATAACCCTGAGGATTTTTTTAGGTGGTGATGGGGAGAGTTCAAGGATGTTTTACATTGAACTTTGAACAATCATATAAGTGAATTTGATATTCATCTTAATTCAAAATCTTAAATCATTAAATTTATAGGTCATCTCATCTTATAGTGTTTAACATCCATTTTTCATCCAATATGAAACTCTTAACCACACTTGAAATATCAACAATCTCCCACATCAAGTGGGAGGCCATATACTTACTACACCTTTGTTGCTTTCCCTCAATAGTACACATGCCCAAAATCACCGGACCCTTGTACTATTATTGGATCATGAAGGGAGTCTAGGAGATCACCCACGTTGAGTTTTGAGCAATCACAAAAGTAAGCTACATCAAATCTTAACACAAAATCTTAAGATATTAAATTTTAATTCCATCCATTTATATGGAGCTTAACATCTATTTTCTCTTCAATATCGAACTCTTTTCACACTTAAAATGCCAACAATTCAACAACAATAAAAGATAAGGTTGTTTTTGTGATAATAGATTAAAAACAAATTTTTTGGCAGCTATGAGAAATTTTTTTGATAAAAAAATTAAAATTATGAGAAAATAAACAAATAAATAAATAAAAGATGGAGATTATCGTTTGTGAGATTTAACAACTTTCGAAAAGAATTAAGGAGAGAATTCTTTTATTAATTAAAGCAATATTATTAGCTGTCATTTTACAACCATTATTAAACGAATTCAAACTTTGCAACTTAAAATTACAATGCCAAATTTTTATCACTATCATGTGAGACTTATAGCTTTACATAAAAGTATTCTTTTTTTTTTTTGAAGGATACATTAAAGTATTCTTAATAATTTGTGTTTGAATTTGAAATTGTGTCTGGGTCCATTCTTATACATTTATAATCATGTTGGGTTTTGACTTGGAAAAGAGCATGTGCGCTACAATAACATTAGGATGGGTGACTAAATGCCAAAGAAACCTAAGACAAGTTCAACTGCTTATGACTCAAAAAAAAAAATTCCTATTAGGGCTAATGTGTGTCCTACATTAGGCAGAAGGACAATGGCTTGGATTTTGGTTCTTGTTGGAACTTAATTGGATTGAACTGAATGTACACTAGTAACACTATATTGTACAAAATCATATCTTATTGAATTTGAAAACCATTAGTAAATTAAAGATACATTTAATCATTTCACACAATTGAAAAGAATATATAAACAAAAGAGATAAAATAGTACTATCTTTATTAAATCACATTAATCAAGTACTCATATTAATTTATTTGCAATTTTTTTTAGATAGACGAGATAGCAAAACCATCATAAACTCTCACACATAAAGTGGAGGTACCGGGGTTCGAACCCGGTCATGACGTCTGACCTAACAATTTTGGCATTTCTGCCAGTTGAGCTAGGACTTATGGTGAATGAAAAACGGAAAATATTGACTTGGAGTAATTCAAATAATATTAATTAGATTAGATTAGATGATATCCTTAAAAAAATCAAGATTAGTATTGCTTTACAAATTAAAAGAGTCATTTATTTTGAAACAATATTTTTACAAATGAATCATTTATTACGACACGTAGGGAGTATTATATTACGTTCCTTTTATTCTTTTTGAATGGTAAATGAAAATATATAAATAACAAAAAAACAAAGAAAATGTACAAACCATATATTTCTACTACCTCAAAGGAAACTAGCAAAACTACTCCACAAAAGAGATAAAAGATAGGACAAAATTGATTAATTGTTCACCCAATACACCCAAAAACCCCTCGAAAAGACTCGAGGGCAAAACCATCATCAGAAACCACAACACCAAGAGATGAAGCAGAGCCATAAACCCTCCTACATAAACAACTCAAAGATTTGGGCACCACCTAAACCCCCCTCATAAGTCGAATTCATCACCGACACCTCCACACGACCGCACCGCTAGTGATTTTGGTAGATAATTAGTTTTGCCCCCTACTCATAAAGATAACAATGATGCATAGGGTGTTTACCGATGAACCACTTCCAAAAGAGAAATTGAATCTTGTCCAAAAGTTATTCAACCTTAATCAACTTGCCTGCAAAAATATTACATTACTTTCTTTATAAATATAAAATGAATAAACGATCAATTTAATCTTAAACTATCACTTTCATGTCAATTTAATCCATAAACTATCGAAATCAATTAATGTGTCTAAACTACGTCTTGATCCATCAAATTGGTTCATCTTAATGGACTAAATTGATGAGAAAAAGTATATTTTCTTTCTTACAAATAATCATATTTTAGACGTGCCAAATTCTAAATATACATATATCTCTATATTAGGTCTTGAATTTTGGTTTGTCCGCTGTGAAAGTTTACCTCTTCTACTAATCTAAACTTTTTTTTAGAGGATTAATCTAAACCTTTGTTGGTAGAAAATTGTTTTTTGGTTTGCCCGCTGTGAAAGTATTTGCATTTTTTGTTGTTGAAGAAATGCATCAATTACATCTTCCTATATAAAATACCCATAGAGATATTTTATGATCTAACATGACAAAATACTAATTTCCATCCAAAAAATAATAATGACATTGATTGAAGAGACAAAAAAATTATTGTGTAGAAATAAATTTCAAAGAAAAAAAAATTATTATACAATTTACACAAAATGCAAATACAAAAGACCGAATCACCTAATTATTATGCCTCACCATTCATGTTCTTAGAACATCCACAATGGAGATCCACAATTTTAAGGTCTTAAACGAGTCCTACGTGTAAACATCATTATTTTATAATTTTTTAACAACAATACCTAATAAACACTCAATTACTCTAGAAGACCCTCTAACAAAAGGTCTAAATTAGTCTCACCAATAACTCTTTATCATTTACATTAAGAATGAGGTCTTAATGAGACTCTTGGTTTTAGAAGACTCCCAATTTTTTCTTTCCTAATTAGGATATCTATTAAGTACCCGATCTTAAATCGTAAAGAACTCACTGTTGGGATGGTTACATCCCAATTATACACTAGACATTATTTTTTTCTATGTCTTCATTTGTCTTGTTGGATATCCATCAAATCTTAGTTCTATAAATTTCACTCCACCATTGGACCAGGTTACTTAATTCCAATTATTTCAACAAAATGTGTATTGTCTTTTCATAATGAACTTTCATCACGCAAAGTATATTTTGTTTTATAAGAGAATGGACTCATGACACAAAATATTTTTCTTTGTTGCTGATGTAGAAAGAGATATTTGTAGGCAATATAACCTTTACTTTCCACTAAAATAAATATGGTTTTCTCTATCTTTCACGGGTGAGGCAAGTCTTTCCCAACAGAGGACTACCTGCTACAATGACCAATCCCCACTGTCACGTGCCACTGTATCTATTCAGATTTTTAGTAATGAGTAATAAATATACGTCATCTTTCTAACCACAATGTCTAATATGTATATATGGTTTATAAAAAATAAAATATAAACCAATGATCTATTTATGTAATAAACTTGCTTTTTTTTCCTTCAATTTTTTAAAGAGATTCAAAAGCTGATGTAAGATTTTAGTTTTAAAGCAAATGTTTTTTTTTTAAAGAAACAACTTTTTAAAAAAAAATCAAAGTTTTAAAACCATTATCAAAAAATACTCCAAACATGAGTTATTTCAAATACTCAAAAATAGAATTGTTATTTAGAGGTCTCTTGTTAAATTTAATAATCCCAATTACACTGAGTTTCTATAAAAAAAAGAAAAGGAAAATACTAAAAAAAATGTCTTTAGGGTACTCCCTCCGTTTTTAAATATAAGCAAAATTGACTTTTTAGGTTCATTCATTTAATGATGTATGTGATTCATAATATGGACCACATACATCATTAAATGAATGAATCAAAAAAGTAAATTTTGTTTATATTTTGAAATGGAGGGAGTATTTAATAAGAAGTTTAAAGTATAAATTTTATCTTGGAGTTTGTGTATTCAACTTATTGAAATACCAAAAAACAACTTTATCTACATGAAAGTTATCAATTATTTCTATTTTAGGATCATTAACAAGTGCCCTAACAAGACCAAAAAATAATATAGAAAGAGCTTATTTTTTTACAATCGTATTATGGCTACAAATTATAGTAAGTATCATGGACGAAGTTAAAAGGGGGACAAACAGTGGCCACGATCGATCCCAAACTTTTAGGAAAAAACTACATTAGTATGTTTTTATATTTTTCGGTCTCAATATGTATTTTTTTTTACACTATATACGATATTGTATAATGATTTTTTTTTACTCAATATATTGAGCCTTAAACAACTAAGTTTCTAAACTTTATAGCACTAATCCTTAACTGAATTTTTTAACACCAAAAAACAAAAAGAAGTTTTTTCTCCAATTTATAGAAGAATCTTAATCCATATCTAAAATTTTAATTTATGATACTTCATTGCAATTTCTTTTATTTTTAGAAATATCAAATCATTACATATGACTTTGTTTTCACACTCTCTTCAACTACCAACTATTTACTAGCTGCTATTATATCCTCATATGTTTGTATTTTCGTTGTTTCATATTTCTTTATGTACTATTCAAGGATTGTTTTAATCTCGTCATTATTTGACAAATCTTAAGGTACTCATATTTCTTATATCTTTAAAAATTTCTTATATTATTGGATATATATTAATTTTGAATATATCTTATAATTTCATAAATATCTTGTATATATTTGAAAATTTATTTATTTTCACAAAATTATTCTTTCAACTCGGTCCCCCTTAAGATAAATTCATGATTTTGTCCCTAGGAAATACTACTAATCAAGAAGAAACTTGTCTTTGTAAACATAATTCAGTTGATATGGACAATGTATTTCAATATACCGAAGACGAGGTTCGAACTTCAACCACATACACTCTACTTATTCACCTTAAAAGTGAATTATAACAACTAGGCTATTAGGGAAAAAAATAAAAATAAAGAAGAAACTTAAATTTATACCCAAAGAAAAGGAGAAATTTAAATTAACATGCAAATAGTACATAGAATATATTTCCTATGATCTTTATTTTGGAATTTGTAATTTCATATTGCTGTTATTTTACTTGTACATACTATATAATATAATTACTTAATTATTTTAAATTTCATTTTGATTTATTCTTTATTGATTAAATAATGGTAAGAATATATTAAAATAAGACATACATATTTTTTAATAATTATATTATTTCACTAAAATAATTTTAAAAATTGATAAATATGCCTTAAACAAAAGAAGAAAAAAAAGACATGATTTTATCAAATAAAAAAAGCAGGTCATCTGCCATAGAATGGTTGGCCATCTAACACTGACCTTGGAGCCTTATGTGAAAAAACTAATTTTTTTTGTAGAAAAGATAAAAGAAAAAAAAGTCACCACTCTTATTTTCCATCTAAGAATATATAATTTTTTTCTTTTTAAAAACAAATTTACCATATTAGCCATTGACCTAAAAAATTTAATTGCCCCTCACGGACCTGAAATTGCTCTTAACTAAATTCTATTTATTGGGCTTAGCAATATTATTCAAAAATAAAAATCTTAAACATTTACCTACTTTATTACCCTTTGTTTTTTCTTCTTGACTATTATTATTACTACTATTATTTGAACATTGTTGTTGTGGTATTTATTAATTTATATTACTAGTATTAAACTTTACAGCTTTTTTCATATTAAAAAATTCCCATTTTTCAATTCAAGAAGCTTTGGAAAAATCAACCAGCCAACAGAATTTTTTTCAACTTCTGAAATATGTAAGTTGGTTTTGAATTTCTGGGCCAGCTGTTTCTTACCTTTTTCCACTTTTTTTGTACTTAATTTGATTTTCACTTTTTTATTTGAGTGAACTAGTTAAGTTGTGGAACTTTACACTTGCTGAAGTGTGTGGAATCATAGTGACATGTCATGATCTTTGTACTCTGAAGAATATCCAGTGTTTGATTTTGGTATGTCAAAAACAAGTGTAACTATGTTTATGTTTTTCTCTCTCCTTTAGTTTTGTGTTTCAGCTTTCTGTCTTTTGAAAGTTTAGGCAAATGCTGGATATGAAACAGATTTATTTTTTCTGTTTATAGTAAAGCTTTGGATTTTTTTAATCACTTTTACACTGTTTTGAGCTTAAGGTTAAGAATTATTTTAAGTAAGGTAGTTGTTTAACCAAAACTTTTATGAATGTTTAGTTGAATTTTTTTATTTTTAATCATGTTTTCAGAATATTTTTTTTGAGGGCATGTTTTCAGAATTTTCTTAGCCAAGTTGTTTTTAAATCATAAATTTACAAAATATCTCACTAAATTTTTTTAATGGTTATTTTTATTTTTTTGTCCTTTGTTAGATGATTAATTTATGATTTCACTGCTACAAAGTTGAACACTTGAAAGGAAACAACTTTGTTGTTGTTGTTGTTTGTGTTTTTTTTTTTTTTTTTAATTTAATGAAGTTAAAAATAGATCTATGATAATTCAGCTAAACAAAAACTCAGTTTGTCTTTACTTTTCTTTATTTTTTATCTGTGAAAATCCTTTCATGTGTTTTTCACTTACTCTTCTCTACTTTTTAGCATGTTCAAGAAGGTTTAATACATTTATGATTTTGTTAAAGATGCTCATTTTTTATATGCAATAATGAGACTTGTTTTATATATTAAGACATTTGCTTTACCTCGTGTGTTTAGCGCAAGTGGTTGATGCGTAGTATGTGAGTGTTGTAAATCTCGGGTTACTGAGTTCGATTTCTATTCGTAAAAATACCATTTGCTTTCTTTTAAATTGGTTTTTGGCATCATGCAGATTTTGGTTTGATTGTATTAAGAGGGAATAGTTTGATATTTGCATGGAGGGGAGAGAAGGTAACAACACTGGAGTAACAGTGATAGGAGCAGAAGCTCCATCAACTTATCATATGGCACCAAGAAGTGAAGCTCCAACTCAACATGGAACTGTTCCTGAATCAGGGAATGTGGCTCTTGGTGTATCACCGGTGAGTCTGGGAATGGATGGAGGAACACTTAAGAAGAAAAGGGGTAGACCAAGGAAATATGGGCCGGACGGGTCGGTTACTGCTGTGGCATTGTCACCGTTGCCAATCTCGTCTTCAGCTCCTTTTTCTAATGAATTTTCATCTGGGAAGCAGGGGAAACCGAAGGGGATGGAGTTCAAGCAGTCGAAAAAAGCTGGAGCTGATCCTCTAGGTATTTTTGAATTGATAGTTTTAGTGTTACTAATCATTCCTTTTTTATAGACAAATATTAGTAAGTTAGTAGTTAAGTTAGTTTTCAGGGTTTGAACACCGGCCCTCCTTCTTGAAACACTTTTAGTGTCCCTTAGCTCGCCAACTGAGCAATATCCGCGAGGGATAGTACTGATGATTCCTAGTATACAGCAAAATTATGTGCCACTAACCATAGTATGTTGGTGAAATTATTTTCTTGCTTCTTCACTTCATTTAATTGCACAAAAATGCTCTCATTTTTGTTTGTTAATACCTTAAGAAGTCATCCTTTTGTATTAAAGTGAAGTGAAACGATTCAATTTGATGATGTTTCCCTTCTTTGAAAGGCGATTTATGTGTCAACAAGAGTGTTGAATAAACATTTAATGTGTATTCTATGTATGTATTATTTTCTATGTTACATTGCAATTTTATGTAGAGGAAAAAACTAAAAAAAACATAACATACAACCTATGTGTTTAACTTGTCGACCAACTTTGCTTTTTATAGACATTATTGCTTAATTTAAACATCAAATTGGTTTTCTTAATAACTATTGTTGTTACTTCTGAAGGTGACTCGGTCGGTACCAACTTTATGCCGCATATCATTACTGTCAATGCAGGCGAGGTATGTTTGAGAGATAACATATTTTTTAAATTAGAAATATGCATCTAATGTTAATTCTTCATTGAAGAAACAATTATGTCATATTATTTACTTCACTCTTTTGTTGTTTCAGGACATTACAATGAAGGTTATATCCTTTTCGCAGCAAGGTCCGCGAGCTATATGCATCCTATCTGCTAGTGGCGTGATTTCAAATGTTACGCTTCGTCAGCCTGATTCTTCTGGCGGAACTTTGACCTATGAGGTGATGCTCATTCTTTTAAGTTTCAAACTTCAGTTTTTTATATTTACATCTTTAATATCGGTTGAAATTAATAGCAGACTTTGTCTCACAAAATAGGACTTCATTCAGTTTTAGTTTCTCTAATTACAAACTTAGAGCACCATTTATGAGGAAATTACAGTAACTTTGTAGTATAAACTTGTATAAGTACCACATTCATGTAGAAATTACAGTAACTTTGTAGTATAACTTCGAAGAAGTTCAACATTCATGTGGAAACCATAGTTTTTCATTTTCATTGATTATTGGTATGAATTTTGATTTGATTGGTACAAAATATCATGTTTCATTTTTCCCCCTAGGGTCGTTTTGAGATACTTTCACTGTCTGGATCGTTCATGCCTACCGACAACCAAGGAACAAGAAGCCGGTCTGGTGGAATGAGTGTTTCTTTGTCAAGTCCTGATGGTCGTGTCGTAGGCGGTGGAGTTGCCGGTCTTCTTGTAGCTGCCACTCCTGTGCAGGTAAATATTTCTCACCATATCCTTATTATGATACTAAAGATAATCATGCACACTTATTTTTGTTGGTAGGGTTTCAATGGGGGATGGTTTGGTTGGTAAGATTGTACTCACGGTAATCTTCAATGTGTAGTATACGGTGCAATTTACTTTAAAGTTTAAACAAGTTTCACAAAGGATTTATCCACTTTAGGGCCTATTTGGATTGACTTATTTGTACTTACTACAACTGGCATAAGTGCTTGTGTGCCTGTTTGGGCGAATTTACGGAAACAACTAATGACATGTCCATAAGCCGTTTTCAACTATTCTCATTAGCTCTCCAGGATTGCTTATGAAAACAACTTATAACTTATATGAAAAAAAATTGACTTTATTTTATCGTCGATTAGACAAATAACCTAGACATAAACAGTTATATGATAAGCATTTAATTAAACTATTTATCCTAACAAATGCATTATATTCTGTATTTTATCAGGTGGTTGTTGGAAGTTTTCTGCCAAGTAACCAACAAGACCAGAAAATAAAGAAGCCAAAATCTGATTATGCATCGCCTACTGTTACCGAACCTATTGCAGTGTATTCAGCACCACCTTCAACCAATGGCGAAAGGGTCGATGTATTGAGTGGACATCTACTGCAAAATCCGGGAACATTAAACTCAAACCTTACTTCTCCCTCAGCATTTCGCCGAGAAAACTGGGTTAACATGCACACCATGCCGGACTCAATGAAGTCTGCAACTGATATTAACATATCTTTGCCTGATAATTAACGATGATAATCAACGCGCAAACTCAAATCCTTCGGTGTTGCTGACTACATTCATGACTGATGAGCTATTTATTTAATGTTTCCAGTGCTGTCATGTAGATTGTTTCAAACCTGTTATCTATTATTGTCTAATTACCTTAGGATGAAGTAGTTGACTAAATATTGTATGTTGCAGCTGTGTTTCTTAATTTTTATTTGTCTAGTAGAGTTCATGATTAAATCCTCTAGTAAAGTAGGTAGATGCTGTAATGTGCAAGTATTATGAGTAGGCTAATTTGGATGTAATGAATATCTGCTACAATCTGAATTTGTTGAAGCTTAATTTGATGTCCCAAGTCTCAATCTTTAAATTTTACCAGCTTAATTTTGATACACTTCGTGTAAAAAGTTTTGCACCGTCAACAAATCATGACCATTCATATGTATGACTTTATAAGTAGTTATTATTGAAGTATGAAGTTTTTAACTATTTGACGATTATGATTAATTAACCGTATACGAAATTTTTACACTGACGATTCATATGATGACAACAACAACCAAGTCTTATCCCACTAAGTGGGGTCGGCTGACGATGCATATGAAATCATTTTTTATTCATTAGTATAGCATCATATTTTCCTAATCTACATGTTTGAATGTGTATATTATTTCCTCTAAAAAAATGTGTATATTATTGCATATTAGAAAGAAAAAGAAATAGGTTTAGCATACAGGAACAAATGTGGTAGTGCAACTTTAATATGATTCAATGTTTCCCAACTGCATGTTTTAATATTATTCAATGTTGTTTATAATTTTAATTCATGGTTGGTATGATTTTTAATAAAAGATGAACATTGAACAGTGATCATAATGGAGCACATGCTAGTATTTTGAAAAGGACATAGTACTATACATTTCTATTAGATAAATTGTATGAAAAAGAGTTACAAGTGTTGCTTGTTTCCATTAAAATAAGCCATATTGGAGCATACAATTTGTATGTGTTAAATTCAAAGATCCAAGAAACAACCCCGTGAAATCATTTTCATGTCTCTTTGATTTAGATGGTAACCAAACACTATGACACGACAGGGACAAGCCATGTGGAGTTGTGGTTTCCTTTGACACCCTTTCTAAATGCATTTTGCCAACATGAAGTTACGCTTTTGAGTACTTTCTTGTTATCTCTTATTATAATAAAATAAGATAAGAACTTGAGAAGATTCAGTTTGAGATTTCATTGTTCTAACAATTTTTCAAATTTTACATGCATTAATAGTTAATTTACAAAATTACCTCTATTTAATTTGCTATTTAGTGATATAATGTTTTCTGTCATTTATGATATCATTAAAAGTAATTATAAAAAAAATAATACACAACTTTGATAAGTTTGATGCTACAACTAATTTTGTTAATATCCTTAAATTTTGTAAATCCTTCAAAAAAAATAGAGACGGAGGAAGTACTTTGTTGTGGATAATTGCATCCAGCTTAGCTGATTTCTCAAGATGTTAGATCATCTACAATGAGAAGTTATTCTCCTATTTAGCACCAAGCTAAATAAGCATCCCCATTGTGCCATCAATTAATTGGGTGCCTATGGAGATGAGTGCTTTTATAGGCACCCTCTCTCTCCTATCGCACGTGGGTCCCACATACACAATTAATTGTAATTTTTTTCTCTATTAAATTATTATATTATTTTAATAGTAAAAAAATAAATTAAAAAAACACTTACAAGTGTTATATTTAATTGATTAGTTTTATTTAATTGATCAATTGAATTTTCAATGAAAGGCTATTTTTTACTACATCAAATAATTATTAATTTTAAAGTTAAAAAGAAATCAAGTGTATGTAATTTATTATAATTTGATTTTTTTTTCAAGTTTTATTTTTTTTGAATTATTAATAAAATTAAAAAATTGTTCACTTTTATAGTTTATAATGAAATTAATTCAATATTTCATAGTTATATAATTATGAATGAATGTATAAATTATTGTTAAAATTTAATAATACATAGTTATTACTGGGTCTTATTCATTAATTTATTTCGGGCGCTGTGTTGGAGAGATTAGGTGCTTATTATATATTAATTATGAAACGAGTGACGTGTTCAGTCGAGACCCATTTAGGCACCCAAATGAGATGCTGCATTGTGGGTGGTCTTAGACAACTAAATGTTTGGGATGATGATTGATAAGAAAAATTAATCTAACAATTAACTACATTTGCTATTAAAAAAAATATTGTAAATTATCCAAGATAAACATTTTTTTTAAAGATTCGTACATTACCTCAAAGGACGGTTAATATGAGAAGGATGAGTTATTTTGCCTATAATAAAGATTGTATTCGGGTCATGGTGTAAAACGTGAAAACTACTTTGAGGAACATCGAAAGCTATTAAAGGTTTTTTTTTCTTCTTCAAAATATTTATAACATCTCGTTAACAGTATCTTGTACATAAAAATAAAAAGGAGAATGTTAACCGGTGCCTCCGAGGCATTGGTTAAACACCAAATAAAGTAAGTTTTATTAAAAAGTAATGTAATTATTACTCAATAAAAAGTGTCAGATTATATTTTCAAGATAGAAAATTCTATTTATAGATTCCTTAACCAGTGCCCCAGAGGCATCGGTTAACAAGACCCAAATAAAAAAAACTAACTAGGCGTATGTCTAAACTTGCAAAAGCGATTTCATTAGTTTGCATCTTTAATCAACTCTGCATGGGAGTTACCATAAAAAGAACTAAAAAGACAAGACAACTATACTAATGATACCACTAAATTTACAGTCATCATGTTTGTTGCTGTGAAATGAATAACAACTCTCTTAGAATCTAGCTCGTTGTTCTTGAGGCTTTGGTTCTTATAGTTTTTGTGAGTAATGATTGTTAATAGTTTTTGTTTAAACGTGTTTTTGTCAAAAAAAATAGTTTTTGTTTAAACGTAAGAATGAGTAAGTTGAAGTTTTATTCTAGCAGACATAAAATTAATTGATTCTTAGAGATGAATAATTTGAAAAAGTAAAAGTGAAAGCCAATATTATAGAATAATAACAACGCCGTAGCGTAGCATCATGCTTTAAAAGCATTGAATAAAAGATAACTTTTTGTTAACATGTTTGTTAGGCATGAAAGACATTTTAGCCATCCTAGTGTGCTGGGTCTCATGATAAGTTGCTGTATATTCCTTTTAAATTGCTCTTCTTTTTAAAATTGTCCATTCCCTTAATCCAACGGGAGTTAACTCGACATTTTTCAACGACAGTTAACTCACGCTGTAACTTTTAAAATCGGTTGATCTGACTTAAAAACGATTGAACCGGTCTAAAAAGTGCCGGTGTGAGTTAACTACCACTGAAAAATACCGAACGTGAGTTAACTCCCGCTAGATCAAGGAAATGAACAATTTTAAAAAGGAGTAGAACAATTTTCTATTTTTTTGGGTTCTTACTGAACTCCTTCCGGAATGAAGTATAAGCAAAACTAATAATTAAAAGATTAATTTATGTAGTTAAAAATTTAGTCTATGTGTAAAAACTTTTTAATTATCATTTTTGTTTATATTTCATTTCAAAAGGAGTAATATTCTTTTTCGTTGTTGGGACCACTAGTTTTTGTATTTTGACATTTTTTTCCCCTCAAATTTATGCATAGCAATCCTTTTTTATTTTTTTTTTGTTGTTGTTGTTGTAGTACCTGTTGTTTTAACACATGTTATTCATAGTTTGTTTGAGTTTTCTTTTTTTGCAGAATTATCTTATCATCATATCATATGATATAAACACCTTAAATTTTTGGAAGAATTTATAAGAAAAATAGCCTATTACATGTACACAAATTGTTTGCAAACTTATTATTTAATTGACAAAAAGTATAAGTGAGTTAAATCCTTGAGGCTTGTAAGGTCTCAAAGTTTTAATACTCAAAGAACACTTACAAATATATTTAGATATTACCCACCTACGACGTTTCCGCATTGCTAGCAAGATTCAAACACATTCTTGTGAAATATAAAAAAATTGCTACCAATTGAACTAACATTGCTTAGCTTATTTCAATAATTTTATCTTATGATACAAACAATTATTAAATATTTGGAAGAGCTTATGAAAATAGTCTATGTCATATCCATGCATTACTTAAAAATAACATGGTTTAATCATACTCTCTGTTTGATTATAGAAATAGCATGTACTGAATACTTACATGATATGTAGCATAAAACAAGCACTTTTACAATGCCTATTATACATTAATTGATTTGATTTTAAGAGTCATGATTTTAGCATATCAGTTAATCTAAATACAATCTTAACAAGTGTCTCTAGCATTTGTTTCTACAATTTTTCAAGGAAGCAAATAACACTCTAAAAATAAGCACATATCACAGAAAAGCAATATGCTTGTACCTCTAAACAACTATCATCTAAAAATACTTTATCTTTTTCATGTCTAAAGTACTCCAACTAACAGAAACAATCTAAAACTTCACCTATGTATCACAACTACTCAAGCTCCACTTTCTAGTAAGCCAAGCTCATCATGGATGACTCTCATCCCAGTTCTAGTCCGTAGAATTCGGTTCAAAAGACGAACTCGCCCGTGAAAGTATTGAATGTTTCACCCTGCAGTAACTTGGATATTCCAAGAATTTGATTAGCTGATATATTAATGCAAAGAATAACATAACACAAGCTTCAAACACAGGTATTGGAAACTTACAGCAGGCTTTGAAGGTAAGCCACCGGTTAATACACTTCGTCGGTAAGGGACCAAACCAAGCTAAAATATATTCAAATGAGAAAACAGTCACCAACTTTTCATTTAAAATGATGCATGATAGTTAAAAAAACAATGCAATTCTAAGGACAATACCTCAATATAGAAAAGAAAAACAGCACAATAAGATGTGCAACTTTGAACAAGCGTTTCTTTTTCTCGAAATTCAGCTTACTGTAGATTTCAGTAACATCGGTGTAGTGCTGTCTTTTGATGTACCTGATATTAGCGTCCAAGTCAAATGAGGTGTAGTAAAATGCTAAATATAATGTGCATGGTACTAACAACTCATTTTTAACAGAAAACTTTGTGACATTGATTATGCTTTCAAGATACCATTTATTATCTCATACAGGATTTCATTAATTTGCAAATGTACATTTTAATGCCAAGATGTTTTGATGTTTGAAGCAATTTTATTCTTTGGGATATTCTTGGGATGACCCTCTTGCCATGATGTAAATGTGTTGAGTAATATTATGATATGATATATTGATGAAATATGATTGAAAATTATTGCAAGACCTATTTACAATGAAGCATTTAGTTCTTAAACTCAAATAGTCTATATCAAAATATGTCTCAGAAGTGTTTGAGGGGCATCATTATTCTGAAAAATTAAAGGTAACATTGATTAGAGATAAGGCATTGAAAGAGTTTATAAAGCTTAGACAATTGTCACTTCATAAGTCGGTTTTAGTAGGGATGAGTTAGGCCTAAAACCTAATATGGTGTCAATGTCTACCATAAATCCATTAATAGGCCACCCATATCATGCCTAAGAGCCTTGGACACGAATAGATGTATTGGAAAAAGTCCAAGTCCCATACTGGCTAGTGATGCAACTTAAATAGAGCTTATAAAGCTTTCACAATCCTCTCTTTACAATTCGATTTTATGGGATTAAGTTATACCTAAAATCTAAGAGTCGTGATTACGTTTAGAATTTTGAGGGTCTTTTCAAGGATATCCCTCAAATCATAGGGTTGGATTTAGACTACACCCTTCATGTAAAAGAATTTTAAGAATAACTATTTTGTCTTTTTACCAAACTCTATAGTTATAATATCAGAAGATAATTTCAGTATTGTCAATTGCATAATGCTGAAAATAGCAGTTTGTTCAAGTTCTGCTATGCTACAGTGTTATAGCGCTGCCATAACCGCTATTTAACAACACTTTGTACTATATCAGCTATCGCGGAGTAGTAGTTGTTTGTTAAAATTCCGCTATGCAACAGTGCTGCTATAGCCACTATGTGGCAGCACAAATAAAGATCCATGAGTTTGACATGAATGGATAAATAGAACAGAAACTTGTTTAAGAAGTTAACAGAAACTTACATGGTCACATTGTAATACAGGCAAGGGAGAGCTATCAAGAATATAAACCAATGTCCTGCTATTAGATTGATAAAGCAGAAGATTGTCATTATCAAAAACTCTGGCAAGATAACATGGTTTACCCGAGATGTTGAATCATATGGATTTATATAATCAAACTCCAAGTCCACCAACAATTTAAGCTGCAACAAAATTTTCAAGGGATGTTAAAAAAAATTAAAAAATAGTTAGCAGCAATTTGCTCTTTTGCACTAAGACAGCAAATAAATTCCGGCCGTAAGTTCAAACTATATGGACATGGAGGAGTTAAGGAAATATTGATGATTAATACATATGATGAAGCATACACATAGTGAGATTCAAACCAATGCATCACTTATTGTTTGTTTGGTTATGCGGTGACGAATATTATTTTGAATTAATTAATTTTGTAAAATTGATTTCAACTGAAATTGAGTTGAATATCAAGTGGTTTCTATTTAGATATGTTCAAGTGAGTTGAAGTGTTGAACAATACATTTATGCCTAAAAATTATGTTTGAAGACAAAAGCTACAAATTCTAGCTTCAAATAACTTGTTGCTCTCTCCATGCTGAACTAAACACAATCATACAAATCCTTCATTCCAGAGAATTGTTCTAAAACCCATTTAAAAATAAAGGGCGTTAAAAACTCAATAGTATAATTTTTTTATAGATCAACTACACATGAATAGAAGACAAGCAGGCAACAAGCTGTGCTACTAGACCTGTTTGGATGACAATATTAATCCTCGTAAATAGGCAATTGGTACCTATGGAGCACCGACACCACACAGGCACTGACATAATTCAATGCCATTGTCAGACACCGACACTTATTGGACATCAAACACACTTTCGATCATAAGTGTTGATGCTACATAGATTAGTACGATTTAAACATTTGATAAACTAGACCTTATATACAACCACAATTAGTGAATAATTTCCAATTGAAATTTCATGTCCTTGTACACACAAAATTAACCCACTTATTCAACCATAAAAAAAAAATTATATTAAGAATCATTGGATGTGAAAAATTAAAATGGAAAAACCAATTAGAATTGAAACAAACAAAAAATGATTCAGAGTTTGTGACTGCATGATCACGTTGATCACAAAAAACAACAAAAAGCATGATGAATGAATACAATTCTAAATAAAAACAAAAGGGTTGTCGTGAAAATAAACCTAGAGGTAGTTATTATTATTAGTATTGTAACTGCAAAGATGAGAATGAATGTGATGTACCTGGTAACCAAGGAGAAAAAGATGGGTCAAAATTAGAACAAAGGTTGATATCCAATACAACACTTCCGCCATCACGTCCACTGCTGCATGCGTTCTCCTTCCTTCTGTACTTTGCTTTCCTTAAACTTCCTTCGTTAAACATACCAAAAAAGGAAATTATTAGAAATGATATTTGCACAACCATTTTTTAACAACTTTTTGACAACTTTCTCTCTCTCGCATCATACTTTTATTCTCTTTCTTCCTTTTCCTCTCTCTATTGTTTTTGACCAATCATAGAAGAGAAAAACAAAGTTGTCATGAAAATTGTAAGAAAGAGATGTACAGATATCACTACTCTAAAAAGAAACTATTTTTGACTTTTTATAAATTAATTACACAATTTTAATGTATTAACTACTATATAATTTCCTTTTTATTATACTTAACTAGTGCTCCGGAGGCACCGGTTAACATTTCCAATCAAAAAAATTATTCTTTTTAACAACACCAACATTATAACATTCTTAAAAGCAAATTTGTTTAAGATATAACTGAAATAATGAAAAATTCAACTAAAAAAAATCACGTATTTCCTTTATATTTTTTTTTAGAAGCTAAAATGAAATATATTAACCAAAGCTTAGTCACTCAAGCACAAGGAGTGGCAAAGAAGAACTAAGATAAAGGAAGTATGTGTTACATCGGGTTATCAAAGGTAAAAAAAAAAAAGATAAAGTCATAATGCAGGCACGCTTAAAATACAGATGCTAAGGTAAATTAAATGATGACTCTCAAACATAAAAGGGGATTAAGCCACCACATGTGATAATTAAAAGCAAAATTAGGATGATTTGCCTCAACCACCGGAAGGTTTGGAACTTAATTTTATCTATAAATTGGATATTTGAGTTTCCCTTTTGTTGAAAACCTCTAGCATTCCTCTCACGCAAAAAAGCCAAATTAAAAAAAAGCAGATCAATTTTTTTTTTTGAGCAGCCACCCAACGATCAGAAAAGTAGAAAGTGATCCTTTAATAGAGATGGTTTGGCTGAAACCACTTCGAGCCAATTATAAATTTCATGCCAAATTTGTCCAAAATAGTCACAGATCAAAAACAGATGATCGAAGTCCTCTTATGAACCACAACCTCCTGAGCAAAAAAAACGTATTTGGTTTAAGGACCCTTCGCCTGATTAAGTTATCAGTTGTTGGAAGGCGATTTCGCAAAAGACGCCAAGAAAAGATGTTGACCTTCAGAGGAACATGCTTTATATATTATTATTTTACTATCTATACCATATCTAAAGAAAGTAGACTGTTTTGGGCTAACTTCTTCTCCTTCCAATTATCCATTTAAACAAATTTGACCATAAAAATGTTTATTTCGTTAGTGTCATTAAAAAAAAAGAATTTATATTATATTTGTTATATTTTTCTGAAAGATATTATATTTGTTATATTGTTGGTATCATTCAAAAAGAATTTAATCAAAATTAATTTTATCAAAATCAAATTAATTTTAATCAAAATTTCATAAAAACTATTGTTTGTAATTTATATACATTGACGCAATAAGAATTTAATTACTTTGTTACAATATAAATATAAAAGTACAAAATATTTATACATAAAATTTTAATCAAAATAATTTTAAATAAAATTTCACACAAACTAATGTTGGCATTAACAATAATACCTATAAATTTTATATACTTTTCTCACAAACTAATTATTATATTTTTTAATTTTATTTTTCTATATTTTTTCAAAAAAGTTAATTATTTAATTTAATTAAGTATTTTTTTGAAACAGTATATAAAACTAAAATATTTGGTTGGATATAGGCATGGCAATGGGGCGGGGTGCGGACGGGTTTCGCCTTCCCCATCCTCACCCCCTACTCCCATATACTTATCCGTAACCTACCCATACCCAACGGAAATGAGAAATTGAATCTTATCCCCGTCCCCAATGGATTCGGGTATTCCCGCCCCATCCCCATCCACATCCTCACAGTGAATCAGTTTTGTTTTAATAAAAGAATTTTTTTTAAGCTTTAATGGTAATGTTGTAATGCATTATCCAAAAATTTGTGCTCATTTTAACATTTCCTTATCGAATAATTCGGTTGCTCCTTTAACCATCAATGAAAGTTCTTGTATCATGATAGTTATCAAACCAAATAACATGACATATCATTATCAACTCCCTCAACAAAAATAAAAATATGACCTTTCTACATGCGGGTAGGTTTGGGGTGGGTACATATATCCCCGTTACCCGTATTATGAAATCGGGGAAAACTCAAACTTATACCCAAGCCCAGTCAAATCGGAGTTGGTTGGGTGGGTACCTATGGGTACGGGTTTTGTTGCCATGCCTAGTTGGATATAATGAAAATTTACATGTGCAATTTGTTGAGATATTTATGGTACATAAAATATTAAAATTTAATTAAATTGTTTTTATTTACATTTTGGGTATTGGCATTTGTCCTCCCATTTTTTCTTTGTATTCCTTTTTCTTTTTTAATCATAATCTTGCTTTCATAATCTTGCTTTATTAATAGAATTAGTTTTAAAAATAGAAAAAAAAAAGTATTGAGAATAGATGTGGAAGCGCAATATGTCAGTATAATGAACAAAATAAAAAACTATAAAAAAATTACAATAAAAATTGTACTTTCACTTTAATCATGTTTTAGTGCCCTTTTTGTTCCATATATAACTTTTTTTTTTTGAAAAGGTAAAATGGAATTTATTAAAATCGCAATGAATCTTAACCAGCACAAGGAGTGCTAGGCTAAAAGTTATAAAATAGCAACATACGAAGGATAGATGAGGGGCCCCAATAAAAAACACATACACCCGTTCCATATATAATTACTTTGGGTCGATTGTTTAAAAAAGAACATTACTTTTGGCCGGCCCTTGTGTTCAAAATCTCACTACAGAGCGAAGATTTTACCCTATACTCTTACATTTAGAGCTGTCAAAACGGGCCGGGTCATAAAAGCCCGACAAAACACTGGGCTTGAACATAAAAAATTAGACCCGTTTAAAATTGGGCCTTTTTAGTCCGAGCCCGTCGTGGGCTAGCCCAATCGGACCGCGGGTAGCCCGTTTATTTTATAATTATTTTTTAATATCATAATTTATAATTTTCTACAGCCCAGCCCAATGAGACATTGTTTATAAGAACAAATTTCGTACATATTGTGAATTCCTTTAACAGTTAACAGTAGTTATATTGCTAGACTGAGAGCTTGGACATTGTTTCCTAGTTTCCACAATGGTTCAGTAATGCATTTTTATATGTTTCAATATCTAATTCTATTCAATTATTATGTAAGAGTAGTTAAATTATATGGTTTAGACTAAGAACTGAAAAGTATGTTTTGAATACGTTGTGCAATAACTTAGTTGGACTTTTATGTTATATGTTATTAGAAATTTGTTTTTTCACTTGTATAATAAATTTTTACTTACTTGTATAATATATGTTATTGGCAATTCCTCCCAGAAACATTATTACTTACTTGTATAATATATTTTTACTTAATTGATAATTTGGGAAGTTTAGCATTGATTGATATTTTTTAGTGTACTTTTTAATTAAAAGCTTTAAGTAACCGGGCTGACCCGAAAGCCTGTAGCCCACAAAGGGCCGGACTTGGGTAAATATTTTTGAGCCTGTTTAACTTCCGGGCCTTTTTGACCCGGACCGTCAAAACCTGAGCCCGTCATGGGCCAGCCTGATGCGGACCGGATAGTCCGTTTTGACAACTCTACTTACATTACCCTACAAACCATAAAAAATTAAATTTTATCCATTTTGTCAATTGACTTCACCCCACAATATTTCCAATATATAAAAGATTTCCGAAAACAACATATTAAACAAGTTATTTCAAATGTCAGAATGAAAATGGCAAAGAAAGCAAACTTAAACAATTTTTTGGCAATTGAAAGAAACATTACATGTGAAAAAGGAAAAGAATGAAGAATTGGAAGCAAACATCCAACATATGAACTATGAAGGATGCCATAGAACCTCATATTAACCGACTTGAAAATCAAACATACCGGTTGAAATTAATCTCCAAAAATACCCAAATTTATTTTCAATTGAATATATTATAAACCTGTTTAGGTGAAAATGTAAACATCTAAACTAGTGAATGGCAACGACAAAAAAAATAATTTCACTCCAATTTCTTGATCAAATGAGTTGAACAATTCTGATAATTAAAAGAAGATGCTCATATTGAGTATTGGGATGCAACATATATATGTGAAAGATCTTTTAACTAGTCATTGAGTCTTGAGATGCCCATCCTCTCTTGTGCAACTCTAGTCGCAACGCCTGTTACAATTAAAAATCTCGATGTTAGATGAAGATCAAAATTATTTATATTTTAACATGTATATTACATTGATTTGATGAAATTAAAATACAAGTAGTTTGATCTTATCCAACGATCGAGGATCACTACATAGCTATTACTATGTACTTTTGCCATAGAGAATCTTGATTAGTACATACACATACACACATAAGTAGTAGTGAGATTGTACCTTGATTCTTCTTCTATTCACATCAAAATCAAAATTCCCCACCCTTGATGCTGATCGATACTCAACAATTGAGTCCCTATCTTGTGGAAACCAGAACTCAACATCATCTACAAACTGTTAGAATATTGAAAAGATTGAAAAAACGTTAAAGATGGTTCTTTATAACCCAACAAAAGTTAATATAAAACTTTTTCGTTAGATTTCTTAACAAATGTTTTAAGGATACTGAAATTACACACGTACCCTCAAGATTGGGCTTTGGTACTCCACCCTAAGATAGTCTTCAGTCCTGTCTACTATCCTTGGTGTAAAATTTTCTGGTGGTATTGTTGTTTCTATCTGGAAAATCAAAAAAAAAAAAAAAGTTAAACTTCATTAATTTGAAAATTCATCAGGAGCGACATTTTTATAAATTAATATAAGGGAATCAATATACACTCATTAAAATGTCACATAGCATTATAGTGTTGAAATTTTGTGAAAATTATTGATGGAAACTATAGTAGATGAAAAATTCATGATTTTAGATGAAAATTACCACATCTATTAATTCTTCAATTGCTTCTTCTCTGCTTACTCGATCTTTCCTACCTTCGGGGTTGTAGTTCCTGTAGAATAATAAATTTAACTCCATCATTTTTCAGTAGTATTAAAAGAATTATTTATAATTCGTGAAGTAATATCTCAATTTCGATGGGTTAGTCCATATAAAATTTTGTTTTGTCTTTAAATGGATGTCCACAAATGGAAGTGAAATTGAGCTCTTTGGATTAATGGATTCTCAAGACAGACAATGAGTTTAAAAAAAAGGGTTAGTTATGTTTTTGGTCCCTATAAAATTGGGAACTTATAAGTTTAGTCCTTAATTTTAATAGGTTTTTAGTCCTACAAAAAAAAATTATTTCTAATTTTAGTCCTTGTTACAACAAAGTATGTTTAATTATCCTTAAACTCTTAAATTTTTGAACAATTTTATTATGACAAGTTTATAACACCATGAAAGGTTCATTTACTAAACTTTAATTAAATATGAATTTTTAAAACGAAAAAAGATAAATATAAAATTATTTCTAAGTTTAGTCCTTAATTTTAATAGGTTTTTAGTCCTAAAAAAAAATTATTTCTAATTTTAGTCCTTGTTACAACAAAGTTTGTTTAATTATCCTTAAACTCTTAAATTTTTGAACAATTTTATTATGACAAGTTTATAACACTATGAAAGGTTAAACTTTAGAATTTTTTAACATGAAACAAATTAAATATGAATTTTTAAAACGACAAAAGATAAATATAAAATTAACAAAATCTGGATTTAGAAATCAAATTTTAAGCATAAATGAAACAAATTTGAATTGAGGAGTGACTAATAATGAGTGCAGAAATTTATTTTAGGGACTTAAAAAACAAGTAAAATTAAGTAAGGACTAAACTTAAAAGATCCCAATTATACAGGGACCGAAAACATATTTAACCCAGAAAAAAATTATTCAAATTTTCTTAATAGATGCACGGATTATATTCAAATTTTGTGCACACTAAAATTTTATATTGGATGGAGTACTCAACTACTCAAAAACATTTATCAAAACGATATCATATTTTACTAGAACAAAAAAAAAACATTTTAACTACCTTTTTTTTTGCCATTTTTATCTAAATTTTTAACAGTTAGAGCAATGTTTTATGCATCGGACTAGTAATCGATTCGGTAAGGATACTAAGTCACTAAATCACTCTAGTTGAGCTATTAGATCATTGAATGAACCGCATAACTAGCTCGGGTTGATATTAGTGTTGTGACAATGACTTCCATTAGTGTTGATTTATCTTTTTTTTTTGTTGTTGTTGGAAAGTGTTGGTTCATCTTTTATACAAACTATGTTACTCCCTCCGTCACACGGTAAATGAGACAAAAACGTCTCATTTACGTAAAAAAAATTGTTAACCCTTCGATTTTGGGGGAAAATGGACTCTAGTAGTTTAGAGTTTTGCCGGAAGCTAAATAATATCATACCAAAAATTGTTTGTCTCAGGAATTAAAATTTGATTTCTCTGAAACAATTATCATTAGAAGAAATTTATTAACCACTTGAATTCAATCAATAGTTATTATATACTAGAACAAAAAAAAAACATTTTAAAATGACACAGAGGGAGTATATTTCCAAAACTATAGTAATGGAGGAAACGAAAAGGATCAATACATTTTAACTTAACTATTAAAAATGCCGAAATTGTTAACCCGAATGTCGTGATTAGGACTTGAAGCCCGATTTCTTCATTGATGTGTATGAGTTTCAAATAACTATTGTTATTTTGTTTATCTCAAAAAAAAAAAAAGGAGATCCTAACTCCAAATTAACCACATTTTTTAATTTTTATGCAATTGCTAAAGTGACATAATTTTGTATCTATAATAAATATTTTAAATCCTTCAATGGATACTAAAAATAAATTAAATTTTTTCCTATTAAAGAAAAAAAATCATTTGAATCTTGATGAAAAAATAAATAAAACATTGAGACCGCATGAATTACACCTTTTAAAATGAGACGGAGCGAGTATTCTTAACATATGTCCTAAAAATACAAATTAACATTTTCCTTAAACTTAAACCGAAAATTGAATATAGAAAAATTAATCTCGGTCAGAGAAAGAGGAAAAGAATGAATTACACCATTTTTTTTTCTAGGAATATACAAATTCTCCCGAGGAGCAATTACTACATGAGCATAGTAATCACTTGTTTTTAATTTCACATGCCTAATTCAGATTCAAAACATGGTAAATTGTCCCATGAGCACCATTGCCAATTAATAGCAATTCAAACCGAAATTAATTTTTTTGAAAGAGTACAAACCGAAATTAATTAATCATCTAGTACCAAGTAATATGAAAATTAAGGCCAGATAAAATACAGTCGTTCCAAATTTTCAATAACAAAATTTAGCAAATTTAGGATAATCCCACGTATAAAAAAACACTAACTATAGTTTATAGTAAAAATTTAAAGGAACGTTTAAAAGAAAGTTTACCATGGAGGAGCGTAATGATTGAGATTAGTGACATCTTCAGAGGTTGATATGCAGTTCTTTGTTAATGGACACAGTGCCAATGATGGTGGATTATTCTGTACTCCCAGATATTCAGGCTTTTTACCACTACACCAAATACAAATAAACTAATTAAATGCATTTTTATTTCCAATATAAAAGACAGAAATAAAAAATTCTTAAAGTTAAACTTAGTCTAATTTTAGTAACCAAACAAAACTTAGTCTAATTTTTCCGTGAAGAGCAAGAAATCACTTCTACTAAGCAAAACAAGCACGTAATCAAACTTCAGCACATAATTTTTTTGGACATACATAAACAACATGAATGCAAAAATAAAAAAAAATATAGAAAGAAACTCAAAAATTATATGCTATAAGATTTAATCTATGATCAATATTGTATCGTTATAATTTCATACCTCAAGTTAAAGAGGGCACCTATGGTTGCTAACTCTCCACTCCTCAGTATAAGCTCTCTGAAAGATAGGGAAAATATAAATTAATATGAGATGGGCATGCATGATATGAATATTGTGAGGACATGACAAATTAGAGAGATGAATGAGAACCTTCTTTTGATTTGGTGACCCTTGACATTATTATGTTTTTGAGAGAGTTGAAACTGAGGAAAACATGAAGTAACAATGTTGTGCCTTAGGGTTTGAGTGGTGTTGAAGTTGCAAAAGGTGGTAGAGAGTGCCATTGATGAGAGAGAACAGACTGCACTTGAAGGATACAATTGCAATTCAATTTATAATGAATTTATTTATTTTTGACAAAACTTTATAATGAATTTATTGGTATTTGCAATGTTTTTAGGTAATTGGTGGAGTTAAGCAACGTTTTTAATAGGTAATTGGTGGAGTTAGGAATAATAAATATAGGCACCGCACTACCAAGTAAATTTCATTCCCTAGAAGCATAAGTGAAATGAAATTAAAAAAAATTGAAATGAAAGTAAATCAACTTACGTCATTTAACAAAAAAAAACTTACGTCAAAAATATACATTTTAGATTCAATCAATTAATGATGTATATTATAGGTCGTATATATCATTTAATAAATGAATCTAAAAAGTTGATTTTTATTTATAATAATGATTGGTTGGTGTATGAGACTACTAGTGCGTGTACATGGGGAACACTTGTTTTGAATTAAATTAAAAAGAAAATAGTATATACTTCATAGTTTAAATCATTTTAGATTTAACATGAAGTTTGGAGAACATACTACAAAATATAATATTTTAGATCAGAAGATATTTAAAAGCAGACAATATCAAGGGGAGCAAATGCAAACACTTCAAAATAGTGAAAATTCAGACCAAACATATACTTATAAAGTTTAGTACAAATTCAAACAGAAAACTAAAAGTCAAAATAAAAGGCAAAAGGCATTGAGATAAATATCATCTATCTTTTCACAAATGGAAAGTCATATAGAATTTCATAATATTGCTGGTGACACTACTTGCAATTGCATTCACAGTAAATTCTTAATCCTATAAGTTTTACTAAAGAGGTTAAAATAAGACTAAAGAGGTTGACTCTCAATAGATGCAAACCAAATAGTTCAAAACAACTCACCCTCCATTTCCACACCTGCAAAATTTGACATGACAACATCTTTAAACTAAAAAAATCCACATACACATGAAGAAAAAAATAAGATGTTGAAGAAAAGAAGAATTTGTGAATCTACCTCTCACCAGATAGATCTCAAAGTTGCTTCGCTTGATCAGTCCTAGTCTGAAATATTCAAGGAAAAAAGAGACAAACCTAGAAAGATGTAAAAACTAAAAAATATATGATTTTTGGAAGAAGGAAATATGTGAATTAAATTTGAACAAATGGGGCACTCATCTGAAGAGACAAAGTCGCTTAGGCTTTAGATTATTACCATGTGAACATTGAATTTCAATTCATTTAATACATTGAAAACTGGCGAGAATAAAAAGAGTGCAACTTTCAAACTATTTTTTAAAAATAATGTCAACACCGAAATTTAAATATTCAAAGATTTAAAATATATAAGCACTCTATCTAAGTAACAAATGACAAACTTGTCAAAGAACTAATTTTTCTCTATTATACTCCCTCCGTCTCAAATTATAAGAAAAAAAAATTTATTTTCTTTGTCCCAAATTATAAGTAAAAAAGACAAACTTTTATCATATTTAATTATGTTTTTTCAAAAAATCATCTTTTCCAAAGGAAAATTAAATGAAAAGTGCATATAATTTGCTCTCTTTTTTATTTTCTCTATAATCAACTACCAATGAAAATTGTTTTTACATCTTCCTATAAAACTTATTTCAAATATAACACAAAAAACTATGTTACAAACTACTATGTTTTAGTTTTCTTAATAAGTGTGATTTTTTTTTTGCTTATAATATGGGACGGAGGGAGTATTGTACTTCCTCCGTCCCAAAATAAAAGAGTCATTTGCAATAAAATATTGTACAAAAATAATTGACTCATTTCAATTTTCAATGGAATATTAATTTTTTTTTTCCTTCCAATTATACACTATAATTAATATACTACTTTTATCATTCTCAATTCAACATCCTCTACTTTGCATTTATGATAAAGATGAATGTAACAATACTTGTCTAGGTAAACTCGATTCGTAAACTCGATTCGTAAACTCGATTCGTAAACTTGATTCGAGAACTCGTACGAGTTTACCTAAAATTAAAATTATATAAAATTTATTATATGGATGACATATATAAGCTAATATAATATTGTAAATAGGTCAATAGTGCAAAATATGACTTAATTACAACGGTAAATTATACCAAACTACCACCATAAAACGTTATGCTCAACTTAGCATCAAAATACAAAATTAACGCACAAAATCATAAGTTTCATAAGTCTCTAAGTTTAAGTCATCCATAAAACCATCCAAAAAAGCAAGTTTCACAAGTTCCTAAAGTTGTTATTAAAACTATCTAAAAAGTAAACTAGTTAATTTCATCAAAAGGTTAACAAACACCACCACCGCAACCCTAATCGGCGTTGTAATCACCGGCGTCGAAATCTGAATTTCCACCGTCGGAATCGCAACCTTAATTGGTATGTGCTCCCATGTTCATGGTTTGAGAACTCAGAGAAGAAAGAAAAAAAAGTTTCATTTCAGAAACAACGTGTTATTGTAAAGGTAACTATTGAAAATGAATTGGGTTTTGAAAAAAATGGACCCAGAAAAACGGCTAATTTTTTATATATATTTTTTATAGATGTAAACTCGATAAACTCGGTCGAGTTTACACAAGTTTACCGAGTGTTAACTCGGTCAAACTCGTCAAACCTTCCGATTTTACCAGAAATCGAGTTTACCTCCGAGTTAATACGATTTTGGTACCTAAACACGTAAACTCTGTAAACTCGGAGTGTTAACACTCGATTTGCGGGACATTGCTTAAAACCATTTCTCTCTCTCTCTCTCTTAAATTTTTCTTAATATGTGTGAAATGAAAAAAACACTCACATATTATGGAACGGATGAAGTATGATTTATTTATTTTTGACTAAACTTTATAATGAAGGATACAATGTTTTTTTTCCTCTTTTTCAAGTAGCCCAGCGGCTAGAGAAATTCACCATAAAGGTGAATAAGTGGGGTGTCTGGGGTTCGAACCCCAGCCCCTGCATATAATATGCATTATCGCTTGCCAAGTGTACTAAGTTCATGGGAACGGATAAGTGCACCTGGGACACTCTTTAAGGACCATTAATAGTACGTTTTTATGAAAATATGTGTAATCAATGAATTGAAATTTGTAATATTTGAATTTTTTAAGAAATATTTAAAGAGTATATTAATTATAGAAATAATAAATATAGACACCCGCACTACTAAGTAAATTTCATTCCCTAATGACATTTGTGAAATAAAATTAAAGAAATATTAAATGAAATCAACTTACGTCCTGCAACCAAAAAAAAAACTTACATCCATATCTAAGGTTATGTACATTGACTAAATCATTCTGTCTTAGAATAATTGTCTCCTTAGCATTTTTTTTTATCTCAAAATAATTCTAACTTTAGATTACCAATGCAGTATTTTTTATTTTTTTCGATTATCATACTCTTATTTATTGCATTTCTTCCAACTTAAATACTCCGCTGACTACAATTAATAATAATATCTTAGTAAATGATATTGATTTTACCATTGAAATCAACAAAATTAATCATTTTCTTAAAATTAAATTGTGCACAAACCTTAAACGATTATTATTTTGAGACTGAGAGTCTAAAAAAATTTATAATATTCCTGAAAAAGTAATAATAGGGTTAATTAAGTAAATGATCTCTATAAATATCCAGAATGTTGTTTTTAGTCCAAAAAAAAAAGAATAAAATCACACATAAGAAACAACATTGGACACTGTTGACATAACAAATTTTAATTTTATTTTCAAAACAAAAAAATTGATATACCAATATTGAAACATAATGAGCAATATGATATTGATGAATCTTTAAAAGTAGTTAGAAGGTTGATAATGATTTAATATAATTGTTGTGAAATCAACCTTAATCGAATCACACCAATGAAATAAACAAAGATGTGTGGAGCAAAAGATAGTGGTAATCTTAGATCTAAGTGTCTTCA
>Ga0315915_1000025_pt1 | contig 100774 bp, 59 predicted proteins | sample MpolbnodulesMG_FD_207738 | JGI IMG/M metagenome (GOLD analysis project Ga0315915, IMG submission 207738) | Medicago polymorpha root nodule microbial communities from Los Angeles, California, United States - branched nodules | ecosystem: Host-associated > Plants > Roots > Nodule | place: USA... | reverse complement strand
TTCTCCAGGTGTCAAAGCCACAATGTCAAGAAGAAATGCTATGAGTAATATAGATAGCAAATTAATGTTTGGATAACTTAACAGAGGACCACATGGAAAAAGGTAAATGACGGCTCAAACTTTTGCGTTCAACTAACTTCAGATGTAAATACTCAATATACAAAGACCAAAACAAAAAAAAATACTCAATATACATATAACACAAAAAAAAATGTATGCCATGAATCTTACAGTATTCGATAATGTAGGGAGATACTCTTCTGCGCCTATGAAATCACTTTCATCTATGTTTCCATAATGCCAAGCCACTGTGCCACCAGATGGACTTTCAGCCATTATCATCCTAGTTTGGAACCTGGGAACTAAATTAACAACATTTCCTATAGACAAAAAGAGTGTCAGACATGGAAGAGAAAGAACTATATTGCCAAGAACAAGAGATTGAGCAAAATTGCAACAAACCTTGAACTACACGCTGATTCCAAATGAAGCTTAACACTCTCATTTTGCATTCTTTTATACTACCAACTATAGGTGACTTTGACAAAGAATTAGACTCGTCTATCAATCCCTCATTATTAGTTGCATTTGCAAGATGAAATGCCATATGCTGTGGTGCATACGTATTCTGCTTTTCAATGGGTGGATCCGGCTTATTCATCTTGGAGTGAAGTTTATGTCTGATAAAAATCCATAGGTTATATCATTCCAAAAAACAAAGTCCAAAGGTTATATGTAAGAATAGTAAAATTCTTTTCATGAAATATGAAAACATATTAACTCAACACTTTTGAATCAATAGTGAGAGCAAAGGCTACAACAACAACAACCAAGCATTATCCCATTAGGTGAGTCAGCTAGATGGATCAGTGATCAGTCATGTCTAGTTAAACCATTGAAATATAAATCTTTCTAAATAGTTTTAGCCTATAGTTTTTCTTGATCTTCCTCTGCCTCTAGCGATTAGGCTGCACTCCATGATCAACTCTCCTACTACATAACCTACAAAGTTGAGATTCAATCATTTTTTCTACAAAAGGTGCCCCCTAACTCGCTCTAATGCTATCATTCTCCAATCCTATATCGTCTCACCTCGTCTAATATTTCCACTCATCCAATGCTACATTGAGTTTATTCTTGTGTTGGTTTTCTACCTCCCAACCCAAACTGTCCCATACAATATTGTCTTATTAAAATGCTAGTCAAAGCCTTCCATCACCGCCATAGAATACTTGAATTTACTTTTTTCTTTTAAAAAATCAATGGAAAATCATAAACATGGGATAACGAAAAATAATATTGAGATTCTGTTTTATTATGTAAGCAGTATACCTCGTTGTCACCATATCAATTTTTGAGAACCTTTCGAACATATTTTGAAGACCTTGCTTAGAAAAAGCTGAGGTTCCAACTGAGGGACTATTTGCATTGAATAGGACATCAGTAATAACACTATCTGGAGAAGCAACTCCACTCATTGATGGGGTCTTGGGAAAGGAATTAGATCCCCGTTTTGCAGCTAGGTGTGCCTGTTGTTGCTTTTGTGTAGAATCATTAGCAATACAAGTCAAAGATGGAGTTCCAACAGCAGCAGTACGTGAAGCCATTGCTGCCTTCTCTTTTTGTACTGCTCCTGATGCATTGTTCACTGAAGATGGTCCAAAACTTGGTCCAACTGAACCATTAGAAAATTCACCAGATTTTAAAGATAATAGCGAGTGAGGTAATGTCTCACTAGATAACCGAGGACTCTGTATTTGTTTCCTTTTCTGAAGCTGATCCTCCTTTTTTGCTTCTTTCTCGATTTGTCGGCCCAGGCTATTCCAGGTTCTCTGTGGGAAATTAGGTCTCATGGATGCATGTTGTGGCATTCTTTGCTGAATCCTTAAATTTCTTGCATACATTTCCAACTCACTTTTAACGCGGTTTATCCTTGCACCATCTTTTCTTTCCATTTCAAATTGTTCTACCTTGTCAACTAGCCTCATGCCTTGCTGACCAGAAGAAAATTGAATAGCCCCTGTCTCTTGATTTAACCCCCCATCAAAAACCGGTTGGGGAAACTTCTGAATGTCACCCCCAATATATTGAATACCTCTGGCCATTGCTTGTTTCTGTAATAATCTATCCTGCCAATTCATATCCGATCCTTGACGAGCGTCACCATGTGAGCCTATTTGCTGCATTGCATCAACACCTGTGGAAGCAGACCTCATTCTTTTTGCAATATTCGATAAAGGTGATGATTGTCTATCTGGATTCTCTCTTTTTACATGAAGAGAGACACTCACATTCAGATTATCCACATATGAATGCATGACATCTTGTACAGCAGAAGCCCCAGATGAGTTTATACCAGAAATTGATTCGTGCTCCTGCAAGCTTTTTGGAGTTCCGACGGCCATTGGATATTTTGATTGATGGGGCATCATAGAAAAGCCTGGAGTGGAAGAATATGGTACAATATTCTTAGATCTCATGGCAATGCTTGGATTGAGATTTTGCATTGCTGGATTTTCAAGAGTCTGTTTCCCAATAGCATTTGATGTAGTGATTTTTGACTCACCGAACCTGCTATCTGAGTTCTCTTGCACTCTATCCATGCATTCTTTTTTCCTATGGATTTTATTACTAGAAGTGACAGCCAACTCTGGGATATTTCTCAATCGCTTTCTCTGAAAATTGAGCTGAAACACAACCTCAACATCATTAGGATACATACATCACACACAATAAATTCATTAGGGGAGAATCTAACTTGTTTATACCTGTGTTGGAGGTGGACTTTCACACAGTCGATCCAACTTTGGAGTAGGATCTAGATGAAGGTTTCGCTGTAATGCTTTTGGTATCTTTGATTCGACTTCCTGTTATCAATGAGAACATAGTTAAGTGAGATTGATATCCAATAAAATAATAAACTATACGAATTGGTAATTCATGATTGGTGAATTGCACTTACCAATATATCACCATATGTCTGAGACTTGTCAGTAAGAGATGGGATGTTCTTTTTAGATCTCTTGGCAATGCCTGGATTAAGATTTTGCACTGCTGGATTTTTAAGAGTCTGTTTCACAATAGCATTTGATGTAGTGATTCTTGAATCACCCAACCTGCTTCTTGAGTTCTCTTGCACTCTTTTCCCATGGATATTATTACTTGAAGTGACAGCAAACTCTGGGATATTCCTCAATCGCTTCCTCTGCAAATTGAGCTGAAACACAAATTCAAAATCATTAGGATGCATACATCACACACAATAAATACATTAGGGGAGAATCTAACTTTTGTATACCTTTGTTGGAAGTCGACTTTCACACAGTCGATCCAACTTTGGAGTAGGATCTAGATGAAGGTTTGGTTGTAATGCTTTCACTATCTTTGATTCCACTTCCTATTATCAATGAGGACATAGTTAAGTGAGATCGATACCCAATAAAATAATAAATTATACAAATTGTTCATTCATGATTGGTGACTATACTCACCATTATATCTCCGTATGTCCAAGACTTATCAGTAAAAGATGGAATGTCCTTCACAATATTTTCCAATGACATCTTGAGGCATACTTTATTCACAGTAGGAGAACTTTCCACGGACACAATGCCAGCTCGCTTTTTAGAAGAGCATCTTCGATAATCACGCACCTGGAGTGTTACAGAATTGATACAAAGCTCAACCTTATAAACAGTATGCAACATTAATAGTATATATAGGGTGGTGATAAAATTTAGTAAATAAGAAGTAATTTGCAAAGAAAAAAAATGCTTAAGAGTATAAAATGACAAATTAAAGCTGTTGACAATCAAAAGAAGAAAAACAAAATTAAAAGAAATAGATGTCAATAAGAAAGAGCTCCTCTGGCACAAGGAGTGTTGCATAACTGAAATAGTCAGCACAACAAAAGAAACTAAATTCCAGTGGAAAATTTGTGCAATCTTATATTATTTTTTAAAATTTTAACAAAACAATAGATAGAAATTAAATGTTACCTTTTAAAGTAAAGCTTGCCAAAAATAAATAAGATTCACCTCGCATATAAGTGCTCCGTCAACATACTTGGCAGGTATATCATCTAGAATATCCCCAGGCAAGTGACCTGACTCAATGGCCTCCAAACACACAATCACAGAAATAGGAATGTGAGTATGTACACGAAATACTTAACATATGCAGACAAATAAAAAATGATAAACAATTAAGAAAACATAGGTGTTTTATTTGTTGGAGATCTTTCTTATGCTGATAGGTATCAGTAACTGATGTTGGTTTGCATTGGGAAACATAGGGTCGATTTGTTGAAAGGAGTACAGCATATCAGCCATGGATATGGTCTGCAGGAAATCATGAAATAAAGTACTTTCCCTACATGGTAGAGCTCTAAAGAAGTTTTCTGTGTATTTATTTATTTATATTCTGGACCAGTAAAATAATATCACTACCACGGTTTCAGTTTCCACATTTTTGGCATCGGAAAGTATGAGAAACGTGTACATGTTTTTCTTCTTAACTACTATGTCTGGACTAGTTTTTTCCTTTTCTCCGTGTTATGTATGATCATTGCACATGACAGCATACTTTTATGTCTCAGTAACATATTCTATAGTTAGTTGTTACATGGAAAAGCTAGCTGAACTGAAACTTAAACTATGGTTTGCATTATATATCTTCTAGTTTAAGCATACTTTTATTTTCGTTCACCGAATTTGTTTTAGCTGACTGGAGACTTAAACTATGGTTTGCATTATATATCTTCTAGTTTAAGCATACTTTTATTTTCGTTTACCGAATTTGATTTAGCTGACTAGAGACTTAAACTATGGTTTGCATTATATATCTTCTAGTTTATGTGTCCTTTCTATGCCTATAGTTTTGCAGAAAACCGTTTTCCATTCCATTGGAATTTTGTAAGCAGGCAGCTTAAGATATTCCAAATGTCAAGTGATAAAAATAATACTTGTTTTGTAAATAAAGAGCTGTTTCGTTTTTCTTTAGTCCCACTTCATATGATATGCTGAAGTAAATGTTCATCAGAAACTGCCGTAAAAAACAGCTTGTACCATAAAAATTGTCTAAATTATAATGTTTTAGAACAGAAAAGTTTAGACCGAAAGAACAAACAAAAGTCAGTTATAAAATTTCAAGAGAATTACCGTGAAAAGGGTTTCAGATGACCTATCATAAGGAAGTAACGACTGATTTGCAGCATCATTCTGAAAATTCATAGATCACACAACTCAGAAACTTAACTGGTTGAGCTAAAAGATTTCGCAATAGCAAAATATATATACTAGTTTTTGACCGTAAAGCACGGACACTCCTCGGATTATGCGTGTCCCAATTTCGTACAGGCGTCATTAAATATGACTACATTGACTTATATCATTTTCTCAAATTATTATCGATGCCGGTGTGTCAATAGGCTTTCGACAAACCTTGCTGGGTTTTCCAATAGAATAACCATCTGGGTACAAGTTCAGCGTAAAAGAAGCTTCCTTGCCTGTCATGTCAAAACAACACTTAGGAGGATTGAATGATTTAAACACAAATTAAGAAACCAATAAACTCTAATGACTAACCTTCTATTACTGAAAGTTTTTCAGATGAATTGAGCGTCCGATCAATGTTTTCACCGGCCTTAACAACATCACTCTGTATCGACAACAACAACAACAACAAAAAAATGAAACTTAAAACAATCAGTAATATCCCTAAACCCTAACTTGAGTGCCAAGTAAGAAAAAAACAACATAAAAATTCAATTTTTATAAGTTCATAGCCTTATTCCATCTAAAAGCACACAAATAAAAAATGACCACAATTAGAAACATCATAATATATTAAGCATAACAAGAAAAACGCAAACTTTTTGTCAAAAAAAAATAGCAATAAGACTTAGTATTCAAAAACTTTTGATTACCTGAGATTGGTTATCCTGAGAAGAATGCAGAGGAAGGGGGGTGGGTTTGGGGCGAAACCTAGTTCCAGTTTTTGAGACTTTGAAAGAGACAGTCATGATGGACACAAATGAGTATCGAACTTAGGTCGTCAAGTTAGAGAACAAACTTTCAACTAAAATGATTATAAGGTAACAAGCAGAGACAAATGATAGTGGCAACTGGCAAATACAATACAGTGGCTTATTGTTTCCAGTAATTATTTCCTATCATTATAGAATCGTATTTAATCACTAAAAAAAAGGAAGAAAAAAAAAGGAATGGTATTTAATTAGTTTCCTCTTTTTAATTTAATTTCGTTAATTAATTAGTTTTATATATTTTTTTAATTTAAAGATCATATACATTATTGATTCAATGAATTTAAAATGTAAATGTTGCTTACAATAGTGATTAGATGGTGTATAAAGAAAGAAAGTATACGGCTTTAGGCTTAACAATGTTATTTTGTTGGCAGCATTCAAAAAAATAAAAATTTATATTATATTTGTTATATTTTTTTGAAAGATATTATATTTGTTAAAGTGTTGGTATTTTTGAAAAAATAATTATTATTTGTTACAATATGAATTTTATTAAAATTAAATTAATTTTAATCAAAATTTTATAAAAATTACCATTTGTAATTTTACGCATAAGCATAATATCAGTGTTCGTCTAAATGCTAGTAATAAACAAAATATTTGAAATAGAGGCTAACAATATGATTGGAAAGAAAGAAGAAAATTATTGTTTCGAAGTAAATTAATGTTTTTATTTACAACAAATGTTTCCTCATTTGTTATAATAATTGTGTCACAAATTATTCTATAAAATTAGTATCATTCATGCATTAATCCCTTTAATTACCAAATAATCTTTAATTGGTATGTTTCGAAGTAAATTAATGTTTTTGATTGTCTTTCCTCATTTATTACAGTGATAACGTGTCACATTTATTCTATAAAATTAGCATCATTCATGCATTCAGCCCTTTAAATACCAAATAATCAAACTAGTATCATTTATTTCTTCTCTAAAAAAAATCATGAAGTACCATTTTTTATTATTTTACCGAGTTGATTGTGGTAGTCTCACTCGGTCTAGCAATGTTCTATTTGTAAAATAAAATATTGTTCAAAAATAGATGATTCCTTTCAATTTTGTGGTTGTTCCACTTGGTCTATTAATTAAATTTTTTTCAATTGTATCATCCTAATTAATTTTTTTTTTTTAAGGAATCCTAATTAATAATATTACTTGCATCATTTTAAATTTGATATCTTTAACTTTGCATTTGTAGTAATAATGAATGCACCGATATTTGATAAGGGTATTTTAGTAAAACAAAAATTACCGCTCTTTCTTTTATACATTTTTTTGAATTTGTGCAAAATAATCAAAATGGACATTAGGTCATATCAATTCAGAATTTACCCTTCTTTTTTTACAATATTTCCTTTCTTTAATTTGTTAGTTTATTCGCAATGTTGTTTTTCGTGTTTCCAGAATTAGTTTATTACTTTTTATATCATATCAAAGCTAATTCCTTTTACCGTTATATAATTAAATGAAATGTATTGGTCACTAAACTTTAATTTCTTTTCCTTCATCCATTAAAGATGGGTGATTTAAAGTCAATTTTTGACTCAAAATCACCCCTCCAACTCGTTTTTCTATTTCCCTTTTATTAAAATAAGTGATTTTCACATCTATTTCGTTTTTTCTTTCGTGATTTCATCGTCTTAGTGCGACGTTATTTTGTTCGTTGTCTTTGTGCGATGTTGTGTGTCTTTATTGTTTCATTCGAGTAATTTGTTCGGTTCAAATTGTCAGATCAGCTTCGATTCAGTGCAGATCAAATCAATGACTTTGAAGTCGTCAACGTTGCAGATCCGGAGACATAAGTATTCCGGAGACTTAAATATTGTCATATGTGTAGGCTTTAGTACTTTGCAGTTTTATGCTATTAACATGGATGCTGTAAGTTTGTTCACAGATTCATCCTTTTCGTTTTTAGCGAATTTTCATTGTATTGATGTACTCTATCAATTTGAATGAATGAATATCATTTATTTTTGTCAAAAAAAAAATTAAATGAAATGTATTGGTATGCATGTGTGTCTAAAAATAATTATTTATTTAGAGAATTCTAAACGGTGCCCTTAAGGCATCGGTTAAGCAACCAAACTAAGCAACTTTTTATTAAAAGTAGTGTAATTATTACTTAATTGAAAGTCAAAACTTATATTTTTAAGATAAATTTTATATTTCTAGATTCCTTAATCATTGCCCCGAGCGTACTAGTTAGTAAAACCCTTATTATTTTGATTTGCGATATAGAAGTATTTCTCAGGTTTTAGTTTGCTGTGACAATTTCGTATTGGATATGTATTTGTCATTTTTTGTTTTGTCTGAACTAAGCTTTTTTATTATATTTTTGTGTCTATTTATATTTGGATATGTTCAATTTACGTTTTTTTTTTGTGTCCGGGATTCGAACCCCAGACCTTGCATATATTATACATATTCCTTAACAAGTGAGCTAAGCTCCAAGACAAATTTACGTTTCGTTTTTCTCATACTTCAATTATTCAAATCTTTTATATTTGTTTTTATTTGGTCATTTATTCTCATACTTTAACTCCAATTTGTTGATGGAAGTATTCTTGTTTCTGCTCCTCTAGATCCAAATCATCAAGCTTGGAAATGATGCAATAATCATAATTCACTCGTGGATATGATGTAATTCAATGAGTTCACAAATTGTTCAATCTATTGTTTTCATTGAGGACGTTCTTAATGTTTGAAAAGAATTAAAAGAATGTTTCTCTAAATCTGATCGTATTTGGGTTGCCAAGCTTCAATCTAATATTAACAAATTATAACAAGGATCTTTATTTTTTACCAATTATGTTGTTAAGTTGAAGATTTTATGGGATGAGTTAGAAAGTTATGTCTATTACCATATTGCACTTTCCATTATCGGTGTCTATGAAGTATAGACACGGACATCGGACACACACTAACACCAACACGCTAACAGCCCGACATAGATAATAATTTGGGAAAAGACATAATTCAATGTAAATATAAGTGTCGTGTCGGTGTTGGTATCGGACACCGATGCGTGTCCAACACGGGACAACCCTAATTCGAGAAGTGTTTGTTTTTCATAGATCAACGTTGATGTTTATCTATGCACAATGCAAAAGAGTTTCATTTAGATGGCCAAGTGATTTAGTTCTTTAGTGGCACCTATGATCAATACTCTATGGTACAAAATCAAGTTGTATTGATGGAACCTTTGCCTTCGCTTAATCATGTTTACTTTGTGGTTTTGCAAGGCGGGATAGTTATAGAATCATTTTCAAGTGATGATTCCAAAATTCTTGTTAATAGTTCTAGCTTTACTTGCTATCAACAACTCGTACTTACATAAACTTGATGAAAATAATGTATTTCTGGTAATTCTTGAGGGAGTCTCATGCTATAAATATGATCCCGTTTGCAAGTTATTGAAACCATTTTATGGCCTTAATAAGCTAGCAAAATGGTATGAGAAATTGACTTCACCTCTTATAGTTCAAGGATATACGCAAGGCCATTCAAATCATTCCTAGTTAACCAAGAAAGGCACAAACGCATCCACAACACTGTTAATGTATGTTGATGATGTAATTCAAGATGGTAATTCTTTGATTGAATTTGCACATATCAAAGCCATTATGGATGTATCTTTCAAAATTAAAGTACTTTTTGGGATTGGAGGTAGCAAGAACACAAAAGGGAATTTTATTGTGCCAAAGCAAATATTGTGTTGATTTGTTGACATAGCATGAGCATTTAGGTTGCAAACTTGTTGGTACACCATTTGATCCTTCTATTAAACTACACCAAGATGACAATGCCCCTTTCGTTGATATCTTATAAAAGGTTAATAGGTCGTTTGTTATATCTCAAAACTACAAACCTAACATCATATTCATCGTGCAACGACTGAGTCAGTTTTGATCTCATCCCACATACGTGCACTTCAAGGCAACATGTCATGTACTTATGTATCTCAAACAATGTCCAACACGCGGTCTATTTTCCCCCAACTCATCATTTACACAACTCTTGGGGTTCTTGGGTGTTGATTGGGAAGGGTGTCTAGATATAAGGCCAGTTTCAAACATGTGTTTCTTCTTAAGTTTATCACTCATTTCTCGGAAGATCGTCCAATGAAGTTGAATATTGAGTTTGTATAGTTGAAGATTTTCAAGTTTCTAGCACAAGAACTATAGTTATATTTTACTTGTGAGCTTCAATGGCTCTTAAATTTACTTAGATTTTGAGAGATGAGGTTCAAGTTGGTGTTGTAAGACTACTTCTAGATCAATGAGGTCACTCTTTCATTAAATCACTCTTGCCTAAACCTTTCTCCACTGCAACATTTAAGATACTGTTTAATGAAAATGAGGAAGGTAAGAGACAATAAAAAATTTAGGAAAAAAAATTAAAATTCGAAATGTGAAAGATGGATAGAATTATGTGTGTAAATGTTTAAATATTCTCACTTTCATTTTAATAAATTTGGACCATTAATTACATCTAATAGTATTAACTTTAGGTTCCACCGATGAAGAACTTAACAACTCCCTCACCTTAGATGTCACCGTAAAAGTATATATACAAATTAAACTAGATAAAATCGTTTATAAAGACTTAAATATTTATATAAAAAAAATATTCTTACTCGATAGTTTTTCTCTACATCATTTTTATAAATGATATGTTTTTTTAGAATAATATAATTTTACACTGATATTTAATGTAAAAAATATTATCTTATAATATGAGTTGGTTTTTGTAAAGATATATTTAAAAATTTGTAGAAAAATACAATGATATGAAAAGTGGATAAGCATTATTAAATGAAATTGGAAAAGAAAGCATACTTTTACTCCCCATTCCGAACCATTAATCAATGCAACCGATAACAGACAGAAGGCGACATAGCAAGCCGGAGAGTTTAGACGAATAGGATAGATACACGTGTCCGATCCAATAACCATAATACCAACAACTTCGTTCTTCTTCTCTTATAATCAACGCTTCCTTCCACCATTCCCTTCTGCAAATGCTTCAATTCACAGTAACACACACTCTCTCTCTCTCTCAAATGGATCCATTTCTGCAACATGTATAGTAATGAATGGTTATTATTTTGATGCAGGTAGTTGATTGAAGGAAATAGAAAGATGCAGAGTTTGTTGCTTCATCTTGTTCTTCTCGCTTCCTTTGTGTTCTTCAGCGGAGATGTGTATGCAGGGATCACTAGTTCTTTTGTTAGATCAGAGTTTCCATCCGTAGATATTCCACTTAATCACGAAGCATTTGCAGTTCCAAAGGGACATAATGCACCTCAACAAGTAAGTTGAGTCATTATATTAACGGTTCTCGAATATTTTATTAATCAATCTTTGATTCATCACTCAAATTTTATATTCTCAAGTTACTTTTTTTCTTTTTATTTTAAAGAACCACACATGGCTAGAATATTCGCCACCTCATACAATAACTGTGTTTTTAAATAATGAAATAAGCAAATCTTCTTCATTTTACATCTGTTTGGATTTACTTATTTGAGTTTATTGATTAACATAAGCTCTTGTGAGATTGTTTGAGAGTAATTATGAAAACAGCTTATATGTTTATAAGCGGTTTTCAGCTTATTTTCATAAGCTCTTCAAGATAGCTTATGAAAACAGCTTACACAAAAACAATTTAACTTTATTTTATCTTTTGTTATACAGATAACTATACATAAGCGCTTATCATGATAAGTGTTTTATGTTATAAGCTGCAAATTAAGTTGTTTATCCAAACAGGGCCTAGAAGATATTTGTTGAGAAATGTGTATGCAATAGTGGAAATTGTGCTGTTATGCCTATGGTTACATGAAAAACATTCCAGTTGTAGAAAATTTATATTTTAACTAGAGACCGCTTACTTGACCGAGATTTCATCACATCAGTGTTATGAACTTATCATCTGCTGCGTTGTTTATTTCCTTTGTAGGTGCATATCACACAAGGTGATTATGATGGAAAAGCAGTAATCATCTCATGGGTGACCCCAGATGAACCAGGGTCCAGTCATGTACAATTTGGCACATCAGAGAATAAATTTCAATCTAGTGCACAAGGCACTGTTTCAAATTACACTTTCGGTGAATACAAGTCTGGTTACATTCATCATTGTCTTGTTGAAGGACTTGAGGTAATTGTTTCAGATAAGGAGAGTAGAATTATCATCACTGGTATTATATTTGCAATGTCAAAAGTGAAATATTTTGAAAAGTGGACTCTAACTAACAGAATAACATATGTTTTCGTTTTTTGAATAATCACTCATGTATATCGTTCGCATTTTTCTTTGTGTTGAATGTATTTATTCACTTGATTCAATTATTTCTACATTTCAGCACAGTACTAAATACTACTACAGAATTGGAAGTGGTGATTCTTCTCGAGAATTTTGGTTTGAAACACCTCCTAAAGTTGGACCAGATGCCACCTACAAATTTGGGATCATTGGTAAGTTGTCTGTTTCCCTGCATAATCTTTTTCATCGTTAATTGCAGACTCTTTCTATTTCTACTACATAAAGTATTGCCTGTGAGGATTTCTTTTTGCTTTGATTTCTCATGATTTTAATGATGTGGTTCTCCAAAATGAATAATTGTATCTAGTATCTACATTTCAGGTGATCTGGGACAAACATTTAATTCTCTTTCCACTCTTGAGCACTATATAGAGAGTGAAGCTCAAACTGTTCTATTTGTTGGAGATCTTTCTTATGCTGATAGGTATCAGTACACTGATGTTGGTTTGCGGTGGGACACATGGGCTCGATTTGTTGAAAGGAGTACAGCATATCAGCCATGGATATGGAATACAGGAAATCATGAAATAGAGTACTTTCCCTACATGGTAGAGCACTAAAGAAGTTTTTTGTGTATTTATTTATTTTCTGGACCAGTAAAATAATAAATTGCTACCACAGTTTCAGTTTTCACATTTTTGGCATTGGAAAGTATGAGAGACATGTACATATGTTTCTTCTTAACTACTATGTCTGGACTAGTTTTTTCCTTTTCTCTGTATTATGCATGACCATTGCACATGACAGCATACTTTTATGTCTCAGTTTATGCATCCTTTCTATTCCTATAGTTTTGTAGAAAACCGTTTTCATTCCATTGGAATTTTGTTAGCAGGCAGCTTACATTTGAGCCCCGCTTCATATGTTATGCTGAAGTAAATGTTCATCGGATTTGTTGTATTAACTTGACCTTTGTGAAGTTTCTTTTAGTATAAAACTTCAATTTTCTCATGTTGCCCATGTTGAAAACTTCACACCCTTTCTATTATTGGTTACACACTTAGCTTTAATATTCTGATATAAATCTGCTTGATCAGGGAGAAGTTGTTCCTTTCAAGTCCTATCTTCAACGATATACTACTCCTTATTTGGCGGCCAAGAGTACCAGCCCCCTTTGGTATGCAATCAGGCGTGCATCTGCTCATATAATTGTGTTATCCAGCTATTCTCCATTTGGTAACTAATCTGCTCTTTATCTAAATACTAATATTTCTTACATGTTGATTGACAATTATATTCTTTTACATAAACCAGGTTCTTAGCATATCATTGGCTTTGTATGCTCTAACTTTTAGGTTTTAGTTGGTGAGTATAATACTTGTTACTCACCTTTGACGTGCTATTGAATATTGATCACAAATAAAGAAACATAAATGAAGAGTTCCCCATATACAAGCAAAAGTGCTAAAGTGAAGATATTTACTTCTCTACCTTGGGGAGCAAGTGCTAGATTGTAGCTAGTTTGTCTTTAAGAAAGATGGAGACCTACATTCTTATGTTTGTAGGTCTAAAGGTTATAGATATTGTTTGAGAACTATTTCTGTTTTGATTGAAAAAGTCACAGTCAATAACATATGCTTGTCAAGTGCCACCTTTTATTGAAGTATATCTAGTCTTCTTTTGAAAGTGCTGTTTGCTTTCTTTTTAACACTTTTACAATATATTGATCTTTCATTACAGTAAAGTACACACCACAATGGAAATGGCTCAGAGATGAGCTGCCGCGAGTTGATAGGGAAAAGACACCTTGGCTCATTGTTCTCATGCACGTGCCGCTCTACAACAGTAATGAAGCTCACTTTATGGAAGGTGAAAGCATGCGAGTGGTTTACGAAAGCTGGTTCATCCAGTACAAGGTTGATGTGATCTTTGCTGGCCATGTTCATGCCTATGAAAGATCGGTATGGTTTTCATTCCCTGCTCATGTTTTGGGTTCATGCACAATACATGGAGTTGCATGCTATTTTGGTGCTACTAGATTATGTAATATGATTCTTTAGTCATGTGATGCCACAGTGGTTTCTTATGTGTGCAATGTTTCTGTCCTGCTTTCAGTATCGATTCTCCAATGTAGATTACAACATAACAACTGGTAACCGGTATCCTGTAGCTGACAAATCAGCACCTGTGTACATCACAGTCGGAGATGGAGGAAATCAAGAAGGTCTTGCTTCTAGGTAACTTAATTCTGTTACAGATGGTGGAAATCAAGAAAGTCTTGCTTCTAGAATTATTAAATATTTTGCACATGTTTTAATTCTGTCATTGGTCGTGAAGGTTTAGGGATCCTCAGCCAGAATACTCTGCATTTCGTGAAGCCAGCTATGGGCACTCCACGTTGGAGATAAAAAATAGAACACATGCTGTCTACCACTGGAACCGCAATGATGATGGCAAGAAAGTGGCAACCGACTCATTCGTATTGCATAACCAGTATTGGTAGGTTCACTTCACTTCTATTTTCTTGGCTTAGCTACCATAGATAGTAGCAGTGAAAAATATGTCATTATTTGCTTGGCTGTTGTGATGAATTACATAATTGAAAATTGTCATCGAGTTTAAAATCGTCAAGCCTACACTCCGGTATCAGTTGACAGTGGGTTTTTATGACATTTTTCTCTGTACATATGGATTGCTTCTCTGCCGACAACATAAAAAAACTTCTCTTGGAGATTATTAGAAACCTCAAAAATCCAAAACATGGAGCTTGTGTAGCACAAAAAAAAATAACTGCTAATATTTTGAAGTAACTGCCGTGCAATATATGTTGGTTGGCAAGGATCAGAATAGTCAACGAGTTATGTACTGCATAGTATGTACAGCTTTAGTATGTACTATATAACTTGTGCAAATATGTACTAACATGAGTAACATCTACTTAGTCATACATGTGTTTCATCTTTCAATCTGAAGTAGATTACAGTCTGTAGCCTTAGGTTGTTAACCTTTTTCAAGTAGTCACTATGCGGTGAGAGTTAAAACTGGCGAAGGCATGGAACTTTGTTAACATTAACCTGACAAATAATTGGCTGCGCTTCGCAGGAAGCCCTTTTTGGCTGTCGATGATTTATTAAGTGATATATGAATCAACGCACATATGACATCTCACCCATCAATGAGGAAATCTGTTAGGTCCAGAATTTGTACATGTGGATTCCTAACAAAATCAATGGTTAATATTCTAACATATCCATGATTTATTATCTATGTATCAATCGTTTTTTTTTTTTTTTAACCAGCAGTTGAGGTTATTTACTGTTTAGTCTAGCGCGAATAACTCACTTTAGAGGACTAAATTAATAATGCAATTTCTTGTTGATTAGCGATTATGTTTATTCAAAGGATAATTTCAATATGGTTGAATTCTGGTTATGCAGGGGAAACAATAGGAGAAGAAGAAAACTGAAGCATTTTCTATTGACAGTTATTGATGAAGTTGTCAGCATTTAATAAGAATTCAAAGCAATCTCATACTTGATGATGTGCAATGAATAAAAATGTGCCTCCTGATTGATATATGCTGCTCAATAGTGTCTCTGAGTGAGTGAAATGCGGGTTGTGAGAAATGATTTTATGTACTTGGTTTGTGTCTATGTATCCTTCGACGCTAATAAATATTGAACATATATGTTCGTAGTAGGAGATAAATGGTTCAGACCAAGATATTCTTTATTATTAAGGATAATGATGGCCAAGTTACCTGTTCATTTTTTTATAATGACTGAATACTGCTCTTCTATTTGAAGAAAGTTAGGAAATGAGGACGAATGGAAAATATACTTGGCATTACAATCTTCTGTAATGGAACAGTTAAATGCTTCTGTACATAAAAACCTTAAAAAAGTGGCATCATGCACATGCAATAAGCGAAATACTAATTACAGTTTTAGGAAATATTGGACTGGACGAGAAATAGAGATGTTGAAGATCATAAAACTAACTTTTTTTTAACTCGTCCTGGTTAATGCTTTTGGATTCAACTGTTCAACAGGGCTTGAGAATAATTTGTAGCTTTATTTTAGATTTTATATCAAGTAGGTGATGTGTATCCACTTTTGACGAAAAAATAAATCCATATTGTACTGCACTTTCTGGAATATTAACAAGCACACGAGGAAGAGATATTTTTGAACATAAACTATAGCAAGGGTGCACTTCGAATGATTTTTGTTGATGCCCTTCTCTTGAGTGACAACAAAACGTTAAGAAGTTAGACTTGGAGTAAAACCCACTTATTTTTTATATAAAAAATTATCACATTAACAAAGTCATCTCGAAGATATCACACTGTAAATGTTTTCTATCATATTTTTTTTACTTTGAGACACAGACTTTCTGTTTCATTTCTTAAATTGATCAAAAGTATAACCCATAGTAAAATTAGTCAAGTTCAATAGTTTTACGCATAATTACTTTTTATAATAGTAACTCTTATGGTTGAGTATGTTAAAAATTACATAGGGTACATAATGGAAAGGATAATCTGATATAGAAATTGTATGTCTTTACCAGGTTTAATGATACAAAAATTTACATTGCTTGCTGTAAGTGTATCAAGATACAAAGTGCACAGATAGGTGACAACATGATCTATATATCCACAACTGCATCCTCTATATAGAGTCAAGAAGGTAGAATGGAAAATTTAAGAATCACGGTAAATTGATTGTGGCATCCACTTGAGATGCAAATTCAAAAAGCCAGATTTTGCACCATCTAGCTCAAAACGTTCTTTATATTCCCCTTCCAGTATCACCCTGGTAAGCGTCAATATCACTCTGCCCATGTAATCCTGCAACAATTACGAAGAGAACTTAACAAGTGAACAAAATTATAAACTGTTAAGAATCCCCCCATGACTAAAGCTGTATGTAGTTTATTTGCACTTAGGTACAGTATATGTTTAAATATAATATTTCTTTAATAATGTTGAATATACATGACAAACAATTACAACAATCCATTAAGTCGCTCGTATAGGGCCATAAAATGACTCGTCCATTGATTTCTAACCATTCTTGATGCGCATAATAAGAAATCGGAACTAAATTAGGGGCATTTGAAATATACAATTTAAATAAGCACCTATACAAGAAGTGCATATGTGCTTATAGTACAAAGCCTATCTATAATCTGTTTCTACCATCCAATAGAGATCTAGGGTGGAATCTGGAGATACTGAAAACGACATATAACAATAGACCATCTTAGAGTTTAAGAAAATAAGTTGAAAACCGGTTATGGATATATCAATATGTAAGCGTACATATAAGATAAGTAAAAATAATGCCTTTCCAAATTTCCCCTAAATTTGTATTCAGAGTTAAGCTTGTCAATTGACTTAAAGTCATCAAAACATTTTATGAGAAAATGAGTAAAGACCCAAACCAGTCCTTGAGAAAACAGATACCTATTTGTTTCTAAAAATGGAACGTACTAAATTGATACTTTTCATTTTTCGAGAACCAAACTCTACATGTATTTTTATCAAGGACTAGGGCCTATACAATGTACTCCCTTTGTTCCAAATAACTGTCATCAATCATCCTAGGTTTTTTTCACACGATTTGGAAACACTAGAAGTAAGTTAAAGAATGTTGCAATTTTACAAAAGTGTCCTTATTAACTATTGGATGTTAATCATTGTCATAAACGTATGGTCGAATATAATGACTTGAAAAAGAAAAAAAATGTCACATTGAAAAAAGCAAAACGTCAATTATTTTAGAAACATTTTTTATATGCTAAAATGCTAAGTTATTTTGGAACGGAGGAAGTAATAGTGTAATGCAATATTTGTAACTAATTCAACACGGTGCAAAATTTATTACCTTCCCAAAGGTGTCGTGGTCATAAACTTCAACAAGCAGCATATCATGTAATCCATCCTCTACAACAAAGTCAAATGTTTGATTCCAAACAGGATTCAAGCTGTTGTTCACAACCTGGGAAATTAACAAAGTTTCACTGTCAAGTTAATATGTTGATAAATAACGCCACAAAAATTGGAAAGTGATATTTATTTTAGATACCCTAAAAGATCTAACACAAGATAATGTTTATTATCAATAACAGTTGTAAGCTGATATCTAATTCAAAATGGTTATAAAGTCAATGCTATCTGGGGTTCTTGGTCCATCAAAATCTTACCCTGGTTTTGTTCTTTGTTTCTGCTTTCTTCAATGTAAGAACAACAAAAGGATCAGATTTCCCCATGAAATCCACGGCAGGCAAGTCTTCGGCTGATATCACAGTAACAGAAAGGACTCCTCTAATAATAACCTCCTTTTTCCTCTGTGCAGCGTCGCTTTCATTTCCATTAGAATCTATTCCATTTGTTGAACCTTTAAGAACCTTTTCCAAGGATGTCATTGAGTAGTTCCGTGCAAACGGGTTGGTAAAGCTATTCTCTGTGCCATAAGGACAGTACAGAAGCTCTAAATGTACCTAAACAGAAAGAGCAATAATTATAGTGTGTCTGACTTTACTTAACTATTACGTGAAATTGTTTTTCATTTCAAAAGCTCTTGGTAAGATTTCAACTAATGTTATTTCGAGCATAAAATAAGTTAACCGAAACACATTTAACAGAGAAACAAATATATTTATTATGTCAGACGCACAACGGAAAGTGTATTTGGCAATTGTTTACAAACTAAGAAATGAATGTAAATCCATATTGACTAGTAATTTAGAAGTAAGAAATATAAAGCCCCTAAATTCAAGAACGATGCTGCACCTATGTCAAACATGGAGCTGAACACCACAACAGTAACAACTTAGAAGTACACACTAATGTGTACATCATAAAAGTTAAAGAAAAGGCTGTCAGATTTCATGACAATCAGTTGATATTCGAGTATTTCCATGTATGTATGTAGATTAATTTAAGAGTATGGAGTTCAGATTTATTAGGCATTAGTGATTCTTTTAAATTGATTGCATTCTCTAACCCATTATAGTGGGGATGAGAAAGGTACACACTAAACTCACAGAACTTACCTAAACCAGGAACCTTCCTGACCATCTATAGTTTTAATCTAGCAAGCCATATATGTAAGACAGGGTTTCTTACCTGCCCCCTGTTCTTGTTATCTCTTTGGATCTCCAAATCTTTGACCAGTTTCAACCACACGTCTTTTACTTTGCCAGGTTCGAGTTCACTAAGCTTTATGTCAGTACATCCAATTAATTCCGACGACTGTAACCCCTCATCATCATACACTTTAACAAATAAGTGCTGAGTGGACGCATCTTCAACTATAAATTCGAAGTGTTCATTCCATATTGGATTCAAATCATTGTTCTGGAGGAAGAAAACGAATTAGAGTTATTTCCTCTAGGATTGAGAGCCAAAAAATGCTTGAGAGAGAGTAAGAGACAGAGACAACAAGGAAAAAGAAACTAACTTACAATTGTCTTGCTTTTTTTCGTTCTGTTGCGCAAAGGTCGTATGTACAGTACAGCATATGGATCTGATTTTCCAATGATATCCTTGTTTGTTAGTTCCTTTGCTTGCACAAGCTTGACTTCTAATATCCCCACAGGCTTCAACTCCAAATCACTGAACAAGAAAATAAAGAAAGATTCAAAACGGAAAATCTGTGATTTAACCAGTCAAAATCATAGTGAAAGTAATCCAGTGATAAACAAATTGTTGGAATATCTAGATAACATCTCATAAAATCATTATAATCCATGGTATCCAATTCTTAATCAGAATGGGAGTCTAGCATTAATATCAATAATGATTGGTGAGATTTATATTATTATTTTGTATGACATCCTTCATATAGTATTAGTCCTTATCACTCTTAATTTACCATCTAATTTCAACATAAGTCAACCAAATAAGATGCCCTGTGATTGATACAGCCACAAGCTCTGCACTACAACATTTGACTGGTCAACAGGCTTAGGCATGCAGACCATACATAAACAACATTGAGATGCATATTTCAATAGGTCACCCACGGTCTATCATTTTTACATGTTTTTTGTATTATGGTTCACTATTTTAGTATAACTATAACATATATCAAGGAACTAATTTTGAGAAAATAATCATTTTTCGCTTTTACATATTCCAGAAAAACAAGAACCTTAGGACCAACAATGACAAAAAAAAAAAGAACCAACATTGGTAACATTGAAGTGTGCACGAGTGATCCTTTGCAAATTTAATTTATTACCTGTAATCTCCAGGCAAGATGGGTACAATTTTTCTCACAGGCCAAGTAATAGAATCTTCAACAGCATCCCGGATTGCCCCCTGTTTTTTATAGACGAAATTACTAACAAACATCAGGAAATCAAACACCTAACAAATTCTTCAAATAGGAGAAAAAGGGAAGAAAGGAATCACCAAAGAAGATAATGGAAAGAATAATAATAAGCACAGCTAACTACACTGTTCATGAAATATCACAATTGTGGCAATATACAATTTTGGAAATTAAAACATATTAATACTCCACTTGCTATGTAGCTAAGGCTCAATGCATAGCAAGATGATTAAGTTCAATGGCAAGGAGTTGTAATAAAAAAATATAATTGTTTATATTTCAAAAATCACATGTATAATTCTAAATCTTTCCTTAGTTTATTTGAGAAAAAGGCTAATAAACGAGGAACTTTTGGAAAATAGTGGTTTTCTCTGTAAGCTAAAATTAAGATAGGGAGAAAGTGGAATGACAGGAAAAGATACCGCGAGGGGAGGGGGATGTCATGATAAAATGAAATTGTTTATATTTCAAAATTACATTTATAATTCTAAATATTTCCTTAGTTGGTTTAAGAAAAAGCTAATACACAAGCAACTTTTGGTTGTTTTTTGACAAAAGATCAAAGTCCATCTTCTGTTCTCTACATTAGTAGTAAAGGTACTTGGTGAGAAAAGATGGACCTCAATTCTAAAAATTCAGTCGAGAACAGGTTTCAATTCTATGAACAAATTTTCAGTTAAAGTTACAAGTTTCTGCGTCAATGTATTTGGAGGGATTTCAAACAGTACCATGTACTCTGATGATAAAGATGACATATTAATCTTTGGATAGATATTGATGTAACCAAAAGAATCATGAAAAGCTGCAAAAGGACATCATTAACTAGTTGTAGTTCAAACCTCAATTGCATCGTATAATCCAGGGATTGTTGATATGTCACCACCAATGACTTTTAGTGTAAAGTCCAGCTTTTTCTGTAAGTTAAAACTTTCTGAAATTATTAAATATATCAAACAAAAAGGGTGTTTGGCTCCATTGTACACAAAAAAAGATAGATCCAATTCATTGAAATCTTAATATTGGTGCACTAAAACAAACGGGAAATGAATGGTTTTTAGAATATATACCATACCTTCTGCCTTAGTGAATAGCAAACAGCTCCAAAGCCGGGAAATTCGTTAACCAGTGGCTTAAAAATCAACCTGAAGACGCCCGTAAATCCTACATTTTTAACCTAAAAAATGGAAAGTGAGAGCATAAGAACACAAAACCAACAATATACAATACATGTGGTGAATCAAATGACATTAGAGTCAAAAACATAATTATAATGCTTTATGCATGTTAACAATCATGACAAAGGAAGGGAACCTCTCCTTCAATCAGTTAAATGTATCTCTATCCACAAATCAATGGATTGTCCTTAATATAATATATAAAACCTAATAACTCTAACGGTTTCATTCAATTTGATGGATTATAACTTCAATTAGATGCTTTGTAGGAAATTTGGCCTTACAATAGTTTGTTTGAGTGAAAATAGAAGACATTTTTGGAAGGAAAAAAATAGAACATTTGAAGTCATCTAAACAGCCGGTAGGAAAAAGTAGTAACAAGATGCGCAGTGGCAGTAAAAAATGGCGTGAAAACTACCTGCACAGGCAGTGCAAGACCAACCAGAGTTTTAATATCAAGTATAATACTTGGGTTACCATCCCACTGCACTTCTAACTCCATTGTAACACCATCTCCTCCATCTTCAATTATAGACACCCCTACAGAAGAACATCAACAAATCAGAAGCTTCAGACATCAATCTTAAAATAGTAAAATGAGTAACAGACAACCTGGTGGCACAAGCTACATCTCAAAATACATTAACCTTATCAAATATGACAAACAAACCTCCCTTAAACAATACTAACCACTTGAGCTAATGTTTTGCACAAGTTCGCTTAATCAAAGCCAAAAGTTAGGAATCAACAAATAACCATATAATTATCATCCTATCAAACTTCAATTCAATTACACAATGTGTTTGGTTGGTAAGAGATAAAATTGAGCTTACGGTTTATAGCTTATAAGCTCGTATGCTTAAAAAACACTTGTTTGGTAAGTGTCAAATTTACACAAGCTTATAGCTTATTTTAGCTTATAGTGGTTTTCAATAAGCTAATTCAAGTAACTTATAGGTTATCACTGTTTATCTCCATTTTATCCCTGCAATCTTAATTGAAAAAAATAAATATTAATTAAATGCAAAATTTTTTAGGTCATTTCATATATTTAGAAGCTACTTCAATGTTTAATTTTACAAAACACTACAAATCCAATCAGTTAGCTTATCTATTATCAGCTATAAGTTAGCTTATAAGTCATCTGATATAAGCTAGCTTATCATCTATCCGCTCTTTTTTACCAAACAGAGCCAATGTTGTCATTAGTGGATCGCTGACATTGGTGGTTTGCTTAAATTCCACTATTTTACAACGCTATAGCCACTATTTGACAACAGTTTGTACTAAATAGAGTATTGCAGAAACAATGAATTAATGTAGGCACTAATATCAGATTAACATTTGAAGATACAGCAGAATCCATCCACATTTATTTAAGTATTTATGAATTTCTATAAAATGTAGAATGAAATGAACAAACCTGTAAATTGTGGTGCAACAGTACCAAGAGTAAACTTGGAAAATTTGAGAGCAGATAAAATCATTGGTCTGTATTCTTCAAGGATCGGTTCCGCCGATGTCTTAATAAGCTCAGAAGCAGCCTAACAAAAAAGAATCAAATTGTAATCAGCAGATAAAAAGATAATTAAAAAGAAAAAGGATAAAGGTAGGTAGTTACTTCATTAACATAGGGCCAGATCTTGGTAAGATGAGAGTTAAGCCAAGTTAATTTTTGTCTATTGGAGAAGACGACCCAAGAAGGGTAGAACTGAGAAGGTAAAAGCTTTCTAGAATCTTCGACTGTCATTCGAGCAAAAGCGGCGATTGTGGTTGCGAGCTGAGATCGTCGGGCGGAGCGGGAATTCTCGGAGCGGACGAAGGCGATAATGATGGCAAGGCCGACTATTATTCCGACCACCACTCCGAAGACGAAACCCATTTTTACGGCCGGAGAAATCGAAGGGTATGTATGAGTTGTTGAAACTGTGGAGACTGGACAGTGTTAAAGTGAAGTGAAAATAAATAAATAGTTGCATTTACATTTACAACAGCAGTGAAATGTGTTTGCGGCTATTGCTTGCTATAGAGGAATAGCATTTCACCTTTTCTTCTACTTCTTTCTTTCTTTTTTCTAAGGTAGATTTATTTTTTGGTCAAACCAAGATAGATTGATTGTTTTACTGTCCCTGCTGTTTTTGTCCTGCTCCTGCCGTCCCACTAATAAAAAACACTCAATAAGGTGCTTTTTATCGATAGATTTCATTTCATTTAAATCTCTTCATCCTCGCATAATGATTTACAATTTCACTGAAAATTTGTTAATCTCTCAAGCCATATAGAATCACAATAAATGATAAAGTTTCTTTTTAAGATAAAATAGAGTTGCATACTAGGCTTCTCAATCTTTTTTCACTTTAAATATATTTTTGTGAGGCAAATTTTTTAAACATTTTTGCGCCTAACTTTGTTGGTAGTTAAATGGAGAGATGTAGTTCATATTGTAAGTTTGATCCTAAAAGTAGCTTCTTTTTTTTTGTGTGTTTAATCTTCCGGTTCAATGTTCAAATGTTAACAATATTTAGTATTCGACATGCCTCAAATAAAACTACACTCTTAAATTTTTATGTTTATTTATCAACATATTTATAAGGTCTCCTTTCAAAATTCACTTTAGCCCTACAAACGTGTTGGATCGGCCCTGAATGTTTGACAGATCAGACTTATCTTAAAAAGATCTCCTATCATCTCAATCCTTTGGTGTCAAAAACAAAATTGTAAGTGTAGCTTTAAAGTTGTAAATAGATGTGTTAATAGAAGGCTAAATTGCAATTGATTACAGTAGTGTTGTTTTTTTTTTTTTTGTTTACAATACAGTAGTGTTGTTTGCCATTACTAATTGTTAAACTTCAATTATTTTTTTAAGTTTAATTTTTTTTATTTTTAACTTTATATTAAAATAGCTTTTGTGTCAAAAATAATCTACATAAGATGCACAACATCAAAATATTTTTGATAGAAAAACGGTATAACAATATTGAATTGTGCATTTTGAATTTGAGGTGTCTCATATAACTATTTTGGTATAGCATTATATCCACCGGCCCCCCGACCCAAATGATTTCATTATATACGCTTCAAGTTCACAAATTATCAAATGTTGTTCAGTTGTTCAACAACGTTGCCCTTTGAAAGAAAAAAAAACGTTGTTGTCTTTTTATAGACTTTTTTTTTTCTCTTTCCAAGCGATGTATTAATATGTTTTTTTGTTAAATTGATGTACTTAACAATTTACACATTGCTTTGCTTCCAAAACTATAAAGTGGGTGTGTGTGGATTTAATTGAAAGTGAATTTTTTTTAACTAATTTAAAATGAATTTGACTTGTTTTCTTTTTTACGCAATGAATTTTGATTTGTTAAGTTAACTTTATCGTAAATACACCTAAACTTTGGATATGAATTGTTTAATCATTTTATAATGATCACTTCTTTCTTCGCCTACCATTATTACATTTCGATTTTAATATAGAAATGTGTTACTGTTACGTTACCTTTTGTCCAAAGGCTTTGGAGATTCTTGATCTGCAAAGAGTCAAACTGTTACCAAAAATACAGAAACTCAAGTCCACACCACACTCCTACCACCATGTTTCACGCCACAAACGTTGTTGTCTTTTGAGAAATTTCCTGTTTTAACCTTATTATATCACAAGTACAACGTTAAACACTCACTACAAATATTTCTCTCGCTGACTGTTTTCACCATGTCAACCTCACGTGTCTGAAACCACACACTCTGACACAACACTCACAAAACAACTGCTACTATAATCTCTGTCATGTCCAATAATCATCTTTCTAATGGAGAATCCGAACCTCTTCTTCGCCGACCCTTGTTATCTTCTCAAAGATCCATTATCAACTCAACTTCACAAGTTGCCATCGTTGGTGCCAATGTCTGCCCTATTGAGAGTCTTGATTATGAGTGAGTTTTTTGTTTTTTCATCTGGGTCTTCTTCTTTTGTTCAAAGTTTGAATCTTTTTTATGACCCTGTTCTTAATTGATTCAGTTTCTATTATGGGTTTGCAGGATTTTTGAAAATGAATTCTTCAAGCAGGATTGGAGAAGTAGAGGGGTTGTTCAGATTTTGCAGTATATATGTATGAAGTGGCTATTGTGTTTTATGATTGGTTTAATTGTTGGTTTTATTGGGTTTTGTAACAATCTTGCTGTTGAAAATCTTGCTGGTATCAAGTTTGTCACCACATCCAATATGATGTTGGAAAGGAGGTACTATTTATGTTCCCTTGAGATTTTTAATTTATTTTGTACTTTCTTTTTATGCCATTATTACTTTCTTGTTTATGTTGCTGATAAAATTCTGAATTGATTGCAGGTTTATGTTTGCCTTTTTTATATTTTTTACTTCAAATTTGAGTCTCACGCTTTTTGCGTCTATAATAACGGCTTTTATAGCACCTACTGCTGCTGGTTCAGGCATATCAGAGGTGAAGGCTTACCTAAATGGTGTTGATGCACCTGGAATTTTTACTGTACGAACTCTTTGTGTGAAGGTATGCAATATACAATTAGTACAGTATGACGCACCTTTGAGTCTTGAGGTTTTTCCTTCGTAGGGTGTCATAGATAACGAGCTCGTTGGTATGATGGACATATTACACATGACATTGATTTATTATGACATTCTATGTGATACTATAATTCTCATGATCATACTCCTGAAGTTCTTTTGTAGTTCTTAAGCCACATAAGCAAATTATAATACACGATGCTAAAATTGTTTGGTGTTGTGTGGAGATCAATAGTTACATGAAGACTTGTTTAGTAGTTTTAGTAGGAAGATGGGATTACCAAAATTTGGTTAGTTTATGCCAAACTGTCAAGTGCCAATTACATTGTTTAGGTCTTTTTTGAGTTTACCAGATATGTCACATTAGAGAATCTCAATCAATACATAAGTACATTGCATCCACAAATTTAATGATTCAATCCCATATATCATTGTAGCCTTGCCTGCGGTTTACTTTTCTCCGATATCCTATCTTTTCTTTCCATAACGCATAGAGCACATGCTTTAGTACCTTTTTACCAACAACAGAATTCAGCCTCATAATCTATCATTGGCACTGTTGTTTCTTAACTAGTACTCTACTTTCCTTTATTAGATATAGTCCGACAGGAAGTGTTGTATTTTCTGAAAAAGTGATTTACTTTCATGTTGCTTGCTTCTATCTACAGATTATTGGAAGCATTACAGCAGTGTCAGGCTCTCTTGTTATTGGCAAGGCAGGGCCTATGGTGCACACAGGTGCATGTGTGGCAGCATTGTTGGGTCAGGGAGGTTCCAAAAGATATGGAATAACATGGAGATGGTTAAGATTTTTTAAGAACGACCGTGATCGACGGGATCTAATAATATGCGGATCAGCTGCTGGGATTGCTGCTGCTTTCCGTGCCCCTGTTGGCGGCGTCTTGTTTGCTCTTGAAGAGATGGCATCTTGGTTTGTATGCCTATCTATCTTCCAAACATAAAATTTTATTGTTGTAAACTCTCAATTTTCACATTGTTTTGCTTGAGGATTGGAATCGTATTTTTGTCATATGAATGACTTTTCATTAACTGTTCAACGAGCTTGTTTCTAGATGTTTATCTGAATATTGTTTCTAGGTATTTTGTCATATTTTTTATTGAAAACCTTCTTTCTTCAGATGGAAATTGTCTCAAAGGTAAATTAATAAATGTTTAATTTATGTTCTACAGGTGGAGAACTGCCCTTCTATGGAGAGCTTTTTTTACAACAGCAACAGTTGCAATTTTCCTTCGAGCTATGATTGATGTATGTCTAAGCGACAAGTGCGGTTTATTTGGTAAAGGGGGACTGATAATGTTTGATGCTTATTCAGCAAGTATTTCATACCATTTGGTAGATGTTCCTCCTGTGTTTATTCTTGCTGTTGTAGGAGGGTTACTTGGAAGCTTATTTAATTTTATGACAAACAAAGTTCTTCGCATATACAATGTTATCAACGAGTAAGTTTCTCTTTTTGTAGTTAAATCAGCATGGCAAAAATTAAACTTTTCGTAACGTTGTACACTGTTGTGTTCTGTCCAAGCTCATTCTTCGAATTATTTACTCTTGCAGGAAAGGCACTATCTGCAGACTTTTTCTTGCTTGTTTAATCTCCATTTTTACATCATGTCTTCTTTTCGGATTGCCATGGCTTGCAAAATGCCGTCCTTGTCCTCCTGATGCTGTTGAGCCTTGTCCAACAATAGGTCGATCCGGCATCTACAAGAAATTCCAATGCCCTCCTAATCACTACAATGGCCTTGCCAGTCTCATTTTTAACACAAATGATGATGCTATCAGAAACCTATTTAGCATGCACACTGACAATGAATTCGAGCTTTCGTCAATGTTGGTTTTTTTTATCATATGTCTCTTTTTAAGTATATTTAGCTGTGGAATTGTTGCCCCGGCCGGTCTGTTTGTGCCAATTATCGTGACTGGTGCATCGTATGGACGCCTGGTTGGAATATTGGTTGGAGAACGGTCCAATCTTAGCAAAGGCCTTTATGCAGTACTTGGCGCCGCTTCTCTTCTCGGTGGATCTATGAGGACGACGGTTTCTCTGTGTGTAATTATGCTAGAACTGACCAATAACCTGTTATTGCTACCCTTAATAATGATGGTGCTTGTGGTCTCCAAGAGTGTAGCAAATGTTTTCAATGCAAATGTATATGACCTTATAATGAAAGCCAAAGGTTTGCCTTATTTAGAAACTCATGCTGAACCATATATGAGGCAATTAACAGTAGGTGATGTAGTCACAGGCCCGCTTCAGATGTTTAATGGCATAGAGAAGGTTCGCAACATTGTGTTTGTCCTTAGAACAACAGCACACAACGGATTCCCTGTTATTGACGAGCCTCCACGTTCAGAAGCTCCGGTTTTATTCGGTATAATCCTTCGCGATCATCTTATCACATTGTTAAAGAAGAAAGCTTTCTTGCCATCACCTGTGGCGAATAGTTACGATGTCGTGAGAAAGTTTTCATCAGATGATTTTGCAAAGAAGGGTTCAGTTGAACGTGTGAAGATTGAGGATATACAGTTAACGGAGGAAGAAATGGGCATGTTCATTGATCTACATCCTTTTACCAATGCTTCGCCTTACACTGTTGTGGAAACAATGTCACTGGCAAAGGCACTTATACTTTTTCGAGAGGTCGGTTTAAGACACTTGCTCGTGATACCCAAGATACCCGGTGTAAGTAATTTGCTTATTTCATGGGTGCTAAATTTATATGTTGTTATACAATTTTTGTAAAGAAATCCCAGGGTTTTCATTAGTTTTTTCTTGTGAAGAAATCCTTTTAAATTCAATGCACTATTATTATTATTATTATTTTTGTTCTGCAGTTCACTAAACTAAGTTTTATTTTGTTCATGGTGACTACAGAGATCGCCTGTGGTGGGTATATTAACGCGGCATGATTTTACACCGGAACATATATTGGGTATGCATCCTTTTCTGGTAAAAAGCAGGTGGAAAAGATTAAGATTTTGGCAAACTTTTCTAGAAAAAATTCTTTCTGGCATCTGAGCAAGACCATCAAGCTTAATTAAGCTTACACATTCTAGAAAAGTTTATGGTTTTTTTCTCTCATAATTTGATGGAATTCAAAGGTCCGAATTATTATTATACTCGCATTTCCAAAAGGAAAATCAAATTGTTACACAATGAGCTCCTTGGCTTGTAAATTATTGCTGCACATTATTGAGCTCATTATACCAAATATTATTTATGAATGCCTCCCACACAGAACAACAAGGCTATATTCGTATAGATGGAAAACAAATAGAACAAAGGCGAAATGATGTTATAACTTATTGTTTTAATTGTTAAGTGAAATAATGAAATGTATTTTATTTAGTTTAGAAGTTAACTTTCATTCGACATTTTATATTCACACCCTAAAAAACTTCGGTTACACCCAATTTTAATTAAATTTGATGATAATACTGAAACGGTCCTTGTTCGTATATATTGAGTTTACTTATGTAAACTGAGTTTATGTAGGCTATGTAAACTCAGTTTGTAATGAATATGCGGTTTGGAAAGGAGTCAAGGAGAGAAACGATTGAAAGGATTTTGAAATTATATTTTATTTTAAAGGTATTTTGGTTATAATTTATGTATGCACAAAAATGTTTACATAAATTGGAGTGGTTGAAACTATTACTAGTAGAGTAGTTTGGTGGACTCTTTGACTAAAGGTTTGAACTCTAACAAAAGAGAAAGAAGGAGAAAGAAGGAGAAAAAATACCAAGAATAACAGTTAACCTACTAACATTTGCCTATGAAAAGGAGTATATCAATAGTAGAGTCCCGAGGTGTACTATAATTTTGACTAAATGAGGGTTTTATTGATCACAGTTGATGAATAGTGTGTCGACAGGTTGAAGTCGAAAGGGAGTATGTAGCTAATGATTCATTCTAAATTATGAAGAGAACATAATGAGAACAAACAAAACCACATTATTGTCCCAACTTTACAGGTTGGTCAAGCTAATGTCGTGCAAATTGTAGTTAATGAACTCAATGTTTGGTACTATATAGTGAAAAGGAGCTGTCATTATTCATTAGAATTCGTAGTGTTGAAAATGAACAACTGCCTTGACTTTCTAGTTTCTCCATTGTGATCCAGTAAAAGGCTCAACTGTAACGATATTCTTATACTTTTTTTTACAAAACCATATCATACAAGATGACAATATTTAGAGGACCAAACAAAAACAAAACATGTTTTATACTAGCTAAAACCTATTTAAGCCATAATTTTATTTTGATTGAGGAATTTTCATGATCTGATCCAAAGGAACCAAAATCCACATTCAACTTTACAAGGAAAATATTCCAACAAGTAGAATAGAGTCAAAGGGTAGAGATAAACATTAAACACACTAGTGGAACAGAGTCAACATGTTGCTATTTTCTAAGTAAAAAATCTCCCACAGTCTAAACTTCAGAATGACTTTTGCAGTTTATGGTTGAATTAACTTAAGAAACCCATCTAGATTAAAACCCCAAATGAAAATTAACATGTCAAAATGCCTGAAACACTTTTAGGCATGGTAAAGTAAGAAGTAAAGAAAAGATCTTTTTTTATTTTTTTTTTCAAAAGCAAAATTGAAAAAGAACCAACTTGAGAATATCATTATAATGGTCAAATTCACCAATCATTCTCTCCTTGCAGTTGTGCTACTACTCTTGAGGTAATCTGCCCTTATTGCCCACAATTGCTCACCCACTGTTTTCATGTCAGGTCTATCTGATCTTACTGGTGCTGCACAATTAAATGCCAAATCAAACATCTTCATAGCAACATCTGTTTTTACAGCTTCTTGCATTAAAGGATCAAGCAGTTCCACCACACTTCCTTCATTATATTTCCTGAAGGCCTGCAAAAAGATCAGAATCATACAGTTTGAGTTTGAGTGCTTAAGAATGAAGAGGAACAACAACCAAGTTTTTCATCTATTACTACTGCAGTGATTACTAATAAGCAAGAAGATTAACACCGTCCCACAATTACTAGTTCACTAGAAAATTCTGCATATATATAATGCTTTTCAGTACTGTAATCTTGCCCATGTTGCTAATGCCCGTAAACACGTCCAAAGAGAACAAGTTGCAACTACAGTTCTTCAAAGGGGAAATTACAATTAGTTACGTTGAAAGCCCCACTTCTACTAGAGATATGACCTAAGTAGTGCTTGTGGCTTGGATCTCCTCCTCAAGGTCTCAGGTTCATTCTTCCCGGTACCAATTTGGGTGGGCTAATTAGCTTCTTCACAAAAAAAAGGCTTGGACAATCCTCATTTTAAACCAATTTTGCAGGTTTGAGAAATTTTACTGTATCAAAGTCTATCCTAGATCTCTTATAAGGTTTGGATAGTCCTCCCTTAAAGATCGATTTTATAGGGTTTAGTTAGACCCTAAGCCCAAATTTTAGGATAGTATCAAAGCCTATCATTGATCTTTTTAGATCAAGATTTTTGTTACCCATATGTGTCCATTCTCCAAATGTACGGTCCTAGGCGTGAGAGGGTGTGCATAGAGTCCCACATTGACTAGAGATATGAAGTAGTCTTGATTATAAGTTTTGGATAATCATCCCTTTACATGTCAGTTTTGTGAGCCTAACTTACAAAATTTATTCCAATCACAATTTTCTCTCATCAATTGATACAAAATCCTTTTGGATTGAATCAGTCCGCAACTCATATCAAATTATTCCCACCGAGAATAACGACAAAAATTATCAATTTTTCCGAAGTGACAGCAGAAATTATTCTTAACTTAGAGGATCACTTGGCTGGATGCCAGCCTATTAAGTTATATCATCTTCTCAAAGTATGCCAGCACTTAAATTGATAGCTAACAAATATGTGTAAAGAACATCAAAATAAGAACAAATTGTGAGCTTACCCATCTTAATGTAACTCGCTCTTCAGGACCTTTTTTCAGCTCCACAGGGCGACGGCCAGTCAGTATTTCTAAAAGCAAAATTCCAAATGAGTAAACATCACTTTTTGGAGTGAGATGGTATGTTTTCATATACTCAGGGTCCAAATAGCCGACTGTTCCCTTCACTTTGGTAGAAATGTGTGTATGGTCGTTGTTTACAGGACCAAGCTTTGCAAATCCAAAATCAGCTACTTTAGCTCGCATGCTTTCAGTCAGAAGAATGTTGGATGATTTCACATCGCGATGGATAATTTGTTTTTCTGTTCTAAGATAAGACAAATATTAGACATCAATTGGAAGACCTATAAACATTACTCCCTCCATTCCACAAAAATCGACCTATTTACAAAAGAAATCTGTCCCTAAATGAATGATACTTTCGATTTTCAATGCAATATTAATATCTTCTTTTTCAATTGTACCCTCTAATTAATACTACTCACATCACTACTAAGTTAATATTACTTAGCATTTAAGCTAATGGTGAATACACAATACTTGATAAAGGTGATTTGGTAAAAAGTCTTATTCTCTCTATCTCTCTCTTTCAATTATACACTTTTCTTAATTTGTGTAAAATTGTCAAATAGATCAATTATTGTGGGACGGAGGAAGTATTAGATTTTAGGGGGAATTATGCATGCATGAATATGCCAAAAGTCAAAAGCTTAAAGCCTAATAAAAATATATCAATGATGACTACTTGAGCATAATGTTTAGTTAATAGACTGTGTTTGAATAGTCCAACAACATTTAATTCCGGTTAAAGTTGTTTCTTTAAACTTGAGACTTCACAGCATTTGTTTATAGTATTATAAGCTAACTAGTTTTCTAACATGCAGTGTACATTTTACATTTGGCTTGTATGCAAAGAAAATGTAGAACATGAACATGTTTGCATAATAAATATTAAAAGGGATTACTGACCTGCATACAGATGCAGATAGGTCAATCCATGTGCAACATCAATTGCAATTTCAAGGCGCTGATTGAAATCCAGAATTTTTCCACGCAAACCTGCCATCAATACCAAAACGATATTCGGCATCAGTTCCCATACAGGGGGATCCAAGGTTAAAGGAATTAAGGAGTTAAAGGTCCAAGGTTCGAATCCTGGCAAGGGAGAAAATACTAACATAACAATTAACATATTAACATTTGTCATAAAAAAAAACATTTGTCATAAAAAAAAAAATTAGTTTCCATATTTGAATACAAATATTGTTAAAGAATATTACAGACTTACCATCCAAATGTTCTCGAAGAGTACCATTTGCCACAAACTCCGTAATAAGGATACGTTCGTTTCCTTTGTCAATATAGCCGAGTAGCTTCACAAGGTTTCGATGATCAATTTTGGCCAGAAGTTCGACTTCACTGCTGAATTCTGTTCTCAAACTCTCAAAATGTTCCTGTATGATTAAGTGATGTCGTCGCCATTAAGATAAGAAAGTACTTCTACCAATTTTAGTGGTACACAATAGTCAAAACAGTTCACAATATAGTATAATATCATATCCATACATATTTTTCCGATAAAAAGAATCCAGAACTTTCGCACTCTAATGTTGACTGCAGATTTCTAAAGTATATATCAAGAGTTACTTCTTACCCTTTTTGCACGTTTTACAGCCACAACCAGGCCATCGTCTAAATGAGCCTTGTAGACAGTTCCAAAACCTCCTTCTCCTATTTGTAATGTTTCTGAAAAATTACGGGTAGCTTTAGAAACCTGACTCAGGTTGAGATGCAATGACTGAAGTCTGCTGAGTTTTGGAGACATTGAGAATCTCGACGGACTAGGTGGCACCCGAAGTGGACTAGCCGGGATCTTATCAGAAACTGATGGTTCAAAGGAGGAACCTAATTCCACTGCAAGAGCAAAATTGTTCATCACTAGTCATTCAAAGGTAAGAGGAAGCGCAATCTATAACAATAGAAACTAAAAATTAAGGGTCTGTTAACTTTTCATGTTTCCTGCTTTTCATCTTCGCTTCAACTAATAAACATTATAGAATACGGATTCAATACTTCCCTATAATTTATGAAAACGGATTCAACATTTATGAATTTTTCAAAATGTGAAAACATTGTTTTCATTGTTTTTTGAAAATGCATTCTCCCTAACTATCTGTTTGCCTTCTCTCTGTCAATATTATTCACTACACGAGTCTTCTATCTATCTCCTTGTTAGCAACTTAAAATGAACGCAAATTTCATAAATGAAAACTGTTTGGTAAGTAAACAGGCCCTAAGGTAATAAAGTTCAAGCTAGTTATCAAACTATGAGGTAAAGGTATATATGAACGGACATCTACTCACTTGAATTTGGGTCCTTTTCCAGAACAGCATGAGAAGTTGCCTTTCTTCTCTTCCCATAGAAACAAGGACAAACAACGGCACAACATACCAACAAAGCTCCACTCGCAAAAATTCCAACTTGGCTGCTTGACACTTGCTTAGAATCTCCTTGTGACGTCGAATTATTCTTCAAGTCTTTCTGCAAAAGTTTCCTTCCTGCTTTTGAAGGCAAATACACTGCAACAAATAAAAATCAGCATTTAATCGTTAAAAAAAATGCTGTTTTGAAAATTCTTGAAAGATTAACGCAAAAATGAATATTACATAAACAAAAAATGTGCATCACAAACTAACACTATCTTTGACAAACCATACCAAAGGAGACATCCAAATCTAACACACAGTTGTTGCTTCCAAAGTAATCCTTCACATCACAACCATTTGCAATATACAATTGGAGAGCTTTACAGAAATCACTTTTGTTTACCACATTTCCATTTATGTAGAACAATTCCTCACCATGACTAGAATATGAATTTGCTACTAAATTATCGCCACAACCCTTTGTCAGTAACACAACTTCAGACCCAAAAATTGTTGACAATTGCAGCAACAGCACCAAGAACACAACAATAACATTCATTCTTAACTAAACAGTGCACTTCAATTTCAATTTTTTGCCCTAACACATAAGGAAAGCATAAGCGCTTATATGATAAGCGCTTATGCTATAAGCTCCAGAATAAGCTGTTTATCCAAACACGGCCTAGTATCATATACTTAACCTAAAACATAAACCTTGATTACCTCAAACTAAACACCCCAAAATGAATTATGGTTCCACTAACATAACAAAACTTGTCTAAAAAGCAATTAACCAAAACAAATAGCCCAATTTACTAAATTGGGCAACTGTGGATTGTTGAGGAAACTATTATGAATTGATAAAAAAGGAAAGTTGAATTTCCAACAGTGACAACAAAAGATGAAATTTTTAAAGAGGGGTTTTGTTAAATGAACTTTAATTTCACCAAAACTTGGAACACTAAATCAGAGAAAAAAAACAGAAGGAGGCAGCTATGTAGGAAATTGAAAAACGTGGAAGTGAAGTAAAAGACAAAATCAGGTGTAAAAGAAAGGAAAGTTGGTAACTTGGGATCTGGGTTGGGGAGCTGAAAGAAACAGATACACATAAGAAGAGTAGAGGCGGCTATGAAGAAAATAATAAATTCAGTTTCACACTTAGGAATTGAATTGAATTTGTTTAGTTGCAGATAAGAATCAACATAGTTCACTCAATATTTAATATCAAGCATGGTCTTGTACTTGAATAGTGGTAGATTAGAGAGAGAAGAAGAAGAAGCAGAGCAATGCAATGGTGGACTATGATGTAATAATACCAAATTGCCGTCTCTACATAATATTTTATGACATATCATTGTATAAATCTAAATATAATTTGTCTGTAATTTAACTCTTTATCCTGAAAATAATTAAGTTGTTAATTTAGTAGAATGTGGACTAGTGAGTTAAAAAATAGTTGAGAATAAGATATGTGAATGTTTTTAAGGTTCATTAAGATTGAGAAAGGTTGGGAGAGGGTCGGAATTAGTCAAAGACACATGGAACTGGATAATTTAGTGTTTTGTTTGTGTTTTATTTTTGTAGCTTTATTAACTCAAGCGATTATCTTTATAAAGGCACCATCTAAGGCAATATCGCATGTGGATATAAGGAAAACGAAAAAACGGTGCAAGATGGGCAAAACAAGTCAAACATGGAGGGTCACGTACATCTAACAATAGAAATAACTACGCAATAATTATGAAAATAGCCAAATGAGACTAGACTTTGTAGGTCATAATATTTTGGCTAGTCGAACTAGTTTTCTCTATAAATGCCTCGTGATATATTTCATTTCAACACATGCGATCAATCAAGCATGTTTATTTTCGCAAATTTAGCATTTATCTTTCTGCTTTACTTTTACTTATGCAATTCATAATTATAGTAGGTCATAAAAAATTCCAAAACTGCATTTAACACTTTTTAGAGGAGTTAATGAATCCACATTCGAGACACTGTTTTTTCCTTAGCATGATCGTTTGAAACACAATAGATAATTACATTTAAGAGCTATCCGTTGATCACTGGATTGACTTTCGAATTGACAACAACATAATATCAAGTTCGGGTTTTTTTATTTAGATATCAAGTTTGAGATTTGTTGACGAATAAAATATGGTTGAGAAAAGAAACTCTACCAAAAGTGATTAGATTTATTGAAGCCGATAAACAATCTATAAAATCGATAAATACTTTGCAGCAACATTAGGTTAAAAAATATTGTATGTTTTTATCCATTTTTTAGGATTTATCTTTTATGCTACTGCCTACTGGTATATTAATTTTTTTGAAAGGTTCTACTAGTATTATTTTTTTTGTTTGGAAGATACTAGTATATTATGTTGTACTTGTTTTTCATAGACATATTATGTTGTACTTCCCACCCCTAAATTTGGCTCCATCTGACTTGTGTTATTATACTTTTCGTTTTTAATATAGAGTATAAATATAATATTGCTCATGTTTATTGAACAGTGTATTGTGTGATGATGCCGTGGTTGACCAATGGAGCTTGTATGTTGGGAGAGAAAGAGGGGAAAGCTACTTGAATTGCCACGAAATTACGTTGTGTGATCGTTATATTATAATAATCATGTTGGGTTGGGTTTTAACTTTATTTAGTCTGAAACCAGTATACAGTACACGTGTGAATGAAAATGGTAGCAACTTGGTTTGTAGAGTTCTTAAATTGTAAACAAAACCAAATTGACATTACTTGGTTAATGATAGTTCAGTTAAGTAGCCTTCAGCTTGAAGCCCACGCTGAATGAAGTCTTGTATTGTTATTTAAAGGGTTTTGATAACTAATATCTTAAGGGCACTCGTTAATGATTCAAAAATAAAAGTAATTTACAAATTTTATGTAAAATACTTACTTTTTAAACTTTTAATGGGTTGAATACATCATTCTCAAGATAAAATTTCCTTTTTAAACTTCTTAACAAATGTCTAAGTCTGTCAAAAAAAAACAAGTGTCCTGATTAATATTAGTATTGCAAGTGAAATACTAGTTGGGAGGTGAGGTTGGAGCAAGTGTGGATTGAAATTTCTACTAATATGTTTGAGAAATTAGACTCAATCTATCAAGAGAACATTGAATTATGCTCTCCCCATCTCTTATATTGAAACATACGTCATCATTTATTAAGAAGTAAATCATATCACTTCTTTTAAGATATACTTGAATCACACTCTTCACCCTTAAAAGTTACATATATATTACAAATTATTATATTTTAATGTAAATATTCTATGCTATTTATTAACTATGAGCCAGTATATAAGAAAAAATAATTATTTATTTAAAATTTTCAAGGTAGATGATTAGATTTGAATATTTTATTATTAATTTAAAAATTGAGTATATAAAATTCATTTTTAACTGGTCATTTTTTGGCTTTAGTAATTTGTTCGATATTTTTGTTTTATTTTTTATTGCTTCGTATTTTATTATAGAGTTTCAAACTATGTGTAATGATATTGTAAATAAAAATATTTTATAATAGATTTTTTTAAAAAAATATTATGAATAAAAATAAAAATACTCATTAGAATTCTAATTAGACTTAAATATATTTTGTCTCATAAATTACGTATTTTTAAATGCAATCCCTATAAAGAATTTTAATCCCTATTTTGATTAACTTTTACAAAAAGTTGGTACTTTTAATCCCTAATTTAGTCTCTAAAAGCAAAATGAGAACTAAAATTCAGCAAAATTATGAAGGGACTAGACATAAAAGATCATAAGTTTTGTAGAGACTAAATATATTTAACCATTTTGATTAAGTTTAAATGGATCCATTATATCAATATTCTCTGTATTTTGTATGTTAGAGTTTCATCGCTAGACTTTTTTTTAAAAAAAAGTGATTATTAACGAAGAGAAATGTAAATTTTAACAAGATACGAGATAAATTAATTCAATCAACTTGCGGATGATGAAAGTAGGATTTCATCTATTATGTATTAACACAAGAGTTATATGTTTTAACATGAGAAAATAGAGTAGTGTAATTTAAAAAATTACATATTTTGTAAAAAAAAAAAAAAACAGATAGACCATAGATGTATTGAATTCAGTGGTTGAGTTCTAATTAAAAATATAAAAATGACTGGTATCATTTGCTTCTTTTTTTTTTTGTGCCCGAAATGGTATCATTTGCACGAGGACAGAAGCAATTACAAGAGTCCACAAGAAAGAATACTTCCTCTGGTCTTAAATGTAAGCAATTTTTTACTTTTTAGGTTCATTCAATAAATGATGTACGTAGTTTATAATGTGGACCACATACATTATTTATTGAATGAACCTAAAAAGTGAAGATTTGCTTACATTTGAGACCGGAGGGAGTACATTTCTAGCACCCAAATTGGCTTTTTTTTTTCTTTCTTACCCTCCGTTCTTCTTGTGCGCCCTCCAATATTCTAAATATAAAATCTATAATACACAAAGCTGTCAAAAATGGGTCGGGCTAATGGGCCGACCCATTAGCCCACAATTTTTGGGTGGGTCGGGCCAAAAAACTAGCCCAAAAATACACTTGGACTTTTTTGCCCCATACAAAAATGAGGCCGGGCTTCGGGCCGGCCCATTATTACTATTTAATTTGATTTTTGTAAAAAAATTATCAACTATTTTAAAATTTATTAATAAAAAATATTTAAATAAATAAACTTAATAAAAATGAATGAATTAAGCTTAATATTTTAAAGTTTATAAATTATTAATTTGATTTAATTGAATGAATAATCTAGAGTTTCATTAATATTCAATGTTAATGTAAAAATTACTTACACTTTTATGTCCATCCAATCATATTTTAGCAAAAAAATAGTGGTGAGTGACTAATATAAAAAAAACACATAAAAAAGAGTGAATAAATTTTAAAAGTAAAAAATAAATGGGTCGGGCTGGCCCATGACCCACACGGACCGGGCACGAGAATATGCGACCCAATTATAATTGGGACGGGCTGACCCATTTATGTAGTGGGGCCTCTCAGGCCCGGCCCGGCTCGGGCCAGCCCATTTGACACCTCTTTATACACCCTTTTTTGCCAAAAAAAGAGGAACTAACATATTCAAATTATATAATCTAAATTGCATCAACACAAAAAATGAACCTATTTTGTGACAAGGATAGTGAATTTAACAATTATAAATTTATAATCCACTACTCTAGTGTGTCTTGTGTTTCAGGTCATTGTCTGCCGTGTTCCGGTTGAAAATCTGATTTTCAAGCTACTTTATCAGATTGCTCTGAAACTTGCCCGAAACATCAAGAAAAAGCAAGGAACAAAACTACCGTAGAATGGACTTCTTAGGGACTTCGTCTCTCAAAATCTAAAATTTCACCGTTTAAACATATTTTTCATTTTTCTTCTTCATATTATCAGAAAAATATGAAGAAAAAAATATTCATTAATTTATTTGATTTTTACAATTTTTCGGTGGTATTCTTATATATATTTTTATTTTATTTGGCATATTTTATTATTTTTTTTACTTTGGTTTCTAATTGTTTTTAACAGAAAAATTTCTGGTTGCTGAAATGGGAGAAGGTTTTGTTTGTTGCTTATATATAAGCATATTTCTGATTATACAATCTGAATTATATGTTTTTTTTATTATATAATTCAAACGACAAAGGTATTTTAGTCAAAAATCAAAGGGCACGTGAGAAGAGCGGAGGGTGAGAAAAGTAACAACCGTCAAAATATTGGACTTAATATTTGGGCTGAAAGATGTTAGATGTGCATTTTCACGCTTTGAACCGTAAAAATGTCTTCATAAACCCCTTGAAATGATCACGGGTCCCTCGGATTTCCAAACACACCCATCTCGAAATGTAACTCCTAATCGCTAGTGTTTGGGAGTTAAGCACAAATTTAGGATCAAGGGTTAGGAACCGAATTGTACTGAACACATAAGCATAACACAAAACATCGACAAGAAAGAAGCAATAACATTTACCACAACACACTAAAACACATTCAACACTCAAATTCACTCAACATTCAAAATGACATATAATTTGTGTCATTCAACTAAATTAAAACACAAAAAATTCATACACATCAAAATTATTCAACATTTGACCAAAATGCTGACATAAATTCATACAAGATTCAACGACATGGTCCACATACCAATACCAATATACATAATTTGTGACATCATTGTTGCGGTATTAAAATATCAAAATGCACCATTCATCATAAGTAGGTCGGAAAATCAAAATATCAAGTCATCAAAGTCATGTGAACATCTTCTTCATACGTGTTACTCGATACTAAGTGGTTGACTATATTCTAGGCAATATGCTGCAAAGTACCATATAAATCATCGCAAGTGGTACCATTTTTCATCCCACCAAACACCATGTTCCTAACCAACCTGTATATCTGCAAAGTATCTAGAGTTTCATTGGCAATTTGGCATTCTCCTCATATATCAGAACCTTCATGTTTGCTACCCTAGGTGGATCTCCCTCTATAGGAGCCAATAATTTAGGATGAGATACCCTATAAAACCAAGCAATGTAACACAATACGGTTTGCCAAAAAACAGACCCCGATGTCTTCAAGTACAACACGCAACAAAAAATCTTGAAAAGGTTTGGTCTATCTGAAAGACATTCGACTCTTGTATGGCGGAGAGATACCTCAAAATGCTCTGAATATGTCCATACTACCTCATCACACACTCTGACAAGTAGCAATAAATCATCTTGTGTCCACATTTTATTCGTCCAAAGTACCAACATGTATCGTTGAACAGGTGTGTCTGACGACAATCGTCATATGGGTTGAAGGTCACATCGTCCATCTTTAGGCAACCAAAGAATGTCATGCAAGTTACGTGTGGCCTGTCCAAGGTATCGTCGGAGTCGATCTCATTTGAACATATATCATCAAAATGCAAAATTAAACCACAATCCACCCATCTCAACATGTGTTAGCCTGTAAATTCAACATGCTCATTTAATATGGTCAACATTTGTTTGACCTTTTACTTTGCATGAATCGAAGGCTTTTCCATTCTAAGGTTGAAGATTTTGACAAAATAGCAAGCCAACGCGTGATTTAAAGTTCGATGGAACAAAGTCGAAGAGAGCTCGCGTCGAAGTCAAGCAATGAAGGCGGGAAAGCACGATTTCAAGCATTGAGACGATTTCCTTTAGTGGAAACGCGGGGCAAGCGGTTGTTCAAGATGGAGGAAGTGTTGATCATGGGGTTAGTGGCTCGCCATCTAGGTTTTTTTTTTGTATAAATAAGAGTTTCCAAGTCGGAAAATGGGTCGCAAATCATATATAGAATTCTACAACACTCAAACTACCGGCGCGAGGGAAACGAGTTATACAGAATGTATGTAAATTGATTTGTAGACCACCTTTATTTTAATGCATTGCATTTACCTTTTCCTTTAAGTTTACGTGCTTAAAGCCCTTTATCTTTTCGTTTTTACTTTACGTTGCTTTTGCTTGCAATCTCAAACCTCTCGAGAGATAATGTCTTTTCTTTACAAACCCGTCCTGCTCTCTAAGTAACCTGAGTGCATCTCGTGGATCTTTTTCAAACCCTTTTTTCGATCAAAACCTTTGCACAACATGCTCCTGAGATCTCTAGTTCGGTCTCGCTTGTAATAATCAGAACTAACCCATAGTTTGTCGAAAACACAGGCAAACAACATGCAACCTCCAACACCACTTTTCCAACAACGCCAAAGTAAATTCTGTAATTTTTTGAATCCCCAAACATCCAGACTCCCTAACGAATCTTACAAACATCATCACCCCCACCCCATAAGAAAGATTTAAAAAGGAAAGCAATGAAAGAAATAATACTTGTACAAGTCTTGAAGAAAGAAAGAAAAATTAACTGGAAGCAAAAATAAGAAAGATTTGATAGGAATAAGACCACATCCATGGACAAGTTTTTACTCTTCCAACTGGATAATCATTTTCTAATGTTATCAATCAAGAGGTACCAGAACGAGGATTTCCTTATATTGAAAGACCCAAATAATTGAAAGAGACCTGATCAATTTTATAATTCATCACACATCAGCCTCAACCAACCAAGACTCTGCTACAATAACACCAACCAACAAGCTCTTGTGAAAAATTCACTTTTAGTCTTCAAAGTTGTGATATTCCCACCAACTATTTTCACCTGATATTAAAGTGTCATCAACAAACTGCAAATGAAAAATGTGAAAATTAGAATACGCACCAACACCATAAATCGTAAAAAGACCCGTATCATCATAAACATTTAACATATCATTCAAATCTTCCGCAACCGTAAGAAATTAAAAAGTGAAAAAGGACCCCCTTCATGCAAACCCCTTCATGTTTTGAATTCCTTTATCGAGCTTCCATTAACTAACACCGAGGACATTGTTGATTTAATATACTCCATGATCCACCACTTCCAGTCACTTGGAAAACCTATCTTTACATAACTACCTCTGAGTATTCCCACTCAATAGAATTACAAACTTTCTCACAATCAACTTTAAACGTAATAAATTCATTTTTTATTAACTTAGATATTGGATAAAATTAGTCAACTTCTCATGGGTTATCAATTTTTAGAATCAAAGCTACGAAGGTCCCGTTAAAATTAAACACATGATATATTTATAAATTAATAATTTTTCTTATAAAATAAAAGTATAAATTGTTTGATTTATTATTTTCTTTCTCTCTTCAGCCATTGACCCCTCTCCCCTAAATCACTAAAACCAAACCCACCTCTATGATCTATGAACCGAATAATGATTGGCTTAGGTACGTATTTCACCGAATTTATTATTTATTATTATAATTATGATTATTTTATGAGTATAAAATTGCTTATATTATTTGCATACTTAGGTAACATAATTTTCTTTCAATAATTAGATTCCTTTGTCGAAGGGAGAATATTTTTATTCATCAAAGTTTTTTACAAATTTTTATTCGTTGAGTTAGAAGTATATATAAGGTTGGAATTTTTTTTAGAAGTTAAAATGGAATTTATTTAAAACACAAAGAATCTTAGCAAGCACAAGGAATGCTAGGCTAGCAGACTTAGAAAGCAATATACAAAGAAAAAGTGTGCCGTATATATGCGGAACACCCAAACAAAACCTCATGTATCAAATACAAACTTCTACAAACAAACAAAAAACACCCTCCACCGAGGCCCCTCGAAACCAATTAAAACTAAACACCAAACCAAGAAGTCATCTCCAAAAACCAAATTCTAAACGCTTGCGCAATAGCAGAAACAAATCTTGTGCCAAACCGTAGAAAAACCTCTCCAAAATAACCATCAAACCTACCAAAAACCATGTAACCGCATCTTAAAAAAGCCACACCGTCTAACATCCATGTATTTGAAAATTCTATCATCAACAAACTCATAGCCACCACAAAAAACATAACCACCACAAGCACCGCCACCACCACCAAAACTACCATTAACCACCACAAACACCACCATTAATCCTCACCAAAAACCAGCACCAGCCACCACGAGCATCATCACCAAAAACCAACACCAGCCACCACGAGCATCACTACCAAAAACCACCACGAGCACCACTACAAAAGACCCAGCATCAACACCACCACGGAAACCACCACAAAACACCACAAACCAACACAACCAAAAAAAACCTATGAGCTCCTTAACATCATCACCACAAACAAAACTCACTAACACATAAAAATAAAATAAAAATTAGTCAAAGCTGTATGAATTAACCTCCCCTTGCAATATTTTTCAATTGATGGCTATCATGCTTAATGGCGGTAACAACAGTGGTTCATGATAGAATCGGAACCCACCACGAACCACCATGAACTACGCCGAGAACCACCACAAAAAACTAGCACCACCACCACCACAAAACCCCTTCGAAAACCATCACAAACCACCACAAAAACGCAACAAACTAACACCACCATGAATGCCAACGATGGAGAAACCGATGGTCGAGTGATGCGGACTACCCAGGCCAATCATCACACCACCAACAATTGAATCTACATCACGACGGATATAAGTTATATAAGGTCAGAAAATGACAAGCGTAAGTAAACAAAACGTAAAAAGTAAAAAATCAGTACACGAACATAAGCCAGTGAGGTGTCTATCTAGATTTCTTATTTAATGTTAATGCATGTGAATGTGAATATTAGGCTAGACATTTTGCCGATGATAAGTTTGGTCTTATTATGCCTAACAAATATTAGTTGCTAGATCAATCAAATTTGATACTGTTTCTTTGTTGGACAAATTTTGTTGGTCGACATCAATTTTTTTTTTTTTTTTGACAAGGACATCAAATTTGATGAATTATATAAGTTTCAATTTATCGCCTTTCATTCACTTTTTTAGCTACAAATTATAAGGCATTCACGTGCAGGTAGGGAAGATCACCGTACACGTGTTATTTACACATTGGGTTTTTGAAACCATTAAGAATATGTCCCTTTTAAAATAGTATTTTTTTGGACAGAAATCCCTTTCAAATAATTATTACTTATTAGGCACATAATAGATAGTAATATAGTATAGATTATCTAGAGGGTCATAAAAGAATATGTTACCAAAATATGAGAAATGCTCAATCTTGTTCGTATCAATTTTTTTTGCTAATGTCAAAAGTTGGGAGCCAACATTTATACGGTGCATGTTGATGTTTCCATTTTCTGGAGGATTATGCCTATGGTCTAAGCATCTTCGTTAAGGACTGTGATGATATCTTTCTTATTGGAATGGTTTATTTGCATAGCAGTTGGAATTTTCTTGAAAACAGATGCTTAATTGATTGAGAACCGTTATTCCTGGGAAAGCAAATATTCCCTAACTGCTTTTCTTTAATCGACTATACTCCCTCCTACGAAAAAGAAATTAAAATACCACTTATTTAATTACGAACTAATGTTGGTTTAGTTGGGAAAGATTTTCGGTATCACAATTTTTCAAATAAGCATATGCTTCTTTTATACGAGGCAAGGATACATTAAATTTAAAGAGTTTCAAAAGGTTTATCAAATAAAAGATTAATATCCTCTTCACTTCTTATAAATGGAGACATAAGTTTATTAAAGAAATGGAGAAAATCGTGATTTTTTACCAGAGTTTGAATTCGGTTGTTAATATGGGAGAGTACCGTTGATGGTCATGTCTAAGAAATTTCTACCCATCTCATTTAATATTTTTATTATAAAAAATTATTTATTGTTTTCATTTTAAAATTTTATATAATATAATTTAGTATCAATATTTTCACATCTAAGTCTAACTGTGTAAAAAATAAATGCATTTTTGGTAAACGTAAAGGAGATGTTAAACTCTTAAAAAAAAGGAAGAGATGTTAAAATAATTCTATCAAATATTAAGAAAATAATAATTTCTTGCTCAAAAAAAAAAGAAAATAATAATTTCATCAAATAATGCATCTTAAATTTATGATTTTTTATAATTAGGGAAAACTCTTTATGGAGTGTAAATCTTATTGTGTTGAAAATATGAACAACCAAATTAAAGCAACATGTGGAAAATCTCTTTTGTTCATTTGTCGAGCAAGATACATGCAATTCAACCATCTAGTCCTCAATTTTCATGGCACAATACTTGGATTAGTAAAAGTTTGAACATTCATCAAAGAATTACACTCAATTCAAAAGTGAAATCAACCTTTGGATTGAGAAGTTTCAATTGCATGCATAAACAACATAGAGCTCAACCTGAAAAGATGTATAAATCTCCAAATTGTATGCAAAACAACAACTATAACGCCATTGGAATTGCTAAAAATCACATCAATGATACATAAATTAAATTAGGGTTACCTCTAGAAGCACCATTTGTATTATACTTGATCTAATTACAAAGAGGTTTCCTCCGATCAACTTGAATAATACCAAGGGCCTTATAAGCATGACAATCAATCGAAAAGTACTTTAAAATAGTAATTCCTTGCGTAATAAAGAATCATATATCTTTCGTTAGGCGTAGTTAACTCTCAACGAATCAAATTACTCAAATAACATGAATTATAATATAATAAAGGACATCAATGCTCGCATGAGTATATTATTTTCTTCTACTAACATAATAGAATGAAATAGTCAATCATAACATTCAAAACAGAGTGCACGTACTTCCATAGTCGAGCATCAGAAAAGAGCGACCAAACAACAAATTCTCTAAACATAGGCCTAGGTGTAAAGCCGACAACCATATCGATTTCTAAGAAGATTATCAAACTCAACTTTTATGAAATTACCAAAACATATATATTATTATTACATTCCTCCCTGAAGATGCATTAACTTAGATTGTGTTTGGTCATGCGGTTATGTTAACGCAGCCATGCGTTTAGTAAAAAACTCAAATATGTAGCTTCTTAAAGTAGCGGTGAAATTGACATTAAAACGTGAGATTTGTAATTTAAACGTGTGAATAGATACAAAGTAAATATTTGATTATATGCAAATTGACGTAAAAAGATGTATTAAAAAAGGACTTGAACTTTTTAATTAAGTTGAGAAAGTTTGCTAACCACAACAAAACAATCCTGGTTGACAAGCGTCAAGAGGTGATGAAATCCTCGTAAGTCCAATGGAATGTGATGACTTTGTATTGTATTGGGATCAATAAATAAATAATAAAATAATAAATGATTTAACCGCTTAAAGGCCAGACGCTCCCGCATACATAGTTTTCTGTCACTCCCATAGTCCATTTTCATAGAACGAATATTCTCTCTCAATTTTTTCTTTTTTTTTTTTTAATTAAATTCATCTTCATAATCATCTTCTACTTGAAGTCTCTTTTCGTCTTTAAAAGCGCGTTTTGAAGAAGTTGTTTTTTGAAAAGAGCTTAAGAAAAAGAAAGATGGCTGGAAATGATTGGTTAAACAGCTATCTAGAAGCGATTCTTGACGTTGGTCCTGGTCTTGATGATGCTAAATCCTCTCTTCTTCTTAGAGAGAGAGGTAGGTTCAGTCCTACTCGTTACTTCGTTGAAGAAGTTATTGGTTTTGATGAAACCGATCTCTATCGTTCTTGGGTTCGGGTATGCACTCTTTCTCTTTCTTTCAATTCAACTTATTTTCATCAATTTGTTGAATTTGATTTGTTGTTACTAGGCTTCTTCATCGAGAAGTCCTCAAGAGAGGAACACTAGATTGGAGAACATGTGTTGGAGAATTTGGAACCTTGCTCGTCAGAAGAAGCAGGTTCAGTTTCTTCATTTTTTTTATTTTTGATTATTTTTTTGTTTGTTTGTATTTTGGTGTTTTTGATGGTGATGATGATGAGATTGTGATGTGTTGGATTTGGTTAGCTTGAGAGTGAGGCGGTGCAGAGAGTGACGAAGCGGAGGCTTGAACGTGAAAGAGGGAGAAGAGAAGCTACTGCTGATATGTCTGAGGATTTATCTGAAGGTGAGAGAGGAGATCCGGTGAGTGATGTTTCTGCTCATGGTGGTGAATCTACAAAAGCTAGATTGCCGCGAATTAGTTCCGCTGATGCTATGGAAACTTGGGCTCATAATCATAAAGGCAAGAAGCTCTACATTGTTCTCATAAGGTAAATTAATGCGAAAGTGGATCAAATTATTTTGATGAATGATTGATGTTATTTTAATTAGTTGATATGTTGTTCTCTAGTGTGTGATTTTGTTTTGTTATTCTTGAATTTAATAACGTGCAGTATTCACGGTCTCATACGTGGAGAGAATATGGAGCTGGGGCGTGATTCTGATACGGGTGGTCAGGTAGTACTTTTGTTTTGATTACCTTTATATCTTTTTTTTCCACGTTAAGAATCTGTTAAATTTTGTCGTTTTCTGATTGCGCAATGCGGTACTGGATGTACTCTTAAATATGCTGATATCTAGCTGATTGTGTGGGGGAGCTGATTTTTTTTGGCTTTTTTTGTGCTGAGTAGGTTAAGTATGTTGTGGAGCTTGCGCGGGCCTTGGGATCAATGCCGGGAGTTTATCGTGTTGATTTGCTGACTAGGCAAGTCGCATCGCCAGATGTAGATTGGAGTTATGGGGAACCAACAGAAATGTTGGCTCCCAGAAACACGGATGAATTTGGAGATGACATGGGAGAGAGCAGTGGTGCTTACATCATTCGTATTCCATTTGGTCCTAGAAATAAATATATTCCAAAAGAAGAACTCTGGCCTTACATTCCTGAATTTGTTGATGGAGCGATTGGCCACATTTTACAGATGTCAAAGGCTCTTGGGGAGCAAATTGGCAGTGGGCATGCTGTCTGGCCGGTTGCCATTCACGGCCATTATGCAGATGCAGGTGACTCTGCTGCTCTTCTGTCCGGTGCTTTAAATGTACCTATGCTTTTTACTGGCCACTCACTTGGCCGAGATAAGTTGGAACAACTTTTAAAGCAAGGCCGATTATCAAGGGATGAAATAAACACAACTTACAAGATCATGCGTAGGATAGAAGCTGAAGAATTAGCCCTTGATGGTTCTGAAATAGTCATAACAAGCACTAGACAGGAAGTAGAAGAACAATGGCGCCTGTATGATGGTTTTGATCCAGTGTTGGAGCGTAAAATACGAGCAAGGATCAGGCGTAATGTGAGCTGTTACGGTAGATACATGCCTCGCGTGGCGGTAAGTACTGGATAACAATATCACAACTTAACTTCCTAACAACACCTTAACAAGCTTTTGTTGTGGACCAAATTAGGTAGTCTTGATTTTGAATTAAAGTAATTTACAGCTCGCTAGAGATAATATATAATTTTGATATTGATACAAATTTGCAATTTGCATTGAGCGATAGTAAGTTCATTTTTCTCTTTTGGTGACTGGTTTGAGTCCCATTTTAACCTGGCACTTGAAGAAAAATGTCTTGCTGCTTAGTTTTTACTTGATAGGGTTGTCCATGAGCAAGTTATCTATTTTTCAGTTATAATTGTCGTTTTATTTTATTTTTTTAACTTGGGGTGAGACCTGGAGTTTTGTTTTCAAATACCGGTATGGCTTATTAGTTTGTTCAGGAACGGAATAGCTTTATTTTGTTGGCACAAAAACAAATTTGATCACCAAAAATATGTAGTTTTGTTTTTTTTTAAATGCATTGGGTTAGAAAGATCTTTGACATTCTTCATAGTCTGCATGGTATATACTGATAAGTGATAAGAGCAGTTATTTTTGAGTCCTGTTCCAGACACTATTGTTTTAGTAATACTTGGTTGCAACTTATGTAAAGTTAGATCTTAGTATAACCTCAATACCTCTGGCAGGTAATTCCACCGGGTATGGAGTTCCATCATATTGTTCCACAAGACGGTGATATAGAAACTGAACCAGAAGGGATTTTGGATCATCCTGCCCCCCAAGATCCACCTATTTGGTCTGAGGTTTGGAATATGCTTTCTGCATTTCTTTCTATGTTTCCTGGTTAACTAGCCAGTTCAATGCTTTTGTTTTATAATTTATTGGACGTGACTTGACTGGCAAGTTTCATTTGTAAATCCAACGCAAAAAGAAATTAACGCCAATTTAAACTTTGTGATTACCAGATAATGCGGTTCTTTACCAACCCTCGCAAGCCTGTGATACTTGCTCTTGCCAGACCAGATCCTAAGAAGAACATCACAACTTTGGTGAAAGCATTTGGAGAATGCCGTCCTCTTAGAGAGCTTGCTAACCTTGTATGAAACCGTGAATGATCATTCTGAACTTCTTTAGTATCACACTGTTCTTGATTTTTAGGTCAGCTGACTTGTGTTTATTGTCTGATCAATTCTATGTCACTCTTTGGGCTTTTCAGACATTAATTATGGGTAACCGAGACGGAATTGATGAAATGTCAAGCACAAGTTCTTCTGTTCTTCTCTCAGTACTCAAGTTGATTGACAAGTACGATCTGTATGGGCAAGTGGCATATCCTAAACACCACAAACAATCTGATGTTCCTGAAATATATCGTCTAGCAGCAAAGACAAAGGTAACTTTATCCATTTGGTTGGACTAGAAAATTGATATAACGGTCTACTTGTTTTAAGCAAAAATGTCAAATTGTGAATTATTTATAGTTGGACCAATAGTGTAAATATTTGTTTTCCCTTCGTTGTTGCATACTGTTTAAGCAAACTTGCTATTACTTGTTTATGCCTCTGGTTGAGCGAGTTTATCAATACGCTATAGTAGGGTGATTTTTGTTGTAGATCTTGAGTTCTTGAATAATTTTTTTTATTGTGATATTTTGTTGTCGTTTGAGCAATTTAGTTCTTTCATGCTACATTATAATAAAAGTTTACTTTCATAATGACATACCTGTACTTTAGTTTGTTTTTTTTTCTTTCTGTCAAATACGTTAGTTTTTGTTTAAAAATGTCGCATCCGTACCTATATCTGGTACTAGAGTCGTACCGTACATACGATCCTACATGAACGCCGTCCCTGCCACATCATCAGCTCATTGATAGTCACTGTGTCTTTTGTAAATACATGACGTGTATACATTTCAATATATTCGTCTTCTATAAATACTCTCTTGCATTCATTTACTGTGACACACCAATACAACAATTTGGTGTGAATACCCTCCACTTGTAGGCAGTGATATATCCAGGACCCAAGCCTAGCGGGTGTAAATTATTGAACAAATAATCTCTCTCTCTCTCTCTCTCTCTCTATATATATATATATATATATATATAGTGTTGCACTACTAGAGATCAGTGGCAAAACTTATACTCCAATGATTCACACTAATGTCATCTTGGGGAATATTTTCAATTTGAATACTTATTCAAATAGAAATCCTGGACCGCACTTGTGTATTCCTTCTGCCGAGATGCAACTTTGAATTTGCACTTGCTGACGTTGAATGGTATTTGCTGAGAGAAGAGAGTGCTGGTGCAGTATGATAATTTTAGAGTGGTCAAGCTAAAAATATATAGAATAACTGGTGCAAATTTCAAAAGACCGGCGGGTGCAAGTGCTCACCCTTAGAGTGAACGTGGGTCTGCCGCTGTTTGTGGGATTCAATGTTTATTACTTTCTTCATGTCTTGTTTAATCTCTTGCCCATGCAAGCTATGTTTTCATTTTAGATTTCATTCAGATCCGATATCTGTGCAGGGTGTCTTCGTCAATCCTGCTATCATTGAACCGTTTGGTCTTACCTTAATTGAGGTGATCTTCTGAATCTTGTATTAATTATTATTAGTTGATTTCTTTTTGGTGTTGTGAACACTACCTTGTGTCTTTGTTGAACAGGCAGCTGCCTATGGTTTGCCAATGGTTGCTACTAAAAATGGAGGTCCTGTTGATATTCATCGGGTATGATTATTGATTACTGGTTATGTTATGCATTGATTTATAAAAGTTCCCATGGAAACTTGCATGATTAATTGGTTACTTGTACAGGTACTTGACAATGGCCTGCTTGTAGATCCCCACGATCAGAAGTCTATTGCAGATGCTCTTTTGAAGCTTGTTAGCAACAAGCAATTGTGGGCAAAATGTAGACTGAATGGGTTGAAGAACATTCATTTATTTTCATGGCCTGAGCACTGCAAGACTTACCTGTCTAAAATAGCCACTTGCAAGCCAAGGCATCCTCAATGGCAGCGAAGTGAGGATGGAGGTGAAAGTTCAGAATCAGAAGAATCACCTGGTGATTCATTGAGAGATATACATGATTTATCTCTTAACCTGAAATTTTCATTGGATGGAGAGAGGAGTGGGGATAGTGGAAATGATAATTCTTTGGATCCCGATGGAAATGCAACTGATAGAAGTGCAAAAATAGAGAATGCTGTGTTATCATGGTCAAAGGGCATTTCTAAAGATGTACGCAAGGGCGGGGCTGCTGAAAAATTAGGTCAAAATTCAAATGCTGGTAAATTTCCGCCATTGAGGAGTAGAAATCGACTATTTGTGATTGCGGTGGATTGTGATACCACTTCAGGTCTTCTTGAAATGATTAAAGTAATCTTTGAGGCTGCTGGAGAGGGGAGGGCTGACGGATCTGTAGGGTTCATACTGTCAACCTCAATGACAATATCTGAAATACAATCATTTCTGATCTCAGGTGGCTTGAGTCCCAATGATTTTGATGCTTATATTTGCAACAGTGGCAGTGATCTCTACTATCCTTCCCTCAATTCGGAAGATCGCCTATTTGTGGGTGACTTGTATTTCCACTCTCACATTGAATACCGTTGGGGTGGAGAAGGGTTGAGAAAGACTTTAGTACGCTGGGCAGCTTCGACCAGTGATAAGAAGGGTGAGAGCAACGAGCAAATTGTGAGTCCTGTTGAACAGCTTTCTACTGACTACTGTTATGCTTTCAAAGTGCGAAAGCCAGGAATGGTAATTTTTCTTTACAGCGGAATTTTTTGGTATAAATAAATTATTGTTAGTCATTAAGATTTGAAGTGGAATTTTTTTGTGAAGTTCATTTTTATCCTAGACTCACTTTAGAGTTTTATTGTTTTGTTGTCCAATATTATTATTACAGGCTCCCCCTCTGAAGGAGCTTCGTAAGTTAATGAGGATCCAAGCTCTTCGTTGCCATCCTATATATTGTCAGAATGGAACAAGACTGAATGTAATTCCCGTTCTGGCATCTCGTTCCCAAGCCCTCAGGTATTATTGAATCACCATTCCAAAATTTCTGTTATGCCAAAGTTTTGAAACTTGTATAAACTCCTTTACTCTTTTCCTTGGGATGGAGGGGTGAGGAGATAGGTGGCCAATTGCTACACATTTTTCTAACATCCTAGGATGAGTTTATGCAATGTCTATGCTAATTTATCAGCCATGCTCTTGCATATAGCTGTTTCTTACCTCTATCATGATTTCCTCTATTTGGCTGTTGTGACTGTTGCTCAAGTTTACTGTGACATCTAAATGACTTTTATGTGTTTTTCCTTCAGATACCTATATGTTCGATGGGGTTTTGAACTGTCAAAGATGGTGGTGTTTGTTGGAGAATGTGGTGACACCGATTACGAAGGACTGGTTGGCGGCCTACACAAAAGTGTGATATTGAAGGGAGTCGGAAGCAGGGCAATCAGTCAACTCCATAATAACAGAAACTATCCTCTCTCTGATGTTATGCCAATGGACAGCCCTAACATCGTCGAGGCAACTGAGGGGAGTAGCAGTGCTGATATTCAGGCTTTGTTGGAAAAAGTAGGATACCTCAAGGGATGAAAGTTACTGAAACTTGCTTCCGATAACCTGACATTTATCCACATTGTTCATAAATCTATCTGCCCCCCCTCTTGTTACTTCTATAATAATCATTCTCTTCATCACAACCTTGCCCCTTAAAGTTTATTTCGTCTTGTTTCTCTTATCTGCCTGTTGTTTTTGTGTCTACATATTACAGTTTCAATAAAAGGCCAGTTCTCATTTCATTTATGTCTGCATGCTTTGTTTCTCCTTGTTGCTGGAAGCCAAACTTCCTCTTGTACTCGATATACTCTCCATTTCCCTTTTCCATTTTCAGTTATACTATGCACACAGATCATCTACGACTATAAATAAATGAAGTTGAAAATCAACGACGAGAACACAAGATTCCAGAGCCAGGAATATAGGAGATTTGGTTCAGGTAAATAATGATCAGAGTGCTAGAGCTTTATAAATCATAAAGAAACCAGAGTACATGAACAGGGTAGGGTATCTTGATCAGAGGCTTGAGCAAGGTATTTTACCTTCGACGTTATGTGCATATTTATATTTTCATTTGATGTTAGAATCTACTTTGACATCGTCAATCGTTTTCGTTGTATGTTTTGAGTTGCTCGTTGAGTTTTCGGATGTATGATTTGATAGCACAGCTGTAAGTTTGATCTCTGATTCGTTTAAAAAAAAAAGGTTTGATCTCTGATTAGATTATTCCTCTTTGATTTGTTTATCTTTCAATTCAATAATCAACAAAATCAATTTTGTCGAACTCACTTGTGAACCTAAATAATAATCCTAAAGAGACACTTTTCAAAAAATATTTTTCTATTTGTAAAAATGAATCAAAGACAGGGATATAATGAAAAAAAGAACAAATATTAGAAATAACATTTGGCTTTAGCCATTTAAGAGAATCTAAATTTGAATGCGAACTGAAGCAAATAAAAATGTCTCGGCTGAACTTTAAATTACCCTATGAAAGGTAGGGTTTAACAAACTAATATATGATGAGCCAACTTTTTTTCTTTTTTGAAACATGTTATGAGCCGCTTAACAAGTGTTTATTGCTCCCTCCGTTTCCCAATAGATGATCCATTTGAAAATCTGTAATTTTGATCTAACTTACTTTGACAATATTTTTCTACTAATATACAAAGATAAATAATAACATATAAGATGTTGTTAGATTCGTCTCGATGAATATTTTCAAAATATCAAATTTTCATAATTTTTTCTAATATATTATTCAAGATATTTAAACTCAAAGTTATGCATTGACATGCGTAATAAAGTCAACTGTGACAAGTATTATGTGACGGATCGTGTTGGTTGTTGCACCCTATCAATTAGCTTTAATTTATGGTGGCGTGCGCAACTTAATTCGTTCAGTCTTAGAGCAAAACAAGCCATCTGTCTGCCTAATTATTCAATTAATTAATTAATTCCACAGCACACAGCAGCTCAACATCCAGCTATCCGCCAACCAACGTCAATCTACTTACTCGCTACAATAAATTACCAACAGTAGTCGTCCTCCCTTTCTTCTAACGATAAATTTATTTTCTACTTTGTATTCGATTCCTACAATAATGACTTTCATTTTAGCTTCAAAATGACCGTTAGTTTCACACTTTCACTTATGGGTAGTGTTAACTTGTGTCTTTAGGGCACATGTTAAAAAACCTAAAAGAAGAAATATTCTCTAAAATTTTGTACATTTAATTAATTATAAAATTAAAGAGTAAATGCAATGCACACATTTCAATAAATTATTTCTATATTTGAATCATTAACTTGTGTCTTGAGGGCACAAGTTAACATTTCTCTCCACTTATTAATGTAAAGTTAATTTCATATTTATAAAATAGGAAAACCTAACTTAATGAATCAAATTAGGGATGTCAATGGGTACCCATTGACACGGATAGTACGATACCCGTGTCCGCCACGTTGGATAAATATGATACTCATGTCCGCCCCATACCCGCATGGGTACCCACACCCATTATGTGAGTACCCATGGGTATTGAAGTATTCATGGGTATTCGTAGGTACCCATGAATTTTTGAATTTATTTAGTTTTTGGAACAAAGAATAACTTTTTTTAATTAACAAAAAACTTCAACTACTTTTAAACATCCATACATAATCCATTCAAAATTTCATAAATCATACATAATCCATAGAAAATTCATAACTCTTACATAATTCATACAAATTCATGAAGTAAAATAAAAACATAAAAACATCCAAATAAACATCTAAATTTCGCATGCATTCCAAACTTCAATAACTTCATTTGACTTCCCAATTCCTGAAATAAAAACATATAAATCTCTAAATAAAAATCCAAATAATCAACATGACAATGATAATTTAAATAAAATTTTATAACATTTACTAACAATGTCATTCACCAATTATGTCAATGTCACCATCCATATCTTAATAATATAAATTAAAAAAATAAAAAATAAAAAATAGATTAATAATAAGATATATAAGGATATTTTAGTAATTAACTTAATTTATTATTGGGTATGGGTACCATCAAATCCGTGTTTGTATCCATATAATAATGGGTAGTCAAATACCCGTTAATTATACTTGTGGATACTTGTTTAGCTACCCGCCCCGTGCCCGTGATGGATTTTACCCGCGGGTATCCATGGGCATGGGTATTTTTGTCACCCCTAAATCAAATATAGAATTTTTTTGTTGAAGTGTATGCATTGAATTTAATGTTTGAATTTGTAATTAATTGAATGCGCAAAGTTTTAGAAAATATTTTTATTTTGGGTGAATCACAAATTTAGAGTGGTATAATTTTCTCATATAACATCGTTAGTCTTACAATTGTTTGATAAAATTTTCTCTTCAATGTGAGTGGTACTTTCGTATAACCTAAAACATCTGAGACTCCCGTACATTTAACCACTCAGTTTGAATGTGGCGGTTTAGATATATCTTTTTCTCCATTATTTTGTACTATGGATCAGAGATAGTTAAATTGTGTAACTTGTGGTATAATATGTTCTCAAAATTTTACCTTTATGTTATTATATATATACTTTGTTTTTAGTAAAAATACATTCCATATAATATGTCTTATTTCAACTCCAGCAAAATCCACATGCTCTTAGACTTGTCTCCAAGTCTTCAACCTCTCATTTAATTCATCCATTGACTCTCCAAGTCTTCTCATTCCCACCCTCCTTTCTCCTACTTGTGCTCGTGTGCATCTCCCACTCTCCAGGGTCATCTCTAAACTGATAATTGTCTACATCTTCCCATTCATATCTAGTATGGTTGAGCTATACGAATAACAAAAAAAAACGACAAATTTTCTTCCCATCACCCACATTTATTTATTTCCCATTGGTAGAACAATTCACAACCGTCCTTAACCCCCCAAAACCCGCATGCGTTTGAGTAATGTATAACTCCATTTGGGCAAATAAAATTTTGAGTTTATTAATAACTTGCGGTTTTTTTATGTGTTTTTGCAAACGAGTGTCTATTCTTCAAGGATTCCAGCACTTTGAATAGTCAAATTTTATAAGAATTTAAATTTGTGTTTCTTACTTCAATTTCTAATGCATTGAATATATTCTATCCATTTTAAAATGAGTAAAGTTTTAACAAAAAAATTATTTTAAAATAAATGTCATTCTCAGTTTTCAATGCAATAATAATTTTTTCTTTTCAGTTGCACCATTCAATTAATATTATATACACTACTTCCAAAGTATTATTTTTTTCTTTAATGAAAAACAAATCAATAGTTAATTAGGATAATTTGGTAAAATAACATCTCTCTTTCTTTTAATTAATGCATTTCTTAATATGTGTGAAAATCTTAAACGACATTCATTTTAAAACGGAGGAAATACAAATTTCACAAAAATTTATTATTTAAGATGTTTAACGAGTGCTTTGGTGACCTTCGTTAACATTTATTATTTTTATAAGCATAACTTGTAGTTTATATGATTAAAGAAAGGGTCTTCCTAGAGTAAAGATCATCTCAATTTGTTTAATATAAATGGAAAATATTATATGGTGAGAGATAGATAAAAAAAAAAGAGTAAATTATGAGTCCTACTATTAAGTGGACTTTTTCAAACTTTATTGTGTATTTTATCTCTCCAAATTGAAGAAGTTGAGAGAGTAGTAAATGGAAAGAATTTTAACACGTCTTGCTAATGAGTGCCTTCAAGACTCTCTTTAAGAAATTATTTTGTACAAAAATTAAATATTACAATTTCCAATACATTTATCACAAATTTTCATAAAAAAACTTACTAATTAAAGTCCTTAAAAAGTGTTCCACAGACGCTTGATAACATTTCTCTTAATGAAAACATATGTTTGATAAACAATTTTTTCTTTGGAATATATAGTTTTTTTATTAACGTGTATAACGTTTTTTTTCTTTTCAATAAGTTACTTAGTTTAAAGTCTGTAGCTTATGATTTTTCTTTAATTTTTTTACTATTTATCTTAATCCAAAAATGTTAAATATTAATTGCATTTTTTTTATTCGTTTCATATTTATCACCTAATTCAATCGTTAATTTTATTAAATATTATAAATTCAATCAACTAACTTATAGACTATCCACCGTCAAAAAGTTTATAAACTATCATAAATATGATGTCTTAATACCTATCCACTATAACACAGCTTACAAATTATTCACTATAAGACGAATTTAATTAAGCCCTATTTAAGAAAAAACAAAATATGAGCTAAAATAACACAAACTATATTTTTTGTGGCTTTTAAAATTATTTTTATTTTTTTTTGATTTTTTTAAATCTCTTTGGAAACTAAACTATTTGATTACCTATGACAATCATGACATCCTCATCGAATATGATGAGGATGTCATGATTCTCGATGTCGATGGAAGTGCTCTTACTAATCTAGGGAGTTTGTCGTTAGTTTTGCTAACTGATGCTCTCGGGGTGTCCTTTGTAAGGATGCAATTCCTTATATTTCTTTTATTTTCTCATGTAACAGAAAAAAATATAAAATATAATTAATAATTATAGTTTATGTATAATTTATATATATTGAAATAAAATTTGCACCATGTTTTTAAAAAAAAAATGTTAAAAGTGATTTTACGAGCAACCAAAAATTAGTTATTATTGTTTTAGTTAATTCTTAGTTTTCCTTAAAAAAATATATATACATTTAACTATTGTTTAGTGTATTTTAAAAAAGGACAATTTAGAGGTAATAATAATTCCAACCAATAATAAATCTAGAATCAATGTGTAGAGTAAACAAATAGTCGATCCAAAGAACAAGATAAATAGAGCAGAGGAACAAACACAACAAAATTGCTTACTCAATATGGTCTAAATTGACTTACGTCTGGAGAAGAGAGCAACTCCAATTCATTATCGACGAGTCTTTACAAGAGATAAAAAAGAGTTACAAGAAATTAACTTCAATGACAAAACTTTAATTTCTACATTTTCCCTTTCTCTCGGCCATCAAAGAAGGCTACTTAAGAAAACAATAGAGAAAGTTTAGATCCTTACCTAAATGAAATCTCCCGATCCAAGATGATTAAAATATGTTTTTCAACCCTAAAACTTACTCCAACATCATTCAACTCCAGTCTTTAAGTTTTCCTAAAAGTTTCCTCTTTTTTGGTGATGATTGGTACAACTATATATGTCAAAACCCTATGGTTTTTATACTATAACACCGGAAAGCTCCTCGTGCATGGTACTTGCCGCCTCACGAATAAGACAATGCAAACCATTGCTCTCATAGTTGCCTAAGGGAGCTTGAAAGGGTGAAGAAGGCGGGTCATAATGTAATATTTTTTAAAAGCCAATGGTATATGAGTAATTTGCCCCAACCCTTTTTTTTTTCATGGGGTGGATGATGGCTCACCTAGGTCTTAATGTGGCTCCGCCACTTTCAACCTCCAATTTCCTCCAACAACTATTGGCAGTGCCACAAATTTCTAAGTATGATTTTTTTGTAGTGAATTGTTTGCCTCATTCATTGCCTCAAGCCTTTTCAAGCTCCCTTTAATTTCAACCACTTCCAAAAAGATCTTTGTTATTGAGTCTTGCACCACTTCAATTGCAATAAAACATAACTTACACGATGCATAGTTGTAACAATATGGTAAAACAATCTCCCGTTCTATATCTAGCCAACTAATAATTAGAAGCTATTGTTGGTTATCTTTCACTAGATCTTAATGTCGAAGTCTCATCCTCATCTTCGTCTCTTGTCTTAGTAGTGGAAAACCCCACCTTAAACCTAGTTTTCTCAACCCTTATTATTTCTGAATCTTTATTTTCTGAGTCTTCACATTTCATCCTCATGTGGATCTCATCAAAAGTAGCATCAGTTGTTATAATGAATCATGACATCCTCCGACTTCTATCTTTCCCAACTTGTAACCCTTCACACCTTCGTGATAACCAATGGAGATACACTTCACAATCGTAACATCCTCCTTATATTGCTTGATGTGCACAATGATCAAGGCTCCAGAAACCTTCAAATTAAAGTTGTTTGTTAGTTTACCACTCAAACCCTCATAAGTGTTTTTAAGTCTATTCATATTGACATAAATATGTTGATCAAATAAATTGTTGTGTTAACATCTTCACCCTAAATTCTCTTGGGGAACCTAACTCCTAGAAGCATACATCTCACACACTAAAAAACGAGGCTATTCATGCATTCAGCTAGACCATTTTATTGCGGTGTTCCAGCCAAAATCACATACCACTTAATACCATGTTTCTTTCAAAACTCACTAAATTGCTAAAAAATAAACCTCAAGTCATCATCGGTTCTCAACACTTTGAATTTAGTTCCAATTTAATTTCCTACAAGGGTATGCCATTCCTTAAACTTTTCAAATGTGTCACTTTTATTTTTCGAAATGTGAACCCATTCCCTCCTTGCAAAATCATCAATCATAGCGAAAAAATAGAGATCATACTCATGAGTTGTTACTCTTATTAGATCCCAAATATTCAAGTGAAAATACCCAAATAGTCTATTAGAATAATGCATACCACTTCAAAACTTAACTATACATTGTTGGCCTTCTTCTTCTTTTTTCGACGCTACTTTATGGTTTTTACCTAGTATGCAACTATCACAAAATTTTAGTTTCTCCAATTTATCACTTTCCATAAAACATTGTATAGCCAGCTCAACCAAATCCCATTCAATGACATGTATGATAAGTGCTAAATTGATGTTGATTTATCTATGTAATTCATTACACTTATTATACAAGAAATCTCATGAAAAACCAACGATTCTTGCAAAAAGATATCAAGCCAAGTCCATTTCAACATAGACAATTAATTAATTATTTTTCAAGAGTTTCAACACTATCGTATTATTAACAATAAAATTTGAAATATGTCTCCATCTCTTAGGAAAATAGATATCACCATTACCATGGTTTTTGGTGTATGTATAAATGTTTAGTTTTTTTCACCAGTATTTAAAATACGTGTCTTTAAGGTTGGTAATGTGGGGGGTAGATATAATCTCCATTTCTAAAAACTCAATAAATAGATGGTTCCAATTGGGATAAAATGCACAAAACAATCAATTAAAAAAAAAAGACTCAAATATTTTTAAAAAAGAAAGAATAAATGCTGAAAACATTTAAGACACTATCTTTCTAAGTCATTAATTTATTTTTAGGAATATATAAAGAGGATTCTAGCTGGTGTCTTTGTGTTGCTTATATACCTTAAAATTATAGTAATGAACACACACTTTTTTTTTTAACATAAAAGAGGGCAAAGTCCAAAGGAAAAAAATTAAGAAATTAAATGAATATTCTTAGGCATGCAAACCCCATAAATGTCCTCAAACAAAATAATCTGCAGCTTCTTTGGAGGGACCTCTAAAACAATGGGCACAAAAGAGTCTTGTGTAAGACTTAAGCAGCTAACCAATCCTCACTTCTGTTTCCTTCATGCAAGGTCTGGTTTATCTGAACCTCCCTAGGAAGTTCGATGAGATCTCGGATTCGACGAATCAAAACGGGGATAGCCCCATTAATCTTACAATTTTCCGTTACCATGTCCACTAGCAGTTTGGAGTCGCTTTCCACAATGAGTTGTGAAAAACCTTGTCTTCAGGCTATCCCTAAGCCCGCGTACATGCCCCACATCTCAGCATAAAGAGCATCACATGTTCCAATCTTCCGAGCATAACCTTTTAGCCACTAACTGTTGGAGTCTCGAATAAAACCCCCACAACCTGCGATGTCCAATGACTCCTTATAAGCTCCATCACAATCAGCTTTACCGAATCTCCATGCGGTCTCTTCCAACCAATGTAGATGTGTCAAAATTTCGTGATACTTTTTTTTCCTTCAGAAATGAAGATGAATATTACTACGAAATTTGATAAATTAAGTTAAAATAAGTTCATATCATCTCATAAAAACAATCCTGGCTGCATTGCGATCTATTTACGACTATGTTTGATTTAGGATTGAAAACGTGTAAAGTAGTTTGTTCTCAAAACAATTATATAGATATTTTTTAGGAAATTTACATTTAATTGTTTAATGAGTTTTTTTTAATAAAGCAATTCAATTTCTTAATTCCAAAAAATACCATTCGTTTGGATATTTTTATAATAAAATAAAGAGCACTGCTATAGTGCACGACTTATTTTATGCACGACTTATACGTGGCATCTCTAAATTTGTTTAAATCAAATTTTAATTAAAATAAATTTTAAAAATTGAAACAGTGTGTTGTGGCACTGGTCGGGTGTATTTGACGATGGAATTGTCGTGCCATTAAGCATTAGTCTAAAATAAATGTTACCCCTCCGTCCCATAATAAGTGGGTTTTTTGAAAGAAAAAAAAAATTTCTCAAAAGAATTGACTCATTTCAATACAATATTAATTTTTTTTTCTTCCAATTATAACTCTAATTAATAATACTTTCAATACTCTCAATTCAATATATTCTACTTTGCATTTATGATAAACAGGAATGCGTCAATACTTGACAAGGACACTTAAAACTATTTTCCTCTCTCTTTCACTTACATATTTTAATATGTGTGAAATGAGCAAAAGACTACTTATAATAGGACGGAGGGAGTGTATGTATAAACATAAACACATCATAATATTATCCTAACAAATTAAAAAAATTATTGTGGTTAAGCCACTAGACGACCTAACGCTCAAAAGGTTGGAGGTAAATCTTCGTTAAGTAAGAGATCGATATGACTTACGTCATCCTCTCAGCGACGAATGAACAAAGGGCGTAACTTCATTTATAAAATAAAATACTGTATACATTAACTGTCTAGAATAAAACTTAGAATGTTTTATTCAAAACACACCATGGATTGTATGCACTATAGAGTGTATACATTCCATGGTGAATACTTTTTTAAACGGTCTATTGTAAAATTCCAAAAAAGAAATTATATTTTTTTTTTTGGTGACTTTTAGGGTGAGGGTTCAATTAGGTCCTCACCGGTGGACCACTCAAGTTAACCGTTAGATTAAAAAAGTCTATATGATCTCTTTAGTCAATACCACACTAGATTGGATCTCGTCTTTCTGCATCACATTCTTTACGGTTAATTATATCGGTGCATTTGCCCATGTTAGAGTTCCGACTGCATTTGACAACCCCACAAGTTCGGTGGAAACACCCGTAAATAAAGACACAAATAGGTTCTTGGTTATTTTCCTCTCGTGTTTTTATTTTTTTTAACAAGCCATTTTCCTCTCGTGTTATATCAAAAGCATCCATGATATAGGTTTTTATTATGATTTACAAGGGTAGAGTTCTTTATTGTCTTGCCACCGCCGGCACAATTTTCTGATTGCTAAACTTCATATTAGAAGGAAAAAATCCGTAAAATCTAATTGCATCCATACTAGAAATTTCAATTATTTGAAACTCCGCTATATGAAGATTTCTATAAGTCAATGCCGGATCATAAAACAATATTTTAAGTTAAAGAACAAGAAAGAGAAAAGAAGGATTACATTTTTGTGAATTGGGATAATTTGATGAAGAGAGGAAGAGAGGTGAAAGAAGGAAAAACAATTATTGTGTGAGTGGTACATAATAAGATCTCCTGGAATTACTTAATCTGATGGTATTTTTTAATGGTTCATCATGAACCACTTGGTTGATGGTTCACCTTAGAATCCACCATTTTTTTGAGTTAAAAAAAAGAAATTATATTAAAATACACTTTTTTTTCATATCCTTGGAGTATATATATATATATATACCTCTAAGAAAAAGATATGTGAATTAAATCAGATACTAAAAAAAAATGATTTTTTTTAAAGAAAAAAATAAATATGATTAATTATTGATTTGCGGTGTGGTGAGAAAAGAAAATTTACAATTTCATAAAAGATTTAATTCACATGCATTTATAATATAAATTCCAGTAAATCAATTATAATCGTTGGATCATTACAAATATTTGAATTTAGTTTTTTTTTTTATAGGGAAAATATTTGAATTTAGTTAAATAGCTTCTTTAATATAGTTAGATGCTAATTTGTGATTGATTAACACAATAGTTTTCTTTTAAAGGGACACTGCCTCAAAATGAAATCCTTTATAAATCTACCTTCATCATCTACTCTTGGAACATATATGGAAATTGAGTAATTGACTAAACACAAATTCTCACAATGGATTAAATTAGTGTAGTGTGAATTGAAAAAAGTGGAAGTCCCACATCGGATTGATCACACATTAATTAGTAGTGTTTATATAGTGGGGGTGTACCTCTAATAGGGGTACATAATTATGTAAACGAAGTAAGTATCGGAGAAAAAAAATATATTGATATATATTTTATTATTTGGAAATGATAAATTAAATAATTAATTTAATCATTATTAGAAAGTTTTTTCTTAGTCCCCAAGTTTTGCTAAAATATTTTAGAACGCAGTCTAGAATATTTTGGAATACAATATGAAATATTTTGGTAGGCAATCTAATATATTTTAGTGCAAGATATGAAATATATTTTGATACTTAATAATATATTTATGTACCGAATAATATATTTTTGTACTCAATATAATATATCTTGATACTCAATATGAGATACTTTTGTACTAGATCTAATATGAGAATTACTTGCTCCCAATTTTTTTTCGCTTATTAGTTATGAACTTTCTCTATAATAGAGAGCTCACGCAGTGCATTCAATACACTGAAATTCACAGTTGATGCTTCCCGTGCTTTTCCTCTCTTCTCGCTCCTTCGACTTGTGTTGACAAGTCCTTCTCCTTTTTCTACTCCTTTATGTCCCTTCGGAATTAAGAGTGTTCTTAAGATCATAGTCCATCTTCGGTTTATTATCCTTTCGAAAATAAGAATGGTCTTAAAAGTATAGTCCCTTCAATTCTTCATGTCTCTTTAGAATAAGAAAGTGTTATTAGAATCTTCCAAAGTAATTGGCATTGGAGATATGAAGTTGCAATTCACGTCCGAAAAGAAAAATATTCTCTAGGACGTCATGTATGCTCCAAAGATAAGAAAGAATCTGTATTTTAGATTTATGCTGAATAAGACTGGGTTGACTCAGACTTAAAAGAGAGACTTGTGCACCGTGCATTCTTGTGGGGAAAAGACTGCGCTTTGATGGTATGTTCAAAATTAAATTCTTCTTCTATTTTATAAGTTGTGTGATTTTAATATTTCACATATCAAAATTTATTATGTGAACAAGCATTTAATTTTATACTTGAGTAACTTGGACATAATTCCAAAGTTATATGATTAGACAATTTTATTATTTGCACTCAAGATAAATGAACCAAAAGTTCATACAAATTAATGTTTAGAGAATTTGAATCTCTAAACTTAATAAATTATGATATGTGCGAACTTGATGGCACATAACCTAGAAATGATATTTTATCATATTTATTGATGACTGTGAATTTTGATAAATAAAATTGATATGTTTGATATGTTCAATTTCTATAACGAAAATTGAAATCTATGTTGGTTAGAGTACCCAAGTCTATAAACAAAAATTCTAATTAAGAAATTTTTGAAGAAAAGACAATCCAACTTGTCTTATTTTTTGAATTTGGGATTGTCTGACATAAGTTCGGATTTTGAACCCAAGATAGTTAAACTCACTAGTAGAGCCTATGAATGTGTATTCATTGGGTATGCTATAATTAGGGAAGCTTATAGGTTTTATGACATAAATGCTAAAGTGATCATAAAGTCAAGTACCCCGTAAATTAAAGAATAGTGGGGGCACTAGTGGGGGTAAATTAAATTCCCCTTGTATATTAAGAACTAGTGGGGGGCAAGAATTGCTAAAGAGTATGGACCTTATGGTTTATACATTGGAAGAAGATCCATTAAGTCTTAAAGAAGCTATATCCTCATTGGATGCTGAATTATGGCAAGAAGCAATAAACGATGAAATAGATTCTCTAGATTCTAACGAAACATGACACCTGGTTGACTTGTCTCATAGTCGCAAACTAATCAGTTGTATTTGGATTTTGGAAAATAACTAAAACCTCATGGTATGGTTTATGAATACAAGGCTCTCCTTGTAATCAAAGGTTTTAGACAGAGAAAAATATAGACTTCTTCGACATTCATTCACCAGTCACAAGAATCATATCCATAAAAGTACTAGTCCCTTTAGTCGTTGTTTATAATTCGATAGTACTCCAAATGAATGTGAAATTGCCTTTTTTATGGTGAACTAGAAGAAGAAATATATATTGAACTACCTGAAGGTTTTGTGATTCATGGACAAGAAAACAAGGTCTGTAAGTTAGATAATTCTTTGTGAGGTCTAAAATAAACTCATAAGGAATGACATGAAAAAATTGACATTCTAATATTATCGAATGAGCATAAAGTGAATGAAAGTGACAAATATATTTACAATAAATATGGAAGTATTATTTGCACGATCATATGTCTCTACGAAGATGACTTGCTCATATTTGGTTTAAAGATTCATGTTATGAATTGTGTGAAATCATTGTTTATCAACAACATTGATAAGAAAGACCTAGACAAAGTTGAAGTAATACTTGGTTTCAAGATTACTAGATCAGAAAAGAGAACTTTTCGATGAATCTCACAAGGTTGAGAATATCTTAAGGAAATGTAATTATCTGACTATAAACTTGCTAGCACACTTTTTGGCCCAAGTGTAAAACTTTTCGAGAACACTTGAGATGGTGTTAGACAAACAGAATATGCGAGCATCATTGGCAGTCTTTACCATTGAATGTATTAGACTCGACGTTAGCCACGTCGTGAGACTTTTGTTCAAGTTTATTAGTAGACGGATGAGAAGCATTGCCATGCTATTGAAAGAGCCATAAGGTGCCTTAAGAAAATTATGACTCTAGGATTACATTATGAGAAGTATCCTATTGTACTTGAATGGTACAAGATACTTATGAGAAGTATCATATTGTACTTGACTAGTACATGATACATATGAGAATTATCCTATCGTACTTGAATAGTACAAGATACAAAATAGAACATCCTTCAGATGAGTCGTAAACGACAGTGGCTGCCCATTAAGCATCATTGGAGGAGTCGTTTGTTGAAACAAATGATATTGACCCAATCCACTTTGGAATGAATCTGAGATGAAAACACTAGAGAAAACTAGTGAAGAAGCAAGTTGATAAAATGCTTGTAGTTGAAAACCCTTAGTGGGTGAAACTATTTCCATGTGTTATTAATTGCTACAGCTATTACAAAAGTTGAGAATCGTTACTACAATGGCAAGAGACGATTATTAAGGCATGAACACATAAAGGATTAGAGAGCTAGCTACTCTCAAAAGGAACGGTTAAAGTATATCATGTACGTACTGATGAAAGAATTAGTAAATCCTTTGACAAAAGGAATTACTAGAAAGAAGGTCCTAAACACATCCAATAGGATGAGACTAGTGCTTATAGATCACTGAGTGATGGAAACCCGACCTACATGACTGGAGATCCCAAGACTTAGGTTCAATGGGTAATAACAAGTCATAAAGTGATAGGACATGCTATGATAAGGATTAAGAAAACATATGATCCTGCAGCGAAAGAAGGATGAGGTAATAAAAACTCTTAATGAGATCTATACTCTATGTTGAGTGGAGTACCTAGTTACAGGAGTACCCTTGATAGACTCACCTATACGAAGGTGGAACTGAGGTCGGTCCTATGGAATTTAGAGGCAAAATTCCTAGAGCGTTTGTTAAAACTGGGATACACGTGTAAGGCCATAAACGCTCAGACTTATAGAATACACCTTAAGGAAAAGATTTGTGTGCGTGTTCTTTGTCTGAGATAGAGTTTAATGCTGTAGGCAACTCTTGATTAAGTCAGAATATTATCCGCTATGCAAAAGTTCAATTTGTTTACAACACCTTTGTTTATTAGCAATTTTATGGAAACGTCTTTGACGTTATTACTGAAATCATTTTTTAAATTCAAGTGGGGGATTGTTGGAACATATGTGGAAATTGAGTAATTGACTAAACATAAATTCCCACAGTGGGTAGAACTAGTGTAGTGTGAATTGAAAAAAGTGGAAGTCCCACATCGGATGGATCACACATTAATTAGTAGTGTTTATATAGTGGGGGTGTACCTCTAATAGGGGTACATAATTATGTGAACGAAGTAAGCACTGCAGAAAAAATATATATTGATATATATTTTATTATTTGGAAATGATAAATTAAATAATTAATTTAATCATTATTAGAAAGCGTTTTCTTAGTCCCCAAGTTTTACTAAAATATTTTGGAACACAATATGAAATATTTTGGTAGACAATCTAATATATTTTAGTGCATGATCTGAAATATTTTTTGATACTCAATAATATATTTATGTACTGAATAATATATTTTTGTATTCAATATAATATATTTTGATACTCAATATGAGTTACTTTTGTACTAGATCTAATATGAGAATTACTTGCTCCCAAAGTTTCTCACTTATTAGTTGTGAACTTTCTCTATAAATAGAGAGCTCACACAGTGCATTCAATACACCGAAATTCACAGTTGATGCTTCCTGTGTTTTTCCTCTCCTCTCCCTCCTTCGACTTGTGTTGACAGGTCCTTCTCCTTTTTCTACTCCTTTCTGTCCCTTCGGAATTAAGATTGTTCTTAAGACCATAGTCCATCTTCGGTTTATTATCCTTTCGGAAATAAGAATGGTCTTAAGAGTATAGTCCCTTCAATTATTTATGTCTCTTTAGAATAAATAATATTTTAAGATCATGGTCCATTTTTCAGTATAATAAAGATGATCTTAAATATATATTCTTCTTCTATTCTTGGAGAAGTTAGATATTAGAATGGTAATAATACCATATTTGAATGGTCATAGTACCATAGTTGGAGAAGTTAAAATTAGAATGGTGGTAACACCATATTTGATGGTCTCAACACCATAATAGAGTGGTAACAATACCATATTGGTTTCAGTATTAAAGAGTGGTCTTAGTACCATATTAGAGGGTGTTATTTCTCGAACGATTATTTACGATGCAATACTTAATCGAACATGTGAACTGCGTTGTTTTATCCTGGAGGCGCACAGTTGATAGTCTACCTTGCACAAACTCGGGTAGTTCCGCGTCTTAAAGAAAGCGACCTGGTCGTGACTCAACCCGGTAGGACTTCAAGAAGACTAAACATGGTAATATCTTCGGTGGTGATTTCGATTTTATTAAAAAGGTACGTTTTTGAACCCGAAAAACAACATCTACAAAACATTTTTAAAAAAAAAAAAAAATCCTAAAAAAAAGAATTTCCACCCTACACTTTTTGTTGTTGTGGAATCCCCTTTTAGTTTCCATCCGTTCATTTGAAATTTTGAATGATACATGTTGGTTCATATCATTGATAAAAGCGACCTTGTGGCGGTATCCTTATATCAGGGGTATGTGCATCACTACAGTTGACGCTGATAATGACCCCAAACCCCTAATTAATTCATCGGTAAGGCTGGGTGGACCAACCGTCTTAACTTCTTATCCCTCGCTTCACGGTCCAAAGAGAACATACACTTGGCATGAGCAAGTTTTGGTAAAAGTGGTACATGCCATGGTCCAAAATGATAAATATTATTATTCGCACACATTAGATTTTAAAAGATCAATATATATTTCTAAATTCACAAGTTTGGCAATAATAATAATAATTTTTTTTAAAAAATATAATAAACTTTATGTTAAATGAGCTTAAATATTAGTCGTGAATGCTAGCTCTTTAGACTAGGATCAAAGGTGGCCATGCACATATATGCATAAAATAGAACGTAGAGTTTTGAATAATAATAACTTGATACCAATTGACCCCAGCTACCAAAGCTATGACGTTAAGCGTCCCAAAAAAGTTAACTTAATAATCTTATTTTTAAATATTCGAATTTCAATAAAATGATGATTAATTCCTTCAAAAATAAAATAAAATGATGAATTGATGATTAACTTTTTTATTTTATTTTTTGTCAAAAAAATTTTTTTTATTTTAAACTTGCTCCCTTAAATAAAATTACTTTTTTATTTAAAACTTTTTTTTATTAGATTTCAATTTTTTAACTTATAAATTATATTTTATAGGAATAAATAAGTAATTTAATGTCTTATCTTATACTTTTGGATCAAATTCATGATAATAATTTTAACTAGAAAGAAAAAACAAAAAACCAAACAATTAGACTCAAATGGTTAATGATGTGAACCGAATGGTTAACATAAAAAAATAGAATAAGATAATGTTGAAGATTAACTTTTCATATCACATTATCTCATCAAACATTAAATCGGAACAAAATAGGATAGAATTATATTTGCTACCTAATGGACCCCTAAATACACATTTGATTTGCTAAAAATGAAGGACAAGACTTCACAACTCTAGTTGTACAATGTTTGATTTGTAAAACTTTTTCTAGGACAACACAAACTGGAGTTAAAGGGACATGACAAAAAACAAAATTCTTTGCCCCTCATTAAACCACAACACAACTTTTTGTCCTACATACAAGTTATCTAAAATACAAAAATAGTTTTTGTCCCTTAAAAATTGTTTAAAATAAAAAATTATTCAATAGCATAAAAGTTTGTCATGTGTTGTTCTGACTTATGTTGTGTTGTTCTGTCTTATATTGTATTTATCACGAGTATTTCTATCATCCCTACTTCTACGTTCTAACAAAACAAAATGTTGCATGCACACAAAGAAATGCATAAAACAGAAACAGAATGATAGGTAAACAAAATGTTGCATGCACACAAAGAAATGCATAAAACAGAAACAGAATGATAGGTAATAACCCAAGCAAACTAGCTTAACCAATCTTTCACCTTCATTGCACACTTTACAATGACATCTGAGAGAGAATAATGGAATTAAGAAAGATGCAGTATTTGGTTGAACTTTCCAGAACTTTCAAGTGATTAATTGATCAAATTTAGTTTAAATTAAATGCATCCAAACTATGGAACCCTATGTCGATTTTTTTTTTAATCAAATAATTTAGTGGTTGAGGCTAACACATTTTAAACGTGGAGAAGTAAATAATCTGAAGTTTGAGCCCCAATTCATATATAATATTGTTCTTGCAACTACCAATGAGTTGTGTTTACAAGACACCATAGATCGATTTTAATTATGAATAAAATGAAGAAAAATCATGAAACGTTATTTTAATTAGAAAAAAATTCATCCATAATAAAAGTTACTTTTTTCAAAAAGAAAAAAAAAAGTTACAAGATTGATTGCAAATATTGTGCAACAAAATGTGGGCTATAAACACTCCCTCTTTTTTCTTTAAGGGAACACAATCCCTTCTTAACTTTTAAATTAATTTGTCCAAATTAATGTCATTTATGATTTACTCCTATAGTACACGTTTATGTCTTGAATTCGAAAAAAGAATAGCTGTATGTAGTTCACACTAAAGAAAAAAGTTGGTAGATTATTAGTGACCGAAATTTCAAATTTCCGACATTGACCAGACAATGGCAAACGAATTAGATTAGACAGTACAACAACAATAATTAGAGTTTAGTTTAGGTAACCAGTGACAAGGTAAATCGAGTACCGTTTTTCTTTCCAGATGGAGTAAGGTTTGTAACTTTTTTGTGATATGGAGTATTTTTTATAATTAATTTACTATATGGAATATTCATATGGCTTAGTATGAGTTTTATTTATTGGTGGGGTTATTATCTTTTTAAAAATAACGAGTCTCCTGTGAATTTTACTCACTTCATAGTTCATAGAGCGTATCGCTTATATTTAACGGCGTCGATTAAGAAATATATATATTTTTCACTAAAAAGTACAATGGTTATAGCCCTATTAAAGAACTTAATAATATCAGAACAAAAATTAAGTTCTTTAATAGGAGTATATATAGAACAAGAAGTTCTTTAACTAGCCGAAAATGTGACTTTTTTTTGGACACACGTTTAATCATATTTTGCTGTGGCGTTCTATCCAAGACACCAAATCAAGTTGTGAGAGACCAGAATGACTAAATCTACCAACAATATATAAAAATTAAAGTACAACAAAATTTCACAATTGTCCTTCTTAAAACTCATGATCTCTTTAATTTTACGTGCATAATAATCATTTTGTAAAATTTAATTGCTTTGTTTTTAAAAAAATTGATAACGGATTATGTTCATCATAAGTATAACCAATTTCCACACATAACTATGGAACTAATTTATTTGTTTTTTAAAAAATTAATTACGGATAATAGTCACATTTGCTAACAATATATAAAAATCAAGTATAGAGAAATTTCATAATTGTCCTTGTTAAAACTCATAATCTCCTTAATTTTATAATCGTCTAGCAAACATTGTATGATGTTTTGCATATACAATAAAAATTTATTTAATAGAAACACTACATTGATATTTATATATTGAAAATAATAATGAGTTTTTAATATTTTATCATATCGAATTTCTCATATATGTATAAAAAATTTGTTTATGCATATATAAACATTTAAAATTTGTCACGAAAACAGTGCAAACATTGAACAATATTTTGCATAAAAAGTAAAATTTTAATTATTAGAAACACTACGTTAATGTTGATATTTTGAAAATAACATGAGTTTTCAAAGTTTTATCATATCGACTATCGATACATACAAATTTTCTTCTGCATATATAAGCATATAAAATCCCAACGAGTGCGGTTTAAATATTTAACGGTGTTTTAAATATAAAATAAAAGTTTATTTAATAAACACACTACATTAATGTTGATATTTTGAAAATAGCCATGAGTTTCCAAAATTTTATCATATTGACTTTCTCATATATGTATATAAAAATTTGTTTATGCAAATATAAGTACATCAAATCTGCAACGGGTGCAGTGCAAACATTGAATAATATTTTAAATATAAAATAAAAAGTTATTTAATAGAAACACTTTATTAATTTTAATTTTGAAAATTGTCATGAGTTTTTAAAATTTTATCTTATCGACTTTGTCATATATGTATGTAAAAATGGTTTATACAGATATAAGTACATAAAGTGTGCAACGGGTACATTGCAAACATTCAACAGTCTTTTGCGTATAAAATAAAAAAATTATCTATTAGAAATACTACATTAATTTTGATTTTGAAAATAGTCACGAGTTTTCAAAATTTTATCATATGAATTTTCTCAAATATCTACTTAATTTTTTTTCTCACATATATAAAACAAATAAAATCCATAACTGGCGTGACTCAACTATTTGACAAATTTTTGTATATATAAGATAAAAATATTTAATAGAAACCTTACATTAATACTCATAATTTCATTTAATATCTATTAAACATTCTACAATATTAACAATCTAATTATTTTTTATATAATTATCGCAATGTTACGTGACCCATACGAAAGAACGAGTCTTTTATTAGTTGAAAAAAAAACTAGTTATAGATAGGATATAATACTCGAAATGAGACTATAAATAGAGATCATACATTTTTTGTTTTGTAAGTATTTAGGAACCTAACATGAATCAAGCCCAATATCAGTGTTAGGCGTGGCGAGTGTATTGAGAAAAATTAATCCAAATCAAACATCAAATGGAGAAAAGATTTAAATAAGTTTATAAAAAGTGACACATTTTACTTTATAAATCAGTTTTGTAAACTTGGACATATATTTCTCCTCCACAATATTTTTTATCTTCACAATTCTTATCTTCATATGCAATCTGGTCTCCAAAAAATAATCAGAAAAATAATCTCTACTTTGAATCTCCAAAATAATATAAGCCGGACACAAGTTAGTATGTCAACTTGCATAATCAGGTTAATTTTTGCTGTCGATTTATACCGTTTAATTTCTCACCTGACAACCGACACATTTTTGGGAGGATTATTCAAAGTTGTAAAGCTCTCTTTAAACAATATTATGTAAACTTCACTGTTGAATTTGTGCGGAGGCAAGCAAATGAAACAACACATACATTAGCAAAGACGACCACATTATCAGTTTGTTTTTAGGTCTTGGTTGATATACCAAATTGCATTGAACACATTTTGATTAATAAAATGTTAAAAGTTTGATTCCCTAAAAAAATTGACACCAATAACCCTAGGTTAATAGACTCCTGACTGTCAGGGAGCGCTGAGAGCGGCAATGGACTAAACGTCCAACACCACTAAGAGACTTAGACACCACATCTCCATCCAAAATTTTAAAACATTGAGTATATGAATCACCTCTATTGTATATCCAACGTTTCCTATATTTTTAGTCTCCGTAAAACTTAATTACTCAAACTTGAATTCCAATGTTAACGACCAAAAGATAAAAAAAATTAATCTCCATACTATATATCTAAGATTATAAGACCTCCATTGACCTCCTCATGATTTGTGTGAAGCTAGTCAAGTAATCATTTTACCATTTTTGCAATCTTATGCTCTCTCGGTTTTTTTTTTTTCAAAAAAAAGTCAGGAATTTAAAATGTGACTCGGATATCAAAACATTCTTTCTTATTTAATTTGTCTCTTGTTCTATTTCATATAAAAACATCGCTTGATAGCGTAGTCCTAAAAAAAATGGCAACTAAGCAAATGCACAATACAACTAAACTAAAGTAAAAAATAAATATTGCAGTGGTAGTTAACGTAACGACAAATGGGTTCAAATTTAAATTTCTCCATACGTAAAAGTAGAGTTTTTTTTTTGTACAATTAGAAATTTTTATTTTTTTTGAAGGAAGAAATTTTTTTCTTGGTGACCAGTTAAGTTGAATATTTTAGACCAAATCGGATGTTTCCTCTATTCCAAGCATTTGGTAATCTTATCAATTTATTTTTGTTTCAAAATCATAAATATATACATTTTTAAAAAAGGAATTAATGAGTATTTTTAAAATTGAACATATAATAATCTTTAATCTTCAACAATACTTTCTTATTGTTTTTTTAATCAGATATCTTCTACACGCAACTACAAAAACTCAGGTCAGATATATATTCAACCTTCTTATTAATTTACTAGTATAAAATAATTAATGATAAAATGAAATAGTTTAATATAAATAAATGATTTCTTAACCTAGCTATTTGAAAAGTCGTAAAGTTATGGAATCAAGATTTGATCCTCTTTGTAGCAGCACACGTGTGAGATCTTGATTATGAAGCAATATCCTATATATGTATATAAATGACGACATATGAAACCAATAACCAAACCAGTTATTTCAGCCATCATAAATTAGTTTGGGTCTTATAACTACTTAACAAACCCCACATACATAGTGCCAAACCTTACGGAGGAGAGTGTGTCCCTTAAATGCTGCAGTTGGTGCAGTGCAACCCTCATTACTCCATCATCAACATTTAGCCACACAACCAAGTCAGAGAAATATATGCTCCTCGTTCTTCATTTTTTGACATCATCATCATCATAGAAACACAAACAAAAACAACCTTTGATTTGGTGACCAAACGGAGATGAACTATTGTGAGACAAATTGTGTTGTCAAGAGGAACAAAGGTAAAGAAACTGATGAAACCTTGTCTTTTACACAGTCCAAGGATAATATAAAGATGTCGCATCAACATGATCGGAACAAAGGAAAACAACGTTATGCTCTTGTGTCGTTTATGGAACTACCGAATTATATGAAGGATAATGAATATATTTTACGTTATTACAGAGCCAATTGGCCTTTGAAAGAAGCTTTCTTCAGTCTCTTTCGTTGGCATAATGAAACTTTGAATGTTTGGACGTAAGTTTTTCATCAAGATCTGTGTTTTTCTTTTATTAGGCTAACGTTGTTGATTTGTTTTTTCATGTGCCTTTTCAGACATTTAGTTGGATTTATTCTGTTCCTTGGGTTGACCTTGGCCAATTTGATGAAGCCTCATGTGGTGGATCTCTTACAACAATTTACAAGGTATTTTTTTGAATAATTTAATTACTATATTATATGTATATGTGTTTATATGTGCGAGGACAAAGCTACATAAACACACACTGTCAGAAAGAATAAGAGAACCAATCTGGTTTCTCAATATTTCTCAGAAACCATATGCCAGCTGTTACCACCAGGTCATTGGTGTTGTGTATAATTTTTAGAATAAACAAAGAGAATTGTAATTAAAAAAAAAAAAACTTATGTCTAACACCTTATACAATACACTCTGGCCTAGTGCTAAGAATTGTATGTTTATATGGTGTCGAATGTGTGTACAAAAAAATTTCTGATAAAGAAAACAACAAATACATAATGAAATATGAATTTAGCTGCAAGTCAATGATTGTTATTCAATATACTCGTTATTTGTTATTTTATGCTTGCAACATTCTCATTTGATTTGTTAATTTTGTTTACTTAATTAAACTTTAGGAGAGCTGGATCTCTAAAATACCTTGGTAACCTTACTTTACCAATTGAAAAATATATTTTTTTTAGTAGAAATTCTGAAAACTTGATAAATTTGGAACAGCCTGCAGTTTGTTATTGCTTAACACACTCAAAGCAAACATGAGATGACAATGGTTTCTTGGCTTCTTGCACACACGTTTGATTAGAAAATAAATAAAGTTAGTTAACAATAACAACTAGATCTTGGAGAATTGGTTTAAATTCTAGTTTAGGTAACCGTCCTGTTGACAAAACCAATAGTACTAAAGTTTCTATGAAGTTTGTTGTGGACATGTAATTAACTTGAACAAGGATACATAGCAAAATTGCTTTTTACATTATCTATTCCAATATTAGCTTCTAGTTTTGTTTTTTGTGTTTGTTTTTATATTATTCAATTTGGATGAAGATTTTTATTAGGTGAACTGTCTAGCTAATAGCATAGTGTCTCTTATCACAATTCTCAACTAATTTTGCATATTATCTTTTTGCACATAGGTCTATCTCTTCAGGTGGTGAAAAAAATGTTTCTGATAGCATCAAAGTCCTGGTAAGTCTGCTCATTCTGCTAAAATAATAAATAAATTGAGTTTCGACAGAAATTAGAGACCGAAAAAATGAAACCGACTTCTAATTTTGATATCTGTAACACTTAGCAACGAAATTATGGACGGATTTCATTTTTAGTACTGACAATGTAAGAATTTGCAGGGAACGGCGTTACTCTTTGATTTAAACCATCAATTACCATTGACAATGGAAGTTGAATCCTTAGAATTTGTTATAGCAAGGTGGCCATTCTTTGTCTTCTTAGGTGGTTCAATGTTCTGTCTCCTCTCTAGCAGCATTTGCCACCTCTTTTCATGTCACTCCCATGACTTAAACCTGTTTCTGTTAAGAATAGATTATGTCGGAATCGCGGTCATGATCATAACCTCATTCTTCCCTCAGATTTACTATGTTTTCCTATGTCAACCTCATTGGCAACTCATCTACCTAGCCGGTATTACAGCCATGGGACTATTCACCATAGTAACATTGCTTTCCCCATCACTTTCTACCGGCAAACACCGCGCATTTAGAGCTATGTTGTTCTGTTCAATGGGACTTTTCGGCATTGTGCCTGCAGTTCATGCTTGTGTTGCGAATTGGGGAAACCCTCGGCGCAATGTTACGCTAGCATATGAATGTGTCATGGCATTGTCTTACTTGATAGGGACTTTGTTCTATGTGACGCGGATACCGGAAAGATGGAGGCCCGGTTGGTTTGATTTAGCAGGACATAGTCATCAAATATTTCATATTTTGGTTGTGGTTGGTGCATTATCACATTATGCAGCTACTCTTAAAATGCTAGAATGGCGTGACACTTTTGGGTGTGACAAGGCTTAAATTAAGGATCTATGTTTCACAACATATATATATATATATATGTATGTGCAGCATGAGATGGATTCTTTGCATTGTTGGATTTCAAGCAACTGTGAGATAATTACAACTCAATTCAGAGGCTTATGCCATTCATCAAAATGTTAAATAATATTTGTTGTCTTCATTCTATCAACTGAGTCTAAACTCATGTATTTTTCTTTCTCCCCCTCCCATTTGAATTTGTTATTCAATATATTATTGTACCTAGAATTTATTATTCAATAGTATGTTATATTGTATTACTCCTAGAAACACTAGTTTAGGTATTCAAGTGTTCCACTGATTATCTTCAAATTAATGGTATGAGCTAGGAATCATCTCACTTTATTGGCTTCTGAGTGAATCGCTAAGTTAAACCTTGAAGTTGAAGCAATCAAGTAATTTGTATATGAAAGTTATCGAAATTTTAAAATGATCAATGAAAAATGAAAATATTCTATTATATTAGCCTTTTATCAAACAATTTAAAGGACTAAATAGATCAAACCAAAAGGACTACAATGTGGTTGAGAAACCAAAAAGACTGAAGAATTTCAATTTTAAGGACACTTTTGAAACAACAATAATTTTATAGACTAGTTTGACAACACTCTACAATGTTATAATTTTTTTGTACTCGGTTGATTTTAGATTGGTTATAATAGTGTATATCGCAGTGCTCCAACAGTAGACCTGTAGAGTAAGATTAGGTACAAATTAGCTCCAACCTTGACAATGTAATCTCTTCAACCATAGGAGTGAAAATAATTCCTGTAGCATCTTAAATGTGACCTTTAACAAGAAATTAATGACGTGTTTGACCTATGATCGTAGGAAGGAACAATGGACATTGTTTAGCTTGAATTCAATGTCAAGAAGTGATTTAATTCGTTAAAATGCATGATATATAAGTCTATATATGCAAGCACCACCTTGAGCCAAGTGCACTAGACCTAGTGGACAATAATTAAATGTGTGTTTTGACATTTTCTATTTTAATTTTTTTTTTACAAATCTTTAAAAATAGGAAATAAAATTAAAATAATGGGCAGTTTTACAATTAAAAGTAGAAAATAAAAACATAACATTTTTTGGTATACCACAGTTAGTCTTATTGAGTTATTGTGTGCTCGTTGTCATTGAATAAAGACCTCTCTTAGTTAGGACAAAATGTATATATTCTTGATAAATTAGCTTTCAGTTGAGACTAGGGGCATATTTGTCTCTCGTCATCTTCATTAGAAACATTTCAATTGTTCTCTTCATGCGTGATCTTTCTCAAACAACATTTAACGTATGTTTGATTTTAATTTTGAAGGGTCAAATGTAGTATTCTAGAGGTTGTAGAATGAGAATTGATTTTGCATGTATAATTGATTCTACCTGAATCCTTACTTTTTGGTTTTTATAATTGATTTTGGCCTTAAATTTATTGTTAAATCCAATTTTACATAAATATATCAGAATATAAATTATTTTACATTCAACTCACATTTATCTAAAATCAATTCACTCAAAATCAATTCTTATCGACTAACTTTACATCCATACATACACATATGTTATTTGTTTACAAATACTTTTAGTCAAATTTTCATGATCAATGATAATGAATCAATTCAGTTATGAAAATATAAAATAACACATTGAAATTTGAAACTTTAATTAAAAAAAAAAAGAATTTAACAACAATAAATTAACTATATCTTTGAGAAGGAAAAGAAACTAGTTAGAAAGAGAAATTTAAATTTGATCAATTTTCTTAGTGGTCAAATAGTCAAGTCGGTAGACTCACACACCTTAAAAGTTGAGAAGGGAAAAATCTCTGATTTGAACTAAACTAACAATTGAGTTGTATTTACAGAATGATAATTTGTTTTTTAATCTAAAGAAAACATGTTCAAATTTTATCCATCAGTAAGACAAAATACTCTTGAATTTGTTTAAAAGAAATATGATGTCAAAGAGGCAAGGTTATTCGAAAATTTGTTTAAAAATCACTTTTTCTTGGCAGTATTGTGAGAATGAGTTTCATGAGAAGGCAAACTAAAAAATATATGTAAATAAAAATCATGAAATCTCTACCTAAATATTTTTGGTTAACCATTCATGCAACTAGAATGAATAAATCATGAAAAATGTTGGCATAGTTTCCTAATTCTTAGTTTATATTATCAAGGAGTCAACTAAAATTAGTTTGAAAATTGTTCAATAGACACCTTCAAATGTTCATTGGCCCCTTAAATATCCTAAAATGTTCACATCAGATCATAACTCCTGGTCGTTGTAGTTCAAAAGTTACTAGTTGATATCTTGATCACGAGTTATATGAACCACGAGTTAACTAGCGATGTCTAGATCCCAAAAATAGATGGTTAGGGAATGGATCCTCTGCAGTGACCGTAGGGTACAGTTAAATCCCAACATTTTAAAAAAAGTTAATGCTTAAAAATATAAATATTGAAAACTTAACATTAGGAGAGATAATACCTTTACTCGTGTAGATTCCATATATACTATAGAAGACCGGAGAAAAAAACACAAAAGGAAATTCATTCTTGCCCGTATGGTTAAGTATGTAGCTATGATTTAATTATTAAATGACATGTCATATTTTATATTAAAATAACTTCAAGTTTTGAATAAATTTAGCCTCCATGGTACCGGTACTTTAAGGCATCTAATAATTTACCATTGTTTTAAATAAAGGCGAACACTTTTTTTTTTTTTTTTTGGCTTAATACATCCCCCGGTCTCTTAATTTATTTTATTTTCTCAGTTTAATCTTTTAACTATAAAGTGTGTCAATTTGATCCTATAAGTCTCCTGCCGTTATCTACTTTGGGACTTTGAGACTAAATTGACACACTTATTTAGTATACGTGCCCATCCATAATCATTCAATATCAGATGACATATACGTAAATTTAAATTTTGAATTAATTTTACGTGCAAGATATTGCTACTCAAATTAAACAAACTTCAAGGTGTACTTAAAAATTTACCTTAAAATAATGTTAGGCTTAAATATGTATTTCACTTTATTTCAGTTTTAATTTAACATACATGTGAATGAATTGATGGAACAAAATTTCACTTAAAAGTGAGGTGTAATAGCTAATGAGAAGAGAAAAGAGAGATAAAATGAGATATTGAGTGCGTATATAAAAAATAAAGGCGTGCATGCATCATTGTTGATAAAATAAATTTGGATCAAGTGCAAGTTATTGCCCTTGTTTGATATCCCATGTAGGACGATGATAATATAAATAAAGATTTTGCTTCCAAAAAAATCATCATAAGATAAGATTTGACTTGGAGTACTACTACTAGTACTACATTTCGAGATCATGGATCTCTTCACCTCTCGAGGAGGTTGGACTTTCCTCACTTTCAATAAAATGTGCAGTTTGATTTGAATTTCAATGTACAAAGCTCACACACCAGTAAATGTGTGATCCAAGAGAGATTTGAACCCCATGCATTTATTATGTGATCATCCACACGTGAATTAATAAGATTTATATATAAATATCAAACCATTGAAAATGTATGTAGTAGTACTATAAAGTAGTATGTCCCTCTTTCTCGTATCTCAATTCTCATTCTCAAGAGGTTAAAGTACAGTTAATATAATTCCATTTAAACTTGCACAAAAATATATGTTCTCATCCATGATCCATGTGCAAGGTAGTTTGTGAATGTAAACAACTACACTAGCCCTACTTTTCAGGTTGATGATACAATACATGCCTTCAACCATACGAACACCTAATACAAAAAGATTGTTGAGTAGTCTTAGAATAACTTAGGTCTGCAACTTCTTAGACATGCTCACATGACTTCACTATCTTAATTACTCCTAACATATACTTACATATATAATTAAATATCATGAAGGCAAATATTCATTCAACCTGCAACTCTGAAACTGTCATGCCATGGAGGCCTTACGATGTTTCACAGCATCACTGTTACTACCATTCTTCTTCTTCCTCATTTTTCTCTTCACTTCTCAGAAAGGATATCATTTTTCCTTCTTTGTTTTTCCTTTCTCTCTTCCTACCATAAAAGACATGAATAACAAAACACAAGTAATTAAATCTCATCAGTTTCTGACTTATAACTCTTCATATAGAAGCTTTGACCATAAAACAAACAGTATCATTAAGGTATCAACAATGATCAGCAAAAAAAATTCAGCTCAAAGTTTTGTATTATGATCTATCCGTTTTCTCAAACCAAAGTTTCTATTTCATCATCTTTGTTTGCATGCAGAAAATTATGAGTAGCTTGGATAGAGTTGAAGGAAGTTTGTCCGAAGCTCGAGCCTCAATTCGAGAAGCAATTCTTTCAAGGAATTACAGTACTTCAAGGAGGCGTGATGTTTTTGTCCCAAGAGGGTCCATTTACAGAAATCCATATGCTTTTCATCAGTTAAGTTTGAGAAATTCTGAATTAAAATTTCAATGTTTTAGTCTTTAAAAATGGCACTGTTGCATTCGCGACTTTGATATTATAAAAAATTATAATCAAATATAGTTAGCATGACTTTGATACTGCGAAAAATCATAGTCAAGTACAGCTAACGCAACCACGTAATTGTGATTGCAAACTTCAAAAATTGTGATGTTGCAACTACTATCGCGGTTGCTGATAATTTTTTAAAACATTGGACATATAGTTGCACCTGCAATTCAAAACCTTGATAACCTACTATGATTCTTTATTACTAACAAGTCCTTGTTTTTTTTTCTCAATAAAATTATGAAAATCAGGAGCCACATGGAAATGGTGAAGAGATTGAAGATTTGGGTATACCAAGAAGGAGAGCAACCAATAGTACATGATGGACCAGTGAACAACATATATGCAATTGAAGGTCAATTTATCGATGAAATAGACAATAGCAAAATTAGTCCTTTTAAGGCTAAGCACCCTAATGAAGCACACATATTTTTCCTTCCTTTTAGTGTTGCAAATGTGGTTCAATATGTTTATAAGCCAATTGTGTCCAAAAAGGATTTCAACCGTGACCGACTTCATAGAATGGTGGAGGATTATGTAAATGTTGTGGCTCATAAGTATCCTTATTGGAATAGAAGCAATGGTGCTGACCATTTTCTCCTCTCTTGTCATGACTGGGTAATTTTCTTGTCCCTTCATTTGATTATTATGCAACTTCAACATGCTGAGGTTTATTATTATTTTTTCATAATATGCATGTGTGTAATGTCTAGTGTCTATAACTCTGCATTAAATTTGTTTAACCATCATGTACATTTTAAAAATAGTGCTAATATATACTTCAATCAAATAGTAATTATTGTAGTGAATTTGGTTATGAAGGCATGTCCCTATTATTTATTTTCATTTTATTGAAACATGTCATTAATTTAATCCATAATGTTATTTTAAAAAATTCATATAACGACTGGATTTGATGAACCTGGTGTCAGGAATCAACTATATTGCTGTAATTGAATTAAAACCAGCAGATAGAATAAATGCCTTACTTGGAGATTCATATTTCATGTAATGTTTTCAATTTTGCAGTTCAATTAGTCTGACATAATAGAAATATTTTATTAACATTATAAGCTATGCTTTAAATTTTTTAATGTCTGCAACCAAAGTTTAAATAAAATGCTTTTACTTTACTTGATAATTCAGGCACCAGAAATCTCAGATGCAAATCCAAACCTCTTCAAAAATTTCACAAGAGTCTTATGCAATGCCAACACTTCTGAAGGGTTCCAGCCTAAAAGGGATGTGTCTATCCCTGAAGTGTACTTACCAGTTGGAAAATTAGGCCCACCAAATCTGGGCCAAAGCCCATTAAACAGAACCATATTAGCCTTCTTTTCTGGTGGGGCCCATGGTGACATTAGAAAATTGTTACTAAATCATTGGAAGGACAAAGATGCACAAGTTCAAGTTCATGAGTATCTTCCAAAGGGTCAAAACTATACACAGTTAATGGGACTAAGTAAATTTTGTTTGTGTCCAAGTGGTTATGAAGTGGCTAGTCCAAGAATTGTGGAAGCAATTAATGCTGGGTGTGTGCCTGTGATTATATCTCAGAATTATTCCTTGCCTTTCAATGATGTGTTGAATTGGAGTGAATTTTCAGTAGAGATCCCAGTGGAGAAAATAGTCGAGATTAAGACTATATTACAAAATGTTTCAAAAGATAAGTACATGAAGTTGCATATGAATGTGATGAAAGTTCAAAAGCATTTTGTTATGAATAGGCCTGCTAAGCCTTTTGATGTGATGCACATGATACTTCATTCAATTTGGCTTAGAAGACTTAATTTCAGACTCATTGATTCACAATAAAAAAAGTTGTTACTGCATGAAAGTGTCCCTTCAGGCAAGTTTGGATATAGCTCATAAGAGCTTGTCTACTGGTATTTTTGTTGAGTAACTCAAAGTTTTCGACAGATGTTAGTTGTTAATTTGTTAGGAGATGAACCTCTTTACCGGTACCACCTGGATGGAAGTCTCTTATGCTGATTTTTTTTTGTCAAGTAGCCGTCTCCTATACAGAATTTAATTCCATGTAATTTGATACGAGTTATCGTGGCTAAAATAAGATAACTCTTGAAGATTTTTCAAGTAATTATGTTCTGGGAACGTTATAGATTCAATTGGAATATAATTGTACAGACAAAAGCAATTGATTTCATTGGGTTAACAGTCCTAATGTAACTATGGCCCATGGCCTGATTAAAGTTTCACCTGTTAGTTTAGTGAGTGGCCGTAGCTGTCATATGATTAATTAATGTACATTAGTTTAAGTTTCAACACTGCTCTTATTTTAGCTAACGCTTCTCTATATTATTAATTGATTAATGTTTCTTTCCAAAATTTAGCAGATGCTTAATGCCATAGAAATGTTCAGGACATGTTCACGTGAGCATCTATGTAAGTGGGCCGTAGCTGACGGCACCATTTATTCGTTACATTGTTTGCTTATGTAACAAGTTTAAAAAATTGATTAGCTTTTGTTTTGTTTTGAGATAAGATAAGATTATTTATTTGGTGTTAAGTCACTATCGTCAAATCTTAATCAAACTATACTATCGCCTATTATCTCATTCTATTTTATTAGTTAAAATTAAAATTTACATGAGTTTTAATATATACTATGATTTAATTATTTGACTTCATGAGATCGGTATGATTTAGTGGAAGAGAGTATAGCTAACACTCATCTTATAATATATACTAAGTTATTTTATACACGGTGGTGATGCTGAGGCATCTTGTCTTGGGGCAGATTTTCAACTTCTGAATGAAGTGATGAAAGTTTTCAAATCTTCATTAATATGCCCTTTGATCTTTCTAGTGTTCTTCCTCAATTTTTTCCTTGTATTCTTCACTCCTTCAAATGAAGATCATAGGATTCATATCCACTCACCTTCTTTAGCACTTTTTAATATCAAAGGGAAATCACATCACGAGCTTCTTTTTACCTCTTCAAATAATGGCAGCTATAACATTACAAGTCAAACATGGATTAAGGTATTCAATATTCAACCTTGATAATCTTTGGAAAAGTGTTCTCATTGTTTTTACATGTCTTTTTAAACTTTTTTGTTTTCATTTTGGCCATGGGAGAAAGAATATGACTGGCTTGGAGAAGATTGAAGAAGGTTTATCACAAGCACGAGCGTTGATTCAGAGAGCAATTCGGTCCAAGAAGTACACAACCACCATGAAACAGAGTTTTGTTCCAAAAGGGTCCATTTACTTGAATCCACATGCTTTTCACCAGTTAAGTTTAATTATAACAATTTTGAATTTATGCTTTTTAAATTATAGTAGTAACTTGGGAAAGGAAGAGAGACATATATAGGAATATTTAAGGGAGATGCACATGTTTATTTATATTTGTTTTAGAGGGAGTGCTTTAAAAAAAATGCCCTCTTTTTCTATAGTGTATTGTTGTCAAATTTGATCACTCCTAGTAGTTTATACTTGTACAATGTACACCAATTAGTTTATTTACTATAAGACATTATTCTCCCCAAAACCAGGAGCCACATGGAGATGGTGAAGAGATTCAAGGTATGGGTATACAAGGAAGGAGAGCAACCATTGGTACATGATGGACCTGTAAACAACAAATATTCCATAGAAGGTCAATTCATTGATGAAATGGATACAAGTAACAAGAGTCCATTCAAGGCTACCCATCCTGAACTTGCCCATGTTTTCTTTCTTCCTTTCAGTGTTTCTAAGGTCATTCGCTATGTTTACAAGCCTAGACGGACCAGATCAGATTATGATCCTCATCGGTTACAGCTTTTAGTTGAGGATTATATTAACATTGTTGCAAACAAGTATCCTTATTGGAACAGAAGTCAAGGTGCTGACCATTTTCTGCTTTCATGCCATGATTGGGTAGGTTCACAATTTCACCATTTTCTGCTTTCATTATCATTTTTGAATTTAAAGTCTATGTGATGTTACAAGAAAATACCCTTTACTTAATGATTCAGGGACCAAGAGTTTCATATGCTAATCCTAAACTCTTCAAGTACTTCATCAGAGCACTCTGCAATGCCAACACTTCAGAAGGATTTTTGCCCAACAGAGATGTGTCCATCCCTCAATTGAACTTGCCTGTTGGAAAGCTTGGCCCACCTAATACAGACCAACACCCTAATAACCGAACAATCTTAGCTTTTTTTGCTGGTGGGGCCCATGGTAAGATTAGAAAAAAATTGCTCAAGCGTTGGAAGGACAAGGATGAAGAAGTTCAAGTTCATGAGTACCTTCCAAAAGGTCAAGATTATACAAAGTTGATGGGTCTAAGCAAGTTTTGTTTGTGCCCTAGTGGACATGAAGTGGCAAGTCCAAGAGTGGTGGAAGCAATTTATGCAGGTTGTGTACCAGTGATAATTTGTGACAATTACTCTTTGCCTTTTAGTGATGTGCTTGATTGGAGTCAATTCTCCATGGAAATTGCAGTTGATAGAATACCAGAAATTAAGACTATTTTACAAAATATTACAGAAACAAAGTATAGGGTGTTGTATTCAAATGTTAGACGTGTACGAAAGCATTTTGAGATGAATAGGCCAGCAAAGCCATTTGATTTGATACATATGATACTTCACTCTGTTTGGCTCAGACGTTTAAATTTTAGGTTAATAACTTCTGATTAAATTTTAGATTACATTTGATACAAATGTATCTTTCTTTCAAATACAAATTTTTAAGCGTCAAAAACATCAAAATTAATATTTAATTCTAAAAAAAATAAATCCGAATCATTACTTCTACAAATGACACATGATCATACTTTTCGATGGTTTGATGACAACAATAAGGGAATGGCTTCTACAAAAGATCTGATCATACATTCTGATTGCTCCAACAATAATGATGAGGGAGCTGCTTCAACTTTACACTCTAACTCCAACAATTCATAGCCATTGGACATGAATATATTCCATTTTCAAAGGGAATAGAGCTTTAGTTGTACTCATATATTGTAATGGTTATTGAAAATAGTGTTTTCTGTAGCTGCCTTAGACCTTTAATTGTACATATATACATTGATGCTATAACACTTGTTTGAATTGTTTCGAAGTAAGGGATATTCTTTTCAAGATTGGTTACAAACTAACAATTGTCTTTTACCAGGAAGGAACTTCTTTTGTGGTTTATGACTTGTGTTAGCGCAACTGTGGGGGTTTGGTACAAAGGTTGAACTTGACATGCACTGTTTTTTGATTGATTAACCATATTTGTCGCAACTTGCGACTAATCATATGGTTCGAACCCCGGTCATGTCAGTTGAGTTAGAACTTATGAGACAACTAACTTGCAATTATTTAAAAACTTAAATATATTATTGGTTTTTGCATTTTCGCCATTTTTTGGTATTAATCTTTGCAAATATTTTTGTTTGGTTTAGGTTTTCGCACTTTGTAAAAAAATTAATCTAGGTCCTTACGTTAAAAAAAAGTCAAAATTAACGAGTTGACCTACGTCACAATAAAAGAATTACTAAAATTAAAATAAATCTAATAAAACAATTGATTTTTAATTAGTTTTATTATTATTTAAATTAAAATTTATTCAGATTTAATTAAAAAATAGAACCTTTTATAATTATCCTCAAATATAGAGCAAGCAAGCAATGCCTATAAATAGAAGAGTCAATCCAATTATAGAATTTATGCACCTTCCCTCATTAGTAGAACCAGAAGAGAGCAATGCCTATAAAATAAAACACGATTGTTACCAAATCGAAATCGATTCCACAACGTTAAAACCCTAAACCCTTCTGTGTATCGCTTTGCCATAGCCATGTATCTCTACAATCTCACTCTGCAACGGCCCACCGGCATTGTCTGTGCAATCAACGACAACTTCTCCGACTCCGATGACGGTAAAGCCCAAGAGGCAAGGTTCTCGAACTTCTTCGCCCCGACAAATTTGGCCGCATTCAATCAATCCTTTCCGTCGAGGTTTTCGGCACCATTCGCTCCCTGTCTCAGTTCCGTCTCACCGGAGCTCAGAAAGACTTCATTGTCCTTGGTTCTGACTCCGGCAGAATCGTAATCCTCGATTACAACAAACAGAAAAACGTTTTCGATAAAATTCACCAAGAGACGTTCGGGAAATCCGGTTGCCGGAGAATTGTACCTGGTCAGTATCTTGCAATTGATCCTAAAGGTAGAGCTGTTATGATTGCTGCTTGTGAAAAACAGAAGCTTGTTTATGTTTAGGTTAACAATTTCTTCGCCTTTAGAAGCTAATAAATCTCATACTATTGTTTTTTCAATTTGTGCTGTTGATTGTGGTTTTGAAAATCCTATATTTGCTGCTATTGAATTGGATTATTCTGATGCTGATCAGGATGCTAATGGTGTGGCAGCTTCTCAAGCTCAGAAGCATTTGATTTTTTATGAACTTGATTTGGGTCTTAATCATGTTTCTAGGAAGTGGTCTGATCAGGTTGATAATGGTGCTAATATGCTTGTGACTGTTCCTGGTGGTGCTGATGGCCCAAGTGGGGTGCTTGTTTGTGCTGAAAATTTTGTTATTTATAAGAATCAGGGTCATCCGGATGTTAGGGCTGTGATTCCGAGACGTGCTGATTTGCCTGCTGAGCGTGGTGTTCTCATTGTTTCGGCTGCTATGCATAAAGCGAAGAATTTGAAACCAGAGGAGTTTAAATTGTTTTCCTTTTGCAGACTGAGTATGGTGATATCTTTAAGGTAACTTTGACCGATGGTGGTGGTGACCGTGTCTCTGAATTGAATATTAAGTATTTTGATACTATTGCTGTTGCCATATCAATTTGTGTGCTCAAGTCGGGGTTCTTGTTTGCAGCTTCCGAGTTCGGGAATCATGCATTGTATCAGTTTAAGGGAGTAGGGGATGATGATGATGTGGTAGCGTCGTCTGCGAATCTGATGGAAACGGAAGAGGGTTTTCAGCCTGTGTTTTTCCGGCCAAGGAGACTCAAAAACCTTGTTAGGATTGACCCAGTTGAGAGTTTAATGCCTATCATGGATATGAAGGTCAGTAATCTCTTTGAAGAGGAGACTCCCCAAATTTTTACTCTTTGTGGGCGCGGTCCTCGGTCATCTCTGAGGATCGTAAGAATTGGTTTGGCAGTTAGTGAGATGGTGGTTTCCAAGCTTCCTGGTATACCTAGCGCTGTTTGGACCGTGAAGAAGAATGTTATGGATGAGTTTGATGCATATATCGTCGTGTCCTTCACAAATGCCACACTTGTGCTTTCTATTGGTGAGACTGTTGAAGAAGTCAGCGACAGTGGTTTTCTGGATACTGCTCCCTCCCTCGCTGTTTCTTTGATAGGCGATGATTCTCTCATGCAGGTTCATCCAAATGGCATTAGGCATATTAGGGAGGATGGCCGTACTAATGAGTGGCAAACTTCTGGAAAGAGGACAATTGCAAAAGTTGGGTCCAATAGACTTCAGGTTGTTATTGCGCTGAACGGTGGGGAGCTTATATATTTCGAAGTCGATGTAACTGGTCAGTTGATGGAGGTGGAGAGGAATGAAATGTCAGGAGATGTTGCTTGTTTGGACATTGCTCCAGTGCCTAAAGGCAGACTAAGATCCCGTTTTCTTGCAGTTGGCTCATATGACAAGACGATCTGAATCTTATCGCTGGATCCCGATGATTGTATGCAGACTCTAGGTATACAGAGTCTTTCTTCAGCTCCAGAATCTCTTCTTTTCCTTGAAGTTCAAGCATCTGTTGGTGGTGAGGATGATGCAGATCATCCTGCTAGTCTTTTCCTGAATGCTGGTTTGCAGAATGGTGTCTTGTCTAGAACTGTGGTGGATATGGTCACAGGTCTACTTTCTGATACCCGTTCCCGATTCTTAGGATTAAAAGCCCCAAAGCTGTTTCCCATTATTGTAAGAGGAAAGCGTGCTATGCTTTGCCTGTCAAGTCGACCTTGGCCTGGTTATATTCACCAAGGACATTTCCTTTTAACACCCCTTTCATATGAAACCCTTGAATATGCCACGTCATTTTCATCTGACCAATGTTTGGAAGGTATAGTGTCTGTTGCTAGCGAGGCATTGAGGATTTTTACCGTTGAAAGGTTAGGAGAAACATTTAATCAGACTGTTATTCCTCTTAGATACACGCCAAGAAAATTTGTGCTGCAACCAAAACGGAAACTTGTGGTGGTGATTGAGAGTGATCAAGGAGCACTTACAGCAGAAGAGCGTGAAGCTGCAAGGAAAGAGTATTTTGAGGCTGCTCAGGCTGGGGAAAATGGGACTGGAAGTGAAGATCAAATGGAGAATGGTGGGGAGGATGAGGATAACGACGATTCCCTCTCTGACGAGCATTACGGCTATCCAAAATCTGAATCAGATAAGTGGGTATCCTGCATCAGAGTTCTTGATCCAAGGACAGGAAATACGACCTGTCTTTTGGAGCTTCAGGAGAATGAGGCTGCATTCAGCATATGCACTGTAAATTTTCATGACAAGGAATACGGAACCCTTTTAGCTGTTGGTACAGCCAAGGGACTGCAGTTTACACCCAAAAGGAGTTTAACTGCTGGATTCATTCATATATATAGGTTTCTAGATGATGGAAGGTCTCTTGAGCTTCTTCGCAAAACTCAGGTTGAGGGTGTTCCTCTTGCACTATGTCAGTTTCAAGGAAGATTACTTGCAAGAATCAGACCTGTGCTCAGGATATATGATTTGGGAAAAAGACGATTATTAAGAAAATGCGAGAACAAGTCATTGCCCAGCTCTATTGTCTCTATTCATGCCTACCGTGATCGAATTTATGTAGGTGACATCCAAGAGGTACGTATCTATACAATTTTTGTCATTATTTGTTGAATATCTGGATATTTGAGTTAGACATTCCGACAATCATCGTTTGTTATGGCTTCTGCCTTTTGCTGTTAGCATTTGTTATCGCAAATTTTTCTTAAGAATGCTCCAGATGGAATTATACTATTTTGGAAAACTAGACTAAGGCTTCTATAAGGAATTAAAATTTTCATAATTTTGCAAACAGACAACATGTTTGTTCACAGATTCAATGTGTTACTACTCCTATTTCTGCACACAAAATAAATCTTCAGCTAATTGTGTTTTGTGTATTCTCTCCAGTCTTTCCATTACTGCAAGTATAGACGAGATGAAAACCAGCTTTACATATTTGCTGATGATTCCGTTCCAAGATGGCTTACTGCGTCATACCACATAGATTTTGACACCATGGCAGGTGCAGACAAGTTTGGAAATATCTTTTTTGCGCGGTTGCCACAGGATGTTTCTGATGAGATAGAAGAAGATCCTACTGGTGGGAAGATCAAGTGGGAGCAGGGAAAGCTGAATGGAGCTCCCAATAAGGTTGAAGAAATTGTACAATTCCATGTATGGGATGTGATCACAAGCTTGCAAAAGGCTTCTCTTGTACCAGGTGGTGGAGAGTGCATTGTATATGGAACAGTTATGGGAAGTGTTGGCGCATTACACGCGTTTACTTCACGAGATGATGTTGATTTCTTTTCTCATTTGGAGATGCATATGAGACAGGACAATCCTCCTTTGTGTGGAAGAGACCACATGGCTTATAGATCTGCCTATTTTCCTGTTAAGGTATATACTAAACTAATATTATGCTGTTTTTTCTTTCAGTTATTACAAATGGTTGCTTGCCGTCCATACGGGATAAAAGCATCCTCTCCATTACATTTTCATGACTTGTTCTGTCTGAGGCTTTTTATCTTCTGCCTTTAATGAAAACATTAACACACCTAAATGTGCCATTTTTTCATTCATTTAGTGTAATTTTAACCAATGTAAATTGGAAGTAACTTAGATTAGACTCTAATCTAATAAAAATAGGTTGTGCGTGTTCCATTCTTGTATCTTAGCTATACTATGTGTGCTTGATAATATTTTTGACACTTGAAACTTTGGTTTTCTTATATACCTTTTGCACTGCTGTCTGTTCAACGTTGTTAAATAGCGGCACCCTTTAGCATAGCAGAATTTGAACAAATCATTATCGTTCCGTGATCTGTTATTTAGTACAATATATTGTCAAGTAGCCGTTGTTGCAGAACTGTAGCACGGTAGCATACCAGAATTTGAAACAAAACACTATTTTCCATGATCCAGGTTTGACGACACTGTCAGTTGCACATCATTTTGTAGATTATCGTAGATTGTAGATGTAAATTTCTTTCATGCCTTTTCAATGATGTAGTCTGTCATCTAGAATGTGAAAGTGAAGGCTTGTTATTTGAATAGGATGGCTGCCTAATAGTTTCCCTCTACCAAATCCTAAACTTGTTTGTTGAAATCTTATAAAAAATTGATTTTTATTAACTTTCTGTTATAGGTTGATACTGATATTGTTGCTTTTGAGTGTATAAAAGCGGTCTGCTGACTTTAGTTTGCTTTTCTTAGTGATTTTGGTTTTAGTGTAGCGTAGCAAAATCCTTCTGATTCAGTTCTTGCTCCTCCGAATGTTGGTGGATTTAGAGGAGAGCTATGGTTCATAAGATTTTATATGGCATCAGGCTGAAATGTATTTGATAAAATGCAACACAAATTTGTGAGGACATAACATGTAAATTAGCCTTTTTCCTTTAACTCTAGCCCCTCTCCTCGATAATCCAAAATGAAAAGGATTAACTTCCCTCACCTCGATGAAATTCGTCCTCCTGTGAACCAAACAAAGATAGGCTTATCTCCCTTCTCTCAACCAAACAAAATGTCTAATTATGTCCCTCCCCTCCAATTAACCCATCCCTTTTTCCTCATTTGAATGAAAGTCTTGATTCAGTTGCTGTGAAATTGTTGATCAATCAGTTTCTTTAATTTTTGACAATTCTGAGAGGCCTTCATATTTGTGTAGGATGTGATTGATGGGGACCTATGTGAGCAATTCCCGACATTGCCGATGGATTTGCAGAGAAAAATTGCCGATGAATTGGACAGGACTCCTGGAGAGATACTAAAGAAACTTGAGGAAGTACGGAATAAGATTATTTAACAAATGCTTGTTAGAAAGGTATGGTTCCCTATTTTTGGTTTGTGCTACTGTTTTTATCTGTGCAATAGATTTTGATAACTAACTGACAGTTTTTTAATCTATGAACAGGGGGGAAATTATGCACTCGTGCAATATTTATAATAGACCTGCAAAATGGCAAGTCAAAAGGTCATTTACTTTTTCCCGCTTTGAATGGTTATGTCTTCAAATCGTTCTGGTAGCTTCCTGTGCTGTAGTGATCACCATTGGCATCTCATGGGTTTTTATTCTTTCATTCTTTCTAATGAAGCTATAGAGATGTGCTATATATTAGTAAGAGGGAAGATGGAATACTGCATGTTTGTTCTTCAGATTAGAGCTTATGTAGCAAATACTGTGGTTTGAATAGCTTCTTGCCATGTAGCTATGTAGTTAAATTGTTCATATTATTATTAACCATGTTGGCATTCAGATTATTAACCATTCACTTTCGAATGGAGTGGTGTCCGGGAGAGTGTTTCGTAAGATAGTTTGTCCTTTTCTCTACTGGTTTTGGATTGTTGTTTGTGGAGCGATCGGCTTGAGGTAGGGTGCAGGGGCATGCTGTTGGTGTGTTTTTGGTCTGCTGTTTTCGGTTCTGTGGTTGTGTGGAGTCTAGCGTGTTTGGCTTTTGTGTTGTCCGTGTGTTGGTGGGTTTAGAGTTGTTGTGGCGTGGAGGCTGGTTCTGTTTTCAGGCCTCTGGTGGGTTGGATTTTGTTTAGCCTTGGTTAGATTTTGGCTATTTTTCCCCTTTGTTGCTTGTTTTGTTTGGGGTTTTCTCTCCTATATCTTTCTAGGTCACCTTGCAAATCTTGTATTGGGTGTATCAGTTTTCTGCTCAGTGCTGGTGGGTAATGAGATTGAAAGTTGAATGTCTCCACATTATAAGTAATGATTATGCTAGCACTAGACTCAAATTGCAATTAACCGAAGAATTAAGCTCCACTCAGAATTCCATGGAGACCCGTGATCAAGTCTCCATCACTACTATTCTGAAAAATGTAGGATTACCAATTTACCATTGATATCAAAGTTTTTGTAATCTTTATTTAGTTTTTATTTTAAGAAAATAAAATTAACAACTTGCGGTCAGTTTCACAATTATTTCATGTTTTTTCATGCTTAAAGAAAAATGTAATACTTCGTGTGTTTCGTGGTACATATGCTGTAACATATACTCTTACCTCTCAAATTTTAAGTTGCTTTACAATACTAATAAAACATTAATGTTATTTTTTTTCAATTATACTCTTGTTAACTATTTATTACTTTCTTTTATTTCAATTCTGTAATTTATCTTTTTCATATCATTTATTAGGGGAGACTTTGTAGACAAATTCATATCTCTTTTTCATACAAAATTAATTATATTTTTTAATACATGTAAAATGGTCAAAACAACTTATAATTTTGGACAGAGAGTACAATTATTGTTTGTAATATTCGTGGAGTGATTTGTTCGGATAATTTATCAATTAATATTTTTTTAAAGGGTGATTACCAAAAGAGGTGATATCCATAAAAATATTATATAGTAAACTAATCAAAATGATGTATAATTGAAATCATTAAAATAGAGAAGAATTCAATTCAGAAATTATTCAAGTTTACCATGCAAATATAAAAATTAATTAGTATATAAACATTTTAATTTTTAATACCATTTGTGTTATATTTTATAAAGGTAAATACAGATTTTTATAGTCTATTTCACATAGTAATTTGGTAAAATAACCATAATTTGGTAAAATTTCCTATAACGTTTTAAGGGGAAAAATGGACCCATTTTGATTTGTCAATAATCCTTTAACGTATAAGAATATTTTGATTTAGCAACGTTCAAAGTACATTAAGAAAATATTAATTTCACCAATAATCCATTAACGTATAAGAATTTTTTATTTTTTTTGCTAAACAAAAAAAGAAATATTTTTATTTGGCAACAATTAAAGTACATTAAGAAAATATTAATTTGAGCATTAAAAATAATAACATGATGATTTTTATTTGGCAATGATTAAAATTTGAGCATTAAAAATAATAACATGACGATTTTTGACGATTTTTATTTGGCAATGATTAAAATATTAAGAGAATGATTTGGAAACTCAATTACACCAAATTTCTTTTGACCAATTTAATTTGGCAAAATTTTAAATGTTAAAATATGAATTAAGATATTGTTGTATCCATATTTGTTTGTTAAGGAAATGATAAAGTGAGAAAAACATTTTTCATACATACATTTGAAAGAAAAAAAACCCTTCAAATATATATAATATAGATAATAACACATGATAATAATACATAATTAAGTGCCTCCCCCATGACCTCATTCAAAAAGCGTTTCATGAATCATTGACCAACTATTCTTAACCAACCATGAGAAGTGAGTTTGTCTTCTCTAAAGGGTTATAGTTTGGTCATTCTCATATCTTAGCATATATAGGAGTATTAATTTCAACAATCCCCCATGCCCATGTCATCTCTCTCTTCCCATTCCCTAATTCCTTTGTACTAGTATTAACATAGCTTAGCTAGCTTATCATAGGAGCCAAACCAAGAGAGAGAAAGAGAGACCAATATACTAGTGAACCAATTAAAAAAATACTAGTTAACTATCTATCACCAAACTAATCAGAAACAAAATAGCCATGGCAGCAACCTTGATAATGAACTACTCATGGCTTGTATTTCCCGTAACGTTGTTCATCATTATTTTCTTCGTTTATTATCAAAACGACTTAGTTCTTCTATTGCCTACCATCAACCTCTCACCTCCTACAAACAATCTCAAAACTCTGGAAGCTGCTGCTCCTGCTCCTTTGTCTGCTGTTGCTACCAGAATAAAATCCCGCCATACTATCATCAAAGTTTGTCCTTTTTCTTTATATAAATATTGAATTGAATGCATGACATGAATTATGATAACATGTTATATATATTATTCTATTTTTCATAACAATAAAATATTATTGCATTTTTTGTAGAATCATACATACCTTTATGCATGTTATTACTGAATTATATGTTTCATTATTTGTGTTATTAATTACATGCATGCAATATGCATGAATGGTGCAGCAGAAGGGGAAGAACAGTTTAGTGAGAATTGAACAAGAGTTGGGTGAAGCAAGAGCGGCGATTCGAAGAGCGATAAAAAGACGGAACTTCACAATCACACCAGAGATAGAAGATTTTGTCCCCAGAGGATGTGTTTATAGAAATACTTTTGCCTTTCATCAGTTAAGTAACTATACATATACATACATACACTTTTAAAATTAACTTGATCAAATTATTAATTTCATATATATGTTTTTATTGTTTCATTAAAAAAAATATACTTTGTTATTTTTTTTTTAAGGAAGATATACGTTGTTATTGTTGACCTAATTCTTTTTTCAAAAAAATTCATGTGTGCGTGTCTGATACTCTTTATTTTGTTGTTGATGAAACGTGTTTCTCATCCTCCCAAGTGTGCATAGCCTTGCTAAGTTGATGTAAATTTAATTTATAGTGGCTACACATATATTGGAGAAATTAAAATAGGTGTTGGAATGGTTGAAAGGGCTACACCAATTATAAGAGTTTGAAATTACTTTTTTTCTCAAACAAAATTGTATTTGTATGTATTACTAGCTAGTACTACAATCATTATTTTCTTCAACATATATGGATATTTGTGTTGTGGATATATTTTAGATCAAATAGCAAAATGTCATTGATGTGTGATTTAATTTGAAGTGTATATAAAAACGTTTACATTATAAGGTTTTTTTTTCTGGGTGCAATCATTATAAGTTTCTTATTGTAATTTTTTTTTTTGACAAAAGTTTCTTATTGTAATGTGATGAACGTTTTTTATATACTATTGTAACGTTATTTTATTACGTTTCAATTATCTTTTTCTTTATGACCATTTAATAGAGTCAAATATTTTTATGCAAATTTTCAAATTGTTTCCATTTTCAAGTCGTGTTGAAGTCAAAACTACATTTTTTTTATCCATTTCACAACACATCTATGGGCTTTCACCGTGAAAATAAACATATACTAACAAGGGTTGAAAAATAATCTCCCAAAAAATAACAATAGTGAGTGATTCATTATATACTTTAATCAATTTGTCCAAAAAGAAATCTTATCTTATATACATATATTAACGAGTTGGGCGATGACTTGACAAGTTTACATCAATTTTTTCTTCCTTTTGAGTGATATATGCCATCTCGTGCACGGTGGATTATTAGTCCCGGAATTGCACTTGAAATCTTTATCATAAATATTGCTATGATGAACATTAAAAAAAAGTCACCATTGTTCGCTCTTCACGCTTGAGAAGGTCCCTTTTTGGTAGTGCCTATACATGGGACCATATATCATTTGTCAAAAAAATGTACCACTGTTTTATTTATTTTTGTCATGGCTGTAACTTTCATAACACGTTCTAAATTTCTTCAGAAGTCACAAAGAAATGTTGAAGAGATTCAAAGTGTGGACTTACAAAGAAGGTGAACCACCATTAGTCCATGATGGACCCATGAGTTCAATTTACGGCATCGAGGGACACTTCATGACTGAAATTGAGAATAGACTGAGTCCATTTTCGACAAACAATCCAGATGAGGCTCATGTCTTTATGCTACCCTTAAGTGTTACAAACATGGTGCACTACCTATACAATCCTCTCACCACCTACTCTAGGGATCAAATCATGCATGTCACCATTGATTATACCAACATCATAGCTCACAAATATACATACTGGAATAGAAGCAAAGGAGCAGATCATTTGCTAGTATCTTGTCATGATTGGGTAACAACAATTGCCACCATACACCAATGTTGATCTACTCACTTTAATGACTAATGTGCTACTATGTTGCTAGCTAGATCCTTACTTTTTTAGTACGGAAATGTTGATCTACTCACTTTTTAATGATGCATAGTAATTAATTTGTTGCAGGCACCAGATATCTCAAGAGAGAGTTCAGGTAAAGAGCTTTTCAAGAACTTAATAAGAGTGTTGTGCAATGCCAACACTTCTGAAGGGTTTGATCCTAAAAGAGATGTCTCAATGCCTGAAATGAACCTACTAGGTTACAAGTTGAGCTCACCAATTCCTAGCCAAGACCCCAATAATCGTTCTATACTTGCTTTCTTTGCTGGAGGGGAACATGGTATGATTAGAAAGACATTACTAGATCATTGGAGAGGAAAAGATAAAGAAGTACTAGTGTATGAATATCTTCCAAAAAACCTTGACTATAACAACCTCATGGGAAAAAGCAAGTTTTGCTTGTGTCCAAGTGGCTATGAAGTAGCTAGCCCTAGACTTGTGGAGTCTATAAACACTGGTTGTGTCCCTGTGATTGTTTCGGATAACTATCAATTACCCTTTAGTGATGTTCTTGATTGGAGCAAATTTTCATTGCATATTCCATCAAGGAGGATGAGTGAAATCAAGACGATATTGAAAAGTGTACCACATGCCAAATACTTGAAATTGCATAGGAGGGTGTTGAAAGTTCAAAGACATTTTGTGTTGAATCATCCAGCTAAACCATTTGATGTGTTTCATATGATTCTTCATTCAATATGGCTTAGAAGACTTAATATTAGGCTACCCTTTTGATATTTGGTAATTTGATCATGTACTAATTTATGTATTGTAAAGAGTAAATTGACCCTGAATCAAAGCTTACCTGAACTAATTTTCACTAGACCATCCACCCGTGCTACCGCACGGGTCATATCAATTGGAAACAAAACACGCAAATGTATTGAAATTAAATATGCTTGCGGTGCAAAATAAATTGTTTATAAAAAAAATACATTAAAAAAAGACATTAAATCGGTAGATTGCGGAAAATCTCCTTGTAAACTACTCCATCCAGTCTCAAATATAAGAAAATATTCATTTTTTTAGGTTCATTGAATAATTAATGTATCTGCTTTACAATGTAGATCAGATACATTAACTACTCAATAAACCTAAAAAAGGAATATATTTTCTTATATTTGAGACCGGAGGGAGTATATTTGAAGTGCTATTCATGCTTTTACCATTCTCATCAGTCATTAAAATCTTCAACCCACTCCTGGAGGTCACCCTGGATATTGCGACATAAAGTTGACCTCGTCTGTAGTTTTATAATCAAGGTACGTTGTGTATACAATTATATTTCAAGGAATTTACGTATACAATGCGCTTTTTTTTTTTGAAAACTATGTTTGAAGTACTATCAATGCAGACGTCATCCTCATATGTTAGCAGCATTTTTAGACCACTCTTTGAACTAATTTCAAACACTAAGAGAGATCAGTGAAAATAATATAGAACAATCGAACCCTTAAATTGTTTTATGAGCCACTTTCTATTCATGAACAAACACTAAGATTAGCTACGTGGAGTGAAATGACACATTATACACAAAACAAATCTTATAAAACCTGCTATTATACAAACAAACCCAAACAAACATTATTGATTATTGAAAAAAACATGCTATTATACAAACAAACCCAAACAAACATTATTGATTATTGAAATGGATGGTCTGCATAAATTAATTTTGACATATCCTATTGAAACGGGTGGTCTACATAACTATTGTTCTATACACAAAATAAATTAATTTTGACCTAAAACAATAGACTAAAGAGTTATCTTGCAAAAATCATGGACAAAATAATTAACCTCAGTTGATTCAATCAAATCTGATAGTTGTAGAAAATCATCAGAGAGGGACTGTAATCGGACCAGTAAAAAGAATTAGAAACTTCAGGCAAATCATTAGTTAATTTTTAGTTATTGTAAAAGTTGCACCCTATAACTTTTTCTAAATCACGGTGGCACACCGTGATTTCAATAA